>Ga0335081_10012803_pt1 | contig 13572 bp, 10 predicted proteins | sample Lox_Sample_35_FD_206713 | JGI IMG/M metagenome (GOLD analysis project Ga0335081, IMG submission 206713) | Soil microbial communities from Loxahatchee National Wildlife Refuge, Florida, United States - Lox_Sample_3.5 | ecosystem: Environmental > Terrestrial > Soil > Wetlands | place: USA...
TCAGAAGAGGGGGCGGCGGCGGCGCTCTGCTGGAGGTTGCGGCTCGGTGGTGCGAGGCGAGGCGCAGGGGCTGCGGCTATAGCCAGAACAGCTAATGCGGCTGCGAGCAGGCAGACGCAGATCAGGAGTGGTCGAAGAAGATGGGCGAGCAGGCCGGAAGCAGTGCGGTTGAATGAGTTCGGCATCGTGGTCTCCCTGAGATCAGAAGCGTCTGGTGGAAATACGCAGCGGGCGACGGAAAATATCGGGCGCGGGGTGACGTGCCATGCGGTGCCTTGCAGGGGTGTTTTGGAGCGAGAGGTGGTCCTCAGCTGAAAAGTGGACGCGCTGGATTGGGGTGTGCCCCTAGGGCACAGGGTCTAATTTCGACGAAAAATCTGTCCTCGTGGGTAGGGGCTAGGCGACCCCAGACAGTGCGCTGTGGCGTTTAATTGGGTTGTGCGCCCGGCGCACACCCTCTAATTTCGCTCCAAATTTCGCGCTCGTGGGTGAGTGCTTGGAAGACACTGACGACTGGCGTGCGGCCCATCGTCGCCCGCGTCGCTGCAGGCGCCGACGATTTTTACGATTGCGCAGGACCTTTCCAAGATGTGGGTGTATGCGAAGACGGATGAATCGGATGTGGGCAATATCCGTCCTGGAACGGCGTGCACGTTCAAGGTGGACGCGTTCCCGAGGGACACGTTCCAGGGAACGGTGAGCCAGGTGCGGATGAATCCGACGATGGTGCAGAGCGTGGTGACCTACGACACGATCATCGAGTTCTCGAATCCTGAGCTGAAGCTGTTTCCCGGGATGACGGCGTACGTGACGATTCCCGTGGCGACGGTAAAGGATGGGTGGAGTGGACGTCTCCCAATACGACAAACGAACGCTGGCGGGAATCCGGAATCAGCAGATCGGATTTGTTTTCCAGGGATTTAATTTACTGGCGCGGACGACGGCGCTTGAGAATACGGAACTGCCGACGCTGTACACCAAGCTCGAAAATGAAGAGCGGCACAAACGGGCGCGCGAGGCGCTGGCGATGGTGGGACTGGCAGACCGCGCCGAGCATTTTCCTTCGCAAATGTCGGGCGGTCAGCAGCAGCGCGTGGCAATTGCGCGGGCGCTGGTGAATCATCCGTCGATATTGCTGGCGGATGAGCCGACGGGAAATCTGGACAGCCGCACGTCTGTGGAGATCATCGATATTTTTCAGACCCTCAATCAGGCCGGGCTGACAATCGCGATGGTGACGCACGAGAGTGACATCGCGCAGTACGCGCGGCGGGTGATCGTATTCCGCGACGGGAAGATCCGCAAGGATGAGAGGGTGGCGGCGCCGCCGCGCGCGGGTGAAGTACTGAAAACGATGCCGACGCTGGAGGACTAAAGAAGTGACGAGTGAAACGGATGAGAGAGAGCGGGGAGACGTTCTTGGCTGATACGGTCTGGGAACAGCATGGGTTTGAGCTGAAAACGGCGCGATTTGGGCGGGGTTTGGAGGGTTATTGCGAGGAGAAACCAGTTAACATAAGTCGGAGTCGATAGAGAAATCGAATCGAAACGCCGGGAATTGCAGATTGCAAGTGAAAGAAAGGAAAGGCAAAGCGGCGTCGAGCCGCCGCACTCCACAAGAAGACGAGGACAAAACCAGATCCCTCACTGAGGGCGATCCGTTCGGGATGACAACGAGGAGATTAGCGGCGGGGGCGCTGCTTCGGAGAGATCGAACGGATGATGAGTTTGCGGCCGCCGGATTTGGGGAATGGCGCGCGGGACTGCGACTTTGCGGCGGAGATCAAGGCACGGACCGCGGGCTTGAGAAGAGTGGCGGGGCCATCCAAGCGAACGAAACGCGTCTGGTTGCCGGAGCCCTGAAGGAGTTTTTGCGGATCGGGTAGCTTCGCACCATAGAGGAAGCACAACCCCACGCCCTTCGAGTTCGATGCCAGCGACACGATGCAATCATAAGGGCGCTCGGTAGGTCCGTAACCGATTACAAAGAAATTGTAGTTGTCGTAGACGAGTTCGTTTGCAGTGGGGAGAATCTTCCGCATCGTCGTCCGGCAGGCGCGAATCTGCTTGGCCATTGCCGGGGTGAATTTGGCGATGAAGCTGTTCAGTTGAGCCGTGGGGCTTGGGAGCATGGGCGAAGGGTAACAGGATTTCGAAGATCGAAAAGCGAAAAACGAAAATCGAATCCGCCGAGGCGGACAGGATGAAAGCCAAGAGAGGAGGGCGCAGCACGCAGCTCCCCTACGAAGAACACAACGACGCAGGCAAGGGACTGGCCGACGGGACAGGGTTACTCTAAGGCGGGTAGTGCCTTGCGCGGGGCGGGGCTAAATGTTAGCTTTCCAGAGGTTTGCAGAGATTTTCACAGGAATCCTCAGGGGCAGGGATTTCTGTACCCATTGGAGAATTTGAGGGACGCAGCCTCACTCGACCGCACGAGCGGTCCCAGCCCAGAAGTGAGGCCTGAAGGGAAGTCGAGAACAAACTGCCTGGTCACGGGACCGAGGCACAGGTTTCCGCACTTCCCGCCGCGCGCAGGCTGATCCCCAATGGTGGGTACTGTGCGACTGAGAAGCAGGCGATGAACTGGGAAGGCAGAGACACAAATCTTCCGAAGTCCCGGCTGACGATATGTTCTTACGCCGTGGTGGGAATGGTATGCCTGCTGCTGTTCGGCTTCTGGAAGCTGCAAGTCCTCGATTCCGACTACTACGCACAACTTGCCGAGCGCAACCGCATCCGGTCGATACCGGTGATCGCGCCGCGCGGGCGCATGCTGGACCGCGAAGGCCGCGTGCTGGTGGACAACTACCCATCGTTCAGCGTGCTGGTGCTGCGTGAAGACCAAGCGCTGCTCGAGCAGCATCTGGGTGAAATCGCCGAGGGACTCGACCTGCAGCCGGACGATCTGCAACAGCAGATCGACGCGGCGAAAGGGCTTCCGCGATTCAATCCGATTGTGGTGAAGCCGGAAGCGACGCAGGCGGACATCGCGTTTATCGAGTCGCATCGCGCGGATTTACCGCTGCTGGAACTGCTGATGGTGCACCGGAGGAAATATCCGAACGGGGGATTCCTGGCGCACACAATCGGGTACGTGGGTGAGGTGAACGAAAAACAGATCGAGGCGAGCGGCGGAAAACTTCGGCCGGGCGACATCGCGGGGAAATCGGGGCTGGAGAAAACGTACAACGACACGCTGATCGGGACGGACGGAATGCGGCGCGTGATCGTGAACAGCCTGGGAAAGGAAGTCGGCCGGCTGGAGCAGAAGGAAGCCATCTCCGGTAAACCGATCCAGCTCACGATCGACTCCGACCTGCAAGTGGTGGCGGAAAACGCGCTGGGGCCGCAGCAGGGCGCGGTGGTGGCTCTCGATCCGCGAACGGGCGACGTGCTGGCCATGACCAGCCATCCGGCGTACGACCCGAAGGATTTTGCGGTGCGGATATCGAAGGACGAGTGGCAGGCGCTGAACGACGATCCGACGCGACCGCTTCTGAACCGGACGATCCAGGCGCAGCTCGCGCCGGGCTCAGTGTTCAAGGTGGTGATGGCGACGGCGATGCTGGAATCGAAGGCGGTGCCGGAAGATTTCAGCGTGATCTGCAACGGCGCGGAAGATTTCTACGGAAGGCAGTTCAAGTGCCACATTTTCGGGAAGGGATCGCACGGACGCGTGGACCTGCACGACGCGCTGGTGAAGTCGTGCGACATATTTTTCTACAACCTGGGCAAGCGGCTGGGAATCGATGTGATTTCGCACTACGCGTCGGAGCTGGGGCTGGGCCGCAAGACGGGAATCGATCTGCCGGGTGAGCAGGAAGGGCTGGTGCCTTCCGAGGATTGGAAGCAGAGGGTGTACAAGCAGAAGTGGTATCCGGGCGAGACGATTTCCGTGGCAATCGGGCAGGGCGCGACGACGGTGACGCCGCTGCAATTGGCGCACACGGTTGCGGGAGTGGCCATGGGCGGAGAATTCCACCGGCCGCACTTGATTCTGGGCGACAAGGACACGAAGGAGACAGGTTTCCCGATTTCCGAGGCGACGACAGAAACAGTGTCGCAGGGACTATTCGGCGTGGTGAACGAGGCCGGGGGCACGGCGCACTCGGTGAAGCTGGACGGAATCGAGTTCTGCGGCAAGACGGGGTCGGCGCAGATCATCAGCAACGAAGGGAAGGCGCGCGCAGGGCACGTGGGCAAAGAGCTGGTGGACAACGCCTGGTTTGTGGGGTTTGCGCCGCGGCGGAATCCGGAGATTGTGGTGGCGGTACTGGTGGAACACGGCGTGCACGGGGCCACGGCGGCGGCGCCGGTGGCGCGGGACGTGATTAAGGCGTTCTACGACAAGAGATCGCATGAGGAGAAGAAGCAGTACACGGTGGAGATGAAGCACTACGAGCTGGACAATGCGGACAGCACGAAGGCGGTAGCGGCAGTGGTGGATGCGGGAGAGGCGAAGAAGGACAAGTGAGGGAAGAGCGCCGGTAATTCCGAAGCATCAGGGCGGGGATGGGAAAGGCGCGCGGGCAAGAGTGCCCGCGCCACTAGGAAGGATCAGTGAGGCAGGAGAGCTGGATACGGGATTTTGACTGGGTGCTGATGGTGCCGGTGGTGGGGCTGTGCGCGATCGGCGTGATCCAGATTTATTCGGCGACGCGCGGGGGCAACCTGGACGGCTTGCAGTGGAAGCAACTGGAGTGGATCGCCATCGGCGTGCTGGGGATGCTGATCCTGTCGCGGATCGACTACCACGCGGTGCTGGAACAGGCGCCGGTGCTGTACCTGGTAACGCTGGGCTTGCTGCTGCTGGTGCTGGCGCTGGGGAAGGCCAAGTTTGGCGCCCGGAGGTGGCTCGACCTGGGATTTTTGCACCTGCAGGTGTCGGAACTGGCGAAGTTGATTATAATAGTGACGTTGGCTCGCTATCTGAGCGAACTGCGCACGGAGCGGCTCACGCTGGCGGATTTGGTGAAGATCGGAGTCTTCACCGGCTTTCCGACGCTGCTGATTCTGTTGCAGCCCGACCTCGGTACAGCCCTGGTGATGGTGGCGCTGGTGGCCGTAGGGCTTTTTCTGGCGGGAATGGAATGGAAGCACGCGTTGGCCATCGTGGCGCTCACCGCATTGCTGCTTCCGGCCGCGTGGCACGTGCTGAAGCCATACCAGAAGCAGCGGCTAACGGCATTTTTCAGGCCGGAGGAGACGTCGCAGACCTCCGGGTATCAGACGCAGCAGTCGAAGATCGCCGTGGGTTCGGGAGGGATTCACGGGAGGGGCTTCGGCCAGGGAACCCAGAACCAACTGGGGTTTGTGCCAGTGCGATGGGCAGACTTCATCCTGGCGGGGCTTGCTGAGGAACAGGGTTTTATTGGAGTACTGGTGGTTCTGCTTTTGTATCTGGGTTTGTTGTTACGGTTGGTGGGGACTGCGCAGCTCGCCGGCGACCGCGCCGGGATGTATCTGGTAATGGGCGTGGCAGCGGTAATTGGGGTACACGTGCTGGTGAATACGGCGATGGTGATCGGGTATATGCCGGTCACCGGCATACCGCTACCGCTGATGAGTCATGGCGGCTCCTCCATATTGTTTGTGTTTCTGGCATTGGGCCTGGTGATGAACGTGCGACTACGCCGATTCGTCAACTGAGCCTGCAATCAAATTCGAATTTCGAAAAGCAGTGAGTCCGGCGCCCAACAAGGTCCGGCGAAGGCAGGAGAAATTGACCGCAAACGAAATCGCGGAATACGCGCAGTCCCAGGCGGGACGCAGCGTATTGGCCTGCCTCGACGCCTCGCCGCAAGCAGTCCCGCAGCCGCGGGACCAGCAGGAAACGGTAGCCGGCTCGCCGAGGAGTTTTCATGTCGAAGGAACTGGTTATCTCCACAAGCCCCCACGAGACGCGGGTGGCGATTCTTGAGAAGGGCAATCTAGTTGAGATTTACGTCGAGCGGGAAAAAGAGTACGCACTAGTCGGAAGCATCTACAAAGGCCGTGTAACACGCGTGCTGCCCGGCATGCAGTCTGCCTTTGTGGACATCGGCCTGGATACCGACGCATTCCTCTACGTGAGCGATGTCCTCGAGGAGATCGAGGGCTACGACCAGATTGTGTCCACGGTCGAAGAGAAAGTCGCGAAGATGGAGGAGCAGGGCGGGCAGGTGTTCTCCGGGGGAGAACAGGCCGGCTCGGAGCCGCCGGAAGTTACGGGACAAGAAGAGGCGCAGCCGCCGATGGTGGCGGAGGACGCGCAACCTCCGATGCACGACATCGAGCAGCAGCCACCGCCACAGCATCAGCCACCCCGCTACCAGCAGCCGGGGCAGCATTCGGGCGGCTATCGCCAGGATGGCTATCGCGGCGGGCAGGGAAATCGCGAGGGCGGATATCGAGGCGGCGGACAGGGCGGCTACCGCCAGGGCGGACGACCTGGCGGCGAGCGCGGGGATCGCGGCGGAGATCGCGGCGGATATGGACGCGGGCCGCGGCAGGGGGGCGGGCGCGGACGCGGGCGATTCCGCGGGCGCGGTCCGGGACGCGGCGGCGACGATCGCCGGCCGTTGCCGGGTTCAAAGTACGTGGGCGGCGGGGGGCAAGGGCGCGACTTCGGAGGCCAGAATCGAGGCTTCGGCGGTCCGCGGTACGAGCCGCCACGCGAGCCGGAGAATCTGCCGGCGGATTACGAGCCGATCATTCTGCCGGGCGAGTCGCTGGCGAAATACAAGAACCGCGCACCAGGGAGTTCCGGATTGGCTGGGCCGCTCGCGGCGGGATCAATTCCCGCAGCCGCAGAGCCAGCGCCGCTGATCGAGTCGCCGGTGGAAGAACCCGGCGACAACATCGGGAACATCGCCGAGCCGACACAGCATCCTGCTGCTGCGGAGGCGGTAGAGGAAAGCTTCAACGCGCGGCCGATGGAAGAGGAACCGGTGCACGAGGAGTTTGCGGCAGCGGTGGTGGAAGAGGAAGAAGACGAAGCCACGGAGCCGGTGGAAGAAGCGCCGGAGGCCGAGACTGCCGGCGAGGCGGAGAGCGCGGGCGAAGCGCACGAAGCGCACACGGGCGGTGGGCAAGAAGAGAACGGCAAAGAGTCGCTCTCCGAGGCGGAAGCGGCGTCGGTGCTGGAGGCCGCTGAGGAAGAAGCACAGGACGCGACGCTCGAAGCGGAGCACGAACACGAGCACGAAGCGCAACCGGCCGAAGGCTATCCCGAGACGGAGCAGGAACACGAGCAGCCGCAGTTCGCATCTGAAGATCCGACGGACCGTGAAATCCGCGAGAGCATTCTGGAAGACGCGGGGCACGGAGCCAGCCACGAAGCGGAACAGCCGGGACAGTACGAACAGCGCAGCGCGAGGGTGCAGGGAGACCAGCGCCAGCGGTTCAATCGTCCGGAGCCGTATCGCCGCGAGGGAGGGCATCGCGGAGGGCGTCCCTACCGCGGTGGCCGGCCGCACGGCGGGGGGCGACGCGACTTCCAGCCGCAACGGAAGCAGCAATCGATATCCGAGCTGCTGAAGGCGGGACAGGAAGTCATCATCCAGATTGCCAAGGAACCGCTGGGCAAGAAGGGAGCGCGAATCACGAGTCACGTGGCGCTGCCCGGCAGATTCCTGGTGTACATGCCGACGCTGCAGCATGTGGGCGTGTCGCGCAAGATCAGTTCGGGCGAAGCGCGCGCAAGGCTGCGGCACCTGGTGACGGAGTACAACACGAAATTCCCCGGCGGATTCATCGTGCGGACGGCGGCGGAAACGGCGAGCGAAGAAGAGGTTCGCGCCGACATCGAGTACCTGGGCAAGACGTGGCAGGAAATCCGGTCGCGCTCGGAACAACGGCGAGCGCCGGCGCTGCTGCACCGCGACTTGAACCTGGTGGAGCGCGTGCTGCGCGACTACTTCAGCCCGGATTTTTCAGCGATCTGGGTGGATAACCAGGAAGAGTACACGAAGGTGGCGGAATTCATCGGCCGGTTCCAGCCGGAGCTGGTGAGCCGCGTGAAGCTGTACACCAAGGAAGCGCCAATCTTCGAGGAGTTCGGCATCCAGCAGGAAATCGACAAAGCGCTGCGGCCGAAGGTGTGGCTCAAGTCCGGCGGCTACATCGTAATCAACCACACGGAAGCGCTCGTGGCGATTGACGTGAACACGGGCAAGTTCGTGGGCAAGGGGTCGAACCGGCTGGAAGACACGATCGTAAAGACCAACGTGGAGGCCTGCAAGGAAATCGTGCGGCAGATCCGGCTGCGCGACCTGGGCGGGATCATCGTGGTGGACTTTATCGATATGGAGGAGCGGCGGAACCGGGCCAAGGTGATGCAGGCACTGGATGAGGCGTTGCGGGAAGACAAGGCGCCGTCGAAAGTGCTGGGCTTCAACGAATTCGGCCTGGTGAACATCACGCGGAAACGGACGAAGCAGGCGCTGGAACGCGTGCTGTGCCAGCCGTGCGTCTATTGCAGCGGGTCAGGGATGGTGAAGAGCATCCATACCATCTGCTACGAGGCGCAGGCCGAGGCGCGGAAGATGGCGCCGGAACTAGACAGCCAGAGCCTCACGCTGCGGGTGCATCCGGAAATCGCGAAGGCGCTGAAGACGCGGGAATCGGCGCTGGTGGAGGAGCTGGAGCGGTGGACGAAGAAGAGCGTGATCATCCACGGCGATCCTTCGCTGCACTGGGAGCAGTACGACATTTACTAGAGGCGGGAAGTCAGAAGTCTGAAGTGCCGAGCGGCCCGGAGCGATCCGGGCCGCTCAGCATTTCGGAGTTACTTCGCGGGCTGTTTGGCGATGATCAGGTCCTTGATCTTGTCGTAGGTGGCCTGGGTGAGGATTTTCTTGGAGACGAGCTGCGTCTTGTTGGCGTAGGGGCGGCCATCGATGATTTTCTGTGAATAGGCCTTGCCGATTCCGGGCAGAGCATCGAGCTGATCTTTCGAGGCGGAGTTGATGTCTACAAGCGGAGCTTTGCCCGGCGGAGTGGGTTGACTCTTTGTGGCTGGAGCTTTTGCCGGCGCATTCGATTGCGCCATGACTCCGGGCAGGGAAAACATCACGGCTACGGCCAGTACAAGCGAAAGGTACAGCAGTTTTCTCCAATTCATATTCTTCTCCTGTGGGCGCCCAGCGGGACGGCGTGAGGGTACTCCCGTAAGAGGTACGGCCGCAACGAGATTTCGGATGTGAGAGGGGCCGCGGCGCGAAGAGCGCGGGATTAATCTCCGGTGGCCGGCGCGCGCGCTGGAATGGCGGCGCGGGCGGGGCGGAGCTCGTCAGCGAGTTTGTAGTGCAGGGCGGCAAAGTAGACGACAAGGGCGACCTGAACACCTAGTCCGATCATCCATGGGCCTGGAGCGTGTGACCATTGTGACCGCTCGGCAGCGTCGGCGCCTGCCAAACCCCACGGAGCGATAATGGCCATGAACACGGTCTGAACCGGTTTGCTGAACCTCGCCATGACCAACAGGATGCTGCCGCACGTGTAAAACACGCCGAGAAGAATTACTCCGAGTGTGAGCGGATTCTTAGCGCGGCGCAGGTTCATCCATTGGAGGAAACAAAGGTCGCGTAACATGGTCGCGAGCAGAATCACGCAGGTAAACACGCAGAAACCAGCGTCCAAGTCGTTTGTGACGCCTCCGGGGCGGGCAAGCCGCACCAGAGCGAGCGCGGCGGCACATCCCGCTCCCGCGAGAATGTACAAGGCGGGCCAGGCGGCTTCCTGCCAGTCGAATCCGTTGCCGGCGCGCTGGTGGGCGCGGCGGCGAGCCTGCTCGCGGTTGCGCAACAAAACGAGGCCGAGCATGTAAAGAAGTCCGAGATTCACGATCAGGAAAAACTGAAACGCGGAGGAAAGTGTGCGTACCGACCTATAAGCCCCTTCAAAAAAACTTTCCCCTCCGCCGATCATGTAAGACCCGACGATTATGAAGTTCAGGTAACAGAGCAGTCCCACCGACTGCACCGGCGAGAAGAGCTCGGAGAGCGACTGATCCCTTTTCAGGTTGCGCGCCAGCGCAAGCAAGCACCACGCGGCGGCAGTGGCATAGAGCACCATGAGGACCGGAAAGTGGTGCAGTGGCACGCCGAAGAATACGTCGGTCCATGCTGTTCCCGAGCGCAATCCGAGACCATGATCGGGTGAGGCGATGACTTGCCATGTGCCATGCCTCGCGAAGTCAATCGCGGCAAGTGGCCCCAGGGCGCCCAGGTCCAGGGACAATCGAGTCGCGTCGGGTACGCTGGTCATCAAAAAAACGAGCAGCAGCATTACGGCGCTGGATGCTCCCGTGATTCCTCCGATTGACCGCGTCGTGTTCATGGAGAGAAGCAGGGCAAAGCAGTGAAAGGCGATGGCTCCCCCGAAAAGCATCACGTAGCCACAGAGGAGATTTCCGAACGGGACGTGCGCGTACGCCGCTCCCATGAGTGCCGCAGGGAAGATGCAGAAGGTGGCGAAGTAGGAGATGGCGGGCGCGCCGAACAGTTTTCCGAGCGCAAGCTCGAGCGAGGTGAGCTGCGTGACGCGCTGAAAATCGAATGTGTTCTGCTCGCGTTCCTGAGAGATGGAACGGCCGCAAGCAAGACCGCCTCCGATAAAGAGCGTCATCACCTGCGCATAGAGCGCTACGGTGAGAAACTGATCGCCCCAAATCATAGTGGCCGCCTGCGCTTGAGACATGGAATAGCCGATGACGACCGAAAGCACGGCGACTATGGAGCCGACGAGAACGAGGCGGCGGGGGCGCAACTGCGCGCGGCAATTGCGGATGAGCTCCGGATTTTTCCAGAGGGCGATCACATCGTCTCCCCGCTGGAGAGCCGGGAATAGAGCTGCTCGAGGTTTTCGGAAGCGTCCTGGAAGCTGCACACGGGAGCGCCCGCGGAGACGATCTGGCCAACGAGCTCGGCGGTGCGGGCATCGTCGCCGGCGAGGAGGAATTCCGCGTCCTGCACACCGGCTTTCACTTCACTTACTCCCGGCTGCGCCGTGAGCCACTGGGTAAGAGCGAATCCGGGCACGGCGAGGCGCAGGCGGAAGCGGCGGCCGCCGCGCGCTTCCTGCATGACAGCGCGGAGCGGGCCGCAGCGGAGGAGCACGCCCTTCTCCAGGATCGCCACCGAAGTACAGATTTCTTCCACGTCGGAGAGGATGTGCGTGGTGATGAAAAGAGTGGCGCCGGCACGATTCAGGCTGAGCAGGAGCTGCTTCAATTCATGGCGCGCTTTGGGGTCGAGGCCGGAAGTGGGCTCGTCGAGAACGAGGAGCGGCGGCGAATGCAGGATGGCGCGGGCGATGCCGAGGCGCTGCTTCATCCCGCGAGAGAGGCCGGCAATGAAGGAATCGTATTTGGCTTCGAGGCCGACGAGGCGGATGACTTCGTCCACGCGGCGGGAGATCGAGGATTCGTCCATTTTGTAGGCGTGGGCGAAGTAGTCGACGTATTCCCATACGGTCAGGTCGTCGTAAACGGAAAAGAAATCGGCGAGGTAGCCGAGATGGCGCTGGGCGTCCTCGGGATAGCGCTCCACGTCCACGCCGTGGACGGTGACTCGGCCGGCGGTGGGGGCCAGCAGGCCGCAGATCATCTTCAGCGTGGTGGTTTTTCCGGCGCCGTTGGGGCCGATGAGGCCGAAGATTTCGCCTTTGGGCACGACCAGGTCGATGGCATTGGCGGCCACGAGCTTGCCGGCTTTGCCGCCGGGCATGTCGTATTCCTTAGTGAGGTGTTCGAGGTGAATCATCTTAGGCTCGCGTCATACTATCCTACGAATTTCAGGGCGGTCGAGTTCCCTCGTCCCAGAGGTTTCCAGGCATTGCATGGGCGGGAGGCGGGTGCTAGGGTGGCGCTGCGCCGGAGGCAACGGAGCATGAAGATGCACAAACACGCGCATCACCATGGGCACCCGCATGGACACACTCACCCTCATGGACACGTTCACGACCATGATCGCGGGCACGGCCACGGCGATTCACATGGCCATGATGCTTCGCGGCGCGCGTTTCTCACCACGTTGATTTCCGCCACCGTTGTTGTGCCGTGGACGTTCGGGCAGGAGCAGTCGGCGGCGGAGATGGCGGAGCGCTACCGGCAGATGTCTGAAGATGCCGAGGCAAAGGGGCTGGCCGACCCGTTCAAGGGCGTAACGACGAACGGCAACGTGCTGCCGGGATTGTTTCAGATTTCGCCGACCGGGGTATCCACGGAGCCGGTGCGTGTGGCGGCGGAGAGATTCATCGCGTCGCTTACGACGGTGCAGCTTGCACGGACGCTTTTTCCCGTGGACGACGTGAAGTGGCGCAAATGGATGAACCAGCACTTCTACGTGCGGCAGGGCATCAGCTTCCAGGAGATGACGGAGGCGCAGCGCCAGGCGGCGTTCGGATTGCTGCGTGTGTCGCTGAGCGCAAAAGGGTTTGAGCTGGCGCGCAACATCATGCGGCTGAACGAGACGCTGGCCGAGATGACGGGCGACCATACGTTTCTCGGCGAGGACCTCTACTACATCACGATCATGGGACGGCCGTCCGCTACGGAGCCGTGGGGATGGCAGCTCGACGGCCATCACTGCATCATCAACTACTTTGTGCTGGGCGATCAGGTGGTGATGACACCGCATTTCCTCGGCTCGGAGCCGGTACGCGCGGAAGCTGGAAAGTACAAAGGCCTCGAAATCCTGCAGCAGGAGCAGAACGAGGGGCTGGCCATGCTGGGAGCGCTGCCCGAAGAACAGCGCCGCGCGGCGGTGCTCAATTTTTCGAAGACCGGGAACAACAATTTGTCGGAAGCGTTCAAGGACAACATTGTGCTCGATTATTCCGGATTGCAGGCGGCGCAGATGGACTCGCCGGAGCGGAGCCGGCTGCTGAATCTGATCGAGCTGTACGTGAGCAACATGGACGAGGGGCACGCGAAGGTGAAGATGGACGAGGTGAGCCGCCATGTGGAAAAGACATGGTTCGCGTGGATCGGCGGGAGCGGGACGGACAGCGTGTTTTACTACCGGGTGCAGAGTCCGGTGATTTTGATTGAGTTCGATCACCAGCGGCCGGCCAATCTGTCGAAAGGGCCTGATTCGAATCGGCCGAGCCGCAAGCACATCCACTGCGTGGTGCGAACGCCGAACGGAAACGATTACGGCAAGGATTTGCTGCGGCAGCATTATTTGGCGCACCAGCACAAGAGCTAGTGGCTAGTGCCTGGTGACTCGTGACCGGAGAAGGATGATCCATCCGCGCAAGGGTGGGCGGGCCGCGTCGGGCTGAGCAAGAGCGCCTGTGTTGCCGCGCCAGCTGACCAAATCCAGACCAATTAAACTTTCGCGCGCGACAGGGTTGCAGTAGACTGCGTGCCCGCATATATCAAGGGCGGCCTGCAAGCTACTTTCTTGCGCGAGCCCGCACGGAGGCCATCATCATGAACAAGACGTATCGAACGATTTGTATCGCCGCGGCCGTATTTGCACTTTGCTTTGTGGGAGAGGCGAGGGCACAGCAGCCGGGCGGCGCCACGCAGCAACAGACGGTTCCCGAGGCGCAGCGGCCGCCGCAGATGCGCGCGCCGGGGCG
>Ga0335081_10012804_pt1 | contig 13571 bp, 8 predicted proteins | sample Lox_Sample_35_FD_206713 | JGI IMG/M metagenome (GOLD analysis project Ga0335081, IMG submission 206713) | Soil microbial communities from Loxahatchee National Wildlife Refuge, Florida, United States - Lox_Sample_3.5 | ecosystem: Environmental > Terrestrial > Soil > Wetlands | place: USA: Florida...
AAGCCGTCGGATGGTACACAGATAGCGGCTTCGTCACCCACGGGTTCCTGTACATTGCCGGCAAAGTGACCACCCTCGATCCTCCCGGCTCGACGCTGACTAACGCCTGGAGCATCAACAACTCGGGAGTCATTGTGGGCACCTTCGTGGATAGCGGCGGGCTGCACCATGGCTTCGCCTACTCCCACGGCACTTACACCATTTACAACGCCCCGAACGCAATTCTCACCGCCATCACCGGGATCAACAGCAGCAGTCAGATCGTCGGTTACTACGATGATTCCAACGGCAACCAGCATGGATTCGCACTATCCAATGGAAAGTTCTTTCCGGTAAATTATCCCGACGCCACCGACACCGTGGCCACCCGAATCAGCGACAGCAAAACAGTGGTGGGCTATTACGGTGCTGACGGTTTGGGTCCGTTCAGTGGCTTCATGGAGAGCGGGGGCAGTTTCACCACCGTCAATTTCCCCGGCGCGACGGATACCCGCGTCCGCGGCCTCAACAAAGCCGGAACCTTGGTAGGCCGTTACACCGACTTGGCGGGCACGGTGCATGGGTTTATGGGAACACCGTAGGGTACGCCGCAGGCTAGAGCTAGTCGCACTCGAACTTAATCCGTCTACCCGGCGTCTGAGCCGCGTGCCGAGATCCCTAGCGAAGCCGAAGGACCTGCCGGGCAGAATTTGGTGGAGCTAGTCGGGATCGAACCGACGACCTCATCGTTGCGAACGATGCGCTCTCCCAGCTGAGCTATAGCCCCACGTACTGCAATACTCCAGTGGCTCGCTCAATTTTATCAGCCCGGGCAGAACCAAGCCAGGCGCTCACGCCAATCGCGTAACGGAACTCCTTGCCTTTTTCTTCTCCGCGAGGTACAAACATCCAGTTCATGTTGAAGTATTTGTGTCTTCTCGTACTCGCCCCTACGGTTGCGGTTGCAGCCGCACAAACTGCTGCCAAAGCCCCTGACGCCAAGCCGGATTATTCCAAGGAAGCCTTCGTCGACGAGGAAGACACGACCAGGATCGCATTTGAAAATGACGGTACCAGCACCCGCGAAGCCTCCTTCCGTCTGCGCATTCAATCGGACGCTGGCGTACAGCGCTACAGTGTCCTCACCTTTGCCTACCAGGAAGCGATCGAAACCATCGAGGTCGTTTATGTTCGCCTGCGCAAGCCCGACGGCACCGTCATCGTCACTCCTGCCGAGAATATTCTCGACATGCCGTCGGATATCACTCGCCAGGCTCCCTTCTATAGCGATCTGCACGAAAAACACGTCGCGGTCAAAGGCTTGGCTGTCGGCGATGTGCTGGAAACCCAGATCCGATGGCACGTGACCAAGCCGCTCATCCCGGGCCAGTTTTGGTACAGCTTCAACTTTTCTCGCGACTTCATCCAGTTACACGAGGAATTCCAGATTAGTGTTCCTCGCGAGCGTGCGGTGAAGTGGAAAAGCTCTGCCTACAAACCGGTGATTACCGAGGAGGGCGGACGTCGCATTTTCACCTGGACACGGTCGCAGCTCGAACACCCGCCTGCCGATCAGGAAAAAACCGAACAGGAGAAGACTGCTTACAACACGGCTCGCGGCAAGCTGCCGCCGCCGGATATCCAACTTTCCTCCTTTCAAAATTGGGAGGAGATCGGCGCCTGGTACGGCGGCCTGCAACAGGAGCGCGTCAAGCCCAGCCCCGAAATTCGGGCCAAGGCCGCCGAACTAACCAGGAATGCCGCGGACGACAACGCCAAGCTGCATGCCATCTACAACTACGTCAGCACCCAGTTCCGCTACATCGGAGTGGCCTTCGGCATCGGCCGCTATCAGCCCCACTCCGCGGCGGACGTGCTGGCCAATCAGTACGGAGACTGTAAAGATAAGCACACCCTGCTGGCTTCCCTGCTCGATGCCGCCGGCATCAAGGCCTATCCTGCGCTGATCAACAGCTCGTCAGACCTGGATCCGGATGTCCCATCTCCCGCCCAGTTCAATCACGTGATCACCGCAGTACCCCAAGGGAAAGATTTCTTGTGGCTCGATAGCACCGCGGAGGTGGCTCCGTTCGGGTATCTCATGAGTGTTCTGCTCGATAAAGATGCCCTGGTGATGCCAACGGACAAAGCTTCCAGTCTGGTTAGAACGCCTGCCAACCCGGTTGCACCCGCACTAGAGACGTTCGCCATTGCCGCAAAATTGGATGATTCTGGCGTTTTAGAGGGCACTGTGCATCGTTCCCTAACCGGCGACGACGCTGAAATCATTTTCAGATCGGCGTTCCGTCGCACTCCATCGAGTCAGTGGAAAGACCTCATGCAGCGGATTTCCTATGGCTCGGGATTTTCCGGTGACGTAAGCGATGCGACTGTGAGTTCACCGGACAAGACCGACGAGGCCTTCCGTTGTTCGTACCACTATGTACGAAAAGACTTTCCCGAGTGGTCCAAGCATCAGCGGATCAGCTCTCCGCTCCCACCATTCTTGTCGTTCTCCGACGATGACGAGACTGCACACCCCGTAGTGTTGGGAACGGTGGGGGAAATCCGCTATGTATCGCGTGTGGAGCTCCCCAAAGGATATTCACCGCAACTGCCAGGAAGAGTAAATCTGCATGAAAATTTTGCGGACTATCGCGCGACCTATTCCTTCAGTAATGGCTTCCTTCTGACTCAGCGTAAGCTCGTCGTGCGGGTGCGTGAGCTTCCCGCCGCTGACTATCAACGTTACAGCCGCTTCGCGACAGCGGTCGCCAATGACTGCCAAACGTTCGTGGTCTTGTTTGTACGAAAATCACCCCAGACTCCCTTGGACGCTGCGACATCGAACTTGCCCATGAGCCCGAACGGAGATGCGATGCTGGCCTTCGACGAGGCTTTGGCGTCGATGCGCAAGAAAGACATGCCGGGGGCTATGACCTCGCTGGAGCGCGCGGTACAAGCGGACACTAAATTCGTTCGCGCATGGATGTTACTGGCCGCTCTGGATGAAGTTTCCGGGAAGCGTGATGCGTCACTCGGCATCCTGCGCAAGGCACGCGCCGCGAATCCAGACGAAGATGCGATCCCGATAATGATGATTGCCGCCCTGGAAGACATGAAGAAATATGAGGACGCGCTGGTAATATCGCAAGAGTTGGCCAGCGCTGCGCCCGATGATCTCGATGTTCTTGCCAACCTGGCCGCCGTTTTCGCTGCACTAAAGCGATACGGGGAAGAAGCAGGCGTTATTGAATCCTCCCTTCAGATACTGCCCGAAGAGCCGGGCCTTGAACTGGAACTCGGGGACGCCTATCTTAATGCCGGTGACGAAGTTAAGGCGCTCGCGGTCTTCCAGAAGACACTTGACCTTACTTCAGACCCCGCTTACCTCAACTCCGTAAGCTATGACCTCGCCGACCGCAATAAACAATTGCCGCTAGCGTTTCAGTACGCGGAAAAGGCTGTGAAAGAGGAAGAAGAAGCTTCGGCAAAGGTTACCTTGGCTGACTTGAAAGTGGATGACCTAGCCCACACTGTAAACCTCAGTGCTTATTGGGATACGCTGGGCTGGGTCCATTTCCGCATGGGGAACTATGAGAAAGCGGAGAAATACCTCAACGCCGCATGGCTGCTTTCTCAAGATTCGACCGAGGCTGACCATATGGCTCAGGCATACAAAATGCTCCACAAGTCTGCCTGGCTTCCTCCCGATTCCAGCGCCATTCGGACTACAAAGCTTCCGCGCCTGGCACCAGGAACCGCAAGCGCCGAATTATTTTTGACCTTCGGACGGGATTCCAAGGGCTCAGGGGCAAGAGTCGAAGATGCTAAGTTCATCGGTGGCGAGGAAAACTTGCGCTCTTCGGTGGACGTCCTGCGCAAGATAGAATTCAAATTCCCATTTCCAGACGACGGCCCGTCACGCCTCGTGCGCCGCGGCATCTTGAGTTGCTATCCCGTTACGGGCTGCACCTTTGTTCTTTACAACATCAGCGATGTGCATTCCGTATACTGACATCGCTTCTTTTGGCCTCTCACGCTTCCCCTTCCACCCCACTTCGCGCTATAGTCTCATGCCGGTTCATTCGGAGGCATTCATGGCTACCCAACCTAAGACCGAAGGCAAGGTCCGCAGCTTCGGGGAGAACATCGAAAGCGACCTGGCTTCACGCTTCCTGCGCGTGGTCGAAGTCGCGGCCATCGCCTCGGCCCACACCATGGGCCAGGGCGAGCGCAAGTTGTCGGACCAGGTTGCCACTGAAGCCATGCGCAAGACCATGGACTCGATTCCCATGCGCGGCACCATCGTGATCGGCGAAGGCGAACGCGACGAAGCCCCCATGCTCTACATCGGCGAAAAAGTGGGCGCGGCGTTTCCCGACGGCACCGACGTCCCGGAAGTCGACATTGCCGTTGACCCGCTTGAAGGCACCAACCTCTGCGCCACCGGTGCGCCGGGAGCCATCACCGTGCTGGCCGCGTCGGAGCGCGGTGGCCTGCTCAACGCCCCCGATTGCTACATGGACAAAATTGTCGTCGGCCCTTCCTGTAAGGACGCTGTGGAACTCGACGCTCCTGTGGTCGACAACCTGAAGAACATCGCCAAGCGATTGGGAAGAGACGTGGAGGATCTGGTCGTGATTGTGCTCGACCGTCCGCGCCACGAGAAGCTGATCGCCGACATTCGCGCCGCCGGAGCCCGCATACGCCTCATCGGCGACGGGGACCTTTCGGCCGGCATTGCCGCAGCCGTCATCGGAACGGGCGTGCACGCGGTCATGGGTTCAGGCGGAGCACCAGAGGGCGTAATTACCGCCGCCGCCATCCGTTGCCTGAACGGCTACATGCAGGGACGACTCATCATTAATAAACCGGAACTCGAAGAGCGCATCGCCCGCATGGGCATCAAGGACAAGAACCGCATCTACGAAGCCGCAGATCTGGCGCCCGGCAAACAGTTGATTTTCGCCGCCACCGGCGTAACTGACGGCGCGCTCATGCGCGGGGTGCGCTTTTTCGGCGAGGGCACGCGAACCTCGTCTGTAATTATGACCCAGCGCACCGGAAAGGTGCGATTCATTGACAGCATCCACCTGGAGAAAGGACCGGATGTAAAAGTCAGGTTCGCCTAGAGAGCATGGCTCATCGGTAACCCATCTACTGGAACTCCTTCATGACCTCGGCTGGAACTCTTGGCGCCTCCGGGAAATCGCTGGACGCACCCCGGAGCAGCGGCACCGTTGGCACTAATCGCTTGGTCCCGTCATGTACCACAATCGTATGAGGCTTGCCGGGCTCGTAGCCCTCCCAGAGCGATACTCCTGCATAGGCGCCATCGTTGCGCAGAATGTAATACGTCATGTCCACAAAGCGCAGCTTGTTCATGTCGCCGTTGTAATTGCGGACGATGCGCTTCAGCGCGTCCATGCCGGCTTCCTGGGGAGACATTCCCTGACGCATGTTCTCAACAATCGTGTGCGCTCCCGCAACTTTGATGTTCTCTTCCCCGCTGCCGGTCGCGCCCGCTGAGCCGGTGTCCTGGTCGGTGTAGCAGCCCGCGCCGATGATCGGCGAATCGCCCACCCGTCCCGGCAGTTTGTAGGCCAAGCCGCTGGTGGTGGTGCACCCGGACATTTCGCCTTTGCTATTGAGAGCGGAGCAGTGAATCGTTCCCGTCGGCGGAAACAGAACTTTGTGCACCGCTTCCTGCCGCAACTCCGGCGCGATCCCAAGATCGGCAGCATGTTCCTCCAAACGTCGAAACCGTTCCCGCCACAACTCAGACTGTGGCTTGGCGTCAGGCGCTTGCCAATGCGGGTCAGCTAATCCCGGGCCCCACCAGTCTTGCGTCGAGTGGTATTCCTTCCACAGCAACCAGATCTTGCGTGAGTGATCCGTCAGCAGATTCTCGCGGGGAAACCCCATTGCGACGGCGAATCTTTCTGCCCCCTCCCCCACCAGCATCACGTGGCCGGTGCTGGTCATCACTGCCTTCGACACCAGCGAAACATTCTTGATGTTCCGTACCCCGCCAACCGATCCCGCACGCCGCGTCGGCCCGTGCATGCAACACGCGTCCAGCTCGACCACACCTTCTTCGTTGGGCAGTCCTCCCAGACCCACGCTGGTGTCATTGGGATCATTCTCGGGACCCTGCACCACCTTGAGCGCAGCATCGAGCGTATCTCCACCCGCGGCGAGGAATGCGTAAGCATCGTCGAGATAGTTAAAGCCATTGTGGGCACAAATCATGATGGGGCGCTTGCCGGAGGAAACAGCTTCGCGTTTTTTCGACTCTTGCCCGTGGCCTTGGAGGTCGAGTAGTCCTAGTGAGAGCGAACCGGCCATGGCGGTGCTGAGGAATTCGCGGCGTGAGACGGTCATGGTTTCTCCCGGAACGTGAGGATCGAGGCGTTACAGAATATCACGCCTGGGTGGTGTCAGGAGGCCGCTGACAGGGCACGTCCGCTGCTCTGATCCGCGCGGAAACGCAGGAGTGCCGCGATGTTGCCGGCGGAGTCGAACTCGGGATCATCTTTCACGTAAAACAATTCGATGTCGCGGCGGATGGCGATCGGAATAATGGCGTCGCACGCGTCATCCAATTCCCGCGTCTCGCGTCCGCAAGCCGCACAGTAGCGCACGATGTGCGCGTCCAGGTGGCCGCAGCCGCTGCATTCTACCGCCGGGTGAGAGAATCTTTCTCCGATCAGCAGCGTCTGGACTTCTCCCAACTCCAGCGATCGCAGCACTCGCCGCAATCCCGTCACTCCGCGGTTATTGCTTTTGGCTTGGTTAAGGACGTCAGCCACCAACTCTCGCCGCCGACGGTCCATCGAGTGCCGCAACAACCGGCCGGCCTGTTCTTTGATCTGTTCACCCGTCATCTTGCTTACATCGCATGAGAAGTGGCCCACCAGCCGATCCTTTACGTAGGGATGGAGGTGTGATTCCAGTTGATGCCAGTTGGTATCATGGCAACCGATAATCAGCTTTTCGCAGATTCCCTTCTCCAGCGCCTCGCGCAGATGTTCCGCGACATCCTTGAAGTGATGCAAGGCATCGTCCTGTATGCGACGCTGGGCTTGTCCACCCTCGTAATTGGCGTGCCCGTTGCGTCGCTCCTGGCGCAGCACCGGGGTGCGGAATAATCCTTTCCGTTCTTGTAATTCGTCCAATCGTAAATCGAAAAATCGGGCCCTCTGACGGCCCACCAACGCCACCCACAGCAAGGGCTGCGCGCCCAGCGCCTGAGCCAGGGGTTTCAAGTGGAACCGACGGTTCACGAACAATTGGGTTCCCGACAATTGCGTGGGCAGGTCGAACTCCCGCCAGAAGTTGCGGCTGCCGCAGGCGAAGATCGCCTTGGCCCGTGCCTGATTGCCGTGCAGGTTTTCAGCCAGGACCAGGATGCGGTCTAGGTCAGCCTTGGTGTCGCCATTTTTTCTGTTTTTCTCCACCTCGCGCAGGGCATCACGGACAAGATCCTTGACCAGAATGGCCTCTTCCCGGTGAGACTTGTCGTGCGGGGTACTGGGTTCAAAATAAAAGCTGAGGGCGCAGCCTTCGTGCCCGTTGGTTTGGAATTGCGCCAGCTGACGGATATCTTCGCGCGTAATCATCGCCGCTTCTCCTGTGTGCTTGGATGCGGCCGCTCAGTTCCCTGTGGCCCGCGGCACCCTGCCGTTCGATTTATCCCATCGGCCGACCAGTGGTGCGGAATGACGCAGATGCTCACGGGCAGTCGCAATCGAACCACGCACCTCATCAGGCTTACGGTCCGTGATGGCAGCGATTTCCTCCACCGAGAACCCCTCTACCGCATGCAATAGGAACGATTCGCGGTCTGGCCGCTGGGCGCCATCCAGGGCGAGCTGCACGAGGGTGATTATTTCATCGGATGAGGCGATGTCCTCTGGCGTGGCAGTACGCTTGTCGGCAATTACGTTCTCTCCAGTCAGAGTTTCGTCGGGCTGATGAAACTGCAATTCGGCCTCATCGCTGGCACGCACATTCCGCTTGCGTGCCGAATCTTCCAAATGGACGGACGCCCCGCCCTCCAGACTGCTGGCCGAGAGGTCATCCATCGCACGCAACGCCAGCCGGTATAGCCACGGCTCGAGAGCCAGGCGTTCCGGTTTGTCGGCTCCTTCTCCCAAGGCGCGCGCGATGGCCTCGTCAATGACTTCTTCCTTGGTCACACAGTCCGCAGGCGTTTCCTCGCTGGTTTCGCGGAAATACAACTCGCGCTCGACGAAGCGTTCCAGCCGGCCCAAATTTGCATTGACGAAGAAACGGACGTCGTCCCCAGAAATGGTAGGCGCGTGAACCGCAGCGACCGTGTCTTCAAACTGAGCTTTTGACCGTGAGCGGAAATCAGCGACCCGGCGGCGCGGCCAGTTGTGCGTGTTTCGCAGCAAGTCCTTGTGCTTGCCGATCTGGTGCAGTAAATCATCCCCTGCGGCCTTCAACGCGGCGGCGGCGGACTGCGCCGACTTCTGCGCCGCCAGCTGGCCGGACGGTAAACGCAAGTTCAACGAGACCGCCGTCCCCTCGCGTGGTGAACTCTGCTCGATCAAGCCCTTCAGATGCACCAGTTCGGGGCGAAAAACCTGCAGCCGCTTGCGCAATTTCTCGATCAGGTGGTTGATTTCTTTTTCGACGTCCGGAGTTCGGTGGTCTTTGTAGCTGAAATGAACGTTCATGCCAGGCCTCGGAACACGGGAGCAGATCCCGCACAGATTTCCGGTTCCTTACAAGCCGATTCTACACCCGGGAGGATGCCGGGAAGCTAAATAAGAGGAAACCCTGGTCGACCAGAACGCGGATCACAACAGTTTGTGATGGCCGTCCTTGCACAGGCGTGGCAAGTTCGATATAAAACTGCGACTCCTCCTACACCGCTACGGTTACCGATGTCTCCGTCCTCGTCACTGGCCGATACAGCGTGTCGCGCTCGACCGGCTCCCTGCCAGCTTCGCGGATCAGCCGCATCAGTTCTTCGCGGCGCATACCCTGGGGGGTGGTTGCGCCCGCGTCGTGGTAGATCTTTTCTTCGATGACGGTCCCGTCAATGTCATCCGCGCCAAAACGCAACGCAATCTGTGCGATCTTTGCCGTCATCATCTGCCAGTAGGCTTTGATGTGGGGAAAGTTGTCGAGCACCAGCCGGCTGACCGCGATCTGTCTGATGTCGGTCATGCCCGTGGTTTTCGGCAAATGCTGCAACGGGGTGTTGTCGGGATGAAAAGCCAGAGGAATGAAGGTTTGAAAACCACCCGTCTGATCCTGTAGCGCACGCAACTTCAGTAGATGGTCCACGCGATCTTCGTCATTCTCGATGTGCCCATACAGCATGGTCGCATTCGACCTCAGCCCCATCTGGTGCGCGAGCTTCGCCGTTTCCAGCCATTGGTCGCCATCGATCTTGTGATCGCAGATGATGTGCCGTACCCGGTCGGCAAAAATCTCCGCGCCGCCGCCGGGGAGCGAATCCACCCCCGCGTTCTTCAGTTGCCTTAGAGTCTCGTCGATTGAAAGCTTGGCACGTTTCGCCAAATACGCCACTTCCACCATGGTAAAAGCTTTCAGATGAACCTGCGGAAAGCGCTGCTTCAGACCGGAAATGAGATCCAGGAAATACTGGAACGGCAAGTCAGGATGCAGCCCGCCCACGATGTGAAACTCCGTAACTGCTTCGCTATATCCCGAAGCTGCGGTTTCGAATGCCTCTTCGAGCGCCATGGTGTAAGCGCTCGGAGCATCTTTCTTGCGGCCGAAGGCACAGAGCCGGCAGGCCGCTACGCAAACATTGGTGGGATTCAGATGACGATTGACGTTGAAGTAAGTCTTGTCGCCGTGCATGCGCTCGCGCACGGAATTGGCCATCCAGCCGACGGCGAGAATATCGCCGGTGCGGTAAAGAGCCAGGGCATCGTCGGCGCTCAAACGCTCGCGGGCAATGACCTTTTCGTGAATCGGCTGCAGGCGCGCGTCGTCAGTTTGAAATGGATGGAGCGTGGACATCCCCTGGATGATACCGCACTGGTCCTTTGAAAGTCACAGATTGGACACCTACCTCCTCCACAGCATATCCCCTGCCACAAACAAGAAGAACATCACCGAGATCACGCCATTCATGGTGAAAAAGGCGGCGTTCAGTTTGGAAAGATCGTCCGCCGAGACCAGCGAGTGTTCGTAAGCCAGAAGTAGCGCTACGGTAAGGACACCTGCGATCGCCAGTTTGCCCAGCCCGAAAACCGCAATTAAGCAGACCAGCAGCAAGAGCATAGCCATGTGAAAACCGCGCGCGACCCAAAGTGAACCTCGGATGCCGAGGTAGCGTGGGATAGAGTGCAGGCCGCTTTGCCGGTCGAAATCGTAATCCTGACAGGCGTAGAGTACATCGAAGCCTGCGCCCCAGAACGTAACTGCTGCGGTCAGCAACAGGATGCGCGGGTCGAGTGATCCGCGCACCGCAATCCACGCAGCCGATGGCGCCATTCCCATGGCGAATCCCAGTATCAGATGGGACCAGCGCGTGAATCGCTTGCTGTAGGAGTAAAGCAAGAGGACCGCCAGCGCGACCGGTGAAAGCATGAGCGACAAGCGGTTGAGCTGCGCGGCAGCGAAGACGAACACCGCACAAGAAACACACACAAAGCTCGTAACGAATGCCGGGGTAAGCGCACCGGTCGGCAATGCCCGTGTCCGGGTGCGCGGATTGGCTGCGTCAATCGAGGCATCGGCCAGGCGATTGAAAGCCATCGCCGCCGACCGCGCCGCCACCATGGCCACAATAATCCACAGCAGTGCCCCTCGGCCGGGAATGCCATTCGCTGCCAGCATCGCCCCGCACAAGGCAAACGGCAGCACAAAGACGGAGTGCTCCCATTTGATCATCTCCAGCGTCACGCGCAGATTCTGAAGAACTGCCACGGGAAGATTGTAACGGACGGTGGAGGACGGATGTCACTTCGGCTTCGCCCAGGGCAGGCTCTCGCCCGTCTTCCGAGGCCTGAGAACTGCGCCTCCCTGATCATCCTTTTTCGTAACCCTGTTCACCGATGAGGGGCACAAATCGGCAGCCTTCAAGACGCGTGATCACAGCGTGGCCGTTTTTCTTGCGTACCAACTCCAACTCCTGCGAATCCGCGGGGCCGACCGGGATGATCATCCTTCCCGGTTCGGACAACTGCTCAAGTAAAGGTTGAGGGATCGCTGGTGCCGCCGCTGAAACCACGATTGCGTCGAAAGGCGCATGTTCGACCAAGCCCCGGCTGCCATCGCCCACCATCAAGGTCACATTTCTGTATCCTAGACGTTGCAGTGTCACCTCTGCCGAACGCGCCAGCTCCCTGATCCGCTCCACCGAATAGACCTTCCGGGCCAACTCCGCCAGCAGCGCAGTTTGATAACCGGATCCGGTCCCGATCTCGAGCACCGTCTCCGTACCGTCGAGGGAGAGCACCTCCAGCATGAACGCCACGATGTAGGGCTGCGAGACCGTTTGTCCCGCCCCGATGGGCAACGGGTGATCCTCGTAGGCCTGCTCCCAATAATCCTCGGCGATGAACATCTCGCGCGGTACCCGCTCCATGGCGGTTAGCACCCGTTCGTCCCTGATGCCGCGGGCGCGCAGTTGTGCATCCACCATCTTCTGCCGCAGTGTCGCCAAACGGTCGGGATGGGTATCGGTCGTCATCGAGGAATCAGTCCACTGTGCATTCTACGCCGCAGACCACCGCGGCACCGACAAGCGCAGAGCAGACCTACTCGTGCGCTCAGCGCCTCTTCTAGTACTATGCGGAAATGCAGCCCATTCAAGGCCAAGGATGAACCTCATTGAGTGACGCAGAACGATATGCTCCCGGCTGGCCGGGAATTTCTGCGCGATGGACATCGAGCGCGAAAACCGGCATTGGCACCTCTTTGACCGGCCAGAGCCGCACCTGGTTCACCACCAGCCACGGCATCCTGAACGAGGTTTACTATCCGCGTGTGGACCAGGCCTGTATTCGCGACCTGGGGCTGATCGTCACCGACAGCAGCCGTTTTTTTTCTGAAGAAAAGCGTCATTGCCAATTCGAGATTGCTCCCATCACCCCTGGAGTGCCTTTGTTTCAGCTCACCAATACCGAGTTGCAAGGCAGATACCAGATCAAGAAAGAAATCTTCACCGATCCGTACCGCAACGTGGTCTTGCAGAGGATTCGTTTCATTCCGCAACAAGGCAAGCTCGGCGACTATCGCCTGTACGCCCTGCTCTCTCCCCATCTGGCGAACCACGGAGCCGGAAACACCGGGTGGGTCGGTGATTACAAGGGTGTTCCTATGTTGTTTGCGGAGCGCGATGGAACCGCCCTGGCCTTTGGCTGCTCCACTCCCTGGCGAAAAATGTCGGTGGGATTTGTCGGCTACTCGGACGGCTGGCAGGACCTTTCCAACAACTATCAACTGACCTGGGAGTACACCCGCGCGGAAAACGGCAACTTGGCGCTGAGCGGCGAGATTGACTTGGCCGCCTGCAACGGAGAGTTCGTCCTGGCCTTGGGCTTTGGAGGAATCGCAACCGAGGCCGGACAACAAGTGCGTTCCAGCCTGCTGGACCCCATCGAGACGCTACGCGACCGCTATATGATGCACTGGAAGACCTGGCAAGACTCGCTGCTGCCTTTGGACCGACCCGGGCGTGAGCATTGTCTTTACCGCGCCAGCACGGCTGTCCTCCGCAGCCATGAGTCCAAGGACTTTCTGGGTGGCGTCATTGCCAGCCTCTCCATTCCCTGGGGCTTTAACAAAGGCGATGAAGATCTCGGCGGCTACCACCTGGTCTGGCCGCGTGATCTGGTAGAAACCGCGTTCGGATTTCTGGCTGCCGGAGCCCAGTCCGATGCCATTCGCGTCTTGCAATACCTGGAGTCCACTCAGGAAGCCGACGGCCACTGGGCTCAGAATCTGTGGCTTGACGGCCGCCCCTACTGGATGGGAGTGCAAATGGACGAAGCCGCATTTCCCATCCTTCTGGTCGATACCTTGCGGCGGGAAATGCGTGTGGCCGCGAACGAGTTGAAACGCTGGTGGATGATGGTGTATCGCGCCGCCGCCTTCATTCTCCGCAACGGCCCGGTCACCCAGCAGGATCGCTGGGAGGAGGACGGCGGTTTTTCTCCCTTCACCCTGGCAGTGGAGATTTCTGGCCTGCTCGCAGCTGCCGATTTCGCGGACGCGGTAGGGGAAAAAAAGATCGCCGGCTACCTGCGCGACTCTGCCGACGCGTGGAATGACAATATTGAGCGCTGGACCTACGCCACGGACACCGATTTGGCCCGCCAGGTCGGCGTCGAGGGCTATTATGTGCGCATAGCCCCGCTTAACGGAGAATGTGCCGCTTCACCCGTACAGGGCTTTGTGCCCATTAAGAATCGGCCCCCGGACCAGACCGTCGCGCCCGCATCGCAGATCGTCAGCCCGGACGCTTTGGCGCTCGTCCGCTTCGGCCTTCGCGCCCCGGACGATCCGCGCATCTTGAATACCATCAAAGTGATTGACGCGCTGCTGCGGGTGAAACTGCCTCAAGGCCCCTGCTG
>Ga0335081_10012806_pt1 | contig 13571 bp, 13 predicted proteins | sample Lox_Sample_35_FD_206713 | JGI IMG/M metagenome (GOLD analysis project Ga0335081, IMG submission 206713) | Soil microbial communities from Loxahatchee National Wildlife Refuge, Florida, United States - Lox_Sample_3.5 | ecosystem: Environmental > Terrestrial > Soil > Wetlands | place: USA...
AGTGAGGGACAAGCCCGCTCGAATTACCCTTCCCGGTATTCCCCGAACACTCGCTTGAGCGTGCCGGCAATCTCGCCGGTGGTCGCGTGAGCTTCGGCGGCATCCACAATCGGCGGCATCAGGTTGCTGCCGTTGCGCGCGGCCTCTTCCAGTCGCGCCAGCCGGGCATCCACCTCCGACTGGCTGCGGGAGGCTCGCACTTGCCGGAGCGATTCCACCTGCGCTTTCTCCAGGGCCGGGTCGAGCCGGAACGTCGGAATGGCGCGGCCGTCGTCCATCTGAAAGCGATTGACGCCGACGACGATCCGCTTGCCGGTCTCGATATCGCGCTGAAATTGATACGCCGCGTTTTGAATCTCGCTTTGGATGAAGCCGGCTTCGATGGCCCGGAGCGTGCCGCCCATTTCGTCGATCTGCTTCAGGTACGCCGCAACCTCGCGTTCGATGGCGTCGGTCCGGTCTTCGATGGCGCGGCTGCCGCCCACCGGGTCCACGGTATTGGTGACGCCGGTTTCGTGGGCGAGAATCTGCTGGGTCCGCAGCGCGATGCGCGCCGATTCCTCGGTGGGCAGGGAGAGCGCCTCATCGCGCGAATTGGTATGCAACGATTGGCAGCCGCCCAAAACCGCGGCCATGGCCTGGATGGCGGTGCGGACGATGTTGACGTCGGGCTGTTGCGCGGTAAGCGTCGATCCGGCGGTTTGCACATGAAAGCGCAGCATCATCGATCGGGGGTCGCGGGCGCCGAAGCGGTCGCGCATCAGGGTTGCGTAGATGCGGCGGGCGGCGCGGAATTTGGCGATCTCCTCCAGAAAGTCGCTATGGGAGTTGAAAAAGAAGGAAAGCCGGGGCGCGAAGGCGTCCACCTCCAGCCCGGCGGCGATAGCGGCTTCGATGTAGGCGATGGCGTTGGCGAAGGTGAAGGCCAGTTCCTGCGCCGCCGTCGAGCCGGCTTCGCGGATGTGGTATCCGCTGATGGAGATGGTGTTCCACTCCGGCATTTCGCGGCCGGTCCAGGCGAACATGTCGGTGATGATACGCATCGCCGGCCGCGGCGGATAAATATACGTTCCGCGGGCGATGTATTCCTTGAGGATGTCGTTCTGGACCGTGCCGGACAGCTTCTTGAGATCGGCGCCCTGGCCGCGGGCAACCAGGCGGTAATACGCCAGCAGAATGGCGGCGGTCGAGTTGATGGTCATGGAGGTGGAGACGCGATCGAGCGGAATCTCGCGAAACAGCACCTGCATATCGGCCAGTGAACTGACGGCGACGCCCACGCGGCCAACTTCGCCGGCGGCCATCGGATGGTCGGAATCCATCCCCATCTGGGTCGGCAGGTCGAACGCCACCGAAAGTCCGGTGGTTCCTTGCGACAGCAGATAACGGTAGCGGCGGTTGCTCTCATCGGCGGTCCCGAAGCCGGCATACTGGCGCATGGTCCAGAGGCGGCTGCGATACATGTCGCGGTAAACACCGCGGGTGTAGGGAAATTGGCCAGGTTTGCCGGGACTGCCGCTCATGAGCGGGAGATCTTGCGTGCCTTCCAGAAGGAGGAGACGCCGAACCACGCCATGAGGAGAGCGCTGGCAGTGGCGACCACGAAGCGAAATCCGTCACCCTTGGATAAGTAACGGAAGCCGGCGAAGCCGAAGATTGTGCCCAGGCAGAGGAAAACGAATCCAATCACCTGATTCCAAAGGGAATGGATGGGTTTTATGATGCTCGGGATGATATGGCGGAAGAAGCTGCGGCCATGTTTGATCGCGAAACGCCCGGTCTTGACCGCATCCTGCTGCCACACACAGTCATCGTAACAGAAGCGCAATTGTATGATGTTACGATGCAAATGTGTCGATAGTGGACACAGGCGAGCGGTTATGGTCGTCTTATGGCCATTAGTGAATATGGCCGTTGGTTTGCTGTTGTGAATGGCGCGCGCAACCACTACAATCGAGACGGGTGGATGCGGAACGCCGGTTGTTTCCGGCGCGTCATTCAAAGAGGGAGTTCTCCGTGGATGAGCCTTTAAAGCACCTGGTGCAGGAGCTGGGAAACGCGATTAACGATTCCCTTTCCGAATCGGACCGGATCGCGGAAGCGATCGGTGAGATTAAACGAGCGGGATACGACGTCTTCCTGGTACTGGAAGCCACCATCGGCTTCAATCGCAGAGATGAGGACAGTGCCGGGGAAGAGGAAGAGACCGAGGGAGCCGAAACAACCGAATCCAAGCCACGAAGCTTCGAAGCCACGGGCAAGATCAAGCTGACCTCGCAGGACCAGCGTTTTCTGAAAGCGCTAAAAATCGCGGTGGATGAAGAAAGCCGTTAGCGGTCGCGTCTGATCTTCTTCCGCGGCTGTATCTTAGCCCAATACCTGCTGGTACACGTCCCACGTCGCACGAACTGCTTTTTCCCACGTAAATTCACGGGCCCGGAGATTCCCTTTCCCAATCAGGCTTCGGCGCAGATCTTCAGACTCCGTCAAGTTTCGAAGAGCCTCGCCCAGGGCCTCGCCGTCCTCGGGATCCACCAGCAGGGCGGCATCGCCCGCGACTTCGGGCAGAGCGGACCGGTTGGAAGTCAGCACCGGAACCTGCCAGGCCATGGCCTCCAGGAGGGGCATGCCGAAGCCTTCATCCAGCGATGGAAACGCGAATACCGAAGCGCGCCGGTACCACGCCGCCAGTTCCGCGGGCGTGACGTAGCCGAGGACCGAAATCCGGTCGGCGGCGGGGCTGCGGCGAATTCGCGAGAGAATCTCCTCGGCTCCGAAACCGGCGGACCCGGCGATCACCAGCCGCCAGACGTCGCTTACGGTCTCGAACGCTTCAACCAGCCGGGCGATGTTCTTGCGCTTCTGGATCGCGCCGACATTGAGGATCACTTTTTCGCGGCCGCCCGCCGAGGGCTGCGGCTCGGGGGGGAGTTTCCGGGTGCCATGATGCACCACGTGCACGCGATTGGGGGTCACACCCAGGCAGGCGATCACCTGCCGGCGGGTGAATTCCGAGACGGTGATGATGGCTGTGGCGCGAGCCGCCGCGTCGCGCGCCTGTTCGATGAAGCGCGCGCGGAAGTCGTGCGTGGAATACTCGGAAGTCATCACGAACAAGTCGTGAAAGGTGGCGATGGCGGGCGGCAGGTCGGTCTTGGGCAACCGCTGGTTGAGGCCGTGGAATAGCCGCGCGCCGCGAGCGCCGAGAGGCTCGGCCAGAAGCCGCCGGCGCGCGTTGGAAGGAAGCGGTTCGCGCCAGGATCGCCAGTAGCGGTGGGGACGGTAGCAGAAGCGGAAGCGCGCTTCCGGATGAGCCGCGGCCAGGCCCCAGAGCATCTCACGCGAGTAGAGCCCGACACCGGAAAGCTCGCCCCCGATGCTATAGGTGGCGTCCAGCGCGATGGTCAGTTGATTCCGTATTCTTTCATTTTCCGATAAAGGGTGGTCCGTCCGATACCAAGCATTTTTGCCGCCGCTCCACGCTCGCCGCGGGCCGCCGCGAGGGCCCGCGAAATCGCCTGCCGCTCCGATTCCGGAATGGAGACCACGGGCGATATGGGAGCGAGACGAGCCTCCGGGATCAGCATATCGCCGGCGGCCACAGAGAGCGGGTGCAAGCCGCCGGACGCGAGGTGGCACTGGAGGGCCGACGGCAGATCGGCCATTTGCAGCGCGCCTTCGGAGTGCAGAGCCGAAAGGCGCTCGATGCAGTGCTTCAATTCGCGCACATTCCCGGGCCAGTCGTAACTGAAGAAAGCCTCCAGCATTTCGCGGCTGATTTCAAAGCGCGGAAGTCCGGCGGCGCAGCTCTGCTCCAGGAAAGTCTCGACGAGCAGCTCGATATCTTCCTTGCGATCGCGGAGGGGCGGCAGCTTGATCTGGAAGACGTTCAGGCGGTAGAACAGATCCTGGCGAAAGCGGGCTGCGGCGACTTCGGTTTTGAGGTTGCGATGGGTGGCGGCGATGATCCGCAGATCCAGTTTGCGCCACTGCAGCGCCCCCACGGCGCGAAACTCACGTTCCTGAATCAGGCGGAGCAGCTTGACTTGCATTTCGAGCGGCAGATCGCCGATTTCGTCGAAGAACGCGGTGCCTCCATTGGCCAATTCCACCAGCCCCTTTTTGCTCTCGATAGCGCCGCTGAACGCGCCTTTGACGTGGCCGAATAATTCGCTCTCCATGAGCGTGCCGACCAGCGATCCGCAATCGATGGGGATGAACCGGCCGCACGGATTGGCTTCGTAGATCGACCGGGCAACCACTTCCTTGCCCGTACCGGTTTCCCCTAAAAGCAACACGGGCAGGCGGTTACACGACGCCTTCTGAATCAGCCGGCGGATGGCGGCGATTTGCGGAGAATTCCCCAACAGCTTATGCGGCACTTCCAGGGCCGGCGTCATCGAGTTGTGGCTACTGGAGATCTAGTCGAACGACGAAAGCGTTCTTCTCATTCGATTTCTCGCGGATGCGATCGGCCAGAGCGTTGGCGGCCTCTTCGGTCGATTCGGCCCCCACATAGACGCGCCACAGGCCGGGTTCGCTACTTCGTTGCAGCACCTGAACCAGGCCGAACCCCGGGCCGATCTTGTCGCGCATCCGATTGGCGCTTTCGCGGTCGGGAAAGGCGCCGATCTGGACCGAATAGATCGGAGGAGTGGTGGTGGCGGGCGGGGGAGCGGGCGGTGAGGCGGGGGGGGCGACGGGCGATGTTTCCACAGGCGTATCCGGGATTGACGCCGCGACGCGATTGCCGGGGAGCGGCTGGACGGTCTGGACTGGCGTCTGACGCCGCGAGGCCACAATCACCGCATCGTCCGGTTTGATCACTACCAGGCGAACTTTCGCGGTCCCGGGGCCGACCATGTCAATGGCCATCGCGGCCGCGTGCGAGAGGTCAATGATCCGGCCCTTAACGAAGGGGCCGCGATCGGTAATGCGCACATCCACCGTCTTCTGATTGCTGAGATTGTAGACGCGCACCCAGGTTTGAAACGGCATGGTCTTGTGCGCCGCGACCATGGCTTCCATGTCGTAGATTTCGCCGGAAGCGGTGGGCCTGCCGTCGTACGGTTTCCCGTACCAACTGGCGATACCGGTTTCCACGTGGCCGATCTTAACCGGAATCGCCGGCAATGCGGTGCGTTGTTTGTGCGCGCATCCGGCCAATGCAAAGGCCGCGGCTGCCAGCGCAACCGTTCTCCACATCGTTGGACTGATTATGGCACAGCTAAGACATGGCGATCAGCCGTCAGCCGTCGGCATTCAGCTGGAGGAGCGCCGGTTCGCGGCGGATTTGCTGTCATTTGGCGACTGCGGCGGTCATAGATGAGAAGGCGCGTTCCTTCAGCTGAGAGTTGATTGCTGAGAGCCGACAGCTGAAAGCTCACTCATATCGCAACGCGGCCATGGGTTCGATTTTCGTGGCCCTTCGCGCGGGCAGATAGCTCGCCAACGAACCTGCCGCCAGCATCACTACCGCGACCACTACGAAGCTTCCGGCATCGGTCGGCTTGACGCCGAACAGAAGGCTTTCCAGCGATCGCGTTAACAGGAAGGCGCCCGCCAGTCCTACCGCCAAACCTGCGGCGATCAATCCGGCGCCCTGCCGAAGCACCAGGAGCAGCACGTTCGACCGCGTAGCTCCGAGCGCCAGACGCGTGCCGATCTCATTGGTCCGGCGCGCGACGGAGAACGATAGCAGCCCGTAGACCCCGATGGCGGAGAGGAGCAACGCAAGGCCGGCGAAACAGCCGAAAATCCAGGTGTCGAAGCGTGAATCCGCCATGGTGGCGTTCACGATGTCCTCCATGGGGCGGATCCGCTCCACGCTTTGCCGGGGGTTCACTTCCGCGATCGCCGCGCGCAGCCTTCCTGCCAGGGCTTCCGGCGAATCGGACCGCACCACCCAACTGGTTCCATCCGCGTACCAGGGTGATTGCGCCGCCGCAAGGTAGATGGTGGGGCGCGGCGGCGATTTCAGATAGACGCTTTTGGTGTCGCCGGCCACTCCAACCACTTCCAGCGGCGGGACGGTCGATTCCATCGCATTCTTGCCGTTGAACCAGCCAAACAAGACGTGGTCGCCCAACGGATTGCTTTCCGGCCACCATTTGCGGGCCACGGCTTCATTCACCACGACCACCGGCGGAGCAGTCTCGGAATCGCGCTCGTTGATGCTGCGTCCGAGCCGGACCGGAATGCCCATGGTTTCGAAGTATCCGTAGGAGACTTGCCGGACTTCCATGCCGCCGATGCTATGCTCCGGGTGGCCTTCCTGCTGGGTGGGGTAATTACTCTGCGATGTCAGGGGTAATATGTTGATGGCAGCCACCCCGCGGACGCCCGGCAGTGAGCGCAGTTTCTCCAGCACGGACGTCTCGAATTGCCAGTATTCCGGCCCTTGGCGGTAGCGCTGTGCCGGCGGAGTCGAAAACGTGAGGATGCCGCGCGGCGAGAATCCGAGGTTTTCCTGATGCAGCCGGTACAGGCTCTGCGCCAATAGCGCCGCCCCCGCGAGCAGCGTCACCGAGAGCGCCACTTCGCTGACGACCAGCACACTGCGGACGCGTTGCCGCATGTTCCCGCCGGCAGTCCGGCCCGTCCCTTTGAGCGATTCCTGCACGTCGACGCGCGCCGACATGATTACCGGCGCCAGGCTAAAGAGTATCGCGGTGGTGAAGGCGACCGCCGTCGTGAACCCTAATACCGCGAAATCCACGCGAACCGGAGCCGTAAGCGGCAGCGGGAACGGAATCATCGACACCAGCGAATCCAGAGACAGGGACGCGCCGGCGAAGCCAATCAGGCTGCCGATGGCAGCCAGCAGGAGATTCTCTGCCAGAAACTGCCGGGACAGGCGTCCGATACCGCTGCCCAGCGCTAACCGCACCGCGATTTCGCGCTGCCGCGCCTCCAGACGGGCCATCAGGAGACTGGCCAGATTGGCGCAGCCGATCAGCAGCAATAATCCCACCGCGCCAAAAAGCAACAGCAACTTCAGGCGGACATCTCCCACCAGCCAATCGTGGTAGGGCATCATGGCGAGGCCGGGATACTTCAGGAAGTCGGGATGGCCGGCGGCGAATGCATGCGACAGCGAATCCATCTCCGCACCTGCCTGAGTGATGGTTCCACCGGGTTTCAGGCGAGCGATCATGGTGGTGTTCTGGCCGTTGTCGTTGGGCCCTCCGGTATTGACCAGTGGCACAAAAACGTCGGCCGGTTCGGGATACCAGAAGCCGCGAGGGACGATGCCGATCACCGTCCAGGTGGAATCGGCAAACGTTACGCTTCGGCCGACCACGTTGGTTTCGGCCCCGAAGGTGCGGCGGCGCAATTCCTCGGTGAGCAGCAGCGATTGCGGGCCGCGCGGTCGCGTCTCGACGGCTTCGAATTCGCGGCCCCGCGACGGCGCCACGCGCAGAGTACGGAAAAAGTCGGTGCTCACGGCCAGAACGTGGACCCACTCCGTGCCGTTGGGGCCCGCTAAATGATTGTCCTTGCGGCCTTCGGTCCCGGCCATGGAAGCTAATGTAATGGAGTGTTCTTTCCAGAAAGCCAATTCGGTCCGGGTGACATCGCCGTGGGTCATCTGGCGTCCCACGTACACCAGCCGGTCCGGCTGTGGGTAAGGAAGCGTGCGCAGCAAAACGCCCCGAACCAAACTGAAGACCGCGGTATTGGCGCCGACACCCAAGGCAAGCGTCAGAGCGGCGACGGCAGTAAAGCCCAGGTTCTTCCCCATGACTCGAATCGCGTACCGCGCATCTTGCCAGAACAGAGTCATCTTTACCCCTCAATCTCTCTAAATATACGGCTTGATTGAGGAATCGTTGACAAGATTCCGGTTATCCTAAAGCCAATCAGCATGGCCGCCGATATGCCAGTTATGCGGGAACGGCGCACGGAACCGCGCATGCTTTGCGCGGACATGGTGAACGTGAGTTGGAAAGACGCGTTGGGCAAACGGTGCCGTATGACTGGCCTGCTGGAGGATATCTCTCCGTCGGGAGCCTGTTTGCAACTGGAGACCGCGATTCCGTCCGGCGCGGATATCCGTTGGACGTCGCGCAAAAAGAAATTCGCGGGTCGGGTTCGATACTGCGTCTATCGCGAAATCGGCTACTTCATTGGAGTAGAATTCACGGCCGGTTCCAAATGGTCGCGCCGATCCTATAAGCCACAGCATCTGCTCGACTTAGATGCCTTGGTCGGAAGAGGGAAATAGCCTACAATCCGGAAATGCCATCCCGCAAAGCGCCGGCCAAAGCCACGGCCAAAGCATCGGCTGCGCCATTCAGCCTGGCCGATTCCCTGATCGAGTCGTTCGCCATCAACAACCGCATCAATGAATACCTGCTCCTCGCGATTCCGGACGCGGCCTGGCGCGCCGAACCACCCAACGGCAAAGGCCGGACCATCGCCGCCATCTTCGCGCACATCCACAACGTGCGGGGCATGTGGCTCAAAGTCTGCGCCAAAGGCTCGGGGACAACCGGCAAACTCGACCGCCTGACTTGCAGCAAACATGAGGTGTTGCGAGCGCTCGACGAAAGTTGGCGCGCGCTGGAGGAAGTGCTGCAAGCATCGCTCTCGGCCGATGGACGCGTTCGCGGTTTCAAGCCGGATGCCGGCGCCTTCCTCGGCTACCTGATCGCCCATGACGCTCACCATCGCGGTCAGATCACCATGTTGGCCCGCCAACTTGGTCAGCCCATTCCCGACAGCGCGATGATGGGCATGTGGGAGTGGGGAAAGCGCTGAACCGGGCGCGTCATCCGGTCCGGACCCGCAGCCACCAGACCGCAACGAGGACGATGCCGATCAGCATAATCGCGGCGGTTAGCCCGTACCAGATACCGCTGACGCCCCATCCCAGCACGAAGCAGAGCACATACACCACCGGGAGGCCCAGAATCCAATATCCCGCCAGGTGAGCCAGCATCGGAGACCGGGTGTCGCCCAGGCCGCGCAAGGCTCCGGTCGCCACCACCTGAAACCCGTCGAACAGTTCCATGAAAGCTGCGATGCGCAGTAATCCCGTCGCGATCGCAACCACCGCCGCGTCGCGGATGAACACGCCCGCGATCCACCGGGGGGCCACCCACAACGCGACGCCTGCCGCGCTCATAAATCCGCCGCTGAAGAGCAGCGCGGTCCAGCCGGCGGCAGCGGCTCCGTGCGCGTCCTGACGGCCGATTGCCTGCCCCACGCGCACGGCGGCGGCGGAGCTGATTCCCAGCGGCACCATGTAAGTCGTCGCAATCACCTGTACGGCGATGCCGTGGGCCGCGAGCGATGCGGCGTCGAGGCGCGCCGCCAGCGCGGTCACGATGCCGAACACCGCGCCCTCGAAGAGGATTTGTCCTGCGGCCGGAAGTCCTAGCGAGACCAGCCGGCGCACCCGCGCCAGTTGCGGCAGCCAGGAGATGGATCGCAGCAGATTGCCGGTGCGCCGTTCATGCCAGATGATCGTAATGAGCAGGACGGCGGCCATGTAGAAGCGCGAAACCGACGTCGACAGGCCGGAGCCTTTGAGGCCCATGGCGGGCGCGCCGAGGCGGCCATAGATCAGCAGCCAATTGCCCGCCAGGTTGATCAGGTTGGCGCTGACCAGCGCAAACATCACCGGGTGGACCACGTCGACCGATTGCAGATAATGCCGGAACGAGGAATACAGCATCAATCCGGGGAGGCCCCAGAGCAGCGCGTTCAGATACGGTCCAAGCTGGGCGATGACGTCCGGGTTGGCGCCGGCCGCGCGCAGCACGGGGACCGCCGCCAGGATCGCCAATGCGACCACCGGCGAAAGCGCCAGGCCCAACCAGACGCCATCGATCAGGGTGCGGCGCGATTCGTGGTGGTCCTCGGCGCCGTGCGCCTGCGACACCAGCGTGTCCATCCCCAGCAGTACGCCGACGCCGCACATGGCGATGGGATACATCACCATATTGCCCAGGCTGCTTGCCCCCAAAGCCACCGCGCCCAGCCGTCCGACCATCAACATATCGACGAAGCCCATGGCGATCCAGCCCAGCTCCGCCAAAGCCAATGGAGCGGCCAGCCGCAGCATGGGCGCAAACTCCGCGCGGATGGTCCGCAGGGCGTGTGGCGGGTCCTCAGGCCTTCGGATGGGACTTGTCATACACGGCCATCAGATCGGTCAGCGAGACTTGGGTGTATTTCTGTGTGGTGGAAAGTCGGGCGTGCCCCAGCAGTTCCTGGATCGAGCGCAAATCGGCTCCCGACGCCAGCAGGTGCGTCGCGTAGGCATGGCGGAAGCTGTGGGGATGCACGGATGGGTCGCCCGCCAGCGCGATGGAGTACAACTTGACGATGCCGGCCACGCCGCGCTGTGTGAGCCGCCGGTTGCGATGGTTCAGAAAGACCGCCCGCTCGTCGCGAACGACCGGCCGCTCGGCGAGGTAGCGCTCCAGCGCTTCGGCGGCTTTTCCGGGCAGCGGCACCTGCCGCTCCTTGCGGCCTTTACCGCGGACGCGCAGCCAGTGCTCGGAGCGGTCCAGATCGTCGAGGTTCAAGCCGGTCAGCTCGCTGACGCGGATGCCGCAGCCGTACAGCAGTTCGAAGAGCGCCCGGTCGCGCACCGGAAACGGCCGCTCCAGGCGGTTCGACCCCACGCCATCGAGCAACGTGTTCACCTGTTCCGGCGTCATGACGTCGGGCAGCGTCTTAGGGGCCTTGGGTGTTCGCACGAGCCGCGCGATGTTGACCGTGACGACGCCTTCGCGCAGCATGTAGCGAAACAATCCACGCACGGCGGCCAGTTTGCGGCGGATGGTCACGGCCTTCAACTGATCGCGGTAGAGCGCGGCCAGCCATTCGCGAAGCAACAGCAGATCGATGGCGGTCGGGACCGGCGGATCGAGATCGGGGGGCGAGAGGAATCGCAGGAATTGGCGGAGGTCGTCGCCGTAGGCCAGGAGAGTATGCTCGCTTGATCCCTGGCGCGCCAGTTCCTGGAGGTAGCGATCGATCTGGTGGCTCAGTTCAGACATGGATTGTGGGGCAGGCTGGCAGCCTGCGGCAGACTGGCAGTCCGCCTGGACGCTGGCAAGGCGGGATCGCCGTTGGCACATCTTGTCGCGGGCAGTGGCGTGGCCGGGTCGGATTCGGCGCACGGGTCAAGAGGCCGACTGCCAGTCGGCCGCAGGCTACCAGCCTGCCCCACATAGATATTCATCCATGGCCGCGATCGCACGCCGGCAGACTTCCGCGTGGCGAGCGGGCTTGTCGCGGCGCAAGCGCTGCCGGGTGGCGTCGTCAAGTTGCGGCAGCAGATCGAAGGTGATGTTGGCCGGCTGATAGTTCCCGGCGTCGGTACCTGAAATGTAATGGCACAGCGAGCCCAGCGCGGTTTCGCGCGGCAGGGGCACGGGAGATTCGCCTTTCGCGAGAGCCGCCGCATGCATCCCCGCCATGAGCCCGGTGGCAATGGCTTCGACATAGCCTTCGACGCCCGAAATCTGGCCGGCGAAGAAAATCTCAGGCCGCGAGCGAAGCTGTAAGCTTGCCGTCATCAGCGCGGGCGCGTTGATGTAGGTGTTGCGATGGATTTGCCCAAAGCGGAGGAAGTCGGCGTTGGCCAGTCCTGGAATCATGCGCAAGATCCGCGACTGATCGCCGAACTTCAGATGATTCTGGAATCCGACCAGGTTGAAGCTCTGCGCGCGGAGATTCTCCTGGCGAAGCTGCACCACGGCATACGGCCGGTGTCCGGTCCGCGGGTCGGTGAGCCCCATAGGCTTCATGGGACCAAAGCGGAGCGTCTCGCGCCCGCGCCGCGCCAGCTCTTCAATAGGCAGGCAGGCCTCGAAGTAGGGCGTGGCATCCTCTTCGATATGCGCGGTGGCCGGCTGGCCTTCCAGCAGGGCGTCGACAAAACGCTCATACTCGCCGCGATCGAACGGGCAATTCAGATAATCATCGGTTCCGCCGCTCGACTTGCCGTAGCGCGATGCCCAGAACGCAATCGAGGTGTCGACGGTCTCGGCGTCGACAATGGGGCTGATGGCGTCGTAAAAGTACAGCCGCTCCTTTCCCGTCAGACGCGCGATCTCCCCGGCCATCGCCGCGGAGGTGAGCGGACCGGATGCGATCACGGCGATTCCATCGGGGACTTGAGTGACCTCCTCGCGCCGCAGTTCGATGAGGGTCTCGGACTCGATGGCGCGCGTGATCTCGCCGGCGAAGACGTCGCGATCCACGGTGAGGGCATGACCGCCGGGCACGCGGGCGGTTGCCGCGGCGCGCAGCAGCAGGGAATCCAGCCGGCGGAGCTCCTCCTTGAGAAGCCAGGGCGCGGTGGACGGCAGTTCGCTCTTCAGCGAATTGCTGCAGACCAGCTCCGCCAGGCAGCCGGTCTGATGCGCGGGTGTGCGCCGGACCGGCCGCATTTCATAGAGGATCGCGGGAACGCCGCGGCGCGCTACCTGCCACGCGGCTTCCGTGCCGGCCAGCCCGCCGCCAATGATCCGTATGGGTTGCAAATCGCCGCTCAAATTTCGAGCACGCCGCCTAAACCGGCGGCGGGCACGCGCAAGCCCACCATGAAGACGCCGAACAGCGCGTAGACCGCGCTCACTTCGTCGAACCGCATTTCGTAGATCAACTTCTTGAACACCAGCGGATCTTCGGCGAAGAGATCGACGCCCCATTCCCAATCGTCAAAACCGATGGAGCCGGTAATAATCTGCTTGACTTCGCCGGCATAGCGCCGCCCGACCAATCCGTGTTCGTGCATCATGCGCTGGCGGTCGGGCATCGGCTCGGTATACCAGTTCTTGGACTCGCCGCGCCGCCGGTCCATCGGGTAAAAGCAGATATATTTGGCCGGCGGAATCTCCGGCCAGAGGCGCGGCATCATCGCGGTTCGCTGGCGCGCCAGCACTTCCTCGATCTCTCTGCGCCACTCGTCGGAATTTGGGGCGATGCCCTTTTCCCGCAGTCCGGCATAGACCTTGGAAGTGGATTCGTACAGCCCCAGCTCGATCATCGAAACGTAGGAAGTGGCCGGCTCCAGGAAATCGCTCAGGCGCAGGCGGGCGAGGGCTAATTGCGCCTGGCTCAGCTCTTCGAAACTGCGGCGGAAGTGCAGAAACAGCAGGTCGGCTTTGTGGCCGATCATGGAGAAGATCGCGCTTTGCCGTCCTTCTCGCGGCGTTTCCAGATCGCCCAAGGCGGAGTTGGCTTCCTCCAGAATAGCGGCCCGGTCGCCAACCGCCAGCGCCCGCCAGGCGGGCCATTTGATACGCATCATCTGATGAAGGACGCTGGCGCCTTCAACCGTGAGCGGCACGGCCGGCAGAGGAGTTTCCACGATCGCTTCAGGAGTCATTCTCTACATTATAAGAGGGCCGATACTGGAAGAAATGGCATCGGCACAGGCTTTCGAACTCGAACTGGCCATCGCGTCTTCGGATATCGATGCGCTCGGACACGTCAATAACGTCACCTACCTGCGCTGGGTCCAGGAAATCGCGACGGCCCACTGGAAGTCGGCGGCGTCGGCGGTGGACCAGGCTCGCACCAGGTGGGTGGTGCTGCGACATGAA
>Ga0335081_10012807_pt1 | contig 13570 bp, 11 predicted proteins | sample Lox_Sample_35_FD_206713 | JGI IMG/M metagenome (GOLD analysis project Ga0335081, IMG submission 206713) | Soil microbial communities from Loxahatchee National Wildlife Refuge, Florida, United States - Lox_Sample_3.5 | ecosystem: Environmental > Terrestrial > Soil > Wetlands | place: USA...
TTGATCTTCGGCGTGATCGTCTACTCGCTGGTCGAGATGAACATCCACAACGCCTTCTGGGACTTCCACGCCTTCTGGAGCGCCGGCCGCGACGTGATCCACGGTCGCTCGCCCTATCCCCCGCCGAGTGCCAGAGTGCTCGCCCACGAAGGCTCGTTCGTGTATCCGGCGCCGGCGGCCGTCGCGATGGTGCCGTTCGCTCTGCTTCCCTTCACGGTGTCGGCGATCCTGTTCGCGCTGCTGCTGATCGCCGCCCTTCCGCTCGCCCTCCGGATCGTCGGGGTGCGCGACTGGCGCTGCTACGGCCTCGCGATCGCTTCCGCGCCGATGTGGAACTCGGTCGCCGTCGACACGGTCAGCCCGTTGCTCGCCGTGGGGCTCGCGCTCGTCTGGCGCTACCGCGACCGCACCCTCCCCGGCGCCGCCGCCGTCGCGGCCGTGATCGTCCTCAAGCTGTTCCTGTGGCCGCTGCTGCTCTGGCTCGCCTTCACGCGGCGGTCGCGAACCGCTCTCCTCGCGGTCGGGCTGATGCTGGTCGTGACCTTCGTCGGCTGGGCCCTGATCGGGTTCGACGGCCTGCGCAGCTACGAGCACGTGTTGCAGCTCCTCACGAAGCTGCTCGAGGGCAAAGGCTACTCGCTGGTCGCGCTCGGGCTCTCCCTGGGCGCGACGACGGCGGTTGCCCGCGCGCTCCCGTTCGTCGTCGGAGGGGCCGCGCTGGCGCTGATCGCGCTGCGGGGACGCCGCCCCGGCGCCGACGAGTGGAGCTTCGCGGTCGCGACCGGAGCCGCTCTCGCCCTCTCGCCGATCGTCTGGCTGCATTACTTCGTGCTGGTGTTCGTCCCGATCGCGATCGTCCGCCCGAGGCTGTCGTGGCTGTGGGCGATGCCGTTGCTGCTCTGGGTCGTCGGGGGACAGAGCATCTCGCGGCCGATCTGGGACAGCCAGAAGAAATACCGTGATCTCGCGACCAGCCCCCGCGTGGGCCACGCGTCGCTGATCGTCTACGCCCTCGCGGTCGTGACCGCGATCCTTGCCACCGCCGCCTATGCGGCTCGGAGCGCCAGGCGTCAAGCTTGACCGTCGTGTCGACAGACGTGTCCGCCGTCCCCGGCCGCTCGACGCCGAACGAGGTCGAGCCGGCGCTCTCGGTGATCGTGCCGGTCTACGACATGGCCGGATCGATCGTCGACAACGTGCGCACGATCCGCGAGCGGGTGGCGGCCGGTCTCGACGGGCCGTTCGAGGTGATCGTCGTCTCCGACGGCTCGGTCGACGGAACAGCCGAGCGGGTCATCGAGAGCGAGCTCCCCGACGTTCGCGTTCTCCACTACGACCGTAACCTCGGCAAGGGATATGCGGTGAAGACGGGTGCGCGTGAGGCGCGGGGGCGCTGGGTGGGCTACGTCGATGCCGACCTCGACCTCGACCCGGCGGCGCTTCCCGATTACGTCGCGACCGCCGAGCGGGAGGAGCTGGACTTCGCGATCGGCTCCAAGCGCCATCCCGACTCTCGCGTCTACTACCCACGCTCACGGGTGATCGCCTCCTGGCTCTATCAGCAGGTCGTGCGGGCCTTCTTCCGCCTCAACGTCCGTGACACGCAGGTGGGGCTGAAGGTGTTCCGCCGCGAGATCGCGCGCGAGGTGATGCCTCTGCTCCTCGTCAAGCGCTACGCCTTCGACGTCGAGCTCCTGGCCGTGTCACGGGCGCTCGGGTACAGCAAGGTGAAGGAGATGCCGGTCGCGCTCGACTACCGGTTTACCGGCTCCGGGGTTCGCTCGATCGCGGTCGCGCACGCGCTGATCGACACGCTCGCCGTCTTCTACCGCCTGCGCATTCTCGGCTACTACCAGCGGCGCCTGGCCGCGAACCGCGCCTTCGCCTGGAGCTCGCCCGTCGGGCCCGGGCCGACGGTCGAGCTCGTCGAGGCAGCCGACGCGGCCTCGCGACGGGCCGCCGCCGAGGCGTCCACGGCCGAGATCGTCGCGTTGCTCGAGCCCGGCGCGCACCCGTCGGCGAACTGGCTCACCGCGACGGCCCCGTTCTTCGGGCTGCGAGACATCGACGCCGTCGTCACGCCCCAGCTCGCCCCTCCGGGTGGGGATGCCCGCGAGCGCGCGGCCGCATCGATCGCCGAGTCCCGCCTCGGCGCGGGGTCGCTCAACTACCGCTTCAAGCCGGGGGCGATCCGGTTCGTCTCGGATTTCCCCGCCGAGTCGTTCCTCGTCCGCCGCGAACGCCTCGTATCGATCGATCCCGCCACCCCGGTCGACCAGATCGTGCTGGAGATCAGCGCGGCCGGTGGCCGGACGCTCTACCTGCCCGAGGCGTCCGTGACGGTGCCGGCAGCTCCGCTCTTCCTGCCGCATCTGAGGCGCATCGGTGCCTACGGGCGTGCGCGCGGGCTGCTTGTGCGGCGCCGGGGGCTCACGGTAGCCCGTGCCTCCACGCTGGGGCTGGTCGCGTTCCTCGTCTGGGCGTTCCTGGGATGGATCGTGTTCTTCGCCGGCCCGGCGGGCCGCGACCTCTGGATCGCCGTCTGGCTCGTCTACGCCGCAGCCCTCGCGGTGGCCGCGTTCTTTGCCGGGTTGCGGTTCTACTCGTTCTCGGTCGGCCTACTGGCCGCCGCCGGCCTCTTCCTCACTCACGTCGTCTACTCCGTGTCGTTCGTGGCCGGCTTCCTCCGGCGCGAACGCGGCTAGCCGAGGATGGCGGAGCCGGTGGAGCCGCGGAGCCTCACCGTCGTCATCCCGGTGTTCAACCAGGCCGGGGAGATCGGCGCCACGCTCGAGGCGCTCGACATCGCCCTCGCGGCCACGTCATTCGCGGCGGAGGTCGTCGTCGTCGACGACGGATCGACCGACGGTACGGCCGCTGTATTAAGGGGTCTGTCCCCGGGGGTGCCGCTCCGGGTGATCGAGCAGGAGAATGCCGGCCGCTTCGAGGCACGCAGGGTCGGACTCGAGCGGGCGCAAGGAAAGTACTGTCTGCTGCTCGACAGTCGTGTCCGCCTCGACCCGGGCTCGCTGCGGTTCGTCGAGAGCCGGCTCGGCGAGGGCAAGGAGGTCTGGAACGGACATGTCGAGATCGACCGGAGCTGCGGACCGTACGCGATCTTCTGGGACGTGATCACCCGGCGCGCGTTCTGGGAGTACTTCGGCAATCCGCGGACAACCTCGTTCGGCCTCGAGGAGTTCGAGCGCTATCCCAAGGGAACCGGCTGCCTGTTCACGCCGCGAGACCTGCTCGATGACGCCTTCGAGGTCTTCGAGTCGAGCTACGCAAGCATCCGCGATGCCAGCGACGACACGAGGCTGATCCGCCGGATCGCCTCGCGACAGCGAATCAACATCTCACCCCAGTTCGGCTGTCACTACGCGCCGCGCACACGCCTCGTCCCGTTCATGCGCCACGCGTTCCATCGCGGGGTGATGTTCGTCGACAGCCACGGGCCGGAATCGGAGTGGTTCCCGATCGTGATCGGTCTGTTCGTCGGCTCAGCGGCCTGCGTTCCGCTGGCCCGGCGATCGCCCCGCGTGCTCGTGGCTGCGGCCTCCGCCGCGTCCGCGGCCGGGGCGGCGATCTCCATCGCCGAGGGAAGGCCGGAGGATGCGCCGACGATGGCCTGGGTGACGCCGCTCTACGCTGCTGCCCACGTGGCCGGGATGTGGAGAGGGCTCGCCCTCCTTGCCCGCAACCGTCTCGCGACTCCCACATGATCCTCGTCATCTACGGCACGACCGGTGAGCTGATCAAGCTGATGCCGGTGCTCACCAGGCTGCGCGACAGGAGCTACGAGCTCGTTCAGGCCTCGACCGGCCAGCAGGTGCAGCAGATCCCGCGGCTGCTCGAGCTGGCCGGCCTGCCGCCGGTCGATCTCTGGCTGGGCCGGGGCGCGGGCGGACGCGACCTGCGCTCGAATCGCGACATCCCGGGCTGGGCGGCGACGGTGGCCTCGACCTACGCGCGGCGTCGCAGCGGGCTCCGCCGCCGCCTGCGCGGCGGGGCCGGGAGACCGCTCGTCCTCGTCCACGGCGACACGATGACGACCCTCTACGGTGCCGTTTTGGGCCGCCTCCTCGGCTGTCCCGTCGCCCACATCGAGTCGGGCCTCAGGAGCTTCGACCTCCTGCATCCCTTCCCCGAGGAGCTGAACCGCCGCGCGACCTCGCGGATCGCCCAGGTTCTCTACGCTCCAGGAGCGTGGCCGGCATCCAACCTCCGCCACGGCACCGTGGTCGACACGGGCTCGAACACGATTCGCGACGCACTCGCGATGGTGAACGGCGACCCCGAGCTCCGGATCCAGGTGCCGGATTGTCCGTTCGGCATCGCCAGCCTGCACCGCTACGAGCTGCTCAAGGACAGGCACCTGCTCGCCGACGCGATCGGGACGCTCGCGGAGAGCCCCTATCCGATCCTCTGGGTCGACCATCCGGTGACCAGCGCCGCCCTCGCCAAGCACTCGCTGACCCTTCGAGGAGCGGTCACTCCCATCCCGCGTCTCGACTTCTTCGCGTTCGTGGGGCTGATGCGCCGGAGCTCGTTCCTCGTCACCGACAGCGGCGGCAGCCAGGAGGAGACGTTCTACCTCGATATCCCCTGTCTCGTCCACCGCAAGCGCACGGAGCGTCGCGAGGGGCTCGGGGAGAACGTCGTCCTCTCCGGATATGACCCGGCCGTCCTGCGAGCGTTCCTCGAGAGCCCCGGCGTGCACAGGCGCCTCACCGACCTTCCCGAGTCGCGACCGTCCGACGTGATCGTCGACGACCTCGCGGCGCGCGGGTTCGCCGCTTCGAGCCGATGAGCGAGCAGGCGCCCGTTCCGATGAGCGGTGTTCGCGCGGGGGTGCTGGTGTTCATCGCGGTCGGGCTGTCGAACGTGTGCTCCTACGGCTTCCACCTCGTCTCGGCGCGCACGCTCGGGCCCTCCTCGTACGGGGACGTCGCCACGCTCGCCGCCGTAGCGGGGATCCTGACCTTGCCGCTCGCCGGGGTTCAGGTGTTCGTGGCCCGGCACGTGTCCGGCGGGATCACGCGCGGTCGAGCGATCAACGACGGCGGCTACGTGTCGAGCTTCTGCGGCGCGATGCTCGCGATCGGCGCCGGGATCGCGGTCGTGCTGGTGGTGGCGACTCCGCTGATCAAGTCGGTGCTCGGGATCGCGAGTCTGACGGCCGTCGTGCTGGCGGTGCTCTCGGTCGCCCCGGCCTTCCTCTCGCCCGCGCTCGTCGGGGTGGCTCAGGGCCTCCAGCGCTTCGTGCTGCTGTCGGTGGCGATCGCGGCGCCGGCGGCGCTGCGCGTGATCCTGGCCGCGGCGGCGCTGGGGGCCGGGTTCGGCGTGGCGGGGGCGATGGCGGCGTCGCTCGTCGCCGTCGCGGCCGCCGCTCTCATCCCCCTCTGGGTCCTGCGGCACAGCCTCGGGCCCCTCGGGGCGTGGCGGCCGAGGCTGCCGCGCAGCGACGCGCTCGCGCTGCTGCCCGTGGTCGCCGGCATGCTCGCGATCACCTGCCTCACCACCGACGACCTCGTCGCCGCGAAGATCGCCTTCGAGCCGCACGAGGCCGGTCTCTACGGCAGCGCCTCGCTGATCGGCCGGGTCATCCTCTACCTGCCCGTCGCGATCGTTACCGTGCTCCTCCCGCACGTGGCGGCGCGCGCGTCGGCCGGTCGCGACACGAGCGACCTGCTCACGACGAGCCTGCTCGCGACGGGCGGCTTCTGCCTCCTCTTCACTGCTATCTATGCGGCGCTTCCGCACCTGATCGTCAAGATCGCGTTCGGGGCCAAGTACGAGGGGAGCTCGTCGCTGCTCTGGATGTTCGGGATCGCGATGACGCTCTACTCGCTGCTCAACGTGATCCTCGTCTACCGCCTCGGCCACGGGGAGACGCGGACCTCGTGGCTTCTGCTCGGGGGCGTCGCGGTGCAGGCGGTGCTGTTCGCTCTCTTCCACGACTCGGCGCGAGAGCTCCTCGCCGCGGACATCGTCACGGCCGCAGCGCTGCTCGTCGCGGCGACGGCGCTCTCGACCCGCGCGCCCGCGGCTCTCCCGAGCCCGCTACCAGCACGCGAACGCAGCGCCCGATGAGCCTCGGGAAGCCCCACGCCGCGGCGCGCTACCTGGCGGCGCTGGTGTTCTTCTGCGCGGCCGGGGCGATCTTCTTCCACGGCGTCGTGCTCCACCCGGGCTCGCGAGTCTCGTGCTGTGTCGGCGACGGCACCGGGACGATCCGCAACTACTGGGTGGCCTCGCTCGAGCACCGCAATCCGCTCACGTTCACCCACGACGCCTGGAACGGCGCTCCGGAAGGCACGGCCCAGGCACCGGCCACGGTACTCGCCAACGGTGGCGTCCAGACGGCGTTCGTGTGGGGGCTTCGAGACGTGCTCGGGCTCGTCGGCGCCTGGAACGCGTTTCTCGCGGTCGGGCTGATCGGCTCGAGCATGGCGATGTTCGCGCTGCTCGAGATCCTGGGCTGCACCTTCGTCGCCTCGCTGTTCGGCGGCTACGTCTTCGGCTTCAGCCCCTACGCCTTCGAGCGCGCCTATGCGGGCCATCTCGGCCTGATGCAGAACTGGTCGCTCGTCCTGGTCGTCCTGGCAATGATCCACTTCCAGCGACGGCGGGCCTATTCGAGTGCCGCAATCGTCGCTGCGGCGGTCGGGCTCGCGTTCTACGTGTCGGCCTATCAGGGGCTGTTCGCGGGGATCATCTCGCTCGTCTTCTTCGGCGTCGAGCTCTTCCGGGTACCCGGCCGCCGTGAGCGGGTGCGGACACTGGCGCTGCTTGCCGCGACGTACGCGCTCGCCGTGGTCACGCTCGTACCGATCTTCGCGCTCTACTCGAACGAGCGCGCGACGGTTTCAGCGTCGACCGCGCACGCGGAGAGCGACCTCTACACGTTCTCGGCCCACATCTCCGACTACCTGCTCCCGTCACCGCGCAATCCGCTCTTCCACTGGCTGAGCGGGGTCCATGTCGCCGGGCTGACCGAGCACACGCTCTACTTCGGGTACGCGGCGCTGGCGCTGGCGATCGTCGCCGTCGTGCTGCTGTTCCGGCGAAACGGGTGGCTCGAGGCCTCCCGGACGCGCTGGTGGACCGCGATCACGATGGCCGTTCTCACGGCGGTCGCGTTCCTGCTCTCGCTGCCGCCGAGCTACCACGTCGACGGCGTGCCCATCCCGATGGCGTCGGTCCTGCTCGGCGGCTTCACGAGAACGTGGCGCGACTACGCCAGGTTCGGGATCGTCGTCGGCCTCGCCCTCGGGGTGCTCGCGGCCCTCGCGATCAGCGCGCTCGCAAAGCGTCGCGGCTGGGCCTGGCAGGCAATCGGCCCGGCGGCGCTCGCCGTGGCGGTCGTCGAGCTACTTCCGGGGAACGTGGGCTCCTTCAGCACGACCACGGGTCCGGGCTGGGTGACGTGGCTCGCCTCGCATCCGCACGGAATCGTCGCCACCTACCCGATGGATCTCCACAGCGGCCCGGAGTCGGTGCTGCGGCAGCCCCAGCTCTGGTATCAGACCGTCGACCACGATCCGGGGTTCGAGATCGTCGGCGAGTCTTATCTCCAGGCCCGGTCGTGGAACCAGGCGATCCGTACGCTCGCGTTGGACATCGGCGCCCCGCTGACGCCGCGCATCCTGAGCACCGAGGGCGTCCGCTACGTCGTCGTCGACGACGACGTGTATCGCTCGGCCGGTCATCCTGCGCCCAGGCTCGACCCGCGCTGGTACACGCTGCTGACGCGAGTCGGCGGAGTGCGCATCTTCTCGGTCCACGCGCCGAAGGTCGACATGGCGTCGACGATCGAGGCGCACAGGGACGAGATCATCGGGCTGCAGGCCGGGCTACTCGATCCCGGGCAGCAGAGCTGACTAGTCTCTCCCCGAGATGAGGCGGCTGATGCAGCGGCTCTGGGACGACGCGGAGTCGGGCTACCGGTCGCGGCTACTCGCCTCGCTGCCCAGACGAGAAGGCCAGTGGCTACTCGACGTCGGCTGTGACGACGGAGGGTGGACGGATGAGCTGCGATTGGCTATGGGAATCACGCCGGATCACGTGATCGGGATCGAGATCTTCGAGGAACGCGCGGATATCGCGCGCAGCCGGGGATTCGACGTCCGTTTCGGCGATCTCGAGGCAGCGTGGCCGGTTTCCGACGGCGAGATGGATGTCGTCCACGCAAACCAGGTGATCGAACACGTCAAGCGGCTCGACCACTTCGTCACGGAAACGTGGCGGGCCCTGAAGCCCGGCGGCGTGACGGTCGTTTGCACCGAGAACCTCGCCAGCTGGCACAACGTGGCCGCGCTTGCGGCCGGGTACCAGCCTTTCTCGGAGACGAACATCTCCGCCCGGAGGCCGATCGGGAATCCTCTCGCCCTGCACGCAGGGGAGTCGAATCCTTGGGAGAGCTGGCAGCACATCCACGTCCTGACGTGGTACGCACTGCGGGACCTGTACCGGGCGCACGGCTTCGTCGTCGAGCAGGCCTGGGGCGCCGGTTATCACCCCGCGTGGGGAAGAGCCGCCCGCTTCCTCGCACGCCGGGACCCTCGGCATGCCCACTTCATCGGGGTCGTAGCCCGCCGTCCGTGATGTGCCTCAGGTCGCCGGCTGCGGAGCGGATGCGCGGTCGACCGCCGCACGCACGGCCTCGTCCGGGTCGATCCCGGTGGTGATCAGGCGGTGCGGGAGCACGTGGCCGGCCATGTCGACGACATCCTCTCGCGTCACCGCCGCACGGTTCTCGAGTCTCGCGTGCGCCTTGGCGGCCGCGAGCAGGTGGATCGAGGCGCGCGGGCTCGCCCCGAGGTCGACGCCGTCGAGCTCGCGGGTGGCACGGACGATGTCGACGACGAACGCGATCACATCGTCGGGGACGGGCGTCGCGTCGAGCGCCTCCTGGGCCGCCTGCAGCTGCGGCACGTCGAGCAGCGGGGCGACGTCGCCGAGGACGTCCGGGGCGAGGCCCCGGTGAGGCAGTCGGAGCACCGCCCGTTCGACGCCGGCCGACTCGTAGTCGAGATGGATCTTGAACAGGAAGCGGTCGAGCTGCGACTCGGGCAGCGGGAAGATGCCGGCCTGCTCGTACGGGTTCTGCGTGGCGATCACCATGAACGGGCTCGGCAGCCAGCGTGTACGGCCTTCGACCGTCACCTGGCGCTCCTGCATCGCCTCCAGCAGCGCGGCCTGGGTGCGCGCGGGCGTCCGGTTGATCTCGTCGGCGAGGAGCACGTTGGTGAAGGCCGCGCCCGGCTCGAAGACCCGCTCCCCGGCTCGGGTGGTCATGTACCCGCTGATCTCCTCGGGGGTCGTGTCCGGTGTGAACTGAACCCGCTTGAAGCCCACGCCGAGAACGCGCGCAATCGCGCCGCCCATCAGCGTCTTGGCGATCCCGGGCGGCCCCTCGACCAGCACGTGGCCGCCGGCGACCGCGGCCACGAGAAAGAGGTCGAAGGCCCCTTCGTAACCGACGATCACGCCTTCGAGCTCCCGACGCACCGCGTCGCGCAGGTCCGAGAGTGAGTCGTTCCGCGCGTCCATCACCGAACGCGGGACGTTGATCGACATCTCCCTCGGTCCGTCGAACTCGCTCATATCGTCTGATCCTGCCAGGTGAGTCGGCTCCCCTCGGCGAGCCCGACGCGGGCTGCCTCGCCCGCGCGAAGCTCGAGCACGCTCCTGGCGCCGAGCTTCCACGCCGCCCGCCAGGGCCTGAGCTCGGGGACGACCCGCCGGACGGCCATCGTCCTGTCGAGGAAGACCGCGTCGATCGGGAAGGCCATGAAGACCGTGTGGATCGACCCGGTCTTTTCGATCAGCATGCCGTGGCCGGGTTCGACCCCTTTCCGGCCGAGCAGGCCGCGGACCCGGGCGCCCATGCTCGCCGCGACCTCGCAGCTCTCGCAGACGACGCGGCCGCTCTCGTCGAGGAGCGAGCGGGATTGCACGGGCCGCCTAGACAAGGGCCGGCGGGTTCGAGAAGAGGATGGCCGCGGCGCCTGCGAGCGCGAGGAACGGCCCGTACGCGATCGAGGAGCGGAGCCCGGCGCGCCCCGACGCCAGCAGGGCGACCGCCCAGACGCCGGCGGCGAAGACCCCGAGTACGAGCGCCGGGACGACGGTCTTCCCGAGCAGGAAGCCGAGCATCCCTGCGAGCTTGACGTCGCCCATCCCGAGCCCGCCTCGCATCAGCGCCGAGGCTGCGAGGAAGACGGCGAAGACGGCCGTTCCGGCAACGAGGATCTCGAGCAGCGCCGTGCGCTCGAAGACGGCCCGGAAGCAGACGGCGAGAGCCGCGACCGGCAGGGTGACGGCGTTCGGCAGGCGGCGCGACTCGATGTCGCACCCCGCGAGCCAGACGAGGACGACCTGGACAGCCGCCCAGGCGGCTGCGTTCGCGTCGTGGCCCAGGTGGACGAACGTGGCCATAGCGAGGACGAGCGCAGCGGGCCCGACCCACCAGGTGGCGCGGTCGCGCCCGACGTGTGCCGCGAAACCGACGTCCATCGTTCGACCGTACCCTCCCGCCCAGCCCGACTAGGCCGTGTCCGGACGCCAGGTGTGGAGCGTGGCCGTGATCGTCGTCGGCCCACCGGGGCGGCTGGACACCTTGAACTCGCCTCCGAGGAGCTCGACGCGATCCTTCATCCCGACGAGCCCCATACGACCGCGCTTCGGCGGCGCCGTGGACTTGAACCCCCGCCCGTCATCCTCGATCTCGAGCGTGAGGCTGTCCTGGTCGCCACGGACCCGGATCGAGACGTGCTCGGCGGCGGCGTGCTTGGCGACGTTCGCGAGCGCCGCTCTCGTCACCGACTGGAGGGCGATCCGCTGCGAGTCGGTCTCGGTGCTGATGTCGCCCTCGACCGTCAGCGTCACCTCGGCGGCAGCACGACGCTGGAACTCGGCGATCTCCAGCTCGATCGCGTCCACGACCGGGACGCTCGTCACGCCGCCGTGCTCGAGAGCGCCGATCAGCGCGCGCAGCTCGCTCTCGACGCGTCCGAGCTCGGTGGTGATCTGCTCCATCCCGGCGTCGATGTTGGCGTGCTCGTCGGGCGGGACGAGAGTGCGCATCCGGCGGCGGATGTCGCTGAGGCTGAACCCGATCACGGCCAGGTTCTGCATCGGCCCGTCGTGGACGTCGAGCGCGAGGCGCGTGAGGCGCTTCTTCAGCGTCTCGGCGGAGCTTTGGCCGACGGCCACCTTCGTGCTCGGAAGGGCCTGCTTCGCGTGGTTGCCGTTCACCTTGGGCGCGCTCGAGTCGGCCTCGGTGGCGGGCCGCCCCGCGTCCCAGCGCTTGCCTGCTCCTTTCTTGCGCGCTGTTGCACTCACCCAATGTGTTTCGACAGCCCGGGAGGCGCAGCTGTCCCTCGAATGGGGGATCGCCTCGGCTCGGTTACTGGTCTTCGGCCGCTGACGGCGGCTCGTTCTGCCGAGTCAGACCCCGCGCTTGTCGCGCAGCGGACCGCAACAAGACGGTGCCAGACCCCGCGTTTGTTGCGCAGCGGACCGCAACAAGACGGTGCCAGACCCCGTCTTGTTGCACGCGCCCGCCAGGCGGCGGGTCGAGCGCGCGGCGGCCGGCGGGCTACAGGTCGAAGCCGAGCTCGTCGAGGCTTCGGTGGAGGTCGGCCGCGTCGTCGTAGACGCGGAAGGCACCGGCGGCCATCAGCTCGTCGGTGCCGTAGCCGCCGCTCAGGAGCCCGATCGAGAGCATCCGGGCCCGCCGGGCCGCGAGCAGGTCCCAGACCGCGTCGCCGACGACGTAGCAGTCGTCGGGCTCGACCCCGAGCGCGGCGGCGCAATGCAGGAACAGATCCGGCTCCGGCTTCGCGCGCGCGACGTCGCCCCGGTCGACAACGACCGTGTCGTCGAGGATGCCGAGCACGTCGAGCGACCGGTCGATCTCGGGGCGCCGGCCCGAGGTCGCGATCCCGTGCACGACGCCTCGGGCGCGCAGCTCGGCGAGCAGCTCGACGGCCCCGGGCAGCGGCCGGCGGTCGGGCAGCAGCTCGTGGAAGATTCGCCCGTGCAGGTTCTGGATCGCCTCGGTCTCCTCGGGCGACAGCTCGCGCCCCACCTCCCGCGCCACCGCGCGTGTGAACAGCCCGCCGCTCATCCCGATCCGGCGGTGGATCCGCCAGCCGTCGATCGGCATGCCCTCCTCGGCGAGCGCCCGCTGCCAGGCGAAGACGTGCGCGTAGACGGTGTCGACGAGCGTGCCGTCGAGGTCGAAGATCAGCGCCCGAGCCATGCTGCCCCCACCGCCCGCACTCAGCCGAGGCTGGCCATGACGTGCTTGATCTGGGTGTAGTCCTCGAGCGAGTACATCGATAGATCCTTCCCGTAGCCCGACTGCTTGTACCCGCCGTGCGGCATCTCCGAGACGAGCGGGATGTGATCGTTGATCCACACCGTCCCGAACTGCAGCGCCTTCGCCGCCGACAGCGCCCGGCCCACGTCGCGCGTCCAGACCGACGCCGCGAGGCCGTAGGGGACGTCGTTTGCCCAGGCGATCGCCTCGGCGTCGTCCGAGAACCGCTGCACCGTCACCACCGGCCCGAACACCTCTCGCTGCACGATCTCGTCGGTCTGGCCGACGTCCGTGATCACGGTCGGCGAGACGAAGAAGCCGCGACCCGAGGGCGCCTCGCCGCCCGTGAGCACCGTCGCCCCCTTGGCTCGCTCGAGGAAGCCGACCACCCGCTCCTGCTGGTCGCGCGAGATCACCGGCCCCATGTCGATCTCGGCGCCGCCGGCCGGGTCGCCGACGGCGAGCGACTCGACGGCGGGCACGAGCTCCTCGAGCAGCCGCTCGTAGATCCCGGGCCCCGCGACGACGCGCGAGGCTGCGGTGCAGTCCTGCCCCGAGTTCCAGTAGCCGGCGATCTTGATTCCCTCGGCGACCGCGGCCGGGTCGGCGTCGTCGAAGACCACCACCGGCGCCTTACCCCCGAGCTCGAGATGGACGCGCTTCAGCGTGTCGGCGGCGGTCCGCGCGATCGTCTTCCCCGTCTCGACGTCCCCGGTCAGCGACACGAGGCGCACGTCGGGATGGGTGACGATCCGCTCGCCGACCGGGACGCCGTCCCCGGTGACCACGTTCAGCACGCCCGGCGGCAGGACGCCCTCGGCCAGCTCGACGAACCGCAGCAGGGAGAGCGGCGTCTGCTCGGACGGCTTCAGCACCTGCACGTTCCCGGCGGCGAGCGCCGGCCCCAGCTTCCACACGGCCATCATCAGCGGGTAGTTCCAGGGAGCGATCCCGCCGACGATCCCGAGCGGCTCCCGGCGGATCATCGACGTGTAGCCGCGCATGTACTCGCCCGTGCTCTTGCCCTCGAGCAGCCGGGCCGCGCCGGCGAAGAAGCGCAGGTTGTCGACGCAGACGGGGATCTCGTCGCGCGCATAGGCAAGCGGCTTGCCGACGTTCGCCGACTCGATCGCCGCCAGCTCCCCGGCGTTCTCCTCGAGCACCCGCGCCAGCCCGAGCAGCGCCTCGGCGCGCTCGCCCGGCGTCGTCTCGAGCCACTCCGGCAGCGCTGCCCTCGCG
>Ga0335081_10012810_pt1 | contig 13569 bp, 8 predicted proteins | sample Lox_Sample_35_FD_206713 | JGI IMG/M metagenome (GOLD analysis project Ga0335081, IMG submission 206713) | Soil microbial communities from Loxahatchee National Wildlife Refuge, Florida, United States - Lox_Sample_3.5 | ecosystem: Environmental > Terrestrial > Soil > Wetlands | place: USA: Florida...
GCGGGTTTCGTGTTCTTGCAGGTGGTGGTAGATCCAGTTCAGGCAGTCGCCCTTGGAAGTCGGCCCGTCGCGTGGGCAAAGGACCAGGTGCACACGGGTGTGGCGGGCTGCGGCTTCGGCCACCGCCTGCACGGTGGGAGGATCGTTGGGATAAACGCCGACGAAAACGTCGTAGTTCGTGTAGCGGATCGCAGCCAGGTTGTGGTCCAGCATCTGGCCGATGACGCGGTGCTCGCGCCACAGCGGAACGAGTATGGCGATGAGGCGTTCGGGAGTCTGTTCCAGCTCCCGGTCCGACGGCCATGAAAACCGCCGGCGCCCGGCGAACAAGAAAACGAAGCCGATGAAGAGGTCGTCCAGCCCGCTAAGCAGAATCCAAAACACCAGCGGAGCCAGGCACGCCGCCACGTATTGGTCCAACCACACGACGTACTGTAGTAGTGAAGCGGATGCGAAACTCTCATTCCGGGCGGAGTAGTAAGCGGGCTATTGGTACCACAGGGGCTGGGGTACGCATCCCCGGAAAATGGCGGACAATTGAGAGAGGGCATCGCACTCAGCATCCATGTCATTCTTCACCGTCATCCCCATCGTCTTTGGCGCCAGCCAGGTTTATTGGGTCTGGCGCGGTTACAAGCTCGGGGCCCGGTTCATCCCATCGCGAAACCAGCGCCTCGCGTTGTGTCTGGCCGCCCTCGTGATCTGCATCGCCGAGTTCGAGTTCAATTTCGGCAATCTCCAGCACGGCCGAACTCCGGTTCACCTGACTCTGGGCCAAGCGCTGTTCGCCGCTCCTTTTCTCTGGTGGGCGCCCAGTTCGCTGGTGGCTTTTCTGGTGGTTATCCTGCTCGCTATTCCTCGAGGCATCGTCGCGGCCGTGCGTTGGGGAGTTGCCTGGCTGCGCGCGCGGGCGAGCGGCTCGGCGATCCAATCGCCGGAGCGCCGCCACTTCCTGGAACGTACCGCGACCGCCGCGGCGGCCGTGCCCTTCGTTGCCGGCGCTTACGGATTGCTCTACGGGCGGCTCAACCTCGAAACCACGGAAGTGCCCATCCGTCTGGCGCGCCTGCCCAAGGCGTTTGACGGCTTCCGCATCTGCCAGCTTTCCGATATCCACATCGGCCCGTTCATGCCCGTGGAAGAGATTCGCAGATACGTCGCGATCGCCAACGCTCTCAAGCCCGACCTGACGGTTCTCACGGGCGACTTCGTCACCTTCGACCCCAGCCCGCAGCGGGCCGTAGTGGAGGCTCTCTCCGGGCTGCGTGCGCCTTTCGGCGTTTTCGGCTGCCTGGGCAACCACGATGCGTGGGCGCGCGTGGAAGACTCCATCACCGCCCTGTTTCAACAGACCGGCGTCCGCATTCTGCGCGGGGAGGCAGTGCCCATCGTCGCTAACGGCGAAGCTTTCAACCTGATCGGCGTTGACTTCCAGAGCGCCCACCGGTTTGGTCCATCCGCCGCCGTGCCGAACCTTCTCGGGGACATCGTGCGATTCATCCGGCGCGACCAGGTGAATATCCTGCTCAGCCACAACCCAGACACATTCGACCGCGCCACGGAACTAGGAGTCGACTTGAGCATCGCCGGCCACACCCACGGCGGCCAACTGGCGCTGGAGTTCATCAGCCCGGAGATCGCGCCCTCGAGATTGGTCACGCCCTACGTAGCGGGCTTGTTCCAAAAGCCGGGCAGCCAACTCTATGTCAACCGCGGCATCGGCACGATTGGAGTCCCGATCCGTGTCGGTGCGCCGCCGGAAATCACGATTTTCAGGTTGATCCGGGCCTGACGCTTCGTGGCGCAGACACTCGTGTCTGCCGCGTCGAGACTCATCTCGAGGCTCGCGCTTATTCGCAGCGCAAAGCGACCGTGGGGTGGACGCGCATCGCGCGGCGGGCCGGGACGTAGCACGCCAGGCACGCTACGATGACGAGCAGCACGGTGACCGCGGCAAATGTTGCGGGATCCGTCGCGCTGACGCCGTACAGCAGGCTGGACATCAGCCGCGTCAGTCCGAGCGCTCCAATCAATCCGATCACCACGCCGAGGAGCGCCATCCTCGCGCCCTGCCCGACGATCATGCGCATGACGTCGCGCGGCCGTGCGCCCAGAGCCATCCGGATGCCGATTTCGTGCGTTCTCTGGCCGACCGCACAGGAAGTCACGCCGTAGATTCCGACCGCAGCCAGCACCAGCGCCAGCAAGGCAAACACGTCCAACGCCAGGAACGCGATGCGTTGCGCCGAGGTGATCTCCCAAACAATTTCGTCCATCGATCGGACGCTGAACACCGGCTGATCGCGGTCCACCGACCAGATCGCATTCTTGATCGCCGGCAGGATGGCCGCGGGCAGCGACGCCGTGCGCACCACCAGGCTCATCGTCTGATCGGGGCTCTGCAACGACGGCAGGTAGATGGTTGGGCGCGGCTGTTGATCGAAACCAGTGTCCCGCACACCGCCAACGACTCCTACGATTTCGCGGGCCGGCCGCAGCGAGTCCGGAATTTGCACGTGCTTCCCGATCGGATCCTGATTGGGGAAGAGATGGCGGGCCAGAGTCTCATCAATCAGCACCACGCGCGGGTTGTCCCGGTTGTCGTGGTCCGTGAACGCCCGGCCGCGAATCAGCGGAATTCCCATGGTGTGAAAATACCCCGGGCTGATATCCCGGAAATCCGCGGCCAGGTGCTCGCCGGTGGGGAGCGGCGGTTGCTCCTTGACGACAAAGTAGCCCATGTCCATGTCGTCCTGGGTGAGAGGAACAAGTTCCGCCAGGGCCGCGGATTCCACGCCCGGTACCGCCTGAACCCCGCTCAGAAATCGCTGGAAGGCGGCCGCCCGCTGCCATGGATCCCGGTACTTGGAATCTTTAGCGTCATCGGGCAGTTTGATTCGCACCGTGAGCAGATGATCGGTCCGGAAACCGGGCTTGGAAGCGAGAAGGCGCGAAAAGCTCTGGAGCATCAGCGCGGCGCCGATTACCAGCACAAAAGCGAGCGCGCCTTCGACCAGCACCAGGGCCGCTCCGCTTCCCCGTCCGCCGCGGCCGGGGAGAGATCCTCGTTCCCGTTGCTTCAGCGACTCGTTGACGTTCGACCGCAGGCTCTGAAAGGCAGGAGCCAGGCCGAAGGCGATTCCCGTCAGCAGCGAGATGCACAAAGCGAATGCCAATGCGATGCCGTCCATATGAACAGTCGGCAGCAAGACCCGGTCCGCCGCGTTCGGAACGGGAATTCGCGACGGCACGTACCACGTCAACAAACGGGTGCTCCACAGCGCCAGCAGCACACCGGCGCACCCGCCGAGAAGGGCCAACAGGGTGCTTTCCGCCAGGAATTGACGCAGCAGCCGGCCCCGTCCGGCTCCCAGCGCCAGGCGAACTGCCACCTCCCTCTGCCGCCCGATGGCGCGGGACATCATGAGATTCGCCACGTTAGCGCAGGCAATCAGCAGTACGAAGCCAACAGCGCCCAGCAGTACCAGCAACGCGGGCCGGATATATTCCACACGCGCGGATTCCACCGGCACCAATACAGCGCCGAAGTCCTTGCGATTCGGCCTCACGAGCCCCATTCCCCTCATGACCACGCCCATCTCCGCTGCCGCCTGCCGGAGACTAACCCCTGGCCTCAGCCGGCCGAAGACGCCCAGGTCCGAATCCGCCCGTTTGAGCCAGTCATTGTCGAACGAGACGACCACGTCGCCCGGAAAGAGCGTACTCAGCTCTGATGGCAGAACTCCGATGATCGTGTAGGGCTCGCCATTCAGCGTCATTCCGCGCCCGGCCACCGATGGATCGGAGCCGAAGCGCCGCTGCCAATACTGATAAGACAGAATGATCAGGTTGTGCCGCGCCGACGCTTCCTCCAGGCGGAACGTGCGTCCCAGCGCCGGCTTGATCCCGAAGAAGTCGCCAAAATTGGTGGTGACGCGCAGGCCCGCTACCTGTTCCGGTTCGCCTTGGCCCGTCACCGTGCCGGTGCCGTGTTCGAAGAGGAAAAGATCTTCGAAGGACTTGAGTTGCTTCTCCCTCCAATCCAGGTAATCCTGCCCGGTTGGTCCGATGCGGTTCCAGCCGGCCTTCAGATTGCTCACCCAGATCACCACCAGCCTGCTGCCGGCTCTCACCGGCAAGGGCTCAAGCAGAGTGGCTTTGACGAACGTGAAGATGGACGTACTGGCGGCGATGCCGAGCGCCAGCGTGAGCACGGCGAGAGCCGTAAAGCCTGGATTCTTGCGGAGCATCCGCAGGCCGAAGCGCGCGTCTTGAAGGACGGTTTCGAGAAAATGCGTGCCCAGGGCTTCGCGGCATTCCTCGGCGTATCGTTGATAGCCGCCGAACTCGATGCGCGCGCGGCGCACGGCTTCGGCGCGAGATATACCTGAGCGCTCGAGGTCATCGGTGCGGTCTCGAATATGCGCGCGAAGCTCCTCGTCCATTTCGTCCTCGACTCGAGAGCGGCGCCAGATCGCGGAGGCAAAAGAGCGAAGGGAAGCCACGAGCTTCATACTTCCTCCGGCCGCGCGCCGAGCGCGGACGCCATGGCAGCAACCAGGCGGTTCCAGCCTTCCGCTTCTTCGCGCAGACGATTACGTCCAGCGGAGGTGAGCTCGTAGAACTTGGCGCGGCGATTGTTCTCGGACGTGCCCCAGCTCGCCTTGAGCAGTCCCTGGCGCACGAGGCGAAACAACGCCGGATACAGAGCGCCCTGTTCGATAAGCAGAGCCTGGCCGGAGATCTGCCCGATGCGCAGCAGAATGCCGTATCCGTGCAGCGGGCCGAGCGATGCGGCTTTTAAAATAAGGAGATCGAGAGTACCGGGAAGAATCTGCGCGTGGTCAGGCATCTGCCCTCCTAAGACGATTAGGAGTCTACCACGGGTTCTCCTAAGGAGTCAAGGAAAGGGATGGGTACTTATTTCGCGCCGGACGTCAGGGTCAACGGTTTGCCATCCTCCAGCACCGTCGCCGGAGTCTCCGCGTAATCGGCATTCAGTGCCTGCACCGTGCCCAACGGACCGTTGCCGGCGAACACCAGCACCATGTGCGATGCGTCCAGCGGATTGGCCGCAGCCATGACCAGGGAGTTCCGCTCTGAGGCATATGTTTCGCCGTCCAAGCGAAGCACCGCGCCCTCGTACTTCAGCTGGAGTTTCGCAGCCCACGCCGCGAGTGCGGAGTTCGTTTCCGGGCGGCCGACGAAAATAACGTCGCGATGCCGCAACTCATCGTCGGACACCTCGAAATCTTTCGAGATCGCTACATTCACCTGCTCCCAGTCGCGATACTGGGTCTGCAGTCTTTCCGCCGCGTAACGATTCGTCCCCGCCTCAGCAGCCGTGCCGTAGACGATGGTCGCCGCTGCCAGCCGCCGCCTGATATCGCCGGGCAGATAGGCCGGCCCCTCGCCTTCAGCCGGGACCTCGAACGCCACACCCGCCTGATCGAGGAACGATCGCCCTGTCACTCGTTTGGTGGTATTTGCGGCATAGTAATCCTCCATGAGCTTGAAGAACGCGTCGTTACCCTTTTTGCGGCGCAACTGATCCAAGAACAGTGCCCCCTTGATTTGTTCACGCCGGAAGTGAGTCTGCTCGTTATCCGCAACCAGTCTTAGACCGCGGTAGCGAATTCGCTGAGCCTCCAGGGTCTTTTCGAGATCCTTGGATTGCAACCACTGATAGTACGCTGCCGATCCCGCCACCAACCAGGTATCGGCGTCCGAGGCTGGCAAGATCCAGCCCTTCCACAAACGGTCCGCATAGTCCGGCGCAGGTTTGGCAGCCGGTGTGAAGTCCTCGCTCTTCGTAGCCAGTCGCGACTTCTCCTTCTCGTGCACCATGCTCAGCAAAGTCTCCGGCGCCTGTCCGCTGAATAGATGGTAGCCTCCCGGAAATAGCCCATGATTCGGACCCTGGTTGTTCGGCGGCGCGATCCAAGCGCTCTGGTTGGGACGGCCGATTTCCGCCCACACCATCAGCCCGTTCGCCATCTCGGCTGTGGCGACCTTGGCATCCATCGTGCTCGCCGCAACCAGCGGCGCCGAGCGGAATGCCAGAAATGCGAACTGCTCGTCGATTTGCCCTTTGTACTTGCGATACAGGTCCTGCCAGGCCAGATCGCGGACGGCTGGCACATACGGCAGGTAGAGAGGCGCGCCTTGCGGATCGGGCGCCTGTTCCAGGTTGACCGTCAGATCTTTGGAATTGTTGTCGCCCCAATAGAAACCAGGCGTGCCGCCGAACCAGTCGTTTTTCGAACTCCGCCACAAGCGCGTGTGATTGGTACCCAGCTCGTACATGGCGATTTCGTTGTTCTTGCCATCGCCGATCAGCCATTCGTTCGTGTAGAGGCCATTGTTGCGCGTGCCCAACTCGCGCACCACCTCGTCGATGTTGCCGCCGTATTGAATCGCGCGCCGTGCGCGAAGCGCTACCGGAGTGCCCTCGATGTGGAACGACGTTTGCTCGATGGTGGTCTCGGTCAGCACCATGCCGGCGTCATTTTGATACCAGTCGGTGCCGCTCTCGATACCGCCGGGGTAGCTCTGCATCAGCATGCGATGGCCGGTCTCCGGCTTGATGTCGAGCATCACGTTGGTCTGCTCCGCCAACGTCTGGGGCCACCAGGTCACGTGCCCGACGATCATCTTGCCGTCGCGCGTCGCCGGGCCTGTGGCTGCGAACGCGCTGCAATGGTCGATCACCGAGCCCCTCTTCGCTCGTGCGTAGCCGGGCAGATCGAAGCGAAGACCCTCGAGGCCAGTGGGCGTCATGTCGAGTGCCCATCGCAGTTCGCCCATTTCCACGTCCGTATTCGCCACGAGAATGTCGATGAGATCGAGCTTGCGGCCCAGCCACTTCGCGCCATTGGCGTTGGCGCCGTCGGCGATGCCGCGCATTTCTTCCAGAATCTCGCGGTCAAATCCGCGTAGGAAGAGCGCATTGGCCGCCGTGCGGAACTGATCCCAGCTTTGGGCGTCTGCCTTGCCTCCCAAATCGAACGCGCAGCGTGTCAGGTATTCGGGGATCTCGCGCGCCATCAGGTACCCGTGCTGGTAGCCGCGATCGTAGGGCTTGCCTTCGATGTGCAGATAGATCCATCCCGCCGCGGGATAGCGATATGCCGGACCGAACGTCTGCACGGCTTCGCGGCTCGGCCACTCGTCTTGCGAAGAGACTTCATCGAGACTGACGCCTTGAAACCACGCCCGTCCACTGAGGGCGCCGCCGCTGCCGGCGGTCAGCACGATGGCGTCTTCGCTGCGGCTCGCCACGAAGCGCAGAGTCAGCCGCGTCCAGTCATGCGTGCCGCCGACGGACATGGAATGGACGTCGAAGGGCATTGACGCCATGCTGAGCGACGCACCCACCGCGATGGGCGACCGGTCGGTGTCGCGCACGGTGAGATTCGCGGTACGTGCCCAGCCGCTCAATTCGTAGAGTCTGCCCAGCTTCAGCGAGATCGGCACCGAGCGCGCGATGGCATCCGATGAATTGTTGCCGGCCTCCAGCCGCAGCGACTTGTTGTTCGCGCGCGTGACCGCCGCATCCGTAACAGCGGTCCCGTGGACGGCTGTCCATCCGCTGTTGGAATCCTCAAAAGAGCTCTTGTAGACCGCAGTGGCGGCGTGCGCGGTGCAGGCCACGAAGAGAAAGCAGACCAATTGACGCATTCGGCAGCCCTCCTGGGAAAACAGGATATCATTCACGGGAGCCGATCTTTGGGCGTGGCCGTTCCAGGCATTTCGGAAAATCGTCAACTGACGTGTTCAACCCAGTCCGGGGTGCCTGTTCCAAGTTTGCGTTTTTGCAGATTCAGTAATGCTCCCAAGCGACTCTCCAGTGCTCATCCGGCCGAGTCGATTTCACAATAAGTTGATTGCCCGAGAACTCGTAGGCGCGCGGCAGGTCTTTGCCCAGCAGGGTCCGCACCAGCGCGCCCTCGACATGGAACATGAACGTATGAGCGTGTTCGTCGACTACGTATGTGCCCCACGATGCTTCATAGCCGCCTTGCGAATATTGCTCAGGCCCGGAAGGAGCTTGTGCCTGCGGGCTGCGCTCCATCACCTGAACCGACATGTGCCCGTCGCGCGTGTAGACCAGTAGTCCGGTGCAATCGATTCTGTGGACCTTTCCATCTGCGCCCGGCTGTTCGAGCCACGCGAGCCGCCACGCTCCAGCAAACCGGTCACGGATCTCGCCGCGATCCTGGCCGGCGGCTATGCCGATCAACAGTGCCGCCACGGAGAGTGCAAGGAGGTTCTTCATGTTCCGTTCGCGCCTCAATTCCAAAATTACTGGAAACAGTCGCCCGCGGCTTTCCCAATCCTGCAGATTCTTTGCCTGATCCTGTTTCAACTTCAGATTTTGTGCACGCCGTGACTGTTCCGGCGGTACGCTGGAAAGGGAGAAGCGAGGTCGCCGCCGTCGAAAACGATCTTCGTGCCGGCAATCGAAAACCAACGCAACTCGGTTACCGGCGCCGGCACTCGGGTAGGCTTTCCCCGGATGTGCCTCGATCGCGGGTCGAACCCGACCGCCCAGATTCCGATCGCTCCAGAATCGAATCCCTTGGTCAGGACTGTGCCGTCGGACAGCCAGGCTTGCGGCGCCAGACCGGCAAGAACGGGTGCGGCTGTGAATCCAGCGGCCATCATCTCTTCCGTCGCTGGCGTGAGCAAGGCAGCGCGCGCGGAAACGTCCACCAGCCACCGGTTGTAGCGCCCGGTCTTCCGCGTTCGCGCGGAGAGCAGGATCCATCGGCTGTCCGCCGACCAAACGGGCGCGCTGCAGGACTGCAAAACGTCGTCCGCGGAAGTGCGCAGCGGGATGGGAGTGAAGCCGCCGCCCGCCGCGGGCAGCAGGCCGAATTCGATTTCACCCGAAGCACTGGTAGACCGCAGCAGCGCGATCCAATGGCCATCGGGCGAATATCGTCCCGAGCCTGCATGCGCCGCCAACAGGCGCGCCGGGCTGGACAGGTCGGACTCGAACAGAGACGTCGCCCCGGGCGGCGGCGCGCCCTCGACTTCCATCATTGCCGCGGGCTTTTGCGAGGAAACCGAATATAGGATTCGCCGGGAATCGGGCGAGAACGCGGCGTCGAATTCGTGCTCAGGAGTGCTGGTCAGACGATTGGGATCGCCCCCGGGTCCGGAGCGAATCCAAAGGTCGAGATTGCCGTCGGAAGGAGCCAGAACGCTAGAGCGAGTCTGCCACCAGGAGTCGATCTCCGATGTGTAGGCGTGGATGACGCCGCGCTTCTCGGTGAGCAGACGGTGGACTGGCAATCCGGCCTCCCGTTCCCACCGTTGGACCGTCCGCACGCCGCGTTTCAGGTAAGTGGCGATCTCTTTCCAGGAATCGAGGCGCTTGCCCCGCTCGGGAGCAATCGCAGCTTGTCCGAGCGGGTGAGCCATAGGCTGTATTTTAATGCCGGCGGCGACCTGTCCGCCATTCAGAGCAGATTGTCGACAAGCGGCAACATGGGGCCTCCGGTCAGGCCCGCTTCGTCCCAAGTTCTCGTTCGACCGTAATGCGCTCGTGATCTCGCGCACGTGTCGGGGATCCGGACACGGCAGCGATTCGGCCCGCTCAACTTGTGTTGTAGACAACGTAATCGTTCACGGACTTGAGGCCGCTGCTACGTCGTTTTCGGAAATATCGTCCCTCCGGTCGTTCGGGCCAGTTCCCCACAAATAACTCCTTAATTCCCCTATTCTTAACCCTATCCGCTTTCAGCCTCGCTCTCTCTCCGTGCTATTGCTGTAAGCGAGGGCGCGTCTCGTGTCTCAACCCATTACCGGAGTCTCAAGTCCGCGATTCGCCGCCGCTGTCGCCGCCGAACAAAATCGAGCCGGCGTCGCTAAACAGAAAAATGCCAAACGAACCCATTTTCAGGTCCCAACCCAAAGAAAACGAATCGCTTATTCTTCCCCAAACGAACCCATTTCTTCGCTTTTTTGCCGCCCGCGCCGCCCTCGGTTATCCTGGAATCAGTGCGCCTCTTGTTGATCCTCTCGGCTGCTTTCTTCGCCGCCTGCTCGCCGCCACCCCCACCCGCAGAAAAAGCCCAAACGGATCCGACAACCGAGCCCTGGTACAGCCAAACCGTCGATCAACTGGCCGCCATGGATCGCGACGCCGGGAAACTCCTGCAAAGCGGCCAATCCGACCAGGCGGCCGCCATCATCACCAGGGGCCAGCCCTTCCTCAACCGCCTGCTTTCGGTTCCGCGGCCGACCCTCGCCGCCATGGAGGCCGTCTCCGATCTCGATCAACTCTACGGCCAGATGCTGCTCGGAAACCACTACTATGGTTCCGCGCGGCTCCTCTTCCAGAAGAACGTGACGCGCTGGCGAACCTGGAAGCCCCAGACCCCCGACACAGCCCGCCGCCTCAAACTCGCCCTGTCTGGGATCGCCGAATGCGATCGCCACATCGAATAGCCCCGGAGTGGGATAACGCTCGGCGTTGTCCAAGCGAGCGGAGCTCGCTCCGGAGTCTGGCGCCAAAATGGGGCGGGCGCTTTCGCCTACCCGCGCGGGCGGAGCTCCCCGGTGCCCCGCGAGCCGGACTCGCCGCTATTCCCGCGCACCCACGCAGCCGATGGTATGCTGAAAACTTGATCCCCATCGCCTTGCCTCGTTCCCTGCTTTTCTTCGCGGTCGCCACCATAGCCGCGGCGCAACCCTCCGTGCTCCTCGATACCATGTCCCAGGAGCTCACCCGCAATTTCACCATCCTGAAGGAAAAGGCCGATCCCGCGCCCTACTTCCTCAGCTACGAAATCACGGAGCTTGACGGCCGTTCCCTATCCGCGTCCCTGGGGGCCATCGAGTCCGCCAACGGCGGCAAGAGCCGAACCCTGGACGTCTCCGTGCGCGTGGGTTCGCCGCATCTCGACAATTACCACCGCGTCCGCGGCTCCTCCGGCCAGTTCACCTTCGGCTCGTCCCTCACGTTTGAGGACAACCCTGCCTCCATCAGGCAGCGTCTGTGGCTGGATACCGATCGTTCCTATCGCGCCGCCGCCGAGCGTCTGATCCGCATCAAGACCAACACCGAAGTGAATGTCGCCGCCGCCGACGATTCGGACGATTTCTCGAGCGAGCAGCCCTCCGTTTCCGTCCAGTCGCCGGCTCCGCTGAAATTCGACGAAGAAGCCTGGAAAGAGCGCATCCGCAGACTTTCCGCGCGCTTCGGGAACTATCCCAGCGTGCTCAACTCGCACGTTTCCGTCGCGGCCCAGAGCGATACCCGCTACTTCGTCAACACCGAAGGCAGCCGCATCGAGTACGGCCGGGGATTCGCACGCGTGGTGATCTCGGCCTCCGCCAAGGCCACCGACGGCACCGACCTCAACACATTCGACACCTTTGAAGCCGTCGACCCCGATGGCCTCCCCAACGACAAGGTCCTGCTCGCCGCCATCGACCGCGTAGCCAACGACCTCTCGGCGCTCTTGAAAGCGCCCGAAGCCGAGCCATTCGTCGGCCCCGCCATTTTCTCCGGCCGCGCCGCCGGTGTCTTCTTCCATGAGATCTTCGGCCATCGCGTCGAAGGCCACCGCCAGAAGGACGAAAACGAAGGCCAGACTTTCACCAAGAGCGTGGGCACGAACGTCTTGCCCGCCTTTCTCTCGGTCCTGTTCGATCCGACTAAGCGCAAGATCGCGGGCGTCGATCTGAACGGCTGGTACGACTACGATGACGAGGGCGTCAAGGCCCGTCCGGTTCTGGCCGTCGAAAACGGCGTGCTCCAAACGTTTCTCATGTCGCGCTCGCCCATCAAGGGCTTCAATCAGTCCAACGGCCACGGGCGCCGCCAGCCCGGTTTCGAAGTGGTCTCGCGCCAGTCCAACCTCATCGTGGAATCGGCCAAGGCCGTCTCCGACGCACAGCTTCGCCAGATGCTGCTGGACGAGGTGAAAAAGCAGAACAAACCCTACGGCCTCTTTTTCCGCGATATCACTGGTGGCTTCACCACCACCGCCCGCGCCGGGTTGCAGGCCTTCAAGGTGATCCCCGTCATCGTCTACCGCGTGTATGCCGACGGCCGCCCGGATGAGCTGGTGCGGGGCGCCGATATCGTGGGTACGCCGTTGGCCAGCTTTTCCAAGATTCTGGCCACGTCGGACAAGCCGGAAGTCTTCAACGGCTATTGCGGCGCCGAATCCGGCAGCGTGCCCGTGTCCGCGGTTTCCCCCGCCATCCTGGTCTCCGAAATCGAAATCGAAAAGAAAGCCAAATCCAACGACCGGCCTCCGCTTCTTCCACAGCCCACCGACATGGAAGGCAGAGGAGTGGCCAGGTGAGAGCACTCCTTCTAGGATCCGCCGCTGCCTTAGCGGTGCTTCTGGTGCCCGCGCAGACGCCGCCGCCTGCGACCGACCCGATCCTCCAGGCCATGCGCGACGAGGTCCAGCGCTCCGCCAAGCTCCAACTCCCCAACCTGGAACCTCCTTACTTCGTGGAGTACGTGGTCGATGACGAGGACAACTTCAGCGTCTCCGCCAGCCTGGGTGGCTTGCTCGCCACCCGTCATGACCAGTTCCGCGAGCCCGAAATCCACGTGCGCGTAGGCGACTATAAGTTCGACAACACTAACTTCGCCGGCGGCGGTTTCGGCGGGTCGCGCTACGACCTGGGCAGCTTTCCGGTCGACGATGCCTACGCGGTCATGCGCCGCTACTTCTGGCTGGAAACCGATTCCGCCTACAAAGCCGCGGTCGAAGCGGTCTCCCGCAAGCGCGCCGCCATGCGCAATATCAACCAGAACGACCAGCTCGACGATTTCGCTCACGCCGAGCCGGTTCACTTCGTGCGCCCCTTCGGCCGCCTGGCCATCGATCAGCAGTCCTGGACCACTCGCGTGCGCACGCTCTCGGCAATCTTCGCGCGTTACCCTGACGTGCGTACCTCCGTTGTCGAATTGGAATCGGCCGAAGGCGGCTACTACGTCGTCAATTCCGAAGGAACCGAAGTGAAGGCGCCCGAGAATGTGACCTTCCTGCGCGCGCGCGCCTCAACTCAGGCACCCGACGGAATGACTTTGCGGGATGCCGTTACCTTCCATTCGCTCGACGTGGAGCACATGGCCTCCGACACAGAAATGACTCGCGGCGTCACCGCCGTGGCCGAGAACCTCACGGCTCTGGCGCGCGCGCCAAAGGGGGAAGACTATAGCGGTCCGGTGCTGTTTGAGAATGTCGCCGCCGCTCAGGTCCTCGCCGAACTACTGTCGAAGAATCTCGCGCTCTCGCGCCGGCCCGCGGGTGGACGCGGCGGCGCCGGGATTGCCGGTGAGTTCGAAGGGCGCATTGGCTCGCGTGTTCTGCCCGACACCTTCGACGTGGTCGACGACCCCGCCCAAAAGGAATGGCGCGGCCGCCCGCTGTTCGGTTCCTACGATGTCGACCGCGAAGGCGTCATGGCCAAGCCACTTCACCTCGTCGAAAAAGGCGTGTTGAAAGGCTTTCTCCTGACGCGTCAGCCGGTGCGCGGTTTCGAAGGCTCCAATGGCCGCGCCCGCCTGCCCGGTGCTTTTGGCGCGGACGT
>Ga0335081_10012811_pt1 | contig 13569 bp, 14 predicted proteins | sample Lox_Sample_35_FD_206713 | JGI IMG/M metagenome (GOLD analysis project Ga0335081, IMG submission 206713) | Soil microbial communities from Loxahatchee National Wildlife Refuge, Florida, United States - Lox_Sample_3.5 | ecosystem: Environmental > Terrestrial > Soil > Wetlands | place: USA...
TTGCCGCCGCGCCCACCCGGCGCGGAGAGCAAAGACCGACGGAAGAGCGAACCGAGGCGCGCAACCTGCTGCTGCAATCGCAATGCAATGACGCTTATTGGCACGGCATTTTCGGGGGGCTGTATGCTCCTCACCTGCGCACAGAGTTGTGGCGCAGCCTGATCCGCGCGGAATTCATCGCCGACCGGCTGACGCCGGGAGCACTGACTCCGCGCGTGGAGCCGCATGACTACGATGCCGATGGCGCGAATGAAATTCTCTTTACCGCCGCGGAGTACCAGGCGCTCCTGAAGCCCTCAGACGGCGCAACGCTTGCGATGTTCGATTTCCGGCCCGGCATGGTCACGCTGGTCAATTCCATGCAGCGGCGGCCGGAGGCGTACCACACACGGTTGCGGGAAGCAGCGCTGCCATCCACGGGCGCGGTGACTTCGATCCACGAGCAGACCAAAGTGAAGGAACCCGGGCTCGAACGCTATCTGCGCTACGATTTGTGGCCGCGTCACGCATTCCGGATCCTGATTTTCGATCCGAAGCGGACTCACGCCGAATATGAATCACTGCAATTGCACGAGGATCCGGGTTTTGCAGGGGGGCCATTTACGGTGCTGAGGACGTCCACCCACGACGCGGAGTTCGTGCGCGAAGCGGCGCTGACCGCTGGAGGCGGGGCTGGACCGAGGCTCTCGCTGACGAAGCGTTTCTCCTTCGGGCCCGCGGTAACCGGATGTGAGGTTGCGTGCGAACTAGGATTGAAACTGAAAGAGCCGCTCGACCGGCCGGTAATCATCGGACTGGAGTCCATCATCAATCTGCTTGCGCCGAAGGAACCCGACCGATTTTTCGATCTTCCCGGGGAGCGCCAAAATCTGCGGTTCAGCGGAGAGGTAGGCGGGCCGCTTTTGCGGATGGAGGATGGCTGGCAGCGTGTGAGGATTGCGCTGCACGCGCCGGGAACCGAAAAATTCTGGATCGCGCCGATTGAAACGGTTTCGGAATCCGAGGAAGGGTTCGAACGCGTGTATCAAGGATCGCAGATTTTGGCGCGCTGGCGCGTCAGCACAGAGAAAATCTGGTCAGCGCGGCTGGTCTGGCGCATCGAGAGTTTCTGACGAGGAATCGGAATCGTCGACGAGCCAAAGGTTCTGCGCGAAGGGCCACTCCTCGTCGAACCACTGTCCCACGCAGCGGAAGCCCGTGCGGCGGGCCATCTCCACCGGCTCGTTTCTCCTATATTTGTGGGAGCTTTCGGTCCAGATCGTTTCGTCTTCTTCCATGCGAAAACTGAGATGGGCGGCGGGAATTTCCACGCGCTGGCGGCGAAGCGAGCGAAGGTGCATTTCGATACGCCGGTCGGAAGCGTTCCAAAGGGCCTCGTGGCGGAAGGCACCGAGGTCAAAATCGGCGCCAAGCTCGCGATTCAGCCGCCCCAAAAGATTCAGGTTGAACGCGGCGGTAACGCCGGCAGGATCATCGTAAGCGAGCAACTGAAGGTCTACGTCTTTTTCCAGATCCGTGGCGAGAAGCAGGGAATCGCCCGGACGGAGGATGCGCCGAACCTCGCGAAGAAACAGATCACCGGCGGGACGGTCAAAGTTGCCGATCGTACTTCCGAGGAAGAGCACGCAGAGGTGTTCGCTGCCTCTGCGGCGTTTGGCTACTGCGCGCAGTCCTTCCAAGTAGGGTTTCTCGTAGCCCACGATGCTGAGGAATTCGAGCTCGCCGAGTTCTTTTTCGCACGCAGCCAGAGCGGCCGGAGAGATTTCGATCGGGTAGTAATAAATCAATTGTCGCCCGGCGAGCTCTTCGAGAATCCACCGGGTCTTTTTGCCGCTCCCGCTTCCAAGTTCGGCCACGTGCACCGGAGCCGGCATCTTTTCGATGATTTCTGGCGAGTATTTTTTCAGCAGGCGCGCGCCGGCCCGCGATAGACCGTACTCCGGGAGCAGACAAATGGTTTCAAATAGCGCCGAGCCTACCTCATCATAAAGAAATTTGCTGGGCAGTTCGCGCTGGCTCGGCTTGGTGAGCGCGGCGCGCACTTCCGACGCGAATTCCGAAACCCCCGAGAGGGGAAGGGGCTGTGTCAGCATGTGGACTCCCGGTTCGAAACTTCTATGCTTCTATTCTTTTATTCCTCTACGCAACGAAACGTCGTGTAGATGTACGGATAGTGGGGCTGGAACCAGTTTCGGAAAGACCGCCGCAACAGACACGCTGCTGTCCGCGGCGAACCTCCCTTGACCACGTAATGCTTGCCATCGAAGAAATTCGCGGAATAACCGGGATAAAACGGCATGGGAGCAAATCCGGGAAGCGGACCAAAAACCGTGCGCGTCCACTCCCAGCCGTTGCCGACCAGGTCGTGCACCCCAAAGGGGCTCGCGCCGGAAGGATGCGCACCAACCGGCGCCGGATCCCAATGCCGAAAATCGAAATTGCCGTGGTGCGGTGATGGCGGAGTATCGCCCCAAGGATAGATGCGTTCCCGATTTCCCTGCGGCGTGCCATAAGCTGCGCGATGAAACTGGGCTTCGCTGGGAAGGGCGCGGCCTAGCCACTTGGCATACGCCGAAGCCTCGGCGTGACTCACATAAACGGGCCAATCGTGCGGCAGGCGCACTTCGCCGAACATCGCGCGAACCATCCAGATATTTCCATCGCCGCGCCAGAAAGGCGGATGCTCAATGCCGTTTTTTTCCTTCCATGCCCAATCATCGTCTGTCCACAAGGAGCGATGGCGGTAACCTCCGGCCTGGACAAAAAGGAGAAAGTCCGCGTTCGTGACGTTATGGCTATCGATGGCAAATGCCGGAACGTCCACTTCCTGACTGCCTAATTCGTTGTCCCAGCCGAAGGCATTTTCTTCTGGATCCAGACCCAGGGTGGCACGCCCCGCAGGAATTTCAGTAAGACGGTGCTTCAAGGGCGAACTGGACCAATTCAAACGCACCAGCCCGGGCACCTTTTTTTCGGCCGGCATGTGGTGGAGCATGTAGGCCAGCGTTTCCGCGTGCATCAGGCGGTGCTCGACCGCGGTTTCCAGCATGGGCAGCAGGTGCGGATGACCTTCGTCGGGCCGTTCCAGAGCCTCTTCAACCGCCATATCGAGCGCTTCGCGCACCCGCCGGTTATAGCGCTCGATTTCATCGCGTTTTGGCCAATCAGAGGGCTGATCGTCCGGCAGCGAGCCGTCTACCGGGTCTATGCCAAACGCAAACAAGTGATCGAAAGTGGGGTGAAAAGAGCGCAGACCAAAAGCGCGCTGTGCCAGGAGGTTCCAGTCGAAAGCTTCGACGTGACCAAGATAAAAGATGATGCGGTGGCGCTCAGGAATGGGCCGGTCGTAAAGAGCTTGTTCGCGCACGATGGAAAAAAGTTCGTCGGTGCGGGACCGCGCATCAAGCAGGCGACTATGCAGATCGTGGCGGATGCGGGCGGTGGCGGGGAGTGCTCCCATACTTCATCCTCCTCCTTCCACGTTGGATGCAATTGCCGGGCAGAAGATGCGCCAAAATTTTTGGCGCGGCGGGGCTGACTAACGTAGCATGTTGACGCCTGGCTCTTGGGCTGTCAACCGAAATGAATGCGAAAGTCCAACCTCCCTCCCAGATTACTCTTGAGTTTCAGAAGGTTGAATACTGGATTCGTACTACACCGGGCCGAAAAATCCTATCAGGTATTCGCCTGGCCATTCCAAAGGGGGAAACTTTGGTACTTTTGGGACGGAGTGGGAGCGGAAAGACTACGCTGCTGAAACTGGCCAACCGGCTCCTTCTGCCAAAAGCGGGGACCGTAATTGTTGACGGCAGCTCCACGGCCGAATGGGACCCAATCCAACTGAGGCGCCGCATCGGCTATGTCTTCCAGGAAGCGGGGTTATTTCCCCACTATACAGTCGCTGAAAACGTTGGGCTTGTCCCCTGGCTTGAGCGTTGGGACGCCCAACGGCGTTCCGATCGAGTCGAGGAGATGCTGCAACTCGTAGGACTGGACCCGCGTGAGTTCGCGGGCAGGCATCCCCGGGAACTGTCTGGCGGCCAACGGCAGCGAGTGGGAGTGGCGCGGGCGCTTGCGGCGGATCCGCCCATTTTGTTGATGGACGAACCCTTCGGAGCGCTTGATCCCGTAACCCGTGCTGAACTCCAACGTGAGTTTGCCTCGCTGGCGCGACGGCTGCAAAAGACGATTGTTTTTGTGACGCACGATTTGCGCGAGGCGTTGCTGCTGGGCACACGCATCGTGCTGCTGGAATCCGGACGCATTGTGGCGGACGCTGCGCCGCAGGATTTCCTTACGCTCGAGCATCCGGAGGCAAAGGCATTTGCGGCTTCGCTCGAGGCGCCTCAAGCGCAGGCCATCCGATGAACGCCTGGAGCTTTTTTAGCGGGCACCGCGCGGAAATTGCCTCCGCGACCCTGGAGCATCTCGTTCTCGTCGGGATTTCCCTGGCCATCGCGATTTTGATCGGCGTGCCCACCGGGATGCTCATCGTTCGCCGCCCGCGGCTTCGCGGAATGGCCCTGGGTTTTGCGAACGTTGTACAAACAATTCCCAGCCTGGCGCTGTTCGGTTTTCTGATTCCGATTCCGTTTCTCGGCGGGATTGGGCGCAGGACCGCGATCGTGGCTCTGGTTCTCTACGCGCTTTTGCCGATTTTGCGAAACACCTTTGTTGGGCTTACGGGTATTGATCCAGCCGTTTTGGAGGCTGCGGAAGCCATGGGTATGACGGAAACACAGATTCTATGGCGGGTGCGGTTGCCGCTCGCACTCAGCGTAATCATGGCGGGAATTCGCACCGCGACGGTGATCACGATTGGAGTCGCGACCATTGCCGCTGCCATTGGGGCCGGCGGGCTGGGCACGTTCATTTTCCGGGGAGTCGCCATGGTCAGCGACGCCGTGATTCTCGCGGGGGCAATCCCCGCGGCTTTACTCGCTCTCGTTGCCGATGGCGCGCTCGCTCTCCTCGAACGCCGCCTGCGTGTGATCTGATCTGCTCGCCGTTTTCACCGGGCTTTGCGCTCTTCTCGCGCAAAGGTATGTGTTAAGTTCTTTGCACTCACGATGCGGAGGCTGATCACATTCTTCCTCGCCGGATTGACTCTCTGCATGTCGTTCTTCTGCGCTTCATGCGCTGGGCCGCGCCAACCGAAAATCACCATCGGCTCGAAGTTTTTCACCGAACAGGTGGTCCTCGCGGAACTCCTGGCGCAGCACCTCGAAGAGCGTACAGGAATTAGTGTCGAGCGCAAAACGAATCTCGGCGGCACACTGCTCGTTCACAAGGCGCTGCTTGCCGGCGATCTGGATTTGTACGTTGAATACACGGGAACGGCCCTGACGGCTGTTCTGGGAGAAAAGCCGAGTGGGGATGCGGCAGCGGTATTTCAGCGCGTGAAAGAGGAATATGCGAGGAGATTCGATCTGGAGGTACTGCCGTCGCTGGGGTTCGAAAATACGTTTGCCATGGTCATTCGTGGAGAGGACGCGCGGAGCGATCATCTGCAAAAAATGTCGGATATCATTCCCCTTGCGTCCCGTTGGCGCGTCGGCGTCGGCTATGAATTTCTCGAGCGGCCGGATGGCTACAAAGGTTGGTGCCAGGCCTACGGTCTGCACTTTGCCGATACGCCTCGCGTGATGGACCTGGGCCTGCTTTACCGCGCGCTGGAGGACAAGAAGGTGGACATCGTGGCGGGAAACTCGACGGACGGACTGATTGAGGCCCTCGGGCTTGTGGCTTTGGAAGACGATCGCCACTATTTTCCTCCGTATGATGCCGTGCCGATTGTCCGCGAGGACACACTGAAGAAATTTCCCCAGCTCCGTGCGGCCTTGACGGATTTGGCGGGGAAAATTTCCGCTCAGGACATGCGGCGCATGAATTACGCCGTGGACGGACAGCATCGAGACGTGGCCGCGGTCGTCCGCGAGTTTCGAGCCCAAAGGGGGCTGTGACCCTGCATTTCTCTACTTCGCATCTAAGGAGGTTTCCGATGATTCGACGGTTGGCCACTGCATCATTTCTTCTCGGAATTGCGGGCATGGCCCTGCACGTTTCCCAAATTTCCGCGGCGCAGACACCGTCGCCCGCTCTCCTCGTGCTCAATAAAGAAGACAGTACGCTTTCGATTATTGATCCCGGCTCGCTCAAGACTCTCGCGGTCATTCCCACCGGGCAGGCCCCGCACGAACTGGCCGTTTCGAGCGACGGGAGATTTGCCTACGTCGCGAACTACGGAGCTGCGACCCCAGGCGATACGCTTTCCGTCATTGACCTGATCGCACAGAAGGAAATTCGCCGCGTGGATCTGGGCGAATTGCGCCGGCCGCACGGCATCGAATTCGTCGGCGGAAAGGTCTATTTCACTTCCGAAGTCAACAAAAGCATCGGCTGCTACGATCCGGCCACGAACAAGGTCGAAATTTTCTTGCGTACGGACCAGGACCGCACGCACATGCTCATCTTCACAAAGAACGCGGACCGCATCTTCACCGCCAATGTAAATTCCGCCACCATTTCCGCCTTCCGCCGCGATGCTTCCGGAAAGTGGGACGTTACCGTGATTCCTGTCGGAAAAGGTGATGAAGGCATGGACCTTTCGCCGGATGGCCGCCAGCTCTGGGTGGCAAATGCCGACGATGGCACCGTTTCCATCATTGAGATAGCGTCGAACAAGGTCGTGGAAACGCTCGACGTTCAAGCGAAACACTCGAATCGCCTAAAATTCACCTATGACGGCAAGCTCGCGCTGATCTCCGACATGGGCGGCAATCAGCTCATCATCGTGGACGTGCCAGCCCGTAAAGTGATCAAGAGGATTGCCATCGGCCGCCAGCCCGAAGGAATCCTGATTCCCGGAAGTTCGCAAGCGTACATCGCTCTCGGAGGGGAACGCACCGTAGCGGTGCTGGACTTGAAATCGCTCGAGGTGACTGCGCGCATTCCTACGGGCAATGGCCCCGACGGCATGGCCTGGGCTGTTCGGAAATAGGCTAAGTCTCAGGCCGCATCTCGACTGGAGACACCGCGGTTTGTTAGAGTCGTTTGTGCTCGTGATTCGGAGGAAATAATGCCCGTGGACAAGGAGTTGTTGGACATGCTCGTTTGCCCGCTTTGCAAAACCCCGGTGAAACTCTTGATGGACGGGTCGGGTCTCAAGTGTGAAACCTGCCGGCGCGTTTACCCTGTCCGCGACGATATTCCCGTGATGCTCGTTGAAGAAGCCACCATCGCCCCTGAATGAACCCTTTAGACTGAGACTTTTTAATGCCCAATCTCGTTGCCGAATCAGTTCCTCGACTTAAGCGTCTGCTTCCGCGCTTCACATCCAAGAGGATCGGCGTCGTCGGGGACTTGATGCTGGACCGCTACCTGTGGGGGACGGCGACCCGCCTTTCACCGGAGGCTGCCGTTCCGGTAGTGGATTTCGCCGAGCAAAGCGAGTGCCTCGGCGGTGCGGGAAACGTTGCTCTCAACATCGCCTCGCTAGGGGCGCGCGTGCAAATGTTCGGCGTGCTGGGCGAAGACGAGCCGGGACGCGCACTGCGTGGCTGTCTGCGGAAAGCAGGCATTGGAGACCTCGGCGCTCTTTCCCATAAGTCCCGCGTCACGACCGTGAAAACGCGCGTCATCGCCAAGCACCAGCATATTGTGCGCATTGACCACGAGCGAAGAGACGCGCTGCGCCCCGAGCTGGAAGAAAAACTCCTGCGCCAGATCTACGATGCGCTCGGGAAGCTGGATGCGCTGGTACTTTCGGATTACGATAAGGGCCTGATCACGGACGCTTTCGCCGAGCGCGTCCTGAACGCCTGCCACAAGCGTGGCATCCCGGTCTTCGTCAAACCAAAAACTTCGCGGCTCTACGCCTATCGCGGAGCGCGGGCCATTGTTTGCAATGCAAAGGAAGCAAGCTTTTTTGTCACGCGTTCCCTGGCCGATGAGAAGTCCTTCGAGCAAGCCGGCCGGGCGCTCCTGGCGCATTTCGGTTGCACCGGCGTCGTGATCACACGGGGCGAAAAAGGCATGAGCGTTTTTGAAGAGTCTTCGCCGCGGCACGTCACCATTCCCGCGACGGGATTTGAAGTAACTTACGCACGGGTGGGCCAGCCCGGCATCGAGCGCGGTGCGACCGGCCGACAAGTCTTCGATCTGACCGGTGCCGGCGACACCGTGCTCAGCATCATTTCGTTGGCTGTGGTCGCCGGCGCTTCTCTTCCGGATGCCGCGGTTCTCGCAAACACGGCGGCCGGCGTGGTGGTCGGCAAGCTCGGCACCGCCAGCGTCAATCCGGCCGAACTCGCTCTTGCCCTTGACGAGTTGCGCCGCTGAACATGGGAATCGGGATCGCCCGCCGCTAATATTCCGGGGGAAAACTCAACGATTTGTCGTCTGTCTTTACGAAGATGTTCACGAAGCGCGTTCGCCGGTTCTTTTCCGCGTCGGTTTCCTGCGGAAAAGGCGAGAAAGGGCTGACAGCGATCACCAGGATCACGCCGTTGCTGTCTTTCAGCGCGGAAGCATGCACGATCTTGTAGCTCTTCACCGGCCCGTAGTAGCCGTCCATTCCCCAATCCGCAAGGAAATCCTGCATTTTGTAGCTGGAGGAAGGCTGCCAGAGTTCATACGCCTTGGGCATGTCGCCCGCCACTACGGCGTTCATGAACGCTTCCGCTGCGCGCTTTTCCGGAAAATAGCGGAACGCGAAGTAGAAAACAATCAGGGTAACAAACATCGCGCCGCCGATTGCATAAGTGACGGCGCGCGGCTTGCTCTGCAGTTCCGGGGGCGGTTCCAGCAAGGTCATTCAGGGTCTCCTGCCCTGCGAGCAGCGCATTTGGCGGGTGCGCCTGCGAGGGGCCCTTTGTCCCATTCCCAACTTACAGAATTATAGCGCGGGAGTAAATGCCGGCGCGTTCGTGCGATTCAGGCTTCTAGGGCGCCTCCCGCTCCATCCGGCAATTCAATTGCGTACTTCGTGCGTGTCTTCTCGCGGTGGATCTCAAGCGCCAGCTCAATCAGCGTGCTGATCAGATCACGAAACGCAACGCCGCTGGCTTCCCACATTTTCGGGTACATGCTTATGGACGTGAACCCGGGGATGGTGTTCACTTCATTGAGGAAAATCTTGCCGCCTTCTTTATCGAGGAAGAAGTCCACTCGCGCCATTCCCGCCAGCTCCAGCGCGCGAAATGCCGCTACCGCGTATTTCTGGATTTTGGCGGCTTCACCGCGCTTCAGCTTCGCGGGAATCAAAAGCTGCGTGCCTTCTTCCAGGTATTTCGCCTGATAGTCGTAGAACTCGCGGTGCGGAACGATCTCTCCCGGGACCGATGCTTGCGGATCGTGATTTCCCAGCACCGATACTTCAATCTCCCTGGCACTTACCGCGCGTTCCACCAGGATCTTCATCGCGAACTCCGCCGCGAGATTCAAGGCGGGCGCAAGCTCTTCTCGCGCGTGCACTTTGGTCATGCCAACGGAGGACCCGAGCGTCGCCGGCTTCACGAACACGGGATAGGCGAACTTCTCCTCGATGATCCTTTGAATCTCTTCGGGCCCGCGCTCCCAATCTGAGCGGTACACCGCGACCCATGGCACCACTGGAATCTTCGCCGCTTGAAGCAGCCGCTTCGCCACGTCCTTGTCCATGGCTATCGCCGAACCCAGCACGCCCGCTCCCACGAAAGGAAGCCCAGCGAGATCAAGTAGGCCCTGTATCGTTCCATCTTCGCCGTAGGTGCCGTGCAAGACTGGAAAAACCACGTCCAGCCGCTGCCCACCGCCGCTCCGGTCCAGCGGAATGAGCGCCGCGTCCGTTGGGTCTGCGGCCATCACCACGCGCTGGCCGCCCTTCAGTACGTCGGGCAGCATTTTCTGCGCTGTGGCGCCAATCAGCCAATGGCCCTCTTTTGAAATCCCGATGGGCACCGCCTCGTACCTGTCCGGGTCCAGCCCGCCAATCACCGATGCCGCCGACGCCAGCGAAACCTCGTGTTCCCCGGAGCGCCCTCCGAACAGCACTCCTACACGCAATCTTTTCTTTTCCTGTGGCATGTTTGGTTTAATGTTTCCTGTAATCCGTTTTCAGTTATAAGGCATAACCTTGCGTGGCGGGCAAAGTGTTTCGATTCGCCGTTCGGTACTGACAATTGATTTCTTCAGAAACACTCACAAGATCTTTTTCCCTAACACCGAAAGCACAAGCTCCACGCCCAGCAGCGCTGTCCGGTTGTGCTCGTCAATCACCGGATTGATCTCCACGATCTCAAACGACGCCATCGCTTCGCTGTCCGCGATCATTTCCATCGCCAGGTGCGCTTCGCGATAGGTCACTCCTCCGCGCACCGGCGTTCCGACTCCCGGCGCGTCCGATGGGTCCACAAAATCCATGTCCAGGCTGACGGCCACCCCTTCGGTATCGTCCATTGCATATTTCAGCGCTTCGCTCATCACTTCGCGCATCCCGCGCTCATCAATGTCTCTCATTGTGAAAACGTGCACGCCCGATTTCTTGGCGATCTTGCGCTCCGGCGCATCCAGATCGCGCGCCCCCACGATCACGATGTTCCCCGCCTCCGCCTTCGGCTTGAACCCACCCAGTTCCACAAGCTCCGGCGCGCCGTAGCCCATAATCGCCGCAAGCGGCATTCCGTGAATGTTGCCGGAAGGCGAAGTCTCCGGCGTATTCATATCGCCATGTGCATCCAGCCAGAGATAGCCGATCTGCTTTTTCCCCTTGCGAAAGTGCGATGAGACTCCCGCCGCCACTCCGGCCGCAATCGAGTGATCTCCTCCGAGAACCAGCGGCAAGTAGCCTTCCTCCAGCGATTTCTCGACGGCTTTCGAAATGTCCTGGCAGGTTTCCGCGATCTCCTGCAAATACTTGGCCCGCTTTTCACCGACCTGCATCTCTTCCGGCTGCCGGACTTCCAGATTCCCAATGTCCTCCACGGTGTGGCCAAGCTGCTTGATCCGCGCTTGCAATCCCGCCACGCGCAACGCCGAGGGACCCATGTCCACCCCGCGGCGGCTGGCCCCCAGGTCCATGGGCACTCCGATAATGCGAATTTTCTGCGGCATGTGGCAGCTCGTTTCGTGAATTGTGGCGAATGGAAGCCGCTGAAACCGAAAGAAGGCTTCCGCCGAATGTCAACGCACTCGGACGCTCATCTCAGCTTTTTACTGCTCAAAATGCGGGAACTACGGAAACAGTGGTGCAACTACCCCGGCTTCAAGGATATACCCGGTAAATCATGCGCGGGAAGGGAATCACTTCGCGGATGTGCTCGGTACCGCAAATCCAGGCCACGGTGCGCTCCAGCCCCAACCCAAAACCCGCATGAGGCACGCTGCCATACCGCCGCAGGTCCAGATACCATTCGAACGGCTTCTCCGGTAAGTTGTGTTCTTTCAATCGCTTAACCAGCAAATCGTAATCGTGGATGCGCTGGCTCCCGCCGATAATTTCCCCGTACCCCTCCGGCGCGATCATGTCGAAAGAAAGCGCTTGATCCGGGTGCTCCGCGTCCGGCTGCATATAAAATGCCTTAATCGCAGCCGGGTAATGATGAATCATTACCGGCCGGTCGAACTCCTTGGAAATGATGGTCTCTTCGTCTCCGCCAAAATCGTCGCCGAATTTTGCCGGGTTTCCGTTTTTGTTGAGCACGCCGATTGCTTCCGAGTAAGTGATCCGCGGAAACGGCGTCTTCACGTTCTCTAGCGATTTCGTATCCCGCTTCAAAATCTCCAGCTCGCGTGGCCTGTTCTTCAGCACTCCCTGCACCATCGCGCTGACCAGCCCTTCGCCGAGTGTCATCATGTCGTACAAATCCGCGTACGCCGCTTCCGGCTCGAGCATCCAGAATTCCGTCAGGTGCCGTCGCGTCTTCGATTTCTCGGCGCGAAACGTCGGTCCGAATGTGTACACCTTTCCCAGCGCCATCGCCGTCGCTTCAATGTACAGTTGCCCCGATTGCGTCAAGTACGCTTTTTCGTCGTCAATGTAGTTCACTTCAAAGAGCGTGCTTGTGCCTTCGCACGCCGAAGGCGTGAACATTGGCGCGTCCGTCAGCGTGTAGCCCTGGCTGTCCATGAAGTTGCGCGCCGCCCGCACCGCTTCCGCACGAATCCGCAAAATTGCCGCCTGCCGCGGCGTGCGGATCCACAAATGCCGGTGGTCCAGCAGAAAATCCACACCGTGCTCTTTCAATTGAATCGGGAAGGGAGTTTCTTCCGAAACTTTTTGCAGCACTTCCACTCGAGTTACGCCGATCTCGTATCCTCCCGGCGCCCGCTGCTCTGCGCGGATCTTCCCCGTCACCATTACGCTCGATTCCTGCGTTAGTCCTTTCAGCGCCCCAAATGCCTCGGGACTTTCCTTTAGCGACACCACGCCCTGCATGATCCCGGTTCCGTCGCGAAAAATCGGAAAGAGCAGCTTCCCCGATTCCCGCAGGTTATACAGCCAGCCCTGGATCGTCACTTCTTGTCCGTCGTATTTTCCCGCTTCTTCAATCGTGATCGTCGTCATGGAGCGCTTCTCTGTTGAAAAATCAAACCAGCAGTTTATCAAAGAAATCAGCGGCGCGCCGCCGGGCGCGGTTGAGGAAAATACCGGGACCGAAAGCAATAAACAATGCGGTGCAAATGCAACGCCATATCCAAGGATCGCAAAGTTATGCGCTGCCCGCGTAGACAGGAAGAGTTGCCGTTTCCAGCAAGGAGCTGTTCACCTGAGTTAGCCAGGAACCGCGATTCTCGTCGGCTCAGACCAACGCCAGCGGATGCCTCAACGATTCGCGAGCGTGCGGATTTCGCCGAGCCCAAGAAGCTTCTCGTCCGCGGTCACCAATATCAGATCGAGAACCTTCGCCGTTGCCACGAGGAAACGGTCCGCGGGATCGCGGTGCATTGAGAGTTGTGCCGCGAGTTGCGCGATCTCATGAGTGAGTGGTGCTTCGCGTGTCCCTTGCGACGCGCGGCCTACCCAGGAATCCAGGTCTCCACTAATTCTTATGCGTCCTCTCGCATTCAGCATGCCGATTTCCCAGGAGCTGATGGGCGAGACCCAAATTTCGTTGGCCGGATTTGTCAATTGATCGCGGACGCGCTTCCCAAGCCGCCCTGCTTCCGAGAAAAGCCAGAACCAGATATGCGTATCGAGCAGCAGCCTCAATCCCGCAGTACCTCCCAGTCGTCTTCATCGGTTGCGGGTGAGACAATGTCGCCCAGCGTTTCCGCGGAACCTTGCATAGACGCAATCCATTGTCCCCGGTCAAGTTCCGCGGTGGGTGGCACGATCTCGGCCACGGGTTTCCCGTGCCGCGTCACTCGGAGCGGCTGCTTTGTCTTGCGAACGCGCTCCAGCAATGCCAAACATTTGGCTTTGAACTCCGAAATGGAGACTTCAATCATGGTTTTCCTGAGGCCTCAATTATTCTACCATAGTCATTTTTATGGTCAATTTCAAGTCGCGCCGTGGTTCCCGGGTCTTAAGTGCCCCCCTGTGCCGAAAGGGGCCATTTCGCCCGGGTAGGTCCCTCAACCACGAAAAGC
>Ga0335081_10012812_pt1 | contig 13569 bp, 10 predicted proteins | sample Lox_Sample_35_FD_206713 | JGI IMG/M metagenome (GOLD analysis project Ga0335081, IMG submission 206713) | Soil microbial communities from Loxahatchee National Wildlife Refuge, Florida, United States - Lox_Sample_3.5 | ecosystem: Environmental > Terrestrial > Soil > Wetlands | place: USA...
TGGTTTTCTGTCAGCCGTACAAGGACGTCTTGCCGGTCTTGCGCGACCAGTACGCGTGCGCCGTTGCCACCGTCGCAGGATACGACCCGGCGGCGAAGCGGCGGTTTAGTCCGGAGGACCGTTTGGGCGAGCACCTAGTCGTGTACTATTGGCAGGGCACGATTGCAATCGACGACCCGTTGCTCGTTGACTTCTTCCGCCTAGCACCCGATAAGGTGCGCGGTCATGCCATCGAGTACGTTGGGCGTTCGCTTGGCAATACCAAGCAAGACCTTGCCCCGGCGATGGCGCAGCGCTTGCGTGACCTTTGGGCTTGGCGGTTGCGCACAGCACAAGTACCCGGGAACATCATGGCTTATCGCGAAGAGCTTGCAGCGTTTGGCTGGTGGTTTGGCAGCAGAAAACTTGATGACGCGTGGAGCATCGCCCAGGTCCGCACGGTGCTTGAGGCGACGCGTCACATCGAGCCGGACTTCAAAGTCGGGGAGACCTTAGAGGCGCTTGCGCCAACCTTCCCGTACGATGCGGTCGTGTGCGTGCTGCGCATGGCCGAGGGCAGCGCGCAAGACTGGACGATCTACGGCATCCGGGAGCACATTGCGGCGATTCTCAAGGTCGCGCTTGGCTCAGCGAACATTGAGGCCAAGGCGGCAGCGGAGCGCCTGGTGCAATACCTAGTGGGGCGCGGGCACTTCGAGTACCGCGCTTTGCTCGGCTAAGAATCTATCTTAGGCGCAAGCACGCCTCACGACCCGTCGCGCCGGCTCCTTCGAGGCAACTGTAAGTGCACTCGGGGCACACGGAACGCGGGAGCTCTCGCCGGGAGGATATGCCTCGCCTAGCGGATCCGGCAAATACGGCGGCGACGGTTCGCTGATGGCCCTGTGGGCCCGGTTCGTCCTCGACAGCGAGAAACATTTTCAAGTCCCCTCCTTCGAAAAGCCCAGAGTTTCTCAGGAACAAGCCTGCAGGTAGCCGAGTGAGTGTGCAATTTGCCGTGCTTGGTCTCGATTTACTAATTGGCAGCGAGTCAGAATGTGCCTCACGCGACGTGATCGTCAAACCTATAGACCCTGGGCCGCTTCGGCGCTATGTTGGTATCAGCCGCGCGCCGGTACGTCCTTTTAAGCTTGGACTCTTGCGAGTTCAACACTACTCCGCGGCGAGAGTTCAAAGTGTGCACAGTAAAGCCTTTGTTCCTCGACATGCTGCAAGGCTCGCTTTAAAAAATCGATCTCCAGCGCCTGGCGGCCCACTTTGCGCTCCAGCTCCGCCACCCGGTCCTTGTCGGCGCGCTTCCGGCCGGAGAAGGCCTGCGGACCGTGCTCGTCCAGTTCCCGGCGCCATCGGTAGAGATCGCTGGGATGCACCTCCAGCGCCCGCGCCACCTCCGCCGTGCTCTTCCCTCCAGCTATCTGCCGAATCGCTGCCTGCTTGAACTCCTCGCTGAACTTCCGTCGTGACTTCATTGCCGATTTCCCCTTTCGATGATTTTCAGGGGTTAACCGGCTGTCTCAAAAACGGGGTCCACTCCAGATCGCTCACGTGGAGTGAGCGAATTTATGCCGACTGGCAACGCAATCTACGCAGTCGGAAGCATGCTTGCGTGTCCTTGCAGGATGGGGTAGATTCTAATCGAGCAATGAATGAGTTATTCGAATGAGCAGGCTCTCGTCCAAGGTTTTGTTGAAAGCCTTCGCGATGAGCGCACACCATGGAACTGCATCCACATTTCGACGGAGTTCTTTTATCAGCGTGGAAGAACAGATGTTATTGCACTAGACGACGCCGGTAACGTTATTGCCTTCGAGGCCAAGCTTACAAACTGGCGCGGCGCCTTGCAGCAGGCATACAGAAATACCTGCTTCGCAAATCTGTCGTACGTGGTGCTGCCAAAGCCGGTCGCTATGCGAGCATGCCGCTTCTTGGCTGAGTTCGAGCGGCGGAATGTTGGTATCTGCTATATCGATGCAAACGACTTGCGCATTCTTCACGAAGCTAGTGCCGTGGACCCGGTGCAGCCATGGCTCGCTACGCGGGCCGTCGCGTCGATGACTGCGGTATCGCGGCATGAGTCCACAACAGCTTGAATCTGCCGCGTGCCAGATCAGTGCCAATCGTGGCCTGACGTTCGCCGGGCGCGTCGGTGCTGGCGCGTTCAAAGAAACATACAAGGTCGTTGACAGCTTCGGGGATGCCTTCGCGTTGAAGATATATCGACCCGGTTTTCCGGCCGAACGCACCCAACGCGAGATCGAAGCCATGCAGCGTTGCTCTCATCTTGGTATTGCGAAGCTGGTTACCCTGGCGAAGCTACAGTGGCAGGGCACCACAGTACTGTATTCTCTGGAAGAGTTCATTCCTGGCGGCACGCTGAGTCGCCGCTTGACCACCAGCCTGCTCTCACCCAATGAAACCATAGCTTTGGGGGCGAAGTTGATCGATGCTGTCGATCACATTGCTGCACAAAATCTCGTTCACCGGGACCTAAAGCCGGACAACATCATGTTTCGTCAGGACGGTACGACACCAGTAATAGTGGATTTCGGCATTGTTCGCGACCTCACGAATTCTTCACTTACCGGCTCGTGGCAGGTCAGCGGACCTGGAACGCCATTCTTCTCGTCGCCAGAGCAACTCCGTAATGACAAGAACCTGATTGATTGGCGCTCTGATCAGTTCTCGCTGGGTGTGGTTTTAGCTCTGAGTGCGTTGGGATTCCATCCCTATGCAGATCAAGGCCTGTCAGATGTCGAAGTTGTGCAGCGCGTGGCTGATAGACGGTCGCAGACAGACCCGTTCAAGGCCGCGGCAAAACAGGTAGGCTTACCGGTGCTAGTCGATATGACTGCTCCATGGCCAGTCGAAAGAATTCGAACGCCGCGAGAGTTGGCGACCGAATGGGCGCGCCAACAAAGACAAAAGTAGATGCCGGCGTATCACCAGATGGGTCACGATTCGGAGAACTTGCTTTTCGCTGATGGCCTCGAGCGGTACAGCGGAGCCATTCTAAGCCCTATCAACTATGAAGAAGCAAGAGTGGCCCTCCAGATCGAGCGAGCGCGCGAAGCACGTGATTTCGATACGGTATTCGATCCGCAGCTCTACTATCCTCGTACCGAGCGCGGTGTCCTTCGCGAATGGGACTATTTCCCAGATGATTTTGATACTGCCGATCTTAGTTCGTCTCAGTGGTGGAGCACACTTTGCCAACGGCTTCGCGACACCTGCGTTCGCCTACGCCCGTCCGCGGTTTGTTCGCCAGCGATAGTGCCTGCCACATATTCCGATGACTACTTCGCGACGACGCTGCAGGTGGGCAACGATTTCGTTTCGCTCCTCGCAGGAACGGATATCAGTCCGATCCAGACAGTGATCGTTAGCTATGCCGAATTATCCAACCCGACCCGAGTCCGAACGATTGCATCGATCGTGTCGCAAGCAAAGGCAGCGCGAGTGTTCCTTGTCCTGACAGGGGAGACCGAACCGAGACGAGAATTGACCGACACGGAGCAGCTGAAGGGCGCCATGAAACTCATCAGTTTGCTCGAAGGCGCACGCCTTCCAGTCGTTGTCGGGTTCTGTTCGTCAGATGTAATCTTGTGGAAGGCGGCCGGCGCATCGTTCTGTTCAACTGGGAAATTTTTTAATCTACGACGCTTCACGCGGGCACGTTTTGAGGAACCAGCGGCGGGAGGTGGACAGCTTCCATATTGGTTTGAAGAATCCTTGTACGCCTTCGTGCGCGAATCCGACATTTTACGAATTCGACCGCATGGCTTGATTGATGGCACTCTTGAGCGCAATCCTTTCGCCATGGAGATCATTCGCAGACTAGAGGCAAACCCCGGCCAAGCTTGGATTGCGCTCGGATGGCGCCAATACCTGTGCTGGTTCGCGGACTTTGAGGAACGAGTTGCCAACGGAAGTATTTCTCCAGGTCGCCTATTGCAGTCCGCCGAGGCAGCTTGGATTCAACTAAGTGACAATGATGTGCTGATGGAGGAAGTCAGAAACGATGGTTCGTGGCTTCGACCGTGGAGGCGTGCTGTCGCTGAGTTCCGAAGTCTCTGATTTGGTCACATCCGCCATTGAGCTGATCTCCCCGCGCAAGTTCGCCATGCGCGTAGGCATGGGTTACGCACTAGCCCTCTGCCTCGTGCGCTCGGGTGATATTCCCAGAGTTCAGTGCGGAAGCCGTCGCCGGATTAATAGTGTCTGTTCGGCGCTGGTTGGATGCTGTTGCTGCAGGCTGGAGAGCTTGGGGGCCCGCCTGGGCCGCCGGCTTCGCCCGTGGTTCGTCGGGAGCTCCAGCGGCGCCTGCCCGCGCTCGATGCGCGGTAGGTAGCGGAAAGAACTCTTGTAAGGGCAATAATATAGTTAACAAAATAACGTTACCGTGAAACGAGCACTCCGATCAGGCAAAGTCCAAATAAAAGCGTCACGCAAGACTGGAAGCGATGTGAGTAGTTCGTTAGCAGTGTAGTTCCACGTCGTGCTTCGCGCCGTTCCTTCAGTGCCTGCCACGCTGGAGTGATTAGGGCTGGAAAGGATGGCAGGAAGAACTGCGTTTCGAGGAAGTCATCATAATGGTCGGCTAGATCGCGATCATATCGATTAGCCTCCTGTATTCCATGCGTGAACGATGCATGCAGGAATACAAGTAGAGCAACTAAAATCGTCCCGCCGAGCTTGACCGGTGAATCAATCTTTACATCCTTGCCGCTCAAAAGAATGCCGATCATAGCAGCCATCGCCGTCCATAAACCTAGCGCCACCCGCCATTCAAACTCACTTCTCTTGTCGGAACTATTCCACGCGGCTGAGCGTATCGCATAAACTGCGTCAAAGTCCCGCTTCTCATCCTCAGTCATGTTCTGTTTGCTCCTTCATCTGAAACGGATTCATGCGGATTTCGACCGGATCGCGCGCTTCTTTAAGGTGATCCGGGCGGGCCATCCCGACACTATACCAACCGGGCCGTTCAAAAGGCATCGGCCCGCCCCATGGCACGTGGGCAGCAAATTTGATTCGGTTTTACGCCAATGGAGGGGCGCGAGAGCTATGGACAGTAAGGAAGGCAATCGGCTGAACTGCGGAATTGCCATCTGAAACCCGCAGCAGCGACAGCCTGACCACCGCTAAGAAACAGAAGACGAGAGCAGGGACTTCCCGCCGCAGATGGGCTAATTATTCTGCCCTGATGGCCAGCGCAGTTGCCGTGCCGGCAAAACGGGCCGCAACGGAGCAATCGGTTGCGTGCGGTCCAGCACCTGAATCTGGCTTTTCTCATCCACGCCCGGAACGCATCCACGCCCGGAACCATTGCCTCATCCGGCGGGTCCTTCTTTCCCGATTGCGGACGTAGCCTCGTGACTGCAACTGCCCTTGTTGGTTTCGATTTACACAGGTGACAGCGAGTAAGGATGTGTGCCTCAGTTAGACATTATCGTGGCAAACCGTGAAATTGGGCATGCAGATCTAAAGGACTTAACTGCATGATTTGGCCCTGAGTTTGACAGAACAGCCATATTGTCAAACTGGAAGGTGACCATGGAAGAGAAGCGTAAGTATCTGACAGAAGAAGAGTTAAAGCCATTGCTCAAAGTGGTCACCAGCCCTTGCGAGAGCTATTTTCACTGTTTGTTACTGGCGAGGTCTCAGATCGTCTGAGATCGGGCGTCTTCCACTGAGCGCCTGGCGCATGCCAGCCCGGCGACTCTACATAGTCCGGCTCAACGGGTCGCTTTCTGGCGAGTGCCCGTCATCGCCAGCAGAGCACTGGGCTTAGCTGCAAACCTGTCTTGCAAACCAATTCTAGTAAGGACAAAAAAGGGTTTTGGAAATAGTTCTTGCAACACCGACTAAAATCGGCTATTACTGAACACACCGAATCCAATTTCGGCGGCAGAGGGGGGTATTTATGGCCGCTCGGCTGCTATCTCCTGCCATTATTCTCTGGGTACCGTCAAGTGCCCAGCACCGTGTGAATCCCAGAAACATGCATGAGCGTGGGCTGTGCGTGGTGCCGATGGTTGTCTGTGCAAAGGAAGCTGCTGGTGGAAGCCGCGGCCCGCCATCTGGCATTGCTGTTGCGGATTCGCGGCTTGCCGGCGTTCAATGAAAATGCGTCGAGCTAGGAGCGACGGGAAGCACGGATGGCAGCAGGTGAAGTTAGCTTGATGCGGAGGCAGTATCCCACGGGTCCGATGTGAGGATTGACCACCCGGCGAATTTAGCGTAATATCCCGCCTGGATGCGAACCTATTTCCCCGGGCCGAACGGAAACGGAGAACCGCATGACAGAAAAATTGGTGCATCAGTCCATATCCCGAGCCGGATTTGTGACAATCCTGATCCTGGGTTCGGGCTTCTATAACCCTCAAAACCAACCAGCCGCCGCACAAACGAATGGTGTATGGTTGCCGGTTCGGCTGGGCGACTCGGTGGCGCACCTTAAGAGGCTGGAGATTTCCGAACGGCGAGAGCAGTTGCGCGATTGGGCCGCCCTGGCTGCAGTTTACCAAACGAGGGCGAAACAGCCGGAGCAATTGCTCTTCGATTTTCCCTCTTTACGGCTGGATTATCTTGGTCCAGTCCAGAATTACCGTACGGGCGCGGGCCGGATGATCACGCTGGCGGACAACAGAATGTTGGCGATAGTACCCGAGGAGGCCGGCGCTCACATGCGTACGCTGGCGGACTTGGCGGACGAATACCGCATGCTGCACGGCCAAAAGCCCAATGACGCAGCCGTATTCGCTTACCGATTGGGCGCGGAAGCTCTGGACTTGGAGATTCGCGATTCAGGACGGATTTCTGGCAGCGAACTGTTCTCGAGCGACATGGGTTACGAAGAAAGGACGATCCGTACCGTTGCCGATCTTGGGGCCGCTCTGGAGGCGGTCCAGAGCATCACGTACGCACGGCGCGACGGTGCGGCTCTGGTGGTGGGGGGACGCCGCCGCCAATCCGAGGGCAGGTTGTTATCCGTTGACGATTTGGCGGCCGTCTACCAATCCGGGCGAAATTTGGCGACGAACTACCGAGAACGGCTGCTAAGCCGCGGATTCCGTGAGGAGTACCTCCAGTTCTTGGACGAAAACGCCCACGACGTCCTGAAGAGAGCAGGCGAGACCGCGCTTCCGGACGGCGGCGACTACGCGCTTGTCATGAAACAGCTCCGGGAGAAATTGCCATACCAGGAATTCGAGCGCCAGGCCATGGAGATGGCCATGAAGGAATTCCAGCCCTCGACAGGTTTTTCACTGGATCCCCGGACGAATTTCCCGGAGTTGGCCAACGATCTGCGGAAGGCAGCCGCCAACGATGATACATTGCTGAAGTCTTGGTACCTCCAGCGGCTGGAGCCGAGCGTACGCGCCGCGATCAAGTTGCAGATGGCGCGCGACGAGCAGATGCTGACTGCGCTCGAGCAATTGCTTCGGAAGGTCGCACCTGACGCCGGATCTGGGCTAGCGGAGTCGAACCGCACGTCCGTCCATGACCTCGGAGAGCGGGACGTCTTCACTCTCGCAGGCGTGCTGAAGGCAGAACAAGTTGCGGACCAGGGGCCGCTGTCTCCCAGCGCGGCTGGTGCGCCAACGAAGAGCCGCACCACCATCGCGGTGGAAGACCAACTTCTAGAAGAGCTCGATATACTGCGCGGTGCGCTGGAAAAGAACGCACCTATTTTGATGCAGACCGCCGCTGCGGCGAACAAGGGGGACATCGACCCGGTCTTGGAATTCCAACGTTACGCGTTGGGAAAGCTCAGTAACATCAATTTGCGCTCCGGGTCCCAAGGCCCCATGGTGCGCGATGTTCAGGAGATGCTCGGGGAGGTGTTCGAGGACTTCAATGGCGCGGACGGAGTCTATGGAACCGTTACGGAGCAGGTGGTCAAGGCTTTCCAAAAATCGCAAGGCTTGCCGTCCACCGGCAATGTCGACAGCGCCACCTGGATGGCACTGGCGTCCAACGCGCCCGAAAAGCGACGCGAGTTGAATGTACTAGCGGGCTTCATGCGAGATCTTTCGCAAGAGAAGGACTCGTACCAGTGCGCCCGGTACGACGGCGACTTCCGCGGGACGGCGGTAGGCATGACGCTGTTCTATACCGACCTGCTGATGAAGGTGTGGGGCTTCGATTACCGGAACGCGGCGCCACAACTGGACGGGTTCGTGCCGAAAACGAAGATTTCCGTTTCGCCCATGTATTGGCAACAGATCCGAACGAACAACATGACGCGGGGCTGGCTGGGGCCGCGGCAAGAAGCGATGGAATTTCATGACAAGGGAACGGAGGTGATGTTCGCGCCGATCTTCACGCGTATCTACAACGCTTCCTCGGACTCGTTGTTTCCCGGGCGGGAGGTGCCCGCCAACTACCTATCGGAGCACTTCTCTTCCTGGTGGAACAGCCATTACACCGAAGTGGCGGACTTCGAGCCGCAATACTACCGGCTGAACGAGATCATGAAATGGTCGGCCATTTTCGCTTGGCTGCGGCCGGCACCGCCAGCGGCGGTGGCCAGTCTGCCGAACGTCCAAGTGGACCACAGCCTGCGATTCAACCGGTGGCTGGAGGAAGCGCCAGACCTGAAGTTCAAGGCTGGCATCCCATTCGTCAACAGCGAGGCATTGGGTGAAAGGACCGAGTGTATCGCCATTATCGCATCCGAGCCATTTCATAGTCTGGGAGACATCAACCTCTTGTCCGGCGGGGTCACGCTGCCCGGGGATGAACTGGTGACCGCGAAGATCGCGGTTAGTCCCGAGTTGGCGCCCATTCCCGCGGCGCTCCGCCGCGCGGATCTCGATTTTGCGAAGTCGTCGGCGCAGAAGCTAGTTTCCGGGCAGGGACGTGTAATCGAATTTTTGCCATCGGGTAACACTGTCAGAACGACTGCAGGAGCGGGCGCGAGGTTCGAAGGTAGCACGATCGAAGGCGCCAACATCGGACTGAGTCGCAGCATCACTGCCCAGCCGGCTGGCCTGACCGTCCAAGAGGAAATTGGAGAGCACTCGCTCGCGCAAGTCACCGTTTCCGCCGGTACGAAAGGGTTGGACCTCCACCTTCGCGAAGGAGAGCTCCAGAAGACCGTGGAATTGCTCGAAGGCAGCGCCGATTCGGGTGGCGGTCCGGGCGGCGTCGCGGAGGCGACGGATCGGGCACTGGTTCTGCCGGACGGCAAATCGATGCTGGTGCGGGTGGGGGACGGCGACAGGTGGGCGCTGTTCACCTCGGGGGACCGACAAGGCAGCTCCCCGGGGTCGCTGCGACTGAGACTGGGCCGCGAGACGGAGGAGGACGCGGTAATTGTGAATGCTGAGTTCCTACCCCGCGGACAGGCGGCGCGGCTGAGCAATGCTTATGCGTGGCAGAGTTTCGCCGCGGACGACGAGGCCAGGCGCCTGCTGCCGCGGCTTAGCGTAGCGCCTCCGCCGAACGCCGAACCCGTCATTCTGCGGGTCGGCGATTCGTCCTTCTCGGGGATGCTCGCCGGAGACGGGTTTTATTTCAAGCCGGCGGGGGCCACACTTGGCGAGAAGTTGAACGAAACGGCTCCGCTGCGGGCGGGCTTGCGCACCGACGAACTACAGTCGCTCGCCACTGGAGCATCGGCCGGGCGGAAGTCGTTGGCCGCGCTGCGGCTTGCCGACGGCAGGGTCGCCACGATGTCCAGGGGCGTCGCGGCCGACGATATGGCCGCGCAAAAGCTGCAAGGCACCCTGAGCGCGCCGTCCAAAATATCGCACGCGATCGTGATCAGCAATGGGATTTCAGGCGCGCGCGTAACGCCAGAGGGGATAATCGAATTGCCCTGGACCGAGAGCGCGACCGAAACCGGTCTGGCGCGCCGGATCGCAGCGTTGTTGAGCGATGACAGCGGATTCACCGCGAAAATGGCCCAGCTCAGCGATATCTCGGAAGGGGACCTGTCGGCACTCGAGAATGCCTCGGCGCCATTGAGGCGATCGTATGTCGATATGAAACTGCTGCGGAGCGTGCCCGACGATTTTGCCGTTGTAGACCTGAGGTACACCGGCGATCCACCCCGGATTCTGGTGCGCGACTCAGGCGGCCCGCCGAGGTTAATGACGCTGCACTCGGTCAATACCGCGGACCTGAACCGAGGGTGGGACCTGATTCGGGATCTGAAGACCGGTAAAGTGGATCGTTCGATGGAGCAGCTTCGCGAGGAAATCAAACCGCTAGGAGACGCGCTAGACGAAATCGCGTCGAACCTGCCGAATAGGAAGCTAGTGACCATTGACGAAGACGAGCGCGATATACGGCTGATCGCTGCGTTGCGGGGTGACAGCCATGTGATCTATCCCGATCAACCGAATCTTTCGGCTAGTTTGTCGAACGCGCGGGAGATCGTATCGGCGTCGGTACGCGATGCGGTGGTGGCTTCCACCGTGCCGCTGCCACGCAGCGGCCCGGCGGAACTGCGCGGCATCATCACGACGGTGCGGCGCGTGGAATCCTATATGTACGCGATCGATGCTCCGCTGACCTGGCAAAGCTTCCGCCAGCTGATGACCGATCCGGTGGTCAAGCAGATCACGCTCATAGCGCGGGAATCACGCGGCGGTATTGTGTTCAGTGACCGCTGGATGAGCTTGGCGGGCATTCACCTGTTCCTGCTCGGTTTGGCTCAACAGAAGGAATTCCTGCACCTTGTAACTAACGGAGGCCCGGCGGTGGTGGACGCGTTCTCCAGCTCCGGGAGATTCCGGCGCATCGTCTTGACGCAGTACGCCTCCGGGAATTTGGATAGCTTCAACGACGCTCTGGAGAACGTAGCGATCTTCTTTGAGATGTTTACGGCTCCGGTGGCGGTATTCAGCGTGGCCGACTTCGATTCCCTGCTCGGGCAGAACCCGGCAACCGCCGAAGCGTTCCGGGGCGCTTCGGAGGCCAGCGGAACCGAGGTCCGGCTGCATCTCGATCGCGTGCCTGCCGAAGTGCGTCAGAACACGCCGTCCGGCGCCCGCCGCACGATTTTGGACCGAGTCCCCTTCCGCGATGATAACCCGAACCGCTCGATCGACGCCTTAATCGACCGCATCGGGCGGGACCGCATTCAAAAAGCCCGCACGGCACCGGCCGGTGTCCGGAAGGCCGGCGAGAAATTGCAGTCCATCCCGCGCTTGAAAGTTGAGCTGCAGGGCGATCCCCGCGGGCAGGTGCGCGCTTGATCGAGGCCACGCTCACACGCATCCAGGCGGAGCAGGTCGCAGACCCGGAGGCCGTGCTTCTGATGCTGGCGCTGCCCCTGGAGCGCGGTCGGATGGAAACAGAATCGCGGCCGCGAAGTTGGCTGCGGCCGTTCCGACCCAGGCACGATTTCATACGGCAACAGCACGTCACGTGGGACCAATACGAACAGGCACTCGTGCTACCAACACTCGCTGAGGTGATGGAATTACGGCGGACTACCGCGGCCACAATCCTGCCCCACATCACTTACCCGCAATTTCGCTCTCAGGTTTCCAGCGGTAGGTACAGCGTAATCTTCCTGCTGGCGCACCATGCTCCCGGCGATACGATCGAGTTCTCCGATGGAATGGTTTCCTGGGAGAAGGTCCGGAGCACCCTGAAGCGAACCGCGCGGCCGCTGTCGTTTATTTTCTTCGTATGCACGGCCCGAGCATGGCAGAAGGAGTTGTTCGGAAATGCGAAAATGGGGTCCACCGCGGCGCCCGATACCCTGGTGTGGGCCCCGGCGGCCGTCGAGCTGGCGCGGCTGTGGATTCAGGGACTGGACGGCTCCCGGACTGTGTCGGAAGCTTATAATCGGGCGCTAGTGCTGTGGCTGGGACCACAAACAGGGTGCGCATGATACAGGCTGCTTTAACCGAGCTCGTGTCGGCACTGCAAACCGAGGAGGCGAAAAGGGCGCTGAGCGAGGCGCTGTACACGGACGTGCTGCGGCCGCAATTCCGGTTGGGCGGGGAAGACGGGCTTGTCAAGGCCATCCAGCAAGCGGCCCAGTCGGAACTCCGCGTCCAGGCGGTCGCACCGGCGATCGAACGCGGCGCAGTGGATTTGAGCCGGGTATACGAGAATGAGCGCCGCAACGCCACGATGGTAATGGGTGCTTGCCTTGCTGCAGCGGGTGTGTTCGCGGGCATCGTGGCCTACGGGTTGGTATTGGCGCTCACCGGAGCGTTGGCCCCGAAATTGTTCCACGCCTCCATCGCAGGCATTCCGGCGTTCCTAAGCGCGCTTCTGTACTGGCTGTACCGCTCCGAACGGAACCAACTGGCGGCCCTCGAGGGCGAGATCCGCACGATCGAAGTGTTCCGCAATCAGATCGAGATTGCAGAGATGATCGGCGATGCGGCCCGCCGGGACGAGGCTTACGGAATCATAATTGCGAATCTGCGTAAGAGCACGGGGCAGCGGCGGGCGCCTGCGGTGCGTTCGGCTGGACCGGGAAAGCGGTCCGGTGGGTAGTGGGGTCCGCTAAGACCCCACTACCGTCCGGTGCTACCTCTACGACCTGAAACTCGATGTGGTTATGTACTCGGCGAAGAAGCGCCGTAGGACCTTTCGGCTGGCAGGCGACATCGTAAGACGGGTCCGGCCTGCAGGAGGAAATGACGTTTCAGCTGCGCCGTGACCTGCTGCCGGGGAATCAGATCCGCAGGCCTTCGCCAGTGCATATCCTGACCTGCTCGATCAACTCGTGACCCGCCGACTGCGCGTAGCTACGTCCGATGAAGAGAGGTTCGACTGCGGTCAGTTCTAGGTAGTGTCCTAAAGATGATCGCCGCTCAACGCACTTTTAGGACACTACCCAGTTCTAGACCCTGGGCTGCTTCGGCGCTATGTTGGTATCAGCCGCGCGCCGGTACGTCCTTTAAGCTTGGACTCTTGCGAGTTCAACACTACTCCGCGGTGAGCGTTCAACGTGTGCACAGTAAGCCCTTTATCTGCAATCTAGCTATGATTCCAATTCAACAGTATCCGGGAATTGTGGAATTCATCGCTGTGTTTCCCCAATTATTCTGCCCTGACGGCCAGCGCAGTTGCCGTGCCGGCAAAACGGGCCGCAACGGAGGAATCGGTTGCGTGCGTCCAGCACCTGAATCTGGTTTTTCTCATCCACGCCTCGGAACCATTGCCTTATCCGGCGGGTCCTTCTTTCCCGATTGCGGACGTAGCCTCGTGACTACAACTGCCCTCCCTGGTTTCGATTTACACAGGTGACAGCGAGGATGTGCCTCAGTCACCGGCCCTCGACGACAGAGCCATTTTCACCGTTTGTTACTGGCGAGGCGTGAACTGAGCCGGGGGCCGCTGTTGCCCTCCCGCGAATTGGTGGCTTTGGACAGGAATCGGCTGAGCAATGTTTGCTCGTTGCCCGAGCGCGAAGATAGAGCCGATAACCGGGATTATCGAACGCTATGGACGAATAACCGTGGATAGTATTCTGAAATCAGGACCCGAATGGGCGATTTGATCCGGTATGATCAGCGGCGCTGGGAAAAGTGGAAGCGCCTGGCACTCGACAGCGTCACGTCGCCCCACTCCAGGCGGGCCTACGATGCA
>Ga0335081_10012813_pt1 | contig 13569 bp, 10 predicted proteins | sample Lox_Sample_35_FD_206713 | JGI IMG/M metagenome (GOLD analysis project Ga0335081, IMG submission 206713) | Soil microbial communities from Loxahatchee National Wildlife Refuge, Florida, United States - Lox_Sample_3.5 | ecosystem: Environmental > Terrestrial > Soil > Wetlands | place: USA...
TCCTGAGGTGTGCCGCTTCCGCTCTCGATCCGTTTGAGGGTCTTGTAGATCCAGCCGGTGCCTTCGCGGCACTGAGTGCATTGGCCGCACGATTCGTGCTCGAAGAAACGCGCGATCACCAACGACGCGCGCACCGCGCAGGTCCGATCATCCATCACGATCACGCCGCCGGTGCCGAGCAGGCTGCCGGCCGCTTTCAGCGTCTCATGCCCCATCTGGACGTCGAGCTTGTCGGGCTTCAGCACCGGCATCGAAACGCCGCCGGGAATGATCGCCTTGATCGGGCGGCCGTCGAGAGTTCCGCCCGCGTATTTGTCGATCAAATCGCGCAGCGTGACTCCCAGCGGCAATTCGATCACGCCGGGACGCTTGATGTGGCCGCTGATTCCGAACAGCGTATGGCCCGCGCTGTTGGGAATGCCCTGCTGCTGGAACCATTGCGCGCCCTTGAGGATGATCGCGGGAACGTGTGAAACCGACTCGACGTTGTCGACCGTGGTCGGCTGGCCCCACAGTCCGTACTGGGCGGGAAACGGCGGGCGCTTGCGCGGCTGCCCCTTCTTGCCCTCCATCGATTCGAGCATCCCGCTCTCTTCGCCGCAGATATAGGCGCCAGCGCCGCGCTGAATCCGCACGTCGAAGCGGCGGTTGAAGCCCAGCGCCGACTCGCCCAGAATTCCGGCCTGATAGCACTGATCGATCGCTTCGCTCACCAGCCGATGGGCTTCGGTATACTCGGAACGGATGTAGATATAGGCGGCGTTGGCCTCCAGCGCCAGGCACGCGATCATGATCCCCTCGATCAGCAGATGGGGATTGCGCTCCATGATCTGCCGATCCTTGAAAGTCCCCGGCTCGCTCTCGTCGGCGTTGACCGCCAGGTAGCGCGGGCGCTGATCCTTGGGCGGCATGAACGACCACTTGAGGCCGACCACGAAGCCCGCGCCGCCGCGTCCGCGCAATCCCGCGTCCTGGACCAGCTTGGCGATATCCTTGGGCGCCATCGGCGCCGCCTTGGTGATCGCCTGGTAGCCGCCGTGCGCTTTGTACTCATCGAGGGTTAACCATCGTTCGCCATCGGGCGGCAGCAGATAGCCCTCGACCTCGGGGGGAACCCACGAGATGATCGGCGCCGGGCGGCGCGCCTCGATCGCCGCCTCGGGCGAGCTCACCAGCGTGGCTAGAAGATCGGGCGTGACGTTTTCCAGGAAGGGATTGTCGTTGACCTGGATTACCGGCGCGGTCGCGCACGAGCCCAGGCATTCGACCTCGGCGATCGCGAAACGCCCGTCGGGCGTGGCGTGTCCCGACTTCACGCCGAGCCGGTGTTCGAGATCTTCGACCAAGCCGCGCGCGCCGCGCAGGCAGCACGACAGATTGGTGCAGACCTGAATCGCCGCGCGGGCGGGCGGCAGATTGAACAGCGGGTAGAACGAGGCGACCTCGGCGACCTCGTCGGGCCGCAATCCGAACAACGGCGCCAACTCGGCGAACACCTCATGCGATAACCGGCCGGCGTCGGCCTTCGCCAGATGCAGCGCGCCGAGCAATGCCCCGCGCGCATGCGGAAAGCGCGCGATCTGTTCCTGAATCCGCCGGTGAGTCTCTTCAGAAAGCATCAGTGGCTATCCTCAACACCTCATCGATCGCACTCGCCGCCGATCATGTTGATCATGTCGAAGGTGGGAACGATGTCGGCCAGTTGCCGCCCGATGATCATCGGCGCGAGCGCCTGGGTGTTGGAAAAGCTCGGCGCGCGGCATCGGCACTTGTAGGGTTTGCCGGTGCCGTCGCTGACGATATAAAAGCCGATCTCTCCGTTGCCGCCCTCGACCGCGAAGTAGACCTCTCCCGGCGGCGGCAGGCCGCCTTCGGTCACCAGCTTGAATTGATCGATCAGCTCTTCCATGCGGTTGAAGACGCGATTCTTGCCGGGCCATCGGATGCGCGGATCGTCGGCGTCAACCGGGCCGCCCGGCATTTTCTCCAGGCATTGCCTGATCATCGAGTTGCTCTGCCGCAGCTCTTCCATCCGCACCAGGTAGCGGTCGTAATTGTCGCCGTGCTGTCCGACCGGCACCGCGAAATCGAGCTGGTCATACACCAGGTAGGGTTGCACCCGGCGCAGATCGAGCGGCACGCCCGCGGCCCGCAGCAGCGGGCCGGTCACGCCGATCGCGATCAGTTGGTCGGCGGAGAGCTGGCCCGTGCCTTCCACGCGCTCGCGGAATACCGCGTTCTCGGTCAACAGCCTGTCGGCGTCGCCGATCAGCTTCATCACGCCATCGAGCTTCTCGACGCAGAACGGGCTGAAGCCCTCGGGCAGATTCGCGCTCAGTCCGCCGATCCGGATGTAATTGGTGGTGACGCGCGAGCCGCACAGCGCGTCGAGCAGGTCCCAGATCAGATCGCGCGCTTCGAGCAGGTAGAGAAACGGCGTCATCGCCGCCAGCTCGAGGCAAGCCGCGCCGACCCCCAGCACGTGATCCGCCATGCGCGACAGCTCTCCCGACACCACGCGCACGTAATCGCAGCGCGGCGGCACCTTGATGTCGAACAGCTTCTCGACCGCCATGCAGTAGGCGAGGTTACAGAGAATCGGAGAGCTGTAGTTGAGCCGGTCGGTGTAAGGGATGTTCTGGTAGTAGTGCCCGGTCTCGCATTCCTTCTCGAAGCCGCGATGAAGGTAGCCGACCTGGACGTCGGCGTTGACCACGTGCTCGCCCTCGAGCTCGAGCTCGATGCGCACGGTGCCGTGCGTGGCCGGGTGCGACGGCCCGAACTGCAGGCGCATCGGCACGCCCGGTACCGCGCTCGGTTCGAGAGCGCTGGGCCTAGTTCGGGCGACGAGGTTCTTTAGCGGCTGGTCCGGCATGAGGGTCAATCGGTTGGTTGTCTCGTTTTAGATAGTCCTTGCGCAGTGGATGGCCGACGAATCCTTCGTACAGATAGATGCGGCGAAGATCCGGATGGCCAGCGAAGCGGATTCCGTAGAGGTCGTAAGTCTCGCGCTCGAGCCAGTTCGCGCCGCTCCAGACCGGGGTCACGCTGGGGATCGTCGGATCGTCCTCGGGCACGCGGCATTTGATGCGCAGGCGGTGGATTAACTTGGTCGAAAGCATGTGATAGACGACCGCGAAGCGCGGCTCAGGTCCGCGCTCGGGCAAGACCAGGTGATGGCGCGACATGGGAATGCGCTTGTGGGCCTGGAGGCTGCGGTCCCATACGGTCAACGGCGTGACGAAGCCGTCGGGCTGGCCCAGGTAATCGACCGCGGTAACGTCGATCAGCATGTCGAAAGCGAGTTCCGGCGTATCGCGAAGCAGTTCGGCGACGCGCAAGATATTCTCGCGCGCGACGTGGATCGTGTCGTCGCCACGGAAGGCGCTATGGCCCGCCACCAGCTCGCCGAGCGTGGCCAGGACCTGGCTCATCAATGACGAAGGCGCCGCGTCGCCGTTAGCTGGGCTATTATCTGTCATATCCGTGACGCAGGTAATCGATTCGGGTTTTGAGCTGGGCCTGCGGCACCAGCAAATCCTGCTTGTGCCACATCGAGCCGGCCCGCGAATAACAGGCGATCTCGACTTGGCGGCTCATCACGATCGCTTCCTCGGGGCAGGCTTCTTCGCACAAGCCGCAGAACATGCATCGCGACATGTCGATGTTGAAAACTTCGGGATAGCGCTCGACCTCGTTGGCGGTCTCGCCGGGAAAGATGGTGATGCAGTTGGTCGGGCAGGCCCACTCGCACAGGCCGCACGCGACGCATCGCTCCTTGCCGTTTTCCATCTGCACCAGCACCGGCATCCCGCGCAGCGCCGGCGGCTGCAGCAGCCGCTGTTCGGGATAATGGATCGTGAAGTCCTGGCCGCCGCGCGCGAACTTGAGCAGATTGCGGATCAAGTGCGCGGTTACCACCGCCAACCCCACGAACAGCGAGGTCCAGAGCTTGCGACGCGCCAGCCCCGGAACGGGACGCTCGACCGTGATTACCCGCGCCGCCATCTCAGACTCCCGCCTCGGCTATCGGTTCGCCCGTCTCACCGATTCGGTCGAAGCTGAGCTGATTGAACGGCGGACGCTCGCGCGCGATCGATTGCCAGATCGCGTCAAGATCGAAGCGTTCGTGGGTGGCCGCGATGCCGTTCATCAGGCGGGTGAAAATCTCCCCATCGGATGCCCAATCGGCGGGCGGCGCGATCGCTTTCGAGATCCGCTGGACGCGTCCCGCGTAATTGGTGAACGTTCCGTCCTTTTCCGCAAAGGTCGTGCTCGGCAAGAGCACCGCCGCGCGCGCGAACTCCGGCCGCAGCCACAGGTTTTGCACGATCAGAAATTCGACACGCTCGAGGATCTTAGCCAGGCGTGGCCGATCCGCGACTTCGAGGATGTCGTCGCCGCACACATAAAGGCCCTTGACGCTGCCTTCCTCGGCGGCCTTCAGTAGCTGCTCGAGGCCGTCATCGTCGCCCGCAACCAAGCCGAGTTCGCGCACGCCGCGAGCGTTGGCCGCTTTCTCGGCTTTGATCAGAAATTGATCGGCCTTGCCGCGCCGCACCGCCATCGCGGTGCGCTCGACCCCCAGCGCGCGCAGCAACTGGCCGAAGCGGAAATTTTCTTCATTGGTCAGATGAGGCGAGATCAGCGCGCCGAGCGCCTTGCCGCCGTTGATGTTTCTGAAGTGAGCCAGAGCGCCCGCCGCGGCAGCCAGCGCCTCGCCCCAATCGACTTGCGCGAGCGCGCCGCCGCGCGCCACCATCGGCGCCCGCAAGCGATCCTCGCTGTTGACGAAGTCATAGCTCAAGCGGCCCCAATCGCACATCCAGGTGTCGTTGACCGCGTCGTTGCGGCGCGGCACGAATCGCCAGATGCGATTGCGGTACTCGCTAATCGCGATATTGCAGCCATTGGCGCAGCTCGGGCATACGCTGCGAGTTTCCTGCAGGAACCAGACCCGCACCTTGTGATGGAAGTCCTTGCTCTCGAGCGCGCCCACCGGGCAGATGTCGGCAGTGCAAATCGAATAATCGTTGTCGAGCCTGCCGCCGTTGTAAATATCGAGTTGCGAGCGATCGCCCAGATGGTAGACCGCCAGTTCGCCGGTTTTGCTGATCTCGCGGCAAAATCGCACGCATCGCCGGCAGAGGATGCATCGCTCCTGATCGAGCAGCATCCGCTCGCCGATGTCGAGGCGCTTGCCCTCTTTGCGCCGCGGATCGAGCGTGCTCGAGAAGCGGCTGCTGTAGCGCATCGCGTAGTTCTGCAGCCAGCACTCGCCCGCCTTATCGCAAATCGGGCAGTCCAGCGGATGGTTGATCAACAGCAACTCGAGCGCGCCGCGCCGCGCCGCCGCCACGACGGGTTCCTTCGTGTGGACGATCATTCCCTCGCGCACTTGCACGTTGCACGAGATCTGCAGCTTGGGCATCCCCTCGATACGGACCTGGCAAAGCCGGCAACTGCCGTCGATCGAGAGCTTGGGATGGTAGCAGTAGTGCGGGATATCGATTCCCGCGTCGAGCATCACCTGAAGCAGGGTCGCGCCCTCGGGCGCCGTGAGCGGCCGTCCGTCGACCTGTATGCTGACCGTCTTCGCCACCCGGATTACCTGAGCAGCCGTCCGCTGCCGTGGATCTCAGGCCAGGGCTGCCCCGGGCGCTCCTTCTGGACGCGCTCCTGGAGCTTGAGCAGGCCGTCGAGCACCGCTTCGGGCCGCGGCGGGCATCCGGGGATGTACAGATGTACCGGGACGACGCGATCGATCCCTTGCAGCACGGCATAGTTATCGTAGGGACCGCCGGAACTGGTGCACGCGCCGAATGAAACCACCCACTTGGGCTCGGACATCTGGTCGTAAACCCGCCGCAAGATCGGCGCGGTGCGTTCAGTTATGGTGCCGACGACGAAGAGCAGGTCGGCCTGGCGCGGCGTAAAGCGCGGCAGGGCGGCGCCGAAGCGATCGATATCGTAGCGCGGGCCGGCGGTCGAAAAATATTCCATGCCGCAGCAGGCGGTCACGAACGGGTAGGGGAAGAAAGAATATTTGCGCGCCCACTGCACCGCGTCGGTCAGCCGGCTCACCGCGAAGCTTTGCGGAAAGGCGCTGCTCTCAGCGTTGACACCGCCGCGCTCGGAAGCTCCCGCGACCATGTACGTGGAAACCTTTCGGCGTCCGTCGCTCATTTCGAAAACCAACTCCCTTGCTTTCGGTGCGGCCGGTCCGGTTGGCGCCGAATCGACCGCCGCGCGCCGAAAGCATGCTTATCTAACATGAGGCTCTTAAACAAGCTTTGCTACTGCCTTCGGCGTCGGGCAGACCGCGTCGCATAAGGCCAGATCGGCCAGATGCTATGTTTTCGCGAATTTCGTCAGAGCGCAAGTTCCAGAGGACGCGCCGGCTTTGGATTGCAAGAACCGCTTCGATAGGCAATTAATTGGCGCAATTGCGAGCGAACTTCGGCCCTGGCAACCTCGTATAATTACCCATGGATTCAAAGACCTCGCTTGACGCGCGCGCCGCGATTACTCATCTACGCACGGCCGACCCCGTGATGGCGCGGCTGATCGACCAGGTGGGGCCCTTCCAGCTCGCGCGCCATCCCGAGCACTTTCAGGCCCTGGTCCGCGCGATCATGTTTCAGCAACTGGCCGGAGCGGCGTGCCAGGCGATCCTCGATCGCTTCGTGGCGCTGTTTCCGGGCTCGTCCTTCCCGACTCCTTCCCAAGTGCTGGAGGCAAGCGAGGAGCAACTGCGTGGCGCCGGCCTGTCGCGGCAGAAGCTCGCGTACCTCAAGGACTTGGCCAGGCACGTGGCGGAGGATTCGCTCAACTTCCACCGCTTCCCCCGGATGGACGACGAAGAAATCATCACCGAGCTCACCCGCGTCAAGGGAATCGGACGATGGACCGCGGAAATGTTCCTGATGTTCAATCTTCGCCGGCCCGACGTGCTTCCGGTCGATGACCTCGGCTTTCGCACTGCGGCGATGAAGGCCTATCGGATGAGGCAACTGCCGACGGCGAAACAGCTTAAGAAGCTTGGCGAGCGATGGCGGCCTTATCGCTCGGTCGCGGTCTGGTACTTGTGGCAGATGGCGCGGATCAAGCTTCCCGGCGGCGATGACGCCGCGCGGCCGAGGCTCGCGAAAAAGAAACGCGCTCCGCTCGGCTAGGTAATGCGTGCTGAACCCGGCTTGGCTGGCGTCATTTTGTGACCTGTTTGTTAATTCATGTTGGCCTGATGAGCGGCCCTTCCTCGACTTTCTATCACGGCATGTGATTAGAATTCGGGCATGTATTTCGCCGACCGCCTCACGGAAGCACAGCAACGCAAGAATAGCATCGCTGTCCTCGGCGTTGACCCGCATCTCGATACACGCCAGACGCCGGGGATTCCGGCCGGCTATACGCTGGTGCGTTTCTGTGCCGAGGTGATCGAAGCTTCGGCGGACCTCGTCGTGGCCATTAAACTGCAACTCGCATTCTTCGAAGCCCGAGGTGTAGATGGAATGCGCGCTCTGGTCGAGGTGCTGAAGCTTGCTCGGCGGCTTAAGTTGCTGACGATCGCGGATGCCAAACGCGGCGACATCGAGCCGGTCTCAGCTGCTTACGCCCAGGCCTTCTTAGGCGACGGTGACTTTGGCTGTGATGCTGTGACGGTCAACCCCTACCTGGGAGAGGACTCCGTTCTCCCCTTCCTCAGGATCATAAAACGCGAGCGGCCGGACCGCGGCCTCTTTGTATGTGTTAAGACATCCAATCCGTCTTCGGGTGACTTTCAAGACTTACCGACCCAGAACGGCCCTGTTTGGGAAGAGGTTGGGAAGCGGGTCGACAGATGGGGCCGCGATTTTGCCGACTTCGTCGGCAAGAGCGCGAGCAAATTGAGCCCTGCCGGGGCCGTAGTTGGCGCGACCTATCCAAAGCACGCTCGGCGCGCGCGCGAGTTGATGCCTAATGCACCAATTCTAGTTCCAGGTTACGGCGCCCAGGGAGCCTCTGCTGCTGACGCAGTCGCTGCGGCGCGGCCCAGCAACGGTTCAGGCATAATTGTCAATGCCAGTCGAAGTTTGATGTATGCCTATCGCAATCGGCAGGGATTGAAGCCAGGAGACGCCACTAGGGCAGCCGCTGAGAAGATGCGTGGTGAATTAGCCCGCGCGCTATCAGAACGTAAAAGCGCGCGCGATCAGAGGCAGCCAGCCCGTAACGGATCGGAGCGCCTGCCAACGGGCGCCCCATAGTTACGAGAATCGCGAAGTCATGCCCCGCGGCTTAAGCTCGCAGCAGCTCGGCTTCGTCGGCGGCCAGGGTCTCGTAGACTTCGCGGTCGATCTGGCGGTAGCGCTCGAGTGAGTCGATCGCGCGTTGCTCGTTACCTTCTTCGCGCGCGATTTCTCTCATCTTCTTTTCGATCCACGAGAGATGCCAGGTCTCGTCTTCCATCACCGCATTGAGCACGTCGCGCGTCTCTTGATCCACGGAGGGCAGCGAGAGGTGATGCATGTACCTGGCCTGCGCGCGCTCCTCGACCACTACCGTCAACGCGAGCAGGTCGATCAGGTCTCTGGGAACCCCGGTGCGAAGTCCGAGCCGGCGCTGATAGCCGTCGGGAACCGGCGCCGGAGCGCCGCCGAGATCGGCGATGCGCTTGGTCCATAGCCAGGCGTGACGGGTCTCGTCGGCGAGGTGACGAGACATCTTGAGTTGGGCGTCGGCATCCTTGAGATGGCCGAGCAGATTGAACAGCAAGCGTGCACCGCGCAATTCGGCGTCACGATAGAAGCTAAAGATCAGGATCTGCTTTTCGCTATTCGACATTGCGTTGAAATCCATTAGATTCCTCCTATGCCGCCCCCAACTGATGGTTCGATCGGCGATTCTGAAGCTTAGGAAATTAACCTTACGTTAACCTGACTGAGGTGGATCGTCAGAAGGGCCGATTGGGTTGGTATTTCATTTGATTTGGGCTGAACCGTCAAGCAGGGCCCAAATTGTTTTTCAACCGGATTCAATGTATGTGAAGCTTTAGCCGGCCAAAAGGGGGGATCGTGCGCTGCACGATTGTTGGTGAATGCCGCCAAGTCCAGACGCTTACTGGTTAGCCTTGCGCCGGGTTCGCGGCGTGGGGCCGCGTGTCTACCGCCTGTTACTCGAGAACTTCAACTCACCGCAAGCCGTCTTCCAGGCCGGCCAGGACGATCTGATTAAGGTCGGAGTGCCGCGGATAACCGTTCGCAACATCCTGGACTTCAAGGATTTCGACGCGACCGAAAAGGAGCTTTGCGAGCTGCCGCGCCTGGGAGCGGGACTGATCAAATGGCACGACCCTGAGTATCCGCCCAACCTGCGCCATATCGCCGATCCGCCGCCGTTTCTATACGTGCGCGGAGAGTTGCTGCCCGACGACAACAAGTGCGTCGCGATCGTCGGCGCGCGAGCCGCCAGCGACGCCGGCAAACACATGGCGCGCCGGCTGGGTCTCGAGTTGGCGGCCAAAGGCTTGACCGTGGTAAGCGGCCTGGCTCGCGGGATCGACAGTGAAGCGCATCTGGGTGCGCTCGACGGCAACGGGCGCACCGTCGCGGTCATGGGATGCGGCATCGACGTCATCTATCCGGGCGAAAATCGCAAGCTGGCGGAATCGATCGTCGAGAGCGGCGGCGCTCTCATAACCGAGCTGCCGCTCGGCACTCCGCCGGCGGCCGAGAATTTTCCCGGCCGTAACCGCATCCTCTCGGGTTCGTGCTTGGGCGTCATCATCGTCGAAGCCGCGGAGAAGAGCGGGTCGTTGATAACCGCGCGGCTGGCGCTGGAACAAGACCGCGAAGTTTTCGCGGTTCCAGGCAGCCCGCTCACCGGCAAGGCCAGGGGTAGCAATCGATTGTTGCGCGAGGGAGCGAAGCTGGTCGAATGCATCGAAGACGTGCTCGAAGAACTCGCACCACAGATGATTGAGGCCGGCAAGGAGACCGTAGGGACTTTCACTCCGCGCGTATCGGCGAAAGTAACCGCACCAATTCCAGCCAAATCCTGGGACGGAGAAGAAACAGACGCCAAGATTCTGTTAGACTACCTAAAAGAGGGAACCAAGCTTCACGTCGACTCGTTGATCGAGGGTTCGGGCTTGAGCGCCGCGACTGTGCTTAAGTTATTGCTCGATCTCGAACTCAAGGGCATAGTGGCTCAACATCCGGGGAAGCTTTTCTCGCTCGCGCATTTATAGCAGCATCATTCACAAGGCCACTTGCGCGAATCAATCGGGGTGGCGCCAGTGGAGAGTTTTTGAACCGTGGCTAAGAACCTTCTTGTTGTCGAATCGCCCGCAAAGGCGAAGACCATCAAGCGTTACCTGGGCTCTGACTTCCAGGTGGCTCCGTCCGTCGGGCATGTGATGGACCTGCCCAAGAGCGCGCTTGGCGTTGACGTCGAACACGATTTCAAGCCCGAGTATGTGGTCATTCCCGGCAAAGCCAAAGTCATCGAGGACATCAAGAAGGCGGCCAAGGGCAAGGACAAAATCTTTCTCGCGACCGACCCCGACCGCGAGGGTGAGGCGATTGCTTGGCACATCGCCGAAAAGCTCAATTCGCAGCGCGGCGATGTCCGCCGGGTTCTTCTGCATGAAATTACCCCCGCGGCGGTGAAGGAAGCGATCGCCAATCCGACTGAACTCAATCGCAATCTCTACGAAGCGCAACAGGCGCGCCGCGTGCTCGACCGCCTGGTCGGTTACCAGATAAGTCCGCTGTTGTGGGACAAGGTAAAACGCGGCCTGAGCGCGGGCCGGGTCCAATCGGTCGCGCTCAGGATCATCGTCGAGCGGGAGAAAGAGCGCGAAGCATTTCGCTCCGAGGAATACTGGACGCTCGACGCGCGGCTGGAGGGGAAAACCCCGCCGCCGTTTACCGCCCGGCTCTACAGCCACGACGGCAATCGAATCGACAACAAGGCCTACAAGCTTCCCGAGAGCGAGGCCCGGTCGATCATCGCGGCTTGCGAAGGCGCGCGATTCAAAGTCGCCAAGATCGAGCGCAAGGAAGTCCGGCGCAGCCCGACGCCGCCGTTCATCACCTCGCGCCTGCAGCAAGAGGCGGCGCGCAAGCTCTACTTTTCGCCCTCGCGAACCATGAAGATCGCGCAGAAACTTTACGAAGGCGTCGAGCTCGGCGATCAAGGAGCGGTCGGTCTTATCACCTACATGCGCACCGATTCGCCGCGAGTCTCAGACCAGGCGCTGGCCGCCGTGCGCGATTATATCGGCGCGCGCTATGGCAAGGAGTATGTGCCGGAGAAGCCCAACTTCTATCGCTCCGCCAAGGCGGCCCAGGAGGCGCACGAGGCGATCCGCCCCACTGCCGTAGAGCGTGACCCCGAGGCGATCGCGCCATATCTGGCCAAGGACGAGCTTGCGCTCTACACGCTGATCTTCAATCGCTTCGTATCCAGCCAGATGCCGCCGGCGGTCTACGATCGGACTACGGTCGATATCGAGGCGGCCAAGGCGATATTCCGCGCCACCGGCCAGGTGGTTAAGTTTGACGGCTTCATGCGCGTGTACACCGAGGGCCAGGACGAACCGGTCGAGGAGGCTGACGAGAGCCGCCTGCCGGCGCTCAGCGAAGGCGAGATCTTGAAGCTGCTTGGCTTCAACCCCGAGCAGCATTTCACGCAGCCGCCGCCGCGCTTCAGCCAGGCCACTCTGATCAAGGAACTGGAAGAAAAGGGCATCGGACGTCCCTCGACTTACGCCGCGATCATGATGAGCATCCTCAACCGCGAGTACGTCGACGAGGACGAGAGCAAGCGGCTGCGCCCGACCACGCTCGGGCGGATCGTGAGCGACCTGCTGGTGCAGGCGTTCCCCGATATCCTCGAGGTCGGCTTCACCGCCCAGCTCGAAGAAGATCTCGACCAGGTGGAAGAGGGGCACGAGAACTGGGTCGAGACGCTGAGGCGCTTCTACCGGCCGTTTCAAAAGCGGCTGGGCGAAGCCAAAAAGAAAATGCCCGAGGTCAAGCGCAAGGGCCTGCCCACCGATATCAAGTGCGAACTGGACGGCGGCGCCATGGTCATCAAGTGGGGCCGCAACGGCGAGTTTCTCGCCTGCTCGAATTATCCCAAATGCAAGAACACCAAGGAATTCGCTCGCGACGATCAGGGAACGATCGTCGCCCGCGAGCCGGGCCCGGTGGCGCCCACCGACGAGGTCTGCGAAAAGTGCGGCAAGCCGATGGTGCGCCGGCGCTCGCGCTTCGGCGAATTCCTCGGATGCTCGGGTTACCCGGAGTGCGACGGAATCAAGCGGATAACCAGCCCGCCGGTCAAGACCGGAGTTGCTTGTCCTGAATGCCGCGAGGGCGAAATTCTCGAACGCCGCAGCCGTCGCGGCAAACTGTTCTACGGATGTAACCGCTATCCCAAGTGCAAGTTCGCGAGCTGGAAGAAGCTCATCGCGCAGCCCTGCCCGAAGTGCGGTTCGCCGTATTTGATCGAAAAGGTCAGCAAGCGGACCGGCACCAACTGGGCCTGCCCCAAGGAAGAATGCGACTATCAGGTCGAGGCTCCGCCCGAGGAGGTTGCGCCGCCGAATCTGCCCGCGCCGCCGCCTCAGGTCTGAACACCGCCGCGCGTCGTGCTTGACGCGCTTCCCACTATGACCGAACCGATCGTAAACGTCGTCGGCGCGGGCCTGGCGGGCAGCGAGGCCGCCTTTCAGCTCGCCGCTCGCGGCGTCAGGGTGCGGCTCAATGAGATGCGCCCGCAACGCATGACCGAGGCGCATCAGACCGGCCTGTTCGCGGAGCTGGTATGTTCCAATTCGTTGCGCAACGATTCCCTGGAAACCGCGGTTGGGGTGCTCAAGCAGGAGATGCGCCGCCTCGGCTCGCTGGTAATCGCAGCCGCCGATCGCGCACGCGTCCCGGCCGGCAGCGCGCTCGCGGTCGATCGCGAGCGATTTGCTGGCGACGTCACGGCTAGTCTCGAAAATCATCCGATGATCGAGGTCACGCGCGAGGAAGTCACCGCCATCCCTGCGGGGCCAACGATCGTCGCGACCGGGCCGCTGACCAGCGCTGCGCTCGGAGCCGATCTCAGCCGGATTATCGGACCTCAGCGGCTCTATTTCTATGACGCGATCTCGCCCATCGTCACCGCGGAATCGATCAATATGGATGTCGCGTTTCGCGCCGCGCGCTATGGCAAGGGCGGCGACGATTACCTCAACTGCCCGATGACCGAAGCCGAGTACCAAGCGTTCGTTGGCGCGCTGCTCGCGGCGGAAACAGTGCCAATCCATCCTTTCGAGCGGCCGGTGTACTTCGAGGGATGCATGCCGATCGAAGAGCTGGCGCGGCGCGGCGCGAACACGTTGGCCTTCGGCCCGATGCGTCCGGTGGGACTGATCGATCCGCGCGCTAGCCTGCGTGCGGCGGCGATCGTGCAATTGCGCCAGGACGATAGCGCGGGCCGGCTCTACAATATGGTCGGGTTCCAGACCAAGATGACCTATCCTGAACAGCGGCGGGTGTTGCGGATGATTCCCGGCCTGGAACACGCCGAGTT
>Ga0335081_10012814_pt1 | contig 13568 bp, 6 predicted proteins | sample Lox_Sample_35_FD_206713 | JGI IMG/M metagenome (GOLD analysis project Ga0335081, IMG submission 206713) | Soil microbial communities from Loxahatchee National Wildlife Refuge, Florida, United States - Lox_Sample_3.5 | ecosystem: Environmental > Terrestrial > Soil > Wetlands | place: USA: Florida...
CAACAACGGCGATGGAACTTTTACCGATGTCACCAACCGGGCGGGAATCGATCCCCACGCTTACGCGGGTCTGGGTGTCGTGATGGGAGACTATGACCATGACGGGCGCCTGGATATTTTCGTGGCCAACGACTCCACGCCCAGCTCGCTCTACCACAATAACGGCGATGGAACGTTCACCGATGTCGGGCCCCGCGCCGGCGTAGCCTACAGCGACGAGGGTCAGGAGCAGGCGGGTATGGGCACTGATTTTGCCGACTACGACAACGACGGCTGGGGAGATCTGCTCAAAGGGAACTTTTCCGACGATACCAAAAACCTATATCATAACAATCAGGACGGGACTTTTACCGACCGGGCGTGTCCGGGCGGCTTATGCGATGTGGCTTGGCTTCTCACCACCTTCGGGGTCAAGTTCCTCGACTACGACAACGACGGCTGGAAAGATATCATTTTGGCGAACGGCCAGACTTTTCCGCAAATCGATCGGTACCAAACGGGCATCACTTACGCCGAGCGAAACCTGCTGTTTCACAACCTCGGATCACGAGGAGGTCAGGTCAGGTTCGAGGAGGTGGGACTGCGCTCCGGCCCCGGGCTGGCCATCAAAAAGGTCAGCCGGGGCCTCGCCGTAGCCGATTACGACAACGACGGCGACATGGAAATCATGGTCACCAACATGAACGACTCGCCGGACTTGCTTCGCCACGCCCGAAAGAATCCGAATCACTCGATCTTGGTGAAGACGGCGGGTACGCGGAGCAACCGTGATGGCATCGGCGCCGAAATCAAAGTGGTTAGCGGGGCGCTCACCCAGTACGACACCGTTCGCAGCGGGGGCAGCTACCTCTCTTCGAGCGACCTTCGCGTCCATTTCGGCCTCGGCCCCGCAACGAAGGTCGACCGCCTCGAGGTCCGGTGGCCAAGCGGTCAAACGGACGTGGTCTGGGACTCGCCAGCGGATCGGATTCTGACTGTCCAGGAGGGACAAGGCTTGGTGGAGAGCAGGCCCTATCAACGAACCACAGATGCCTCTGGGTCACGAGAGTCCCACACCGGAAAGTGATGAGACGCTGGATTTGGGAGCACTTTCGATGCAATCGCAGTAGTGTCCAAAAATTCGGTGTGACTGAAAACGCAAGAGTTTAGAGAATCTGTTGAGCCCAAATCTACCGCATGCCACACGCCACCCCGGGATGCTTCGCTGTCACCATGAGTCTGACACTCGATCCCTTTCGCGTGCTGCTGATTTCGCTCGACGGTTTGGTGATACCAACACCAGCGCGAGGTGATCGACTACCTCGAAGAAGAGAACCGCGTGTTGCGCGAGTAACTTGGGAATAAGCGGCTGCGCCTGAATGATGACCAGCGCCGGCGTTTAGCGGTCAAGGCCAAGAGACTGGGCGGGGGGCTACAGGAATTGAAGACATTGGTCACGCCGGAGGCGCTTGCCGCACGAGCGCTTGCTTTGGCATCGCTCCATTCACCCTTGGCTTCCGCTTTTGTTACCACGACCTCTTCTGATACAGCTCCAGCGAGGATAGGCAGAGGTATTTTGGCTTCAGGAACCGCTGCGGACACTACGCTAGCTACGTTGGACGCTAGAGCGGGCAGGAGGCCCCAGTAATCGCTTGGGTCGCCTGGCATGACGTTGATACGCTCTTCCTGCTGTTTTGCCCAGGTGTTCACCTCAGACAGCAGCTTGGTGTAGATTTCTCCGAGATACACCTCCGCGCGGGTCCGAGCGGCGGTCGTGCACCGATTTGTTCCAAGCGAAATTGCTGATCCACGAACTGGCGTAGGCGCGCCATTCAGCGGTGTAGGACTCAAGGAAGTGACCGATACACAGCCCGGGCACATCGGGAAATGGAGGCTAAAAAATGGCACGAACCAAGGACAGGTCTATGAACCGCACTCACTCTAGGAGGGCGTCCGTTCGATGGACCGGGCGGCTGGCGCTGATGGGGTGCGCGTTGCTTGTAGGAATACTGGCTGTGGCCAGCCGGCCAGCCTGCGCCGGCCCCATACAGCCGACACCGGATAGAATCCTCGGTCGGCCAATTTGGTCCACCGGACGTGCTCACGCCTGGGGGAACGGTACTCGCCAGCATTGTCAACGCGTCTTGGGACGCAAAGAACGCTCTCGGCTCCATCGTCATGAGCGGCACCTACTCGACATGGGTCTACTCTGATCCCGGCAATACTTTCTGCTCCGGTTGCCAGGATCTCGTGGATATCGTTTCCAACAGCGCGGGTTCCACCGACTCCATCGGGCGGGTCACCCGCGCTCAATTCGATGCGTTTCTCACCGATATAGGTTACACTCCGGGTGCGGGAATCGCGCCGGCGATTAACGTGGATCGGGACTCCACCGGCGGTGTGGTGGGCTTCGATTTCATTGCTCCGAATGTGCTTCCTGGGAAGAGTACCGACGTCCTGGTCGTTGAGACGAACGCTCAATGGTATATGCCGGGTGTCGTGGCCATCATCGACTCAGGGCCAGCCGACGTCCTCAGCTTCGCGCCGGCGGCGATCCCGGAGCCGTCATCACTGCTGCTGATGGGGACCGCGCTCGGCGTGGCAGTGCTGCTGGCCCGGCGGTACTTGGCTTGAGGGATGACTGTTATTAAGACTGCGATACGTTCTTCGCGTTCTCGCCTAGTGTCCTGTGACAACGCAATTTTGACAACCCCCACCCCCGGCCCCCTCTCCAAAGGGGGGCGACGGGGGAGTGAATCTACCCACCCCACTCCCTCACCATTTCGCGGGTCCTGACCGGCGAGGCTGCGAATCGATCGGGTGCGCCTGCCGTGGAGGTCGTACTATCCCTGCCGAAGTTCAGCTTCGGTACGATTCACCACCTCCTGCCATCCCCCGGCAGTGGTTTGGCGAAACAGTCGTGCCGTTGGATACCAGGGACTATCTTCGCGTTCCAAAAACCAGCGCCAATCGCAGCCTCTGTTCAGCATGATCCATACGGCTTTACCCATGGCGCCGGCCAGATGCGCAACGCTACTGTCGACCGAGATCACCAAATCGAGATTGGCGACAATCGCCGCCGTGTCGGCAAAATCTCTAAGCTCAGGCGCAAGATCGATTAAGCGGACGTCGGGCGGTATCTGCTTCACCTGCTCGCTGCCGGCACCCAACTGTAAAGAGTAAAAGGTCGTCCCGGCCACCTTCATGAGAGGCACAAGCAGGTCCAGAGGGATGGAACGCAGGCGATCACGATGGTGGGTGGGGTTACCACCCCAGGCTAGCCCGATATGCCGCGTATTTCCAGAGAGCCTCTGTCGCCACGCCTCCACCTGCAGCGGATCCGGGTAGACATAAGGGACTCTAGCCGGGATCGTGGTCAATTCCGTTGCGAAGGCCAAGGGCAAACTAAGCAGCGGGCACTGCCAGGCGAACTCCGGCAGCGTCTCGCCGCGGCCAATCACCTGCGACGCACCATCAATTCCCGAAAGCAGACGACGCAACTGCGGCTGAACTTCCAGCACCACCTGTCCGCCTCGAGCGACGACCAGTGGAACATAGCGCACGAACTGAAGGGTGTCCCCAAAACCCTGTTCGGCATAGAGCAGAATGCGTTCGCCGTCGAGCGCTTCGCCTTTCCATCGGCGCTGGACGAACCCCCGGTCATCGCCAACCCCAACTTTCCAGCGGGATTCGAATTCCGCCCAACCGGTCTTCAGATCGCCTTGCAGCAGGTGTAGCAGTCCTAGATTGGCAGTTGCCTCGGCAGAGTCTGGCTTTAGTGCGCGTAGGCGATGAAAACAATCTGCGGCTTCAGCCAACTCGCCCAGCCCGTAAAGAACAAACCCCAAATCACCATAGGCGGCATGCAGCGTAGGGTCCAATTTTACCGCATCACGGTACGCGTCCGCCGCGGAGATGAGATCACCTTTACATTCGAAAAGGTATCCGAGGCCGGCAATCGTCCTTGCCGAGCGGGGATTAAGCTTGAGGGAGCGACGGAAAACTTCGACGGCCGCCCCGAAGTTGCCTAGGCCAGTAAAAACCAGACCAAGGTCGTTGTAGATCTCGTACCGTTTCGGATCGAGCACCAGGGCGCGCTGGTACAACTCGGCGGCCGGTTGAAGGGCGCCAGCTCGATAGAGAACCCTAGCCAGGTGGCAGTGAAGCTCCGGAGAATCAGGCTGGAGAGCGACCGCGCGCCGGTAGGAATTCGCGGCCGCTTGCAGGTCCCCGAGCCGTTCCTGCGCCTCGCCGAGATGCTGGTGGGCTTGTGCAGACTCGGGGCGAAGCTCCACCACTCGCCGTAAGCAATCAATCGCCGGCTGGATCTTGCCCTCGGCGAGGTATGAACGGGCGCGGTTGCTCAACGTGGTCAGCGTATCGAGGTCATCGCCGAGGGCCGCGCTGACCGAGTGGATCGACTCTTGTGGACCGGGCTTCGCTCGCAAAAGGCGCAGCAACTGCTGCGCCTCGGCAGACGTTGGATCCACCTTCAGCAGCTTGCGGTAGCACGCCTCAGCCAGCTCCAGGCGACCCTCCCGATGATGCTTCAAGCCTTGCTTGAGGAACCTCTGGAGACGCTGCTGAGGGGACACTGCACGCGACACGGTGTGACCTCGATCGTCCGCCTGCGACTCGGTTTTTCTAGCTAGCTAGGCTATTGTCTGTGTCTTTCAGTTCTCGACCGACGGCTTCAGGTTGCGTGAAGACAGCCCCACTGCCCCTTGTTGATTTTCGGGAAAATGGTCCCGGTGGTGACCAGCACGGCCCGCGAGGTCACCACGTTGGAAAGGGTTGCCAGGGGGGGCACGAGGCTGCCGTCCTCCATTTTCTCCTCCGCGCCAAAGAGATTGGCTTCGACGCAGATGGTGGCGTCGAAACCCATCACCACCACATGGCTGTGACGCTGCGCAAACCCCAGGAACCACGGGTGTCGCGCGCCCATGTGCTGTTCCTTCACCAGCACGTGAGTTTTGTTCGCACTGGCGGCCACTTCATCCTGCAGAGCCGCCAGCACCGGGGGTTCCTCCATATATAAAATACAGAGGTCGCGCTTATTGTCGTTGGCCACCCGGAGCACCGATTTGATGTGATTGATGCATTTTTCGCCGTTGAACACCATATCCATCCCGGCATCATGGCCCGACAGATGGATCAGGATCACTCCCGTTCCCGGGTTCGAAATGAGGTACTGTTCGACGGTCAGGTTCAGGAAGCGGGACGGCGCGACGATGCGGTCAAACTGCGGGCGGGCCGGATTGTAGCCTTGCGGCAAGTCCGTCTTGGAAAACTCTGCCGCGTTGAGCTTGTCCAGCGGCCCGAAATTTACGCTGCGTGGAAACGGCCACAGCCCCGGGTAGTCTCCTAGCAGATAATAGATCGCTTCCTTATATTTGTTTGCCTTAACCGGGGGGAGTGCTGCCAGGGCGGCTCGAACCTGCGTCAACGACCCATTGATATCCCGGAGAACAGCGATCAGTGGTCGGAGCGAGCTCTGCTTGAACCGCTCAAAGTTCGGGTTGACATTTTTCGCGCGTTGAATGAAGGTCTGAATGTTCTGATATGCGGCCATGGTGGCTCCCCTGACCGCGGGCTTTACCCGAGATCATCATCGCCTTATTTCTAGCCTATACCTCTTTATCGCTTCCTCGGAGCCGCACCGATGGCACGAAGGATCTGGGTTGCCGAAGGCGAGCGAAACGTCACCTCCTTGCCGCCTCGGGGAAGCAGATAGAACTCATCTTTCTTCCTCGGTCCCCAGGAGATTTCATCCAGGGACGCGGTGAAGGAGTCTTTTCCGTTGTCATCGCGGTACTCGATTTTACCGTTGCCGACCAGAAGTGTTCCCGCGCTGTTGGCGAGTCCGTGCCGTCGCGTAACGGGAAAACTCACCACCGCGGGGTCGCCGGTGGAACTGGCTGTGGTCGCCGGAGTCCCCTTGGAGGAATCCGACCTGGGCACGGGGCTGGAAGGCGCCGATTCTGGCGGGCCCGCTGGGGCCCCCGGCTTGAAGGTCCAAACCTTAATCCCATTGGCGGCCACATCGGTGGGAAACTCAACCGTCTGATTACTGCCCGACTGAAGGCGAACCTTGTGCTGCCCGGCAGCGACTCCCTTCACGTCAAGACTGCCCGAGGCATCGATAGAGCCCGCCAAGTCCCCATCGACATAAACCTGGTAGCCTGCCGGCGCCATCACCAGGAGTTCACCCTTGGCGGCAGAGCTTGGCGGAGGTTGGACTGCTGCTGCGGTGGTGCTCGGGGTTGGCACCTCAGGCTTGTGGACCTTGGTCGCGGGAGCAGCCGGAGTTTGCCCCGGGGAGACGGTCCCGGCGATCGGTGTGGCGATGCCCGGCTTGGGAGGCTCCCCCGCAGTTTCAGTCGGCGCCGGGGCCGAAGGCGGGGCCGGCGTCGAGGAAGGAGTTTGAGTCTCCGTGCCCGGATTGGTGACCGGTGGAGCGCCACCCGCATTCTGGCTCGGCGCGCTCCCATTATTTTCTGACGCCGCCGGCGGAGCCGATGCCGGCGTGCTCGGGTTTGGCGGTTGCTGCCCGGCCTCGGAGCCGGTCGCGGGAGAAGTCGTAGACCTCGTTACCAAGGCTAGCCACTGGGCGCGATAATACCAGGCGCCCCCTGCGCCCCCGGCCAGCACCAGCAGCGCCAGAAGTCCAAAAGCCCAGCGCAGGCCGCTCTTCGCAGGCTCGGGTTCCGGTTTCGCGCTCACCGCGACGGGAGCCTGCGGGCTCGTTTGCGCCGCCGGTGGCACCGGTTGTAGCTTCGGTCGCTCTGGTCCTTTGGGAACCTTCGGCCCACTCTCGGCCGCAGGAGTTGCCCGTGGCGGCAGACCGGATTCCTGAGAAGCCAATGGTTTCGGTTCGGGGTGCCGCATCGGGTAGACGGATGGCTCCGCCCCCCGCGCCGAGTCGGTTTCCGCAGGCTCGGCCGCAGTGACTCCACTCGCAGGGACGAGAGGCGCCTTGACCCCAGCGGGAGGCCTCACCGCCGCGGCGCTCCCAGTAGCAGTGAGTTCAGGCTGAAGAGAGCCTAGCGACGTTGCCCCAATAATAGCGGTGGCGCTGTCTGAGAATTCTGCCCGAGGGGGCGCTGCCCCGCCCGCGGGCCCAGCCGGGACGCTCTCCCCGATTGGCTCCGCGACCGCCTCAAAAATAGCCGTGGCGCCGGCATCCGCTTCGGCCTTCATACCGGCGGCGGCCGTTCGTAACTGCTCCTCCCGCCGGCGCGCCTCCTCTTGGCGACGCTCGTCTTTCCGACCTTGCTCTTCCAGACCCTTACGGGCGCTGGCCAATTGCCGTTCGAGGTCAGGGCTACCGGGAAACTCGCGGAGGGCCGATTCCGCCGCTCGGACCGCGTCTCCGAACCTGCCCTGGTCCTGGAGAATCTGGGTTGACTGGCAAAGCGTGGCCACCTTGCGCAGCTCGACCAACCGCTTTTCGTCGCGGGCCCGCACCAGGACGCGGCTCAATTCGGGGTGGCCTGAGAACTCCTGAAGCAGCCGCTCGGCTCGCTGAATCGCCAAGTCATGTTGGTTAGTGTTAATCAGCTCCTGGACGGACGCCACTTCGCGCTCGATTCGGCGCTGGCGCTCTGCCGCCTCGTACTGAGTTTTCGCGGACTCGTACAGCTTGATCAGCAGCTCCGCCTCTTGAGGAAACTCGAAGCGCACCAACTCCGCCCGGTCAACAGCCTCTTTGTACTTGCGGCTGTCGATCAGCGCCTGAATGGCGGCAACCTCTTGCTGCGCCCGTCGTCGCTTCTCCAGCCCTTCCCTGGCGCTCGCCAGGACCTGGCGCACCTCCTCCTCGTCGGGAAACTCCTTCTCGAACTCTCCCGCCTGCTCAATCGCCTCGCCATAGCGCCCCTGCGTGACCATCTGCTGCGCATACCAGAGCGCCTCGCGCATCTGCCGGCGCCGCTCGCGGATGGCGCGCGCCTCGTGGACCTGCGTCAGCAAGGCCGTCCCTTCCACGTTCTGAGAGTCGAGTTCGATGACGGTGGTCAACAGAGTTTCCGCGAGGGTGAGGTCGCCTTCCTTGAAGGCCTGCTGGCCGGCCTTCAGGTTTTTGTGGACCTCGGCCACCCGCGCTGCCTCTCGCCGCGCCGACTCGAGCAGCGCCCGCGCCTGCCCCTGCTGCGAATCGAGCCTCAACACCTCTTCCAAGCTGCCGACAGCTTCGGTGTACTTGCCTTGGCTCAAAAGCTGCTGAGCTTGATCGAGGCATTGCTGTACCTTGGCGGAGGTTTCCAGGCGTCGCAGCTCGCTGTTGACCTTGGCCATAAGGTCCTTGGCCATGTTGTGGCTGCTGTCCAGGCTGAGAGCGTTGCGCAGCACTTCACGCGCCCGCGTGAATTCCTTCTTCTCCACCAACTCCTGGCCCTGCTTCACCATCTCCAGCACTAGGTCGCGCTGCACCGTGCGCGCGATCGGATCGAGATCGAACCCGACCTCTTCCAACGATTGGAAACGCTCCTCCGGGTTCTTGCGCAGGCACTTATTCACCAGGTCTTCGAGCCCCGGTGGAACGCCAGGCGCCACCTGGCACAGCGGCGTCGGCTCTTTCGAAACGATCTGAAGCATCACCGCCGTGAGATTCGGTCCGTCGAACGCCTTGTGGTAGGAAATGAATTCGTAAATCACGACACCCACCGAGAAAACGTCCGAGCGCGCGTCCACATGCTCGCCGTTCAGTTGCTGCGGCGACATGTAAGGAACGGTGCCGATGACCATACCGGTACGGGTGACCGTGGTCGATGCGAGGTGCACGATTCCAAAGTCCACCACTTTCGTGTTGCCCTCTTTGGTGAGGACGATGTTGGCGGGCTTGATATCGCGGTGGATGACGCCGTGCTTGTGGGCGTAATCCAGCCCGCGGCAAAGCTGGGCGATGATACTCAGTTTTCTGGCCAGCGGGATGGGCTCGCGGCGGGCGATGATCCGGTCGAGGCTCTCGCCCTCCAGCAGCTCCATGGCAATGAACGGCACGCCCTCGGAGTCACCCAACTCGAAAATCGTGACGATGTTCGGATGCTGGAGATTGCCGGCGGCCTGCGCCTCCCGGTGGAAGCGCTTCAGTAAATCCGCCTCCTCCAGTATGGCGGGATTGATCGTCTTCAAAGCCACCAGGCGGCCGATACCCGGCTGGCGCGCCTTGTAGACGGTCCCCATGGCGCCACGTCCCAGCACCTCGATGATGTCGTAGTTACCGATCTTCTCGGGTATCTTCTCGGGCATCTAACCCTCGCCCCACCTTAAGTACTTCCGCCGGAACCACTGTCATAATTGTCGGGGCGGCGAGCCACGACGCCGCCTTTGGGCGGTTACCACTTGCGGGGAGTGCATTACTGTCGCCTTCCGGCGAAGAACAACTCGTCACCTCTGGTCAGAATCGTATGGGCCGACCGAAAAGCCGACCTTTTTCACTCCGCATTCAGGTCAATAAGTATCTGGGGCAAAGTCAAAGTTCGCAATCCAGACCTCCTCGTTATTGGGGATGAGCAAACCGAACTTCCCCGGAGTCGCTGGAGCGAGGGTTTCCAAGGGCGCGTTCTTTGCGCCGTTATACAGCGTCTGATCGATGTTCCCGCCGGCAATCTTGATTCGCAGTTCGTAAGCGCGGAGCTGGCCCGCTGATTGGCTCATGCCTTCGGGGAGCTGCGTCTTCTTGATTTCTTGTCGCCTTCCCCCCGAAACCCGGGTACAATAGAAGTATTTATTATCTAGTCCGTACAGCGTGTAGTTGCCCTCCTTGTAGCCTATAACCCATTGCAGTTTGTGACCCCAGGAAGGAAGATATGCCGCCGTGAAGCTGAACGTTCCGGCCGGGTTGCCATCCTTATACAAAACGAACTCGCCGCCCCGATGTATGAACCAGTTCCCGCTTTTTGTCCATCGGTCCGGGCTCTCCCAGTCTTGCATCCCACCATGTAGCAGTCTGAAAGGAACGTCCAACTGCTGACCGGGTGACAGCTCCACGTGTTTCTCGTCTGTCCTGCCACTCGGCCAAAGTACCTTCACTGTGTAGTCGCCCGCGGCCACCTGGCGCAGACCCGGCTCAACGTCAGTCCCCTCTTCGCCTTTGCGAACCAAAGTCACTTTCTTGGGCTTTGGCACAACAGTGATGGCGAGTATTCCAGCGCGCGCCGCGGGCTTCGGAAGACTCAGGTCATCCGGCCCCAGAGTCACTGTCTGCCCTGCCGTGAAGTCCCGGGGTATTTGCTTTGGGATGTACCCCTCGAGTCGCAGTTCGATGGTGTGTGGGCCTGGGGATATATCGCCCCGGCTGAATTTCCCGTCGGGACCGACCTTCCCGAGCTTATGGCCGTCTAAGAAGACCTCCACATCCGGTTGTGCACCTTGGAAGGCCACAGCGGCTGCCGTGGAAACGGGCTGCAATGTGAAGGCGACGGAGTTTTCCCCTCTGTGAATGGTAACTGTCTGTTCGGACAGAGCTTGGTAGCCTTTCTTCTCAACTCGGACACGATAATCTTTGGGTTCGAGGTCAGGGCTTCGCCATTGACCGTTTCTATTGGTGTGTTCCTTTTGCTTTTTGTCGTCCAAGAAAACCTGTGCGTCGTCCACGTTGGTCCGCACCACCAACGTACCGACGTTGCGGTTCGAATTCAAAGCAACCTTGAGCCGCGCGCCGGGACCCACTTCAATGTCCGTCACCAGCGGACCACCTTCGGTCTCCAGTGTCAACGTATGGTGACCTGGGCTGAGACCTGTCAGATCTAAACCGTCAGGGCTTAGCTCCTGGGGTGGATGGTCGTCCACGGTTAGCTTGGTGGATTTCGAGTTGCATAACACGCGCGCCTGGGTTCCCTGGCTGGCCACGACCAGGACCGTGAGCCTGTTGCTCCCTTTAAGATCCTCGCCGAAATCAAGGTTCGTCTCCGGGAGAGATGCGGGCGCCACTGCGAAATGGATAGTAAATTCTGAACCCTGGCCGGAAACCTTTACGGTATGCGCGCTCGGGTTCACAATGTTTTCCTGGCTGAACTCCCCTTCCTTAATGACTTGCTCCGGTCCTCCATCGAACGACACTGTGGCGTTCTTTAAATCGGTAAGTAGCGAAAGGCTCGCAGGCAAAGGCAGCAACGTCAGCGTGAGGGACTGGGCCTCCTCGCCGGAAGTCAGAGTAACAGCATTGGTAGCGGTTTGATAAGCCTCCATCCTCGCTTCAACATTGTGCGTGCCTTCCGGCAGCGCGAGTTCTTGGGGTGCCGTGCCCCGATCTTCGTTGTCGATCCGAATGGTGGCGCCGGGAGGTGAACTAGTCACCTTCAACGTTACGGTTACAGTCTTTGGAACCGAAGGCTTTCGATGCCGGATGGCATAAACCACTCCTGCAATGATCACCACCGCTGCCAGCACAACCGCCGGTACCAGCACGCGTCGCGGCTCGTCCCTCCACCTGCTCGTCTCGCGGATTGTGACCCCCAGAGCGAGTGCAAGTGCCCCGCGCAACCGCTTCCCCCACTCGCGTAGGCTGCTGGCCGTAGGCTCGGCGGCAAGCTCTGCCGGGGTGACTCCGCTCGAAGGAAGGACAGGCGGTGCAACTGCAGCGGGAAGCCTCACCGCCGATTCATCAGGGCTACCCGTGGCGGGGGTGAGCTCAGGGATAGGCAAACCAAGCGATGTCGCCCCCATAACAGCGGTGGGGCTGCTCGAGGATTCTGCCAGAGGAGGTCTCTCCTCACCTCCGAGCCCAAGCGGCGGCCCCGGCACCGGCGTCTTAAGGGGAGCACCCTCCTCAACTGGTACAAAAATAGCCGTAGCACTGACATCCGGTTCAGCCGTCGGGCCGGCCGCGGCCGTTGGTGGCTGCTCTTTCACACGACGCGACTCTTCCTCCGCCTTCAACCTCTCTTGTCGTAAACGCTCTTCGCGTCGCCGCTGTTCTTCCTTTTGTTGCTCTTCTTTGTACTGTTGTTCTCGCTTACGGCTCGCCTCCTGCAACTGCAACTCTTCCGCGAGCCGGCGTTGCGCTTCGCGTTGACGGGCCTCTTCTTCCAGCCGTGCTTGCTGCTTGCGTGCCTCCTGTTTCCGGCGCTCCTCCTCATCGCGGCGGCGCTGCTCCTCTTCACGGCGCAACTGCTCTTCGCGGCGGCTTTGCTCCTCCTGCCGGCGCGCCTCCTCCTTGCGCCGCTCTTCTTGCCGAACTTGTTCTTCCAGACCCTTACGGGCATTGGCCAACTGGTTTTCGAGGTCCGCGTTGCGGGGAAACTCGCGGAGGGCCGATTCCGCCTCTCGGATCGCGTCTCCGAACCTGCCCTGGTCCTGGAGGATCTGGGTTGATTCGCATAGCGTGGCCACCTTGCGCTGTTCCGCCAACTGCTTTTGCTCTCGGGCCAGTGCCAGGACGCGGTTCACTTCGGGGTGATCGGAGAACTCTTTCAGCAGCCGCTCGGCTCGTTGAATCGCCAAGCCATATTGGTGGGCGTTGATCAGATCCTTGGCTGACGCCACCTCGCGCCCGATTCGACGCTCGCGCTCGGCGGCCTCGTGCTGGGTTTTGGCGGACTCGTACTGCTTGGTCAGCAGTTCCGCCTCTTGAGGAAACTCGAGGCGCGCCGACTCCGCCCGGTCGACGGCCTCTTTGTACTTGCGGCTATCAAGGAGCGCCTGGACAGCACCAGCCTCTTGCTGCGCCCTCCGTCGCTTCTCCAGCCCTTCCCTGGCGCTCGCCAGGAGTTGGCCTACCTCCCGCTCGTCCGGAAACTCCTTCGCGAACTTCCCCACCTGGTCAATCGCCTCGGCGTAGCGCCCCTGCGAAACCATCTGCTGCGCATACCAGAGGGCCTCGCGCATCTGCCGGCGCCGCTCGCGGATGGCGCGCGCCTCGTGGACCTGCGTCAGCAAGGCCGTCCCTTCCACGTTCTGAGAGTCGAGTTCGATGACGGTGGTCAACAGAGTTTCCGCGAGGGTGAGGTCGCCTTCCTTGAAGGCCTGCTGGCCGGCCTTCAGGTTTTTGTGGACCTCGGCCACCCGCGCTGCCTCCCTCCGCGCCGTCTCCACCATCGCCCGCGCCTGGCCGTGCTGCGAATCCAGCCTCAACGCCTCTTCTAAACTGCCGACCGCCTCAGTGTACTTGCCTTGGCTCAGCAGTTGCTCAGCTCGATTGAGGTGCTGCTCGACTTTGGCGGAGGTTTCCAGGCGTTTCAGCTCGCTGTTGACCTTGGCCATGAGGTCCTTGGCCAAGTCATGGCTGCTGTCCAGGCTGAGAGCGTTGCGCAGCACTTCACGCGCCCGCGTGAATTCCTTCTTCTCAGCCAACTCCTGGCCCTGCTTCACCATCTCCAGCACCAGGTCGCGCTGCACCGTGCGTGCGATCGGATCGAGATCGAACCCGACCTCTTCCAGCGATTGGAAGCGCTCCTCAGGATTCTTGCGCAAGCACTTATTCACCAGGTCTTCGAGCCCCGGTGGAACCCCGGGCGCCACCTGGCACAGCGGCGTCGGCTCTTTCGAAACGATCTGAAGCATCACCGCCGTGAGATTCGGTCCGTCGAACGCCTTGTGATAGGAGATGAATTCGTAAATGACCACGCCCACCGAGAAAATGTCCGAGC
>Ga0335081_10012815_pt1 | contig 13568 bp, 11 predicted proteins | sample Lox_Sample_35_FD_206713 | JGI IMG/M metagenome (GOLD analysis project Ga0335081, IMG submission 206713) | Soil microbial communities from Loxahatchee National Wildlife Refuge, Florida, United States - Lox_Sample_3.5 | ecosystem: Environmental > Terrestrial > Soil > Wetlands | place: USA...
GCTCCTGGATCTACATCGGGAGTCAGGGGATTCTCCAGGGGACGTACGAGACGTTCGCGGCGGTGGCGCGCAAGCGCTTCGACGGGTCGTTGGCCGGGCGATTGGTCGTGACGGCGGGCCTTGGTGGGATGGGCGGCGCCCAGCCGCTCGCGATCACCATGCTCGACGGCACGGCGCTGTGCGTCGAGGTGGACCTGCAGCGCATCGAGCGGCGCATCCGGAGCGGCTACCTCGACGAGCGCGCCGCGGACCTCGACGACGCGCTCGCGCGGCTCGACGCGGCTCGCCGCGAGCGGCGCGCGCTGTCGATCGGACTCGCCGGCAACGCCGCCGAGGTTCTGCCCGAGCTCGTCCGCCGCGGCGTCGAGGTCGATGTCGTCACCGACCAGACCTCCGCCCACGACCCGCTGAACGGCTACATCCCCGCCGGCCTCACGCTGGAGCAAGCCGAGGCTATGCGGGGCAGTGACCCTGAGGAGTACCTGCGCCGCGTCGGCGAGAGCGCGGTGGCGCACGTCGGCGCGATTCGGGCGTTGGGGGCCGCGGGCGCGGAAGCATTCGACTATGGAAATGCTCTGCGCGGGCTGGCCTACGAGCACGGCGACCACGACGCGTTCTCGTATCCCGGGTTCGTGCCGGCGTACGTGCGACCGCTGTTCTGCGAGGGCAAGGGGCCGTTCCGGTGGGTGGCGCTGTCGGGCGATCCCGCCGACATCCACGCCACCGACGCCGCGATCCTCGACCTGTTCGGCGACCAGGAGCACATCGCGCGGTGGATCAAGCTCGCCTCCGAGCGCGTGCACTTCCAGGGCCTGCCGGCGCGGATCTGCTGGCTCGGGTACGGCGAGCGCCACCTGGCCGGCCTCCGCTTCAACGAGATGGTCGCCTCGGGCGAGGTCAAGGCCCCGATCGTGATCGGGCGCGATCACCTCGACGCCGGCTCGGTCGCCTCGCCCCAGCGCGAGACCGAGGCGATGGCCGACGGGTCGGACGCGATCGCCGACTGGCCGCTCTTGAACGCGCTGGTCAACACCGCCTGCGGGGCGAGCTGGGTCTCGATCCACCACGGCGGCGGCGTCGGCATGGGCAAGTCGATCCACGCCGGCCAGGTGTGCGTCGCCGACGGCACCGAGCTCGCCGCCGCGCGGATCGAGCGCGTCCTCAAGGCCGACCCCGGCCTCGGGATCGTCCGCCACGTCGACGCCGGCTACGACCTGGCGGCGTCCGCGGCGCGCGATCACGGTCTTCGCATCCCCATGCTCGAGTCGGAGTGAGCCGCCGCCGCCCGCGCCTATGAACAACGCAGCAAATCGCCCCGCCCCGCACCCCCCTCGCCCACATAAGCATGCACCCAATGCTTATGTGGCACCGGAGGCGCACACGCGGGCGGCTTTGCTGCGAAATGCAGGGCGCGCATGACCACGTCGTTCGACAATGCCGCCCAAGTGCTCACGCTCCCCGAGCCGGGCCTCACCTACTTGCGGAGCAACCGCGCGGGCGAACTGACCCTCGAACCCGGCGGGATCACGGTCGAGCACGGGCGGATCTCGGCGTTGGAAGCGACCACAGACGCGAACGTCCACGTCGACGCCACCGGATGCACGCTCCTCCCCGGCCTCGTCGACTGTCACACCCACCTCCCATTTGCTGGCTGGCGGGCGAACGAGTACGAGCAGAAGGTGACCGGCGTCCCCTACGAGGAGATCGCGCGCGCCGGCGGGGGCATCAGATCATCGGCAAGGGCCCTCGAGCAGACCGCCGACGAGACCGTCCTGGCACAGGCCCAACAGCTAGCGGGCGAGATGCTCCGCTCCGGCACCACCACGTTCGAGTGCAAGTCCGGCTACGGCCTCTCCACCGCCGGCGAACTGCGGTCATTGCAACTCGCGACCGAACTGGCCGGGATCGTCTCGCAAACAACCACCCGGACCGGACTGCTCGCGCACGCCGTCCCCGACGGCTACACGACCACGACCTGGATGGACGAGGTCGAGAACATGCTCCCCGAGGCGCTCGAGCATGTGAGCGCGCTCGACATCTTCGTCGAGTCGATCGCGTTCGGCCTCGACGACCTCGACCGCATGGGCACGCTGGCAACCAAGAACGGGGTGAACCTCCGCGCCCACGTCGAGCAGTTCACGACGATGCGCTCCGTCCCGGTGGCGCTCAAGCACAACGCCCGCTCGCTCGACCACCTCTCAACCATCCACCCCGACGACATCGGACCACTCGGAGCCTCGGATACAGCGGCGGTGCTTCTCCCCGGCGCCGAGTTCATGGGCGCCGAGGCGACCGCGCCGGCGCGCGACCTGATCGACGCCGGCGCGATCATGGTCCTCGCCACCGACGGCAACCCCGGGACCTCGCCGATCTTCTCGCTGCCGCTGATCGTCGGCCTCGGGGTCCGGCGCTACGGCCTCAGCACGCGCGAGGCGCTGCTCGCGGTCACCCTCAACGCGGCCTACGTCCTCGATCTGCATAGCGACGTCGGCTCGATCGAGCTCGACAAGCGCGCCGACCTCGTGCTACTCGACTGCCCCGCCGAGCACGTTGCCTACCGCCTCGGCCGGAACCCGGTGGCGGCCACGTTCGTGGGCGGCGAGCCGGCCTACGTGCGCCCGGACGCGGCCTGGCGAATCGCTGAGAAGTGACGGACGAGCCCGCCAAGACCGGATTCCCGATCGGCGCGGCCGTCAGCGTCAACCAACTCGAGCATGACCCGCATCCGGTGCTGGCCGAGCTCCGCGAGTACGAGCCCGTCTCCTGGATCCCGGCGCTCGACGGCTGGCTCGTGACCCGCTACGACCTGGCGGTGCACGTGATGCGCGACGCGGACACATTCACCGTGGACGACCCGCGCTTCTCGACCGCGCAGGTCGTCGGGCCGAGCATGCTGAGCCTCGACGGCGAGGCCCACGCGCGTCACCGCGCGCCGTTCGCCGGGCCGTTCCGGCCCCGCGCGGTTCGCGAGCGATTCGCGGAGGCAGCGGCGATCGATGCCGAGGAGTTGATCGACTCGTTCGAGCCCGCCGGTCGGGCCGAGCTCCGCCGCCAGTTCGCCGGACCGCTGGCCGCGTCGATCATGGCGCGCGCGCTCGGCCTCGAGCAGGGCGAGGTCGGCACGATGCTCGGCTGGTACGACTCGATCGTCGCCGCGGTCACGGAAGTGACGGCGGGTCACGAGCTGCCCGAGCGGGGCGGCGAGGCGTTCGACGCTCTACGCGAGCGCCTCGAGGAGGTGATCGCCGCCGGCCCCGAAGCGTCCCTGCTCGGCGCCGCGGCCGCGCAGGAGGATCTCACCACCGAGCAGATCGTCTCGAATGCGGCCGTGCTGTTGTTTGGCGGGATCGAGACCACCGAGGGGATGATCGCCAACGCCCTGCTCCATCTCCTCGAGCACCCCGAGCTGCTCGCATGGATTGGCCACGACCGCACCCGGCTCGAGGCGGTGCTCGAGGAGTCCCTCCGGCTCGAGCCGGCCGCGGCGGTCGTCGACCGCTACGCCGCCACCGACACCGAGCTCCGGAACGTGGAGATAGTGCACGGCGAGCTCGTCCGCGTCTCGGTCACCGCCGCCAATCGCGACCCTGCCGTATTTCCGAACCCGGATCGGCTCGACCCCCGGCGGTCGGGGCCACGTAGCCATCTCGCGTTCGCGCAGGGGCCGCACGTCTGCGTCGGGGTGCACCTGGCCCGCCTCGAGGCCCGCACCGCGATCGCCACGCTGCTCCGCCGCCTACCAACGATGCAACTCGATCCGGCGAGGCCATCGATGGTTCAGGGCCTCGTGTTCCGCAAGCCGCCGACCCTGCACGCCATCTGGGAGGACCAATAGATCCAGCGCTTCGAGCCGCGCATGCATGCGGCGCGCCGGCATGCCCACGGGCTACCTCCTCCTCCGCCCACTCGACACCGATCCCGCGAGCCAGCTACTCGCCGTCAAGCTCGCAGACGAGCGTTGCCCCGCATGACCGGCCCGGATCGCCGCGCGTCCTGACATAGTTCGCGGCCGGGTGCGCGCGTTGCGGAGAGCCCTCTCGGTTGCAGTTACGGGCGGGGCTCTCGTCCCGTTGCTCGCTGCCCCGGTGAGCGCCGCCGCCCCGCCCCCGGTCACGACGCCGGCGCCACCCCCCACCACCACGCCGGCGCCGCCCCCCAACCCCGTCCGCGTAATCGTCCGCGTCGGCCACGGCGCGGTCAGCCAGCCCGTCCCTTCGGGGTTCCTCGGGTTCTCGTTCGAGTTCTCGGCTGTCCGGGATTACACCGGATTCGATCCGCGCGCGATCAACCCGGTGCTCGTCCAGCTCATCCGCGACGTCGCGCCCGGACAGACGCCGATGCTGCGCATAGGCGGCAACAGCACGGATACGTCTTGGTGGCCGCTGCCTGGTGTGACGCCGTCACCCGGGATCACGTACACGCTCACGAAGAGCTGGCTGGCGACCACCCGGGAGCTGGCCGTCCAGACCGGGGCGAAGCTGATCCTCGGCGTGAACCTCAAGCTCGACAGCCTCGACGAGGCCGTCGCCGAGGCACGGGCATACCGTACCGGCATCGGCAAGCGCTACATCGAGGCGCTCGAGATCGGCAACGAGCCCGAGCTGTACAAGGTGTTTCCGTGGTACGAGATTGGCGGGGTGCCGTACTACGCGCGGCCGTCGACCTACGACTTCGCGACCTACATGGAGGACGTCTCAGCGTTCGCCAAGCGCCTCCACGGAGTCGACCTCGCCGGTCCGGCCACCGGCACGCCCTGGTGGCTCGAGCGCGCTCCGCGGCTGTTCGCGGTCGAGCGGCACCTGAAGATCATCACCTACCACCGGTATCCGCTGCTTAGCTGCTTCTCGCAACCGGGCGACCCGCGGTATCCATCGATCACCAACCTGCTGAACTCCGACGCCGCGCGCGATCTGCTTCAGGGCGCCGGCAAGACGATCGCCTACGCCCACCGTCACGGCGCCACCGTCCGCATCGACGAGCTGAACTCGGTGGCCTGCGCGGGCACGCCAGGCGTCAGCGACACGTTCGCGTCTTCGCTGTGGATGCTGGACACGCTGTTCGCGATGGTCAGGGCCGGCGTCGACGGCGTCAACATCCACACCCTTCCGACCGCCGCCTATAGGCCGTTCGTGTTCCGCCGCATTCGCGGCCGATGGCTCGCCACGGTCCAGCCCGAGTACTACAGCCTGCTGACGTTCGCCCGGGCGGCTCCCCCCGGCTCGCGCATGCTCGGCATCACGCAGACGTCGAGCACGGACGTCCGGTCGCGCGCGACGGTCACGGCCGGCGGCGTGGTCCACGTGGTGTTGATCAACTCCGGCCTGACATCCGGGCACGTCGTGCTGGTGAAGCCGCCCGTGCGCGCCGGCAAGGCGGTGCTCGAGCGTCTCCGCGCGCCGAGTGCGGCGGCCACGACTGACGTGTCTCTGGCGGGTCAGACGTTCGGTAACGAGACCGGCACCGGCGTCCTCAAAGGCAAACTGCGCACGGTCAAGCTCAAGCCCGACCGCCGCGGTCGCTACCTGATCACGCTGCCGGCGTCGAGCGCGGCGATGATCACGTTTCTCCCAGCCGCAACGTCACGCCCGACAAGTCCTCGTACAGCCTGACCGCGCTGATCTCGCCGGCGTCGTCGCCGTACAGCGTCCGCGCCCGCCGATGGATCTGCTCGACCAGCGCGGTCAGTTCCACCGGCACACCCACCTCGCGCGCGAGATCGACCGCTAGTCCGAGGTCCTTGGTCACGAGCCGCATCGGGAACGCCTCGTCGTAATCGCCGTCGTCGAGCACCATGCGGACATCGCGCTCGAGGAAGTTCGAGTTCGCGGGTGACCCAACGAGTGCACCGTGCAGCTTGTCGAGCGGCACCCCGGCACGTACTCCCATCGTCAGCACTTCGCCGGTCGCCACCGCCTGGATGAACCAGGTCAGGTTGAGCAGCAGCTTGACCGTGTAGCCCGCGCCGTTCGGCCCAAGATGAAAGATCCGCGCCGGATCGCCCATGACCTCGAGCAGCGGCCGCACGCGCTCGAACACGGCCTCGTCGCCGCCCACGTAGATCGCCAAAGTTCCGGCCTTCGCGCCGATCGATTGACCCGCGACCGGAGCGTCGAGCACGTCGACGCCACGCTCGCTCGCAGCCGCCACCACTCGCGCCCCCACCGCCGTCGAACTCGTGCTCATGTCGATCGCGACCGAGCCGGGCTCGAGCGCCGCGACGGCACCGCCGTCCCCCAGCCACACCGCCTCGACCTGCGGTGGCGCAGGAAGCATCGTGATCAACGCCTCGACACCCGCGGCGCAATCAGCCACCGAGCGCGCGGCCCTCGCGCCGGCATCCACCAACCGCGACACCGCGTCCGGGTTCACGTCGAACGCGGTCACGTCATACCCGGCCGCGACGAGATGCCCGCACATCGGGCCGCCCATGTTGCCGAGCCCGATGAAACCGACACGGCGCATTCAGACGCTCACCGGCCGGCCATCGGAGCTGACCGAGTAAAACGACACCGCCTCCTCGTCGAGGCGGACGCCCAGCCCCGACGCGTCCGGGACCCGGAGCAGTCCGTCCGCGCCCACCGTCACAGGCGACGCCAGCATGAAGTCGCGCCGCGCCGGCGTCCACCCCGGCGGGTCGTAGGGGAACTCGAGGAACGGTCCCCCGCCCACACCGGCGCACACGTGGAGGTTGGCGACCAGGCCGATCCCATTCGTCCACGTATGCGGCGTGAACCACCGGTTCCGCCGCAGCGCCAGATCGGCCAGCGTGCGCGCACCCGACACACCCAGCGCCAGCACGACATCGGGCTGGAACACATCGAGCGCGTCCACGTCCAAAGCAAGCCGGAGCTCATCGAAGGTGCGCGCCATCTCGCCGCCGCCGATCCGCACCCCCGTCTGCTCCCGCAACGAATGCATCCCCCGGAGGTCCTCGCCAGGCAGCGGCTCCTCCACCCACAAGACGTCATACGAGCGCAACCGCTCGACGATCCGCCGCGCGCCGGCGGGACCGAGCCGCGGACCGATATCGCCGCCCATCCGCCACCACTGGTTGAGGTCGACGATGATCTCGAGCCCCTCGCCGACCGCGTCGCGAACCGCCGCGACCACGCCGATGCCCTCGTCGGCCCGCTCGGGCGCGATCCGTATCTTCACCGCCCGGAGCCCCTCCTCGACCAGCGCCAGCGCGTCCTCGGCCCGCTGCCCCGGCGGACGCAATTCGCCCCACGAGGCGTAAGCCGGCACCGAGTCGACCGCGCCACCGAGAAGCTTCGACACCGGCTGACCGCAGGCCTGGCCAAACAGGTCCCACAGCGCCGCCTCGAGCGGCCAGTACCGCCCGGCATGGAACGAGACGGTCTCGAGCGCCTGTGCATGTCGCCCGATGGCGACCGGGTCCCGGCCCACGAACAGCGAAACAAAATCATCAAAGCCGTCCATCGTGTCGCCGCTCCCGACACCGACGAGTCCTTCGTCGGTCTCGACGCGCACGATCGTGGCTTCGAACGAACGGCGGGGATCCGGATCCCAGGCGGCATAGAACGGTGGATCGAGCGGCAACCTCAGCCGACCCACGCGAATCGCCGTGATCTTCACGACCTACGACCCCCCGTAGAAGGGACTCGTGACCTCGTCCCGTCGCTCCACGAGCGACCGCGCCGCCTCCGGGTCGCGGCCCTCGACGGCCACCCCGATCGCGCGCCGCACCGCAACCCGCGCCGCCGCCCGGACCGCGGTCTCCTCCGACGCGCCCGGATCGATCCAGATGCACACGAACACGACCAGGTCGCCGGTCGGCTCCAACAGGCCATCCGCGACCGCGTCGAGCACCCCCTGGGCGATTCCCAGCTGCCCCGCGCCCCAGGTGATCGTCTGATGGCGCTCCTCGACCGCGGTCGCCTTATTGATCATGATCGTCGGCGGCCACACGACCTCGTAGCGGTCCTGGGCCTCGCCGACGACGACCAGAATCGGGGTGTGCCCCGGCGCGGGCGTCGTGAACGTCCCGAGCAAAGACGCCGCCGTCGCCGATCCGCGAACGCCTAAAACCACGTTCACGTGGCAGCCGTTGGGCCCCGGGTCGCCGCCCCACCCCTCGCCGATCCGTCCGTCGAGATCGTGCAGCGACGGCGTCACGCAGCCACCCCCGCCAGTTCCTCGTCGATCACGATCACCGAGCGCGCGCCCTGGCCGCGGCGCAGCCGCTCGAGTGCCGCCTCGACGTCGTCGAGCCCGATCAGGTACGAGACCACATCGCCGAGATCGAGTCGGCCGTCGCCCACAAGTTGCACGAGCTGGCCGAGTGCGGAGTGGACATCCGACGATCCGTAGTAGGTCCCGGTGATTGTCTTCTCGGACAGAAACTCGATCGCGGGCAGCGACACCTCGACCCCGACCGGCGCGAGCCCGACCACCGTCGCCGTGCCGCCGGGCCGGAGCACGTCCCACGCCTGCCGGATCGTCTCCGGACGGCCAACGACCTCGAACGCGTGCTCCACACCGCCGCCTGAGAGCGCCATGACCTCCGCCACGACGCCGCTATCCCGAGCCGCCACCGTGTGCGTGGCCCCGCGCCGAGAAGCGAGCTCGAGCTTGTCCTCGTCGGTGTCGACCGCGACGATGATCCCGGCTCCGGCCAACCGTGCGCCCGCGATCACCTGCAGACCCACTCCGCCGCACCCGATCACGCACACGCTCGCGCCGACGCGCAGGCGGGCCCGGTTCACCGCGCCGATGCCGGTGACGACGCCGCAGCCGAGCAGCGCGGCTTGCCACAGCGGGATCGAAGCCGGCAGCGGCACCGCGCCGGCCGCCGGCACGACCGCGTACTCGGCGAAGCACGCGACCATCAACCCGTGCTGCAAGACGCCTCCGTCGACCCCCCGCAACCGCGAGCTGCCGTCCATCAGCATCCCGGCGACGCCGTTTCGGGCCGCGGTCTCGCACAGGGTGCGGTGCCCGGCCCGGCACGCCCCGCACGCCCCGCACGACGGCACGAAGCAGAACGCCACGTGATCGCCAGTAGCAAGCTCGACCACGTCTTCGCCGACCGCGGTCACCACGCCCGCGCCCTCATGACCGAGGACCATCGGCCACCTTCCCGGGCCGAGCGCCCCGTCGGCCAAATGCAGATCGGAATGACACACCCCCGCGGCCGCGACCCGGACCAGAACCTCGCCGCGGCGGGGCGGGGCCAGCATCACGGTCTCGGTCGACACCGGCCGGCCCGGCTCGCGCAGCACCGCGGCCCGCATCTCGATCACACCCGAGGGGACCTCCGAAGCGGCAGCCCCAAGCTCAGTCGTCTGCGCCGGCAACGGTGACCTCCTTGCCCTGCAGGCGCCGAAGCTCGTCTAGCGGGATGTGGCAGCGAATCGCGTGACCGGGCTCGGACTCGGCCAGCGGCGGCTCGGTGTTCACGCAGATGTCCCCGAGGAAGCGCGGGCAGCGGGTGTGGAACACGCAGCCGGTCGGCGGGTCGGCGGGGCTGGGGATCTCGCCCTCGAGCTTGATGCGCTCGAAATCGCCGTTGCCGTTCTCGAGCGTCGGCACCGCGGACAGCAGCGCCTCGGTGTACGGATGTTGCGGCGGATTGAAGACCTGGTCCGCCGGCCCGATCTCCATGATCCTGCCGAGGTACAACACGGCGATCCGGTCCGCCAGGTAGCGCACGACTCCGAGGTCGTGGCTGATGAACAGATAAGAGACGTCCTCGTTGAGCTGGAGGTCGTTCAGCAGATTCAGGATCGCCGCCTGGACGGACACGTCGAGCGCCGAGGTCGGCTCGTCGCACACCACAATTCGCGGATCGCCCGCGAACGCCCGCGCGATCGCGACGCGCTGCTTGAGCCCGCCTGACAGCTGCGCGGGGCGCATCGACAGATGGCGGTCCGACAGCCGCACCTCCGAGATCAGCTTCTTCAGCCGCGCCATCAGGGCTTCGCCGCGGTAGCCGCCCAGCCGCGACAGGGCGCGCGAGATCAGCCGCTGCACCGAGTGCCGGCGGTTCAGCGCCGAGTCCGGGTTCTGGAACACGATCTGAAGCGCCTTCTCCTGTTCGCGCGTCCGGCCCGATGTTGTCTCGGACAGCACCTCGCCGTCGAGCGTGATCTCGGAGCCCTTGTCCGGGGCGGTCAGACCGAGCAGCGCCCGCGCGAGCGTCGTCTTGCCGCTTCCCGATTCGCCGACGAGCCCGAGCGTCTCGCCGGCGCGGAGCTCGACCGACACGTCGACGAGGCCGTAGATCGTCTCGCCCTCCATGTGGAACGTCTTGGACACGTCCGCGGCGTTGATCAACACCGCGCCGCTGTCGGCGCGCTCGCCGGGGACATCCTCCCGCTCGGGCGGGATCACCCGCGGAAGCGTGTGCGCGCGCTCGTGGAAATGACACCGCGACCGCCGCGCCGTGCCAGACTCATACAGCGGGGGCGCCTCGGTACGGCATCGCTGCTCGACCAGCCCGCATCGGTCGGCGAAGATGCAGCCGTGCGGTACGTCTCCGGGCGGCGGCAACGAACCCGGGATCGTGTCGAGCGCCCGGTTCGCCTTCAGCATGTCGCGGCGCGGTATGCAGCGGAGCAGGCCGACGGTGTAGGGGTGCCGGGGGTTCGCGAACACCTCGCGCGCAGGACCTTCCTCGACCATTTCGCCGGCGTAGAGCACGCCGACGCGATCGCACATCTTCGCGATCACCCCGAGGTTGTGGCTGATGAACAGGAACGACGTGCCGAACTCGGTCCGGAGCGCCGAGATCAGATCGAGCACCTCGGATTCGACGGTCGCGTCGAGCGCGGTCGTCGGCTCGTCGAGGATCAGCAGCGCGGGCTGGGACGCGAGCGCCATCGCGATCACGACGCGTTGGAGCATTCCACCCGAGAGCTGGTGCGGATAGCGGTTCATCACCCCGGCCGGGTTCGAGATCCGCACCTTCTCGAGCATCTCCTGAGCGCTGTCGAGCGCCTGCGCCTTCTGGGCGCCGGCGAGCTCGAACACCTCGGCGACCTGACGCCCGACCCTGATCGTGGGGTTCAACGCGCGGCCGGGCTCCTGGTAGACCATCGAGACCGTGTGCTGGCGGAGCTTGCGCAGGTCGCTCGTGTTCAACGCCAGGACGTCGCGGCCGTCAATCTCGACCTTGCCGCCGGTCACCCTGCCGTTTCGCGCGAGGTAGCGGACGATCCCGAGCGCAATCGTCGACTTACCGCAGCCCGACTCGCCGACGAGCCCGAACGACTCGCCGCGTCCGACCCGGAAGGAGACGTCGCGTACGACACGCAGCCCGCGTCCGCGGACGCGATAGGTGATCTCGAGGTTCTCGACGTCGAGCGCGTCGGCCTGCGGAAGCTTGTCGTCTTGTCTCACCGTGTCACTGATCGTGGTCATCCCTCGAGCGCTTTCTGAACCGAATCGGAGATCAGTGAGATTGACACCACCAGCGTCGCGATCGCGAGAGCGTCAAACAGCACCTCCCACCAGTAGCCGGCCGGCACCACGCCGTAGTTGGCCTGGATGTCGACCGCCCAGTCGGGTGACGGTGGTTGAACGCCGAGCCCGAGGTAGGTGAGTGTCAGTACCGCAAAGATTGCGTACGCGAGCCGGACGGTGAACTCGACCATGATCGGGGCGAACACGTTCGGGAGGATCTCCACGAACATGATGTAGGGGGCACGCTCACCCCGCAGCCGCGCGGCGGCAACGTAGTCGAGCTCGCGCTCGAGCAAGACCGCGGCTCGGACCGTGCGCGCGATCAGGGGCGTGAACAGGAGGCCGATCACGATGATGATCACCAGGTTTGAGCGCCCGAGCGTCGACAGCGCGATCATGCCCGCGACGATAAGCGGGATCGCCAGAAAGGCCTCGACGAAACGGCCAAGCACGTCGTCGACAAATCCGCGGAAGTAGCCCATCAGCAGGCCGATCACAGTGCCGAGTACCGTCCCGAGCAGCGTCGCCAGAGGCGCGATGATCAGGATGTCCCGCGAGCCGACAATCACGCGCGAGAGCATGTCGCGCCCGAGCTGGTCGGTCCCGAACAGATGCCCGCTCGACGGCGCCTTATTGATTCCCTCGAGGTTTTGGGCATACGGGCTGTGCGGTGCGAGCACCGGGCCGAAGATCGCGCAGATGATCCAGATGGCGAGCACGATTGCTCCGACGATGAACGTGGGCGAGCGCAGCAGCTCGCGAAAGACCTCGCGGCGGACCCCGCTCCGACCGGCCTGGAGCGCGCCGGCATCCTCGATCGGGATGTCGACGATGCTCATTCGGCCGCCTTCAGCCGGATTCGCGGATTCAGCAACGAGTACCCGATGTCCGCCACCAGTGTCACGAGCATGTACAGCGCACCGATCGTGAGCACGCACGCTTCGAGCATCGGGATGTCGTGCTGGGTGGAGGCGTTGAATGTGAGCTCGCCGATGCCGTTGTACCGGAACAGAACCTCGACGACGACCAGACCCCCAATCAGGTAGCCGGTCTGCGTCGCGATCACCGTGATTGTCGGCAACAGCGAGTTGCGGAGCGCATGCCTTCGGACCACCACTCCGCGAGGCAGGCCCTTGAGCGTCGCTGTCCGCGCGTAGTCGGAATCGAGCGCCTCGATCGTGCCGACGCGGGCCATCCGCGAGATGTATCCGAACAGGACCATCACCAGCGGGATCACCGGCAGGATCAGGTACTTCAACTGGGTGAAAAACCCGGAGCCGGGCGGCGCCGTCGCGGTCACCGGCAGCCACCCGAGCTCGACCGCGAACACCACGATCAGCACGATCCCCGACACGAACTCGGGCACGGTCAGCATCGACTGCCCGATGATTCCGATCGTCCGATCGATCGGCTTGCCGGCGTTCAAAGCCGACACCACTCCGCCGATGATCCCGAGCGGCACGAGAATGATGAGCGCGAAGATCCCGAGCTTCAGCGAGCGGCCGAGCGCGCTGGTCAGGATCGGCCCGATCGGCGCCTGGTACTGATACGACGTTCCCGGGAAGTTGCTGATCCAGTTCCAGTACTGAGTGAGGACCGGCTTGTCGACGCCGAGCTGGTGGTCCAGCGCACGGACCGCGCTCGGCGCCGCCAACGGCCCGAGAACCGAGCGCCCGGGATCGGCCGGGAGGACCTGGCCGAGAAGGAACACGATCACGCTCAGGAGCCACAGCGTTATCAGCGCGAGGCCGAGCCGCTTGAGGATGAACCTGACCATGTGTTCGCCTTGGGCCTACGCTGACTTGTACGCGTTGTTCAGGTAGAGCTGCGCGATCGATGTTGGGTTCAGCCCGCCGACGCTGGGCGTCGACGCGGTCAGGCCGTCGATCCAATACGGGTACACGATCGGCGTCTCCTGGAGCAGCAGGTTCTCGATCTTGCCCGCGATCTGCTTCTGGGTCTGGAGGTCGAGCGCGGCGACGTATTGCGTGACCAGGTTGTCGTACGTCTTGTTGTGGAAGCGGGCAGCGTTCCACCTGCCCGCACTGGTCAGCGGCGCGGTCAAGTACACGTTCGGGGCACCGCGGTCACCGTAGTCCACGAGGCTCATCGTCCCGTCGAGCCAGGGCGAGCTGCCGAAGGTC
>Ga0335081_10012816_pt1 | contig 13568 bp, 9 predicted proteins | sample Lox_Sample_35_FD_206713 | JGI IMG/M metagenome (GOLD analysis project Ga0335081, IMG submission 206713) | Soil microbial communities from Loxahatchee National Wildlife Refuge, Florida, United States - Lox_Sample_3.5 | ecosystem: Environmental > Terrestrial > Soil > Wetlands | place: USA: Florida...
CGGTCGGCAGCACGATGGTCACGGTCGTGCCGACGCCGAGCTCGCTCTCGATCCGCAGCCGGCCGCCGGCGGTGCCGACCAGGCGCTGGCACTGCGCGACGCCCAGGCCGGTGCCCTCGCTGCGCGTGGTGAAGAACGGCGTGCCGACGCGCTTGAGCACCTCGGGCGGCATGCCGACGCCGTCGTCGTGGATCTGCAGCTCGAGGTTGGTCTCCTCGGTGCGCGCGTGGATCGAGACCTTGCCGTTGGGCATGCCGCGCGCGGCGACCGCCTGCGCGCCGTTGGACAGCACGTTGATCAGCACCTGGGTCAGCTCGGTCGGCGACATCTGGACGCGCGGCAGCTGGCCCGGGCCGTCGTACTCGATCGACGCGTGGCTCGAGACCGCGAGCTGCTGGCACACGCTCATCGCGTGGCGCACGATCGGGAGCGGATCGGCGACCGCGGCCTCGCGCGGGCGGTCGCGCGGCCGGCCGAGCTCGCGCAGGCTCTTGATCAGCGTGTTGAGATGCTCGGCGGAGGTCTTGAGATCCTCGGTGAGCGGCTCGAGGTCGGACACCAGCTGGAGCAGCCGGCCGCGCGCGGCCTCGTCGAGCTGCGCGCGCTCGACCACCTCGCGCAGCTCGGGCGCGGAGTGCGCGATCGCGTCGAGGTTCTCGAGGTTGATCATCATGCCGACCAGCGGCTGGCGCAGATCGTGGACCAGCATGCCGGCGATGCTGCCGAGCGTGGCGAGCCGCTCGGTCTCCATCAGCCGGCGGTGGAGCGACGCCGAGTCGCGGCTGAACGTCCACGCCTCGGTCGCCCAGCGCAGCACCTGGATGAGCTCGGCGAGCACCCACGGCTTGATGATGTAGCGCGCGACCAGCCCCTCGTTGATCGCGCGCAGGATCGGATCGACGTCGTCGTATGCGGTGAGCACCATGCGCGTGGTCGCCGGCCAGCGCTCCTTGACGATGCGCAGCAGGTCCTCGCCATTCATCGTCGGCATCCGCATGTCGGTGACCACGACGGCGATCTCCTGCTTGGACAGGATGTCGAGCGCGATCTGCGGGTCGGCCGCGGTGATCACGTTGAACTCGTTCTTCAGCGAGGCTTCGAAGACGACGCGGTTGCCCTTCTCGTCATCGACGTACAGGACGACTGGGCCTTGGCGAGCTGGCGGCGACTCCGGCATCCCTCATCGGTGATGATACCGTTTCGGCGAGCCGAGCGCTGGATGTCCGCGGTGTGGGACCTTCACACTCAGTTGGAAGCTGTACTGTTGTGCGCCGCCGATCCCTGAGGCAGCTCGATCACGAATACCGGCCGGCTCGCGCGCTCGCGGATCTCGAGCACGCCGCCGTGACGGTGCACGATCGTACGTGCGAGCGGCAGCCCGAGGCCGGTTCCGACGCCCGGCGGCTTGGTCGTGAAGAACGGCTCGAACACGCGCTCGCGCAGCTCGCGCGGCACGCCCGGCCCACTGTCGGTGACCTCGACCGTCACGCGCCCGCCCTCGGTGGTCCCGCCGATCTGCACCCAGCCGCCCTTGCCGGCGGCCTGACCGGCGTTGTCGATCAGGTTGGCGAACACCTGGGTCAGCAGCGCCGGGGCACACATGATCGGCGCGTCGACATGTATGTCCGAGCGCACCTCGACATCGACCAGCGCGCGTTGCGACAGCGCGATCGCGCGGCTGACGAGATCCTGCATCCGGGCCTGGCGCAGCTCGAGCTTGCCCTCGCGGAAGTTGAGCAGCTGCCGCGACAGCAGGCCGATCTGCTCGGCGCAGCTGCCGACCACCTCGAACAGCTGCCCCGAGGGGCTATCTGCCCCGGTGAGCTCCTCCGGCAGCATCGCGAGCAGCGGCGGGATCGCGTTGACGATGCCGTTGGCCGGGTTGCGGATCTCGTGCGCGAGCCCCGAGGTCAGGATCGCGAGGCTCGACAGCTTCTCGGCGCGCTGCACGCGGAGCGCGAGCTCGCGCATGCGCAGCTGCGACGCGACGCGCGCGAGCAACTCGGGGCCGTCGAACGGCTTGGCGACGTAGTCGACCGCGCCGGCCTCGAGCCCGCTGACCCGCGTGCGGCGGTCGACCACCGCCGACAGGATGATGATCGGCGCGAGCTGGTCGCCCGACACCTCGCGGAACTTGCGCGACAGCTCGATGCCGTTCATCCCGGGCATGTCGACGTCGGTGATCAGCAGCTGCGGCTTGTGCTGCTTGACCAGATCCAGCGCCGCGTTGCCGTCGAGCCCGACGATCACCGTGTAGTGCTCGGCGAGCAGGCGGGCGAGCGCCTCGGCGAGCTTGGGCTCGTCCTCCGCGATCACGATCGTGCCGCCCGAGATGCCCGGCGGCTCGAACCGCGTGCCCGACGTCATGCCGGCGATCTGCGGCGCGGCGAGCTCGAGCTTGCGCGCCTCGAGCGGACCCTCGCGCACGATCCGGCTCGACGGCAGCACGACGCGCAGCTCGCTGCCCTTGTCGGGCCGCGCCAGCGCCGCGACCGTGCCTCCATGCGCCTCGACCAGCTGCTTGACCAGCGACAGGCCGATGCCGCTGCCCATCTTGCGGCGGGCCTCGCCCTCGGTGCGCTCGAACCGACCGAACAGCCGCTTGGCGAGATCGGCGTCGATGCCCGGTCCGGTGTCGAGCACCGACAGCCGGATCTCCTGATCGTCGACCGCGACGTGGAGCGCGATGTGGCCGCCGCGCGGCGTGTACTTGACCGCGTTCGACAGGAGATTGCTCGCGATCCGCTCGAACGCGATCGGATCGCAGTTCACGACCAGCTTGTCGGGCACCTCGGTCGACAGCTCGAGCCCGGCGGCCTCGGCGGCCGGCCGCCACGCCGCGGCGAGCTGCACGATCAGCCCCGCGAGATCGGTCGGCTCGGGATGGACGCGCAGCTTGCCCTCCTGCCCGGCGGCGAGCAGCAGCAGCTCGTCGACCAGGCGGACCAGCTTGCGCGCGGCGTCGTTGACCGCGCCGAGCCCGGCCCGCGACCGCGAGTCGAGGGAAGAGCCAGCGCGCGCCTCGACGTCGGCCGCCGACAGCATGATCAGCGACAGCGGCGTGCGGATCTCGTGCGAGATGTTGCCGAAGAACCGCTCGCGCGCACCCTGCGCCTCCTTGAGCTGCTCGACGTTGGCCGCGAGATCGTCGCGCGCCTCGCGCAGGTCGTGCGTGCGCTCCTCGACCTGCTTTTCGAGGTTGGCCTGGTGCTCGACCAGCTTGGCCTTGGCGGCCTCGAGCTCGTTGTAGCGCTCCTGCAAGGTCTCGTGCGCCGCCTTGAGCTCCTTGGCCGCGGTGCGCGCGGTGAACGGCCAGATCAGGAACCGCCAGATCTTGCGGCGCAGCGGATTGTGCGGCGCGAGCTTGATGTGATACCGGCCGCCGTTGGGCAGCGGCGTCAGCGTGACCTCGGAAGCTGGCGCACCGAGCAGGCGGGGGAGCTCGATCGCGTTGCCGATCGAGACCAGGTGGAACTCGCGGCTCACCTCGTAGCCTTCCGGCACGGTGAAATCGACCTCGATCTCGCTGTCCGAGAGCTCGCGGTGGGCCGGCACGACGCAGCTGAACAGCTGGTTACCGACCCCCTCGTGCGGCCGGTGGAACCAGCGATAGAACTCCATCGGCGTGAACAGCAAGCGACCGACCACGAACGCGAACTTGAGCGCGGGAGAGCGCAGGAACGTGCGGCCGATCTCGACGAACTCCTCGTCGCTGAAGTGCGGCCGCATGTTGCGCATCATCACGACGAACTCCGCCCAGTCGATCCGCGCCTTCTTGTCGCGGAGCTTGCTGATCGGTACCGACGTGTTCGCTACCAGGGTCTCGACTCCGACCCCTTTGCGGCGCAACGACCGCATGAAGATGCTGAAGACCTGGCAGGAGACCTCGTTCATCTACCCCATCGTAATGCGATCGCGCCGTAGGTGATCCCGGTTCCGCCTCCGCAGATCACGACCAGGTCATCGTCGCGTAGCATGCGCTCCTTGCCCGCGATCGCGAGCGCTGCCGGGAGCATGGCGGCGAACAGGTATCCGGTCGACGCGAAGCTGTCGATCGTACGTGCGCGATGTAGCCCGGCCTGCTCCTGCACGACCCGCTGGAGCCAGGAGGTGCCCTGATGCATACACAGGAAGCCGACCGCGCTCGCGGGCTCTCGGATCTTGTCCAGCACGCTGTGGATTCCCGTAGTGCACACCTCGGCCGCTCGCAGGAATTGTGAATCCATCTGCTGGCGATCGGCGATGTGCAGCACGCCGCGCCCGGCGTCCCACCAGGCCCCGCCGGGCACGCCAGCGGCGAGCGTGTTCGGGAAGATGCCCTCGGTGAAGTGGGCGGTCGCGAGGATGCCTCGGGTATCGGCCACCTGCCCGACCACGACCGCGGTCGCACCGTCGCCGAACAGCGGCGAGATCGGCGAGTCGTAGTCGAGCAGCCGCGACGCGCCGCACGACTGTACCAGCAGCGCGCAGCGGGCCTGGCCCGACGCGATCAACGCGTGCGCCAGCGAGAGCTGTGCGACGAACGAGTACATCGCCGCATCGACCTGCGTGGCAAAGCACGAACGCGCCAGCCCGAGCCGGTGGTGCAGCTCGCACGCCGGATTGCCCAGCAGGCGCGGCGGCACCATCGTCTGGGTCAGCACGGCGTCGATCGAGCGCGGGTCGATGCCGGCCTGCGCGATCGCCGCGGTCGCCGCCTCGACCTCCATGTCGAGCATCGACATGTCCTTCGGCATCACGCGGCGCTCGACCGCGCCCTGGAACGGATCGGCGGCCTGCGCGTTCATCGCCGTCGCGGCCGCGGTGCCGCCGTCGGTGCGGCGATGCATCGGCGGCCACCTGGCCACGACCCGCGCCGGCCACCAGTCGTTGCGGCGGATCTCGGGCGGCAGATACAGCCCGGTTCCGAGCACACCGATGGCCGCCATCAGTTGAACGCCTCCTTCGCGCGCACGACGTGGAGCTGCGGCTGCGTCCGGCGCGCCGGCTGGTTCGCCTGGGTCTTCGCGGCCTGGATCGCCGCGATCCGCAGGTTGGGCAGCGCGATCGTCGGATCGATCCGCATGTCGTAGACCACCGGGCCGCGATGGCTGCGCAGCGCCGCCTCGGCGGCCTCGAGCTTGCCGACCTTGTCGATCATCGCGGTCGCCGCGCCGAGGCCGCGCGCGATCGAGCAGATGTCGAGCTGGCCGGTCGAGAAGCTCGGGTGCCGGCCGTACAGCGTGTCGTGGCCGTTCTCGACCATGCCGAGCCGCTCGTCGTTGAACACGAACACGCGGATCGGCAGGCGCTCCGCCACCGCGGTCGCGATCTCGAACGCGTTCATCGCGAAGCAGCCGTCGCCGCAGATCGCCGCGACGGTGCGATCGGGATGCGCGAGCTGCGCGCCGACCGCCGCACCGATCGACTGCCCCATCGAGCCGAGGCCAGTCATCACGAGGAACGAGTCGGGCCGCGTGATCTTGAGGTAGTGCGTGGCGAACATGAAGTGCTCGCCGGAATCGACCGTGTAGATCGTGTCGGCGGGGAGCAGCGCCTGGATGTCGTCGATCGCGTCGCTCGCCGCGATCTTGCCGGGCTTCTGCGACGACGGCAGGCGATGGCGCTCGACCTCGAGCCGCGGGTGATCGCGCGGGGCGAGCTCGCGCTCGCTGATCCGATCGGCGAGCCCTCCGAGCAGCTCGTGGGCCGACGCGACGACCGCGAGCGTGGGCGAGTAGCTCTTGCCGATCTGGCGGGCATCGATGTCGATGTGGACCAGCGCGCGCGACGCCTGGAGGTGCGGCGAGAACCCGGCGGTCGCCATGTCGCCGAGGCTCGTGCCGATCGCGACCACGACGTCCACGCCCGACTCGAGATAGCGCTGCGCGGAGCGATGCCCGCCCATGCCGAGCACGCCGAGCGCCAGCGGGTGGTCCTCCGGGAACACGCCCTTGGCCTTCGGCGTCGTCGCGATCGGGCAGCCGAGCCGCTCGGCGACCGCGACCAGCCGCTGCGGCGCGCCGTGGCCGCGCGTGCCGCTGCCGACCAGCATCAGCGGCCGCTCGGCCTCGAGCACGAGCGTCGCGATCTCGTCGAGCGTCTCGGTGTCGACCATGCCGCCCACCGTCACCGCGCCCTCGATGCGAGGCGGCGTGAGCTGCGCGCAGGTCACGTCGAGCGGCAGCGTGAGCACGACCGGGCCCTTGCGCCCCGACATCGCGGTCGCGATCGCGCGGCGCATCAGGTGCGGCAGCCCGCTCGGCCGCGGCACCTCGACCGCCATCTTCGACACGTAGCGCGCCATCTCGATGATCTGCAGGCCGTGGGCGGAGCCGTCCTGCAAGACGCCCTTGCCGTGCGCGGCGCGCGGCACCTCGCCGACCAGGAGCAACAGCGGCAGGCCATCGCACCAGGCCGACGCCAGGCCGGTCATCGCGTTCAAGAAGCCCGGGCCGGAGGTCACCGCGACCACGCCGAGCCGGCCGGTGCCGTGAGCGTACCCGGCCGCGGCGAACATCGCCCCGGCCTCGTGGCGCGTCGTGACCACGCGGATCTTGCTGTCGAGCAGCGCGTCGTGCACCGGCGAGATCGCGCCGCCCGGCAGGCCGAACACGACGTCGACCCCGGCCTGCTCGAGCATGTCGACCAGCACGTCGGCGCCGCGCAGCGTAGCGACCTCGGGTTCGGGCGGCGGAGGCGCGGGCGCCGGTATCACCTCCTCGATCAGCTCGCCGATCGCGAACGGCTTGCCGATCGCGCGCCGCGCGCCGGCCTCGAGCGCGGCGGCCTCGAGCTCGGGCGTCATCGCGGCGCTCGCGATGATCACCTCGACGTCGGCGGTCGCCGCGTTCTCGCGGATCCGCCGGCACGCCTCGAGCCCGTCGAGACCCGGCATGTAGACGTCGATCACGACGAGATCGGGCTTGGCCGATCCGATCATCAGCATCGCGTCGATCGCGTTATCGACCGTGGTGAGCGCGATCTCGGGGTTGGCGCGCACGGCTCTGTGGAGCGCGCGCAGTTGAACGCCATCATCATCCACAACCAGCACCCTCACGGCATTCGGTGAACTCGACTCTCGGGGCTGCGTTAGGGGCATCTTCAGTACCTCACCCGGTTTTTATGCCCCAATGTGGTCGACCGTAATCAGATTCTGCTGAGGGGAAAAGTGTCAGCTGTGCCCCACCTCGTCGGGCGCGCGAGTGACTACCCGGAGATCACTCGGGTTTTCGCACAACAGATCGTTGCGGCAGCACCGCCGCAACGATCCGCTGCACCCCGATCAGGCGCGACATGCAGGCGAGCGCCGAGTCAGCGCTTCGTGATCAGGCCGCGGATCGACCGGCGGAGCTCGCCGAGGTCGCACGGCTTCTCGAACCACTGGTTGGACGTGCGGTCGAGGAACTGCTGCGCCGACAGGCTGAACGCGCCGCCGGTCATGAAGATGATGCGACGCGCCTGATCCTCGGCGACCTGCGCGAGCTCGCGATGCACGTCCGGTCCGGTCAGATCCGGCATCATCACGTCGCAGATGATCGCGTCGTAACGCTCGCCCGCGCGGATGCGATCGATCGCGGCGCGCCCGGTGTCGACCACCTCGACCTCGTGCTCGCGCGACAGGTAGCGCTGCAGCGAGCGCGCGAACACCACCTCGTCGTCGACGATCAGCACGCGGCCGCGATCCTTGCCGGTGACCGTACGCGGTCGCGCGATGTTGGGCGCGGGCTGCGCCGCCGGCGGCAGCACGATGCGAAACGTGGTCGAGCGCGGCTCGCTGCGAAACGAGATCTCGCCGCCGAGCGAGCGCACGATGCCGTGGCAGATCGATAGCCCGAGCCCGCTGCCCTGACCGACCGGCTTGGTCGTGAAGAACGGATCGAAGATCCGGCCCTGGATCTCGGGCGGGATGCCGGCGCCCGTGTCGCGGATCTCGATCACCGCGGCGCCGCTCGCGTCGCTGCGGGTGGTCACGCGCACCTCGTGGCGATCGAGCTGCCCCTCGGGGATCGCCTCGGCCGCGTTGATCAGGAGGTTCACGAACACCTGCGCGAGCTGGGCCTCGTTGCCGAGGACGAGCGGCGTCGGCTCGTAGCTCTTGACCAGGCGCGCGCGCAGCTTGATCTCGTTGTTCGCGAGGCCGAGCGCGAGCTCGAGGATCGGCTCGATCGCGACCGTCGCGGTGCGGCCGTCGTCGTGCCGGCCGAGCAGGGTCAGGCCGCGCACGATGTTGCGGATGCGCTGCGCGCCCTGGCCGGCCTCGTCGAGCATCGTCGAGATCTCGGACCAGCCCGCGCCGCCGCAGCGCTCGCGGATCTCGGTCGCCACCATGTCGAGGTTCGCGACCACGAACGCGAGCGGGTTGTTGATCTCGTGCGCGACCCCGGCGGCGAGCGTGCCGATCGACACCATGCGATCGGAAATCACGAGCCGCGCCGCGAGCTGCTCGCGCGAGGTCACGTCGGCAAACGTGCCGATCACGCGGCGCGCGCCGACCATGCGCGCGCGCAGGCTCGCGGTCCGGGTCTCGCCGTCGGGCCGCACCACGCGGAGCTCGAGGCCGAGCGGCGCACCGGTCGCACGCGTGCCCTCGAGGTAGCCGCGCAACCGGCGCGCGTCGTCGCCGTGAACGCGCGCGACCAGCGCCTCGAAGCTGGCGGCGAGCTCCGCCGGCGCGACGCCGCAGATCCGGTACACCTCGTCGGACCACTCGACGTGATCGCGATCGAGATCCCACTCCCACACGCCGACCTCGGCCAGCTCCTGTGCGGTCGCGAGCAGCTGCGACGCGTGATCGAGCGCCTGTTCGGTGCGGCGGCGCGCCGACACGTCGCGCACCAGCGACAGCGCGCCGGTGACGTCGCCGGCCGGCCCGCGCAGCGGCGTGACCGCGACCTCGACGTCGATCACGCGGCCGTCCTTGGCGCGGCGCACGGTCTCGAATTGCTCGGTGCAACCGGCGGCGACGTTCGCCCGCCGCCGCCGCTCGTCGGCCTGGCGATCGCCCGGGATCAGCGCGAGCACCGAGCGGCCGACGATCTCGTGCGCGCGATAGCCGAGCAGCGACTCGGCCGTCGCGTCGAATCCGGTGATCGTGCCGTCGAGCGCCTCGTCGATGATCGCGACACCGCACGCCGCGGCAATGGCGACGTGCCGGTCGCGCGCTATGCGTTCGTCGACCGACAACCCACCGGAGATCGTCCGCGATCATGCCGGCCGATGCAACCCGCGCAGCGCGGACGCGCTATTTTTGCGGCCCGTGCACCGCCTGCTCCCGCTGTTCGTCCTCGGCTGTGGCTGTTCGTCGTCGTCGACGCACAACGCGCCACCGCCGCCGCCACCGACCCCCGCGCCGGCGCCGTCCGCCGCAGCGCATCACAGCGAGGTCCACGTCGACCGCCGGGTCGAGCTCGTCGCCATCGTCGAGTCGCTCGCCGGCGCCGAGGAGTACCAGCAGGCCGCGAACACGCCCTATCTGGCGGACGTGCGCGCGGCGTTCGGCGCGTGCGGCAAGCACCCCGCGATCGCCGCGACCCGCGCGCTGCGCGAGCAGCACGAGATCGCGTTCGACGCGCCGATGGTCCTCGCGGTGCACCTCGACGACCACTTCCAGCCGCGCGGCAAGCTCGCCGACGTGCTGCCCGGACTCGACGCGCGCTGGAAGGGCGTCGATCTGGACGCGTACGCCGCGCAGCTCCGCGCGTTCGCCGCCGACTGCAAGTTCGACGCGTTCTTCGCGGCGCACGCGGCGTACTACGCGGCGGTCGAGAACCGCATGCGCGGCGCGCTCGACGCCGAGAACCCGGCCGGCTGGTTCGACACGTTCTTCGGCGCCTCGCCCGGCGCGCGCTTCGTCGTGGTGCCCGGCCTGCTCGAGGGCCCGAGCAACTACGGCGTGCACACCGCGCTGCCCGGCCCGACCGAGATGTACCAGGTGATCGGCCTCTACGATCCCGACGCGCAGGCGCTGCCGGTGATGAACGAGCAGCTGATCGAGGTGCTGGTCCACGAGATGGCGCACTCGTTCGTCAACCCGGTGCTCGGGCGCCACCGCGACACGCTGGTCCCCGCCGCCGATCCGCTGTTCGCGGTGGTCGCGCCCGCGATGCAGCGCCAGGCCTACGCCGACACCGCGACCATGGTCAACGAGTCGGCGGTGCGCGCGGTGACCGTGCTGTACGTGCGCGACCGCAAGGGCAAGGACGCGGCCGACCTCGCGGTGGCCGACGAGATCGGCCGGTCGTTCGTGTGGACGCCGGCGCTCACCGATCTGCTCGCGAGCTATCGCGACCAGCGCGCGCGCTACAAGGACTTCGACGCGTTCGTGCCCGAGCTGGTGACGTTCTTCGCCGCGCAGGCCAAGCGCTACCGCGACGGCGTGCCCTTCCTCGGCACGACCAACGACGTGGCCGAAGGCGACCTGGTGTGGGTCACGCCGAGCGACCCCGCGCTCGCGAAGTACGCGACCAAGATCCACGACGAGCTGTTCGGCAAGCGGCCGCTCGTCGCGGCGAGCGCGCACGTGCTCGCCGATCACCCGCACGTCGGCGTCGTCGCGTACGGCAGCCCCGCGACCGACCCGGTGATCGCCGACCTCGTGCGCCGCGCCGGCTGGATGATCGACGACGCCGGGATCGCGCTCGGCGGCAAGCACTTCACCGGCCCGCACCTCGCGCTGATCGCGTGCTGGCCGCGCGACGACGACCCGCGGTTCGGCATCGCGGTGTACGCCGCCGCGCACGACGCCGACCTCGTCGGCATCAACGGCCTGCGGCACGGCGGCACCGGCTGGATGGTCGCGCGGCGCAACGCCGACGGCTCGTTCGAGAAGGTCGCGGCCGGGAACTTCCCGCGCGATACCGGTGGCGGCTGGGAACTGCCGAAGTGACCGGCTGCCGCGGGCGCGCACGCCGGCCGCCACCAGCGACGCGATCCGCAGCGCCATGCGCGGGCCGGACATGGCGGCGCCGTCACGTCAGCGGCGCGAGCCGCAGGATCTGGCCGTGGACGTCGCCGCTCGCCGCGTCGATCGCCGGGTCGAGGAACAGCCGGGTCACCGCGCTGTCGCGCAGGCCTTCGAGCACGCGATCGGCGATCAGCGCGGACGCGTCGACGCCGATCGCGAACAGCGCCTCGCCCGTGCCCATCGCCTGCGCGAATGCCTCGGCGGCGCGGCCGTCGGAGAACAGGAAGCCGTAGGGCCGGCGGCACCACATGTCGCTGCCGTTCGAGGTCAGGTACCAGATCCGCGGCGGGAGCATCGCCACCAGCTGGTCGAGCGTGACGTCGTCGGGCATGGCGCGGACCATGCCACATCGCTAGTGTTCGGCGCCATGCCGCCCCCGAACGTTCCCGCCGGAGCTCGCCGCGTCGTCCAGCCGCAAGGCTACGCGTTCTGGATCGTCGGCGACGAGCGCGCCGTGCTGCGCGACGCGTATCACAACTTCCTGCGCATGCCGTGGCCGCTGTCGATCGCGCAGCTCGCGCTCGCGTGGTTCGTGGTCAACGTGATCTTCGCGACCGCGTACTACCTCGCGGGTGGCGTCGACGGCATGCGCGCCGGGTCGTTCTGGGACGCGCTGGTGTTCAGCGTGCAGACGCTCGGCACGATCGGCTACGGCGTGATGAACCCGAAGTCGGGCGCGGCCAACACGATCATGATGATCGAGTCGGTCACCAGCGTGGTCGTCACCGCGCTCGCGACCGGCCTGGTGTTCAGCAAGTTCGCGCGCACCACCGCGCGGGTCGCGTTCAGCAAGGTCGTGGTGATCACCCCGCACGACGGCAAGCCGACCTTGATCTTCCGCGTCGGCAATCGCCGCGCGAACGCGATCGTCGACGCGCACCTCCGCGTGATCGCCGGGTTCACCACCCGGACCGCGGAGGGCCAGACGTTCTACAAGCTGCGCGACCTCGAGCTCGTGCGCGATCGCCAGTCCGGAATGCGGCGGGGCTGGACCGTCATGCACGTGATCGACGAGCGCAGCCCGCTGCACGGGCTCGACGCCGCGGCGCTCGCGGCGGCCGAGCTCGAGCTCGAGGTTTCGCTGATCGGGATGGACGACGTGACGATGCAGACGGTCCACACGATCCACACCTACCTCGACACCGACATCAAGTTCGGCCACCGCTTCGTCGACACCATGCGCGCGCTGCCCGACGGCGACTACGTGATCGATCTGAGGCAGTTCGACGCGATCGTGCCGGACGACGTTCCGCATGATAGCGTCGCGGCATCATGATCCGCATCGCGCTCGTCGTGTCGCTCGCCTGCGCCGCCTGCGGCCCCGGCATCAAGGGCGGCCCGACGATGAACAACAAGATGAACCAGCCGGACCCGACGCCGCAGGTCTCGCCGGTGGTCTCGGCCGACATCCTCGCGCGCGAGCCGCTCGCCAACACCGCCGAGATCAAGCACATCCTGATCGGCTGGAAGGGCACCGACAGCCACGACCCGCGCGCCGAGAAGCGCACCAAGCAGGACGCCGAGGCGACGATCCGCGACGTGCTCAAGCAGCTGCAGGACGGCGCGGACTTCGATGCGATGATGAAGAAGTACTCGGAGGATCCGGGAAGCTCCACGACCGGCCGGACCTACACGGTCTCGCCCGACGCGTCGCTCGTGATCGAGTTCAAGCAGCTCGGGCTGCGGCTCAAGGTCGGCGAGATCGGCGTGGTGCAGTCCGACTACGGCTTCCACATCATGAAGCGCGTCGACTAATCGGGCAGACAGAACTTGTAGACCGCGGTGTCGGCGCCAGCGCTCGAGGTGGTCACGGTCAGCGTGGTCTCCCAGTAGCCCGGCATCCACAGATTGACCGGCGTGAGCTGGTACATGCCACCGCCCTGATCGGTGATCTCGACCTTGATCGGCGTGCCGTGGCCGTGGTCGGGCATGAACGGCGTGGCGACCATCGTCGCCCCCGCCACGCCGCTGCCGACGACGTTGTTCGACATCGCATCGATCTGCAGCGTCCAGGTGTTGTTGCCGCGCGCCGGCGGCGCCGGGTCGGCGTCCATCAGCTTGAAGTCGAGCTTGCCGGACTCGCCCTTGACCTCCAGCCCGGCGACGTAGGTCTGGGCGCGCGTGTCCGCGGCGCAGTCGTACGTCGTGATGTCGGCATCCGGCCCCGCGTTCCCCGACCCGCCGCAGCCGAGCGCTACAGCCGGAAGCACAGCGACCAGGAGATGGAGTGAGCGCATACGGCACCTACGCCTTGGTTGATTCGAGGTTACCACGTCGGTCGCGCCGTCTTCGCGACAGTCGTCGGCCGGTGTGACGTGGCGATATGACTCGCACTCTACGCGAGTCTCGCGTGGGGCAGATACGATGCGTTTTCACATCTGTTAGCAGCTGCGATGTTGGGGTCTCGACAGCTCACCACAGCTGGAGCGCGCACCCCAGCGTCTTGCCCTCGACCCGGCGCGGCTCGCGGCCGGCGGTGAGGTCGTCGAGCGCGTCGGCGAGGAACGGCGTGCTGTCATCGCGGAGGTACTTCTGATCGTTGTCGATCCCGCCGTGATAGCGAATCCGCCCCGACGGGTCGACCACGACCGAATAGGTCGCGAACCTCGCGCCGAGCGCGCGC
>Ga0335081_10012817_pt1 | contig 13566 bp, 15 predicted proteins | sample Lox_Sample_35_FD_206713 | JGI IMG/M metagenome (GOLD analysis project Ga0335081, IMG submission 206713) | Soil microbial communities from Loxahatchee National Wildlife Refuge, Florida, United States - Lox_Sample_3.5 | ecosystem: Environmental > Terrestrial > Soil > Wetlands | place: USA...
TCTTGTTGGGAAGCCTTGAGGGTCAGTTCAGTGGAAGTAGCCACACTGATATTGACGCAGCTCAGCTAGTAACGTTTACTCTGCGACATGCCACTAGTCATCTTCCGAGCGTCGCTTGGATGTTATCAGCGCTACGGCACCAAAGGAGCTGACGACCGCAAGCACCGTGGCGAGCCACACCATGCTGCGAAAGCCGGCGACGAATGCGTCGTTGATCGCTTGTCGTCCTCGCGGATCCGGAGTATCGATGTCGGCCAGCCTGGATCGCTGCGCTTCGATTTCCGCCTGCGCCGGGGATGGAACGTGGAGACTGTCCAGGCGCCGCCCCAGAGCGGTGTCGAAAACCGTGCTGAGTATTGCTCCGAAAACGGCTACCGAGAGAAGGGCTGCGATGCGGTGCCGATCGGTAGTTGCCAGCGTTGGAGGCGAGCCGTATCAGCCCCGGCACGATCTTGCGGGGCGTGCGCCTGGCGAGCGGCTCGACGAGCAGTTCACGAGTGATGCCGTCCCTCTTAACGACGCGGGCCTGAATGTGAGAGATGAAACCGAATGGCATCGTCCCATCGAGCGAGATGGGAGCAATCGAGACTTCTGGCCGCGAGATGATGAAGCCAACTTCCTGGGGTGCCCATTTGGACTCAAGAAAATTTGCGCTCAGCAGCGGGACGAAGAAATCACAGCGCTTCAGCTCTTCGATGATGCGCTCGCGCCACTCGTCGGAGACCTGCAGATCGTCATGGGCAAGAAATGCCTCGATGCCCACCTCAGCCAGCACGGCCTTGGTTTCAGCACCGTGCTTGCGATCCGTGTGCGAATACGAAATGAAAGCCCTCGTCTCCGCCATCAACTCAGAACCGTTGTCCTGGCCGCTTGCGCGTGCTGCCCTGCGGCCCGTAAGTCTATGAAAACATGGTAGCGCTAACGGGAATCGAACCCGTATTTGAGCCTTGAGAGGGCTCCGTCCTAACCGTTAGACGATAGCGCCGATGCACACATTATACGCTATGCCCCGGGTTCACGAATGTTTCGAAGGCTCGACTCGAAGACACATTCCGTCGACCGCGACCACGCGGATTTCGCCGCCGGCATCTACGGGCGCGCTTGAAACTGCATCCCAATATTCGCCGTGAACGAAGACCTTGCCGGCCGGGGTCAGCGCCGTGAACGCCTGGCCTACTTCATTGAGCAGGCCCGCGTTCGACATCATCGACTTGCTCGTGCGCGCGCGGATCACCAGCGACACCAGGAACATGGTGATGATCGCGAAAGGAATCGTCACGGCCAGCGCGGTGGAAAGATGAATGCGCACCTCCGGAGGACCGTTGACCAGCAGCAGCGCTCCCAGCACCATCGCGATCGCCCCTCCAATTCCCAGCACGCCGTGGGATGTGAACTTGGCTTCGAGCACGAACATCGAAATTCCCAGAAGCAGCAGCGCCGCACCGATCCAGTTGATCGGCAGCACCGCCAGTCCCGAGAGTCCCAGCAGCGCGAGAATGCCTCCGATCACTCCGGCGAAAATCAGGCCGGGCGAGCTGAACTCGACATAAATTCCCAGCGCTCCCAGCACCAGAAGAATGAAGGCGACGTTGGGATCGGCCACGGCTGCGACAATGCGCTCGCGCGCGGAGGGTTGATAATCGATGACCTCGGCTCCGGCGGTGTGCATCACTTCGGTACTGCCGTCGAAGCGCACGATGCTGCGATCGTTCAGCGCGTTCAGCAGGTCGGCTTGATTGGGCTCGATCCAGTCAATCAGGTGATCGTCCAGCGCCTCCTTTTCGGTGAACGCTTTCGCTTCCATGATCGTCTTTTCGGCGAGGTCGGCGTTGCGTCCGCGCTTGGTGACGATGCTGCGCAGCCACGCCGACGCGTCGTTTTCCACTTTCTTGCGCATCACCGGATCCATGGTCTGTCCTTCGAGCACCGGCGACGACGCACCGGTGTTGGTTCCAGGCGCCATGGCCGCGACGTCCGCGGCTTCGAGCAAGAAGAATCCGGCCGAGGCGGCGCGCCCTCCGCTGGGAGTGACATAGGCGATCACGGGCACGGGCGAGGCCACCATTTTCGACGTGATCTCGCGCGTGGCGTCGAGCAGGCCGCCGGGAGTGTTCAGGCGCAGCAGCACGGCCGCCGCGTGATCGCGCACGGCCTGATCGATGGCATGAGAAATGATCTCGACGGTCACCGGGTGAATCACGCCGTCCACGTTGACGGCGATGACGGTCGGCGCCGCGGGCTGCGCGACGCAACACGCCGCGGCAACCAACGCCGCTAAACAATAACGTTTCACCCGATTTAAGGATAACCGTTGTGGCGGCGCGCGTGTCCGTCGTCTACCCTGAAACAAACACGTGAATTCGGACCGAATCCTGGTGCGTGCCACCAATTGGGTGGGTGACGCCGTAATGTCGCTGCCGGCATTGCGCACACTACGCGAGCGTTTTCCGCGCGCCGAGATCTCGATTCTCGCCAAACCCTGGGTGGCCGACCTGTACCGGCGGGAACCGTTCTGCGACCGCCTGCTCGCCTACGAAGCGCGCGGCGCGGCGGCGAAATGGGGCGCGGCGCGGGAGCTCTCCCGGCTCCGCTTCGATTGCGCCATTCTGCTGCAAAACGCGTTCGAAGCCGCGGCGGTCGCATGGGTGGCGCGCATTCCCGAACGCATCGGCTACGCGCGCGACGGCCGGAGTCCGCTGCTGACGCGCGCGATTGCCGTGCCGCGGCCGGGCGAGATTCCGGCGCACCAGCGATTCTATTACCTCGAGCTGCTGCGCCGCGCTCGGATCATCGACGCCATGCCTGCAAACGACCTGATTCGTCTCGAAGGCGCGGCCGCGGCTCGCGAGGCGGGCATGGAGCGGCTGCGCGATGCGGGCTTGGGCGACATGGTGATCGGCGTCAGCCCCGGTGCAGCGTTTGGATCGGCGAAACGTTGGCTGCCCGAACGCTTCGCCGCGGCGGCGGACCGGGTGGCTCGCGAAACCGGAGCATCGGTGGCGGTGTTCGGATCGAAAGACGAGCGTGAGTTGTGCGCCTCGGTTGCAGCCGCGATCGGCGCGCGAGTGCGAAACTTCGCGGGCGAGACTTCGCTTGCAGCGTTCATCGAAATGGCCGCGGCCTGCCGCGTCTACCTGACCAACGATTCGGGAGCGATGCATATTGCATCCGCATTGGGCGTGCCCACAGTTGCGATCTTCGGCGCGACCGACGATGCGGCGACCGGTCCGACCGGGCCGCTGGCGCGCGTGGTGCGGCAAGCGGTCGAATGCAGCCCGTGCCTCAAGCGCGAGTGCCCCATCGACCATCGCTGCATGACCGGCGTCGAGGCGATGCGAGTGGCGGGAACCGCGCTTGAACTGTTCAAATAAGAAATCGTGGATCTAAACGTGAATCGAAACGTGGATACGCGCGCAAAAATCGTTTCGAGCGCGGCCGTGACGGAGCTTGCCGGCGCGAGGGTGGTCAGCGGGTACTTCGATCCGCTGCTCGCCTGGCATGCGCGGCGCTTGAGCGGCCTGAAGCAGGAGGGGCGGCCGCTGGTAGTGGTAATCGAGAATCCGCCTTTTCCGATTCTGCCGTCGCGCGCGCGGGCGGAACTGGTAGCGTCGCTCGCCGGGGTGGATTACGTCGTTGAATGCCCCGGCGGGATCGCCGTCGAGGTGCGGCTCGAACGCGAAGACGAGCAGCAGTTCCGGCGACTGATCGCGCGGGTACACGAACGGCAGCGAGGAGCGTCTCAATAGCGATGGCGCGGATTCTTGCGGTGCGGCTGGGAGCGATGGGCGACGTGCTCCACGCTTTGCCTGCGGTCGCCAGCCTCAAGCACAGCTTTCCGCACAGTCATCTGACCTGGGTGCTCCGTTCGCGATGGGCGCCGCTTCTTGCAGGCAATCCTTTCGTCGATGAGATCGTGACCCTTGACCGCGATCCTCGCGCCGTTCTGGACGCGCTCAAAAAACTGCGGGCACAGCGCTTCGATTTCGCGGTGGATTTTCAGGGGCTGGTGCAATCGGCGGTGGTCGCGGCGGCGTCGCGCGCAAACCGGATCACGGGGTTCCATCGCTCGCAGGCGTGGGAATCGCTCGCCGCGTTGTTTTATTCCAACGGCGTGATCACTCACTCCGCGCACATCGTCGACCGGAACATGGAGCTGGCTGCCGCCGCGGGCGCTTCCGCGATGTTGCGCGTGTTTCCGCTGCCCGCGGGACGTCCCGAAGGAACGCTGCCGGAAGGGAAATTCGTGCTGGCGAGCCCGCTGGCCGGCTGGGGATCGAAACAATGGCCGCTCGAAATGTACGCGCAGGTAGCCGGGATGCTGGACGTGTCGCTGGTGGTCAACGGACCTCCGGATTCCGAGGCGGCGCTGCGGCGCATCGCCGGCGCGCACGTGCATCTGTCCGGTCTCGACGGATTGATCGACGCGACGCGTCGCGCTCACGCCGTCATCGGCGTGGACAGCGGCCCCATGCACCTCGCCGCCGCGCTTTCGAAGCCTGGCGTTGCGATTTTCGGACCCACGGATCCGGCTCGCAACGGACCCTACGGCGGATCGCTGCGCGTTCTGCGATCGCCCCTGGCGGTAACCAGCTATTCGCGCCGGCGCGACGACCGATGGATGCGTGAGATTACGCCGGCCGCGGTGGTGGAAGCGCTCGCCGTGGGTTGTCCTGCGTGAGTTTCCCCAAAGCTTACGCGGATCGGGTCGCGAAGCTGCGCGTGGCCGCGGGATTCGTTCTTGCCGGTGCGTTCCTGTGGCTGTCGCGGCCCTCCTGGATTTCGCTTGACGCCGGATTGCCGGTCGCGGCGCTGGGACTGGCTCTGCGCGCGTGGGCCGCGGGGCACCTGGAGAAGAATCTGGCGCTTACGGAAAGCGGGCCGTATGCGCACGTGCGCAATCCTTTATATATCGGGACGCTCACGGTCGCCACGGGCTTCGCCATCGCGGCGCGGCGATGGGAGCTGGCGGTTCTGTTCGCGCTGGCGTTTGCGCTGATTTATCTTCCGGTGGTCGAGCTTGAAGAGCAACACCTCAGCAAGCTGTTTCCGGATTACGACGCGTATGCGCGCGAGGTTCCCAAGCTGGTTCCGCGTCTCTCCGCGCGCCGGGCATCGCCGAAACATTTTCAGTTCAGCCTGTATCGGCGAAACCGGGAGTACGAGGCGCTCGCGGGATTTCTGGCGGGCGCGGCAGTGCTCGTCTGGAAAGCGCTCCCATGAACGAAGGGCGCTTGTTGCGGATTCTCGGCGCGGGCTTCGGCGTCGCCGTGATTGTCGGCGCGGTGATCGGCGTGGGAATTCTGCGCACGCCGGGCGAAGTGGCATCGCACATCCCCAGTGCGCCTTTGATTCTGGGGATGTGGATCGCCGGCGGAGTTTACGCACTGCTCGCCGCCGCGTCGGTGACCGAGCTGGGCACCATGCTTCCGGAAAGCGGCGGGTATTTCGTATTCGCGCGCCGTGCTTTCGGCGACGGCCCGGGATTCACCATCGGCTGGACCGACTGGATCGGTCAAACGTCGGCCCTCGCTTATGTTTCGATCGCGTTCGGCGAGTTTTCCGTATCGCTCGCGCCTTCACTCGCCGGCCACGAAACGCTGGTCGCGATCGCGGTCATCGCGTTTTTTGGATTTCTGCAGTGGAGCGGCACGAAAACCAGCAGCCGCGTACAGCAGGCCACCAGCCTGGTGAAGGCGATTGCGTTTCTGGCGCTGATCGCCGCGTGCTTCCTGATGCGCGGTCCGAAAACCGCCGCGCCCGCGCCGGTGCGCGCCGAATCCCTGCTGGTTGCCGTGATCCTCGCCGTGCAGTCGATCATCATCACCTACGACGGCTGGTATGAAGCGCTGTACTTCACTGAGGAAATCCGGGACCCGGCGCGCGAGCTGCCGCGCTCGATGATCGGCGGCGTCGTGGCGGTGATCGTCATCTATGTTCTGACCAATGCCGCGCTGCTTTACGTTCTCCCGGTGGGCGAGCTCGCGTCTTCGAAGCTGCCCGCCGCCAACGCTGCGCGATACCTGTTCGGAGCCGGCGGCGCGACGCTCATCACCGCGTTGTCGCTGATCTCGCTGCCTCCGATGCTGAACGCCGTGATGCTGGCTGCGCCGCGAATCCTGTTCGCGATGAGCCGCACGGGACTTTTTCCCCCGCCAATGTCACGGGTGAGCCGTCGCGGCAATCCCGATTGGGCCGTGGCCGCGACGACGGCGCTGGCGATCCTGCTGATTTCGACGGGAAGCTTCCGGTCGCTGATCGCCATCGCCAGCGTCATCTTCGTGGTGAATCATTTTTGCGCGCTGAGCGCGCTGTTCGTTCTGCGCCGCCGCGAGCCGGCTCTGGCGCGCCCGTTCCGCGCCTGGGGCTATCCCTGGGTGACCGCGATCATCGCCGCGACAGCGCTCGCCATCGTCATCGGATCGTTCTTCGGCGATCCCCGGCACGCGTTGTACGCCGCGGGATTGATCGCGGCGAGCGTGCCGGTCTATTTCCTCCTCAGGCGTCGCCTTCGAGAAGCACAACCGTCTTCTCAAACGGTTCGCGCCCGATAATCAGCCACGCCGGATTCCAGCCTGATTTCCCGACCACCAGGCCCAGACGCGAAGCCTGCGCGCGGATGCGGAAATTGCGCGTGGTGGTGACGCTTTCGCCGGGCTGCAGCAGAATATCGAAGGGGGTCTCGCCTTCGTTCGCCAGGGCCGGGTAGCGCGTTCCGCTTACGTCGACCACGGAGACGGTGAATCCGTTGCGATTGCGTTGCGCGACGCGGAGCGCGCGGCTGCTCAGGCGCAGAGTCACTTCGTAGTTGTCCGGCGCGACGCGCCTGGCCGCGGCGACGGTGAAGCACCAGTCGTCCTCGCACTGAATTTCCCCCACATGAAATGTTTGGACCGGAAGGGCGAGCTTCACCGCCGTCGCCACGGCGAGGTACGCAGCGGCCGCAACGGCCCAGATCTTCAGCACTCCGAGTGCGGGGCGCGCGCGGCCGGAAATCGCCATGGCGGCGGCGCAAATCAGGGTGACGAGCGAAACCAGAACTACAGCGAGAAACAGCAGGTCGAAGAAGCTCATATCCGTGAAGTACTTTACGATATAGAGTCGATGCTTGTCAAGATCCTTTACTGGTTATAAAAATGCCACTGGCCTGAATCGATTTCTTCCACGTCATTGCGATGGCGCGCGACGTACCAGCATGGATTGTCGCCCTGGTGGGGAAATAGCGAGTGAACGCATTCTTCCGGGTGCGGCCGTTCGGAGCGCTCCTCGATACGGCGGTTTTTGAGCTTCACTGCGAAGCGATGATGAACCTCAATCGCGCCGTAGGCGTCGGCATCCGTCTTGTTCCGCCACCACAGCCAATCGGCGCCCCACGCGACCCCTCCGAGCGCAATCGCGCCCAGCAGCATGAACCACACAATTTTTCGAAAAAGCCGGCCCAAGCACAATTCTAGCCGGTTTGCCGCGCGTGAACGACAAAGCGCAGCGGAGCCGATCCCACGTAATAAAACGGATAACACGTCACCAGCGTCAGCTCCGGCCGGGACGTGGCGCGCAGCACGGCGACGTCGTCCGGCCGGACGATCTGGGTCGAATCCACGATGTAGTGATACTCGCCGTGAGCGGTCTTCAGGGTAATGCGGTCGTCGGCCGCGATGTTCCGCAGCGGGCGGAAGAACGTATCGCGATGCGCCGCGATTCCGACGTTGCCGTCCGCTCCCGGCAGAGCGGTCCCGGGAACGTGCCCCGCGCCGAGGCGCAGCGAATGGTTGTCGTCGCCTTCTATCACAACCGTGGAAACGTTCAGCCGCGGAATCTCCAGCCGTCCGATCACGTCGTGCATTTTCGGGGGAACGGCGCTGACCGTGTGGACGAGGGCGGCTTCGCGATCGATGCGCGCGCCCGCGTACCACTGATAAAGCGCCGCGCCGCCCAACACCGTCAGGCACCACACCAGCGCGGCGCTTCCGCCGAGCAGCAGAATTGTGGAAATCCGCCGCATGAAACCTACGCCGTCAGTTTGCGCAGCGCCAGGCCGATCGCGATCGAGAACATTCCGAAAATCCCCATCAGCGGAAGCGCGCTGGCGGTTTTAGGCAGCTCCTTCGCAGGCGCAGCGGGTGGCGCGGGAGCGGGAGCAGGCGCCGGGGCGGGAGCAGGCGCAGCGGCGGGAGCAGGAGCCGGTGCCGGGGCGGGCGCCTCGACCGGGGCAGGAGCGGGCGCGGGTTTCGGCATCGGGGGCGCCGGAGCGGCGGATGCCATTTGGACCGGCTGCGGTTTCGGTTTGCCGTAAATGAATTCCTCACCCTTTAAATCGCCGGGATAAAACCAGTCCTTGATCGCTGGGGGCGCGCCGGCGAGGCGTTCCTCGAAATTGATCACCGTGTGGCCCGAGGGTCTCATGCGATATTCCGGTATCGCGATGGTAGTGGCAAAAACGTGGTCTTCACGCTTGTTGAAAAACTGCACGACGTCGCGATTGCTGGGAAAATCCACCAGCTTCATCACGTAGGTCCCCGCGGGCAGCACCACGCCGGGAACTTCCACGGGCTCGCTAAAAGTCACCACCGTGCGCTTGTTCCACTCGTCGGCACGGGCGAACGGAGCGGCCGCGAGCAATCCGAAACCGGCGATTATGCATAATGATCGAAAATTCATCAGTAAACGTCTCCTCGATTTCCAGAGTAGAAGCGCGCTCGCCCTGAAACGATACCCTTCGGGCTTGATCACGTGATTTCGGCGTGTGAAATCCCGTGTACATGGGATGGTTGCTGGCGAGAGTCGATCGTACTCTGAAGTTGTCGCGAGAAGACTGCCTATTTCGCCCAGGAAGGCATCACGTAGGAATAGAACAGCGCCAGCGCGCCGATCACCGCAGCCATAAAAATGCTGTGGCCCAGGGTGAATCGGAACAAACGCCCTTCGTCTTTGCGCGGCATCCCGGTCGCGGCGGCAGCCACAGCGACGCTTTGCAGGCTGATCATTTTTCCCATCACTCCGCCGCTGGAATTGACCGCGGCCATCAGCGCCGGATTCAGAGCCAGGCGATTCGCCGTCACCGTCTGCAAGGTTCCGAACAGCGCGTTTGATGACGTGTCGCTGCCGGTCAGAAACACTCCCAGCCAGCCCAGGAACGAGCTGAAGAACGGGAACGCCGCGCCGGTCGCCGCGAACGCCAGCCCGAGTGTCGCGGTCGCGCCCGAATAATTCATGAGAAACGCGAGCCCGACGGTGGCCGCGATGGTCAGCAGCGGCAGCGCGAGCTGGCGCGTGGTGAGCCGGACGCAATCGGCGAACTTGCGCGGCGAGACGCGCAGCATGATCGCCGACGCGATCACCGCGAACAGACACGCCGTGCCGGATGCCGACAGCAGGTTCAGCGTGTACGTCGCCGCATAATGTGAAGGTTGCGAGGTGATCGGAGGCATGCGCTCCACCAGGTTGTGCAGGCCCGGCCAGGCGAAAACAAACGTTCCGTGGTTGAGCACGGTTTTCACTCCGGAGATCCCCCACAGCAGCACGAACACCACCAGCCAGGCGTACGGAGTCCACGCCATGAAAACAGTCGAGCCCGTGTGGCCGTGCGGCACCGATTGCGCCGCGTCTTTCGGCTTCCACACGCTCAGCAGCAGCACCAGCGCTCCCATCGCGGCGAGCGATCCGAGAATATCGGTCAGCTCCGGTCCGATGAAATTCGAAATGCCGAACTGCGTGCCGGCAAAGGCGATTCCGCAAATCGCCGCGGCCGGCAACACCGCGCGCAGCGCTTTCATACCGCCCATCACCAGCACCAGGTACGCCGGAACGAACAGCGACACCGGCGCGCACAGGCGCCCGACGTCGGAAGAAAGCGCGGGCATGGGAATTCCGGTGACGGTGTGCAGCGCGATCAGCGGCGTGGCGATCGATCCGAAAGCCACCGGCGACGTGTTGGCGAGCAGGCAGATTCCCGCAGCATAAAACGGATTGAATCCCAGCCCCGCGAGCATGGCCGCGCAGACCGCGACCGGCGTTCCGAATCCCGCCGCGCCTTCCATGAACGCTCCGAATGCGAAAGCGATCAGCAGCGCCTGCAAGCGTTCGTCGCCGGTGAGACTTCCGATGCTTTCCTTGATGATCGAGAATTTGTTGGTTTCGATGGTCAGCCGGTACAACAGGATCGCGGTGTACACGATCCATCCGATGGGAAGCAGACCGTAAGCCGCGCCGTAGAGCGTGGAGCTGAGCATCAGGCCCGGCGGCATTCGATATACCAGCAGCGCGACCAGCTCGCCCGCCGCCAGTCCCGCCAGCGAGGAGATCCACGCCGGTTTACGCAATACTCCGAGCAGCAGCAGGAGAACAAAAATCGGAAGCGCGGCCGCGCAAGCCGATAGCGCCAGGCTGCCCGCGAGAGGTGAGTAAGTCTGCGCCCACATGTCCGTACTATCTTATCCGCACGCGCCGCGCTCGACGAGGCGGAGCGCGACTCATAACCCGCTTGCACGCCGGACAGCCCTGGCCGGGGGTCATCAACGCGAATCCAGCGTACTACTCGACTACACTGGTATGGACATGTCCAAACAATACTCCGCCCCGCCCGCGATGGCGATCGACCCGAACAAGAAATACACCGCGACGCTCAACACCAGCCGCGGCGAAATCGTGTGCGAGCTGTTCGCCAAGGACGCGCCCAAGACCGTCAACAATTTCGTATTCCTGGCGCGCGACAAATTCTATGACGGGACCGTTTTTCATCGCGTCATCAGCGACTTCATGGTTCAGGGCGGCGATCCCACGGGCACCGGCCGCGGCGGCCCCGGCTATCGCTTCGAGGACGAAACCAAGGGCAATCCCCACAAGCACCAGGTAGGCACTCTTTCGATGGCCAACGCCGGACCGAACACCAACGGCAGCCAGTTCTTCATCACGCACGTCGTCACCAACTGGCTCGACGGGAAGCACACCGTTTTCGGAAAAGTAACCAAGGGTCAGGACGTCGTGAACGCGGTGCAGCAAGGCGACACGCTGGCGAGCGTCACCATCGCCGAGTCGTAACCGCAGGTGAGCGGGATATGACGGTCGTCGGGTAGCTGTACCCGCCGGCTAGGGCCGTTTCCGGATTGTGCGCTCGATGAACGCATGTTAACTTCGACCTCGTAACGTTTCGAGTGATCGCGCGGACTGCGACTGCGCGGGCTTCGAGCCGGGTGAAAAAAACGCATGCTCTCTACGCTGACGCCCCAAGTGTGCCCGGCCGAGTTCGTTTCGCCCCGCAGGCAACCGTCGTTGGAGGGCGTTTGTTGGAGGGCTTGAAAGGACACCGAAGAATGACCGATTAAAGGAGACCTTTCATGTCTGCATTGATTCGCAATTTCGTCATTCGCGTGATCTGCGCCATAGCTTTTCTCAACGGCGCGCTCACGCTAACAGCTCAAACCGATCCCGGTCCTCGCGGTGGAGCGGCGGGCGCCGGCGGCAAATTCCCCACGCTCAATCTGAACGAAACCCTGTTGTTTATGCAGGCGCAGCAGCGCTTCAAGGAGGTCGATTCCGTTTCCGGAAGCATCTCCGGCGAGAGCGGCTCCGGCCTGGGACCCACGTTCAACGGCAACAGTTGCGCGATGTGCCATGCGCAGCCCGCGGTCGGCGGCAGTTCACCGGGACTCATCAGCAAGCAGAATGCGATTCCCAATCCCCAGGTCGCTTTGGCGACCCTCGACGGCGCCGCCAATACCGTCCCCTCCTTCATCACCTCGAACGGACCGGTGCGCGAAGCGCGTTTTGTTTCCGACGGCGGCGTGCACGATCTGTTCACCATCAAAGGCCGCACCGACGCGATCGGATGCGAGCTTGCGCAGCCCGATTTCGCAACCAACCTGGAGAACCACAACGTGATTTTCCGCATTCCCACAGCGCTGTTCGGGCTCGGCCTGGTCGAAAATACGTCGGATGCAACGCTCCAGGCGAACCTTGCCGCGAACGCGCAAGCGAAATCCGCGCTGGGAATCGCCGGCCGGTTCAACACCAGCGGCAACGACGGCACCATTACGCGCTTCGGCTGGAAGGCGCAGAATAAATCCCTGCTGATGTTTGCGGGCGAAGCCTACAACGTCGAGCAGGGCGTAGCCAATGAGCTGTTCCCCAACGAACGCTCGGCCGTCGCCGGGTGCGTGTTCAACGGCGGGCCGGAGGATGCGACCAATCTGCTCGATCCCACTACAAAGCTTCCCATCGGCACCGCGTCGGATATGTCATCCGATATCGTCAACTTCGCGATCTTCGCGCGTCTGCTCGCGCCGCCTACGCCCGCCATGGCGGCGACACCGTCCCCCTCGGCATCCGGACAGGATGGAATGTCACTGTTTTCAAGCATCGGCTGCGCGCTGTGCCACTCCCCGTCGCTCACCACTGCTGCATCCATCTATACGGGAATGAGCGGAGTGACGTACCATCCCTTCTCCGATTTCGCGCTGCATCACATGGGGACTGGACTCGCCGACGGAATTCCGCAGGGGATTGCCGAAGGCGACGAATTCCGCACCGCGCCGCTGTGGGGCCTCGGCCAGCGCCTGTTTTTCCTCCACGATGGCCGCACCTCCGATCTGCTCCAGGCGATTGAGGCGCATTCCAGTACGGGCAGTGAGGCGAACGGAGTCATCTCGAAATTCAAAGCGCTCACTCAGCAGCAGAAGCAGGACATTCTGAATTTCCTGCGATCGTTATAACCATCCGCAGGTAAGTGTGGCGCACGCAACCATGAGGCTGCTCCAGGAACGCTCCGGCGAGACCACTCCCTCACGGTCGTGGCTCTGTAGCTGGCGCTGAACGCAACGCGGCGATTGTGAGCCGCGCGCGTCAGCAAGCGGTTTTTCGAGCGCTTCAAAAACCGGGTGCGCCACACCCCCGCGAGTAACCTTTACAACCCGATCCACTCGCTGACGGTCTTTATCCATTCGAACGCGAAGGTCTTGCGTCCCTCCCGACTTTTCCACCAGCCCTCGCGCGAAAAATACTCGTCCGGCGCGGCGATGGGGATGAAGCGCATCTCCGGCGCGTCAGCGCGATAGATTCCCGCCGCGCGATGCGTGTGGTAATCGCTGGTCACCAGCAGGACCGTATGAACGCCCCTCCGGCGCAGCTCCGGCAGAATCGCCAGGGCTTCTTCCTTGGTCGAATGACTGTGATTGGGAACAGCAACGAAGTACGACGCGGGAAAGCCGTGTTTTTCGGCGAACGCGATGGCCAGGTCGCACTCGTAGAAACCGTAAAGCCCGCTGGGTCCGCTCACCAGCGCCTGAGGAGCATATCCCTCGCGAACCAGCTCCGCGCCTTTCAGGATGCGATTTCCCGCCGAGTCGCCGGCGAGCACCACCGCGATGTCCGCCTTCTGCGGCGCTTCGCTTCGAACCAGATAATTGCCCAGACCGCGGAGAATCGCCGTATGAAAAACGGCGGCGCCGAGCACGCATCCCGCAAGGGATGCAAGAAGGATCCGGGTTTTTCGCACCGGCTACCGCGGATCGGAATCCGTGCGGCGGTCCAGCCGCCCGACCGTTTTCAGGCGCTGGAACATCCGCTCGATTTCCT
>Ga0335081_10012818_pt1 | contig 13565 bp, 14 predicted proteins | sample Lox_Sample_35_FD_206713 | JGI IMG/M metagenome (GOLD analysis project Ga0335081, IMG submission 206713) | Soil microbial communities from Loxahatchee National Wildlife Refuge, Florida, United States - Lox_Sample_3.5 | ecosystem: Environmental > Terrestrial > Soil > Wetlands | place: USA...
TGTTCCAGAGTTTTGTAGCAGAAAAACCGATGAGACCGAGCAAGATTGCAGTACTGTCATCCGTTACCGACACTTTACCGACGGAGGTCATTGTTTGATACTCAAGTTCTTTTGCAATCGCAACCATCATCGCTAATGATAGCAAAGTGGTGAACATTTGTCTACTTAATTATCAAAAACAATACGTTTTTTGGCTGTGTTACAACCTGCGCCTTATATCCCCGCTTTGAAGAGACGGGGTTTTACGGCGCAGAAGGATAAAATTAGCCGAAAAAGACTCGTAACCCCAATGTCGGGGGTTCAAATCCGGCCTCATCTGTCAAACTTATCAAGGGGTTACAGCATATGCTGTAACCCCTTTTGTAAAACGGGACAGCCGTAGGATAGTTACAGGACGGATCGAATTCCCCCAGGTCCGCCAGTCTCCTCGCAAATGCCCCTCACTTCGTATTAACCACAAGTTACCGGAAAATAGTTACCCGCAAACCAACTCTCCGCCTGTTACAATAATGAGGGCGGTCACCAAGGGAAGGTTCAGAATTATTTTATGATACAATCATTTTGATGATTGGAATGGGAAACCGCCATGATAACGTATAGGCCGCTCCTTATGATTCTTTTCCTCGTGCCGCTGTTCAGTTCCTGCTCGAAGGACACGGAGGAGAACAAGGTGAAGAAGGTCGTCATCGGCGTCCAGCAGGCGGCGGAGGAAAGGAAGATCAGCGCGGTGCTGGACCACATCTCAAAAAGCTACCGCGACCCGCAGGGCAATGACTATAACGGCGTCAAGGGAATCCTGGCTTACAATTTCTTTCGGCACCAGAAGGTCTCAGTTTACCTGCAGAACATCGATGTTGTGGTGAGCGGACCGACCGCGCAGGTAATGTTCCAGGCTGTCATGACCGGGCGCGATATGGGTGGTGAAATTCTTCCTGAAGCGCTTGGAACGTTCAATTTCGAGGTACATCTGTCCAAGGAGGACGGCACATGGAAGATCACCTCGGCGAAGTGGCAGCCTGCAGGGGAGGCTGTGACCCCGCCGCAAGAATGATTTTGATTAATAATTGCCTTTTGAAACAGTTGCCTTGTGACATCATCGCCTGGCAGGGAGCATGAATATATGTAAGGAGGAAATATGACGAAGAGATCACCGCTTATTGCGACGGTCTTCGTGCTAGCTTTGGCGGGATTAGCCTTTGGTTCAGGCACAGATCATCGAACAAAGAAAGGGTCCTTTATTTTCGTAATGCAAGCGGAGCCATCGGAACCGGCCGTGGGATCAAATATGGCAATGCTCACAATCAGGGATGCCAGGTCCGGTGCGGCTGTAGAAGGTGCTACGGTCAAGGTGGTGCCTTGGATGTCAATGCACGGCCATGGCTCCCCGAAAGAAACACGTGTAAAGGAAAAAGGAAACGGCGTCTATGAAGTAGATGACGTATACTACTCCATGGAAGGGCCTTGGGATTTACTGATTACGATTCAGAAGGGCAACGTCGAGGATGCTGCAAGTGTTGCAATTGATATAAAAAAATGAATGAATCGGAGAAACATTGAGGACGTCGTTTACACAATTGCGTTATGCTATAAGATGCCCAAAAACGAAATGAAATTATACACAGGAGAACGTTATGAAATGGTATCATTATATTGCTTGTTTTTTTTCAGGTATCTTTTTAGCCAACGCCGTTCCTCACTTCGTACATGGTGTTTCCGGTTCCAGTTTCCCAAGCCCTTTTGCAAACCCTCCAGGCAGAGGTTTATCGTCGCCAACGGTAAATGTTCTGTGGGCGTTATTCAATCTGGTAATCGGCTATGTTTTATACAGAACGGGGAGGGTGTCTCAGACGAATACGTGGAGCATGCTTGTGTTTTTTGCGGGTATTGCTTACATCAGTATCACGTTGAGCATTGTATTTGTGGGTAACGTGCATTAAGAGCTTCTTATGACCTGTTTGCTGGACTGCCTCCAATCCGAGGATGGTCGAGTTTTCTACAACAGGGAAGGGAAGGATGCTGGTCGCAATGTACGGTGACGACCCCGCCCTAAAGTCTGGATAGTTGCGTTCTACCGGAACATGCAGTTTACTTTTGGATTATGGGAGAACGATTCAAGAAGCACGCGTAGAGTCACAAAAACCCACTCGCAAAGGCACAAACGATGACATCCAAAAAATCCTATTCAACAGTGCATTCGAAAATTTTTATTATACGACATGTCTCGGCGATAGCAAACGCGGAACATGAGAATCTTCCATGAAGTGGAGCGGAACGAGATCAAAGGACAGATGCCGCTTTTTTGAACGGCCAGCGTGAGAATGACGCCGATGAAACTGGTTCGATGGATCGAGATGGCCGGGATTTTTCTCGGCGTGCCTTTTCTCCTGTCGGGAGATTTCGTCCCTCGACACAAAATCATCGTAATGCTGGCCGTCTGCGTCGCTTGCCTCGTTTTGCTTTTGCGCGACAAGACCTTCGATCGCAGCCGATTCGGATTGAACGGTTTCCGCAACTGGCGCACGTTGTCCATGCGTTTTGCACTCGCCGCAAGCTGCCTTGCGCTGTATACGGTTTTTGTCGAGCCGGGGAACGTTCTGGCGATCCTTCGGCACAATCCTGTGCTCTGGGCGCTTATCATGATCACTTATCCTGTCCTCTCGGTCGTCCCGCAGGAGATCATTTACCGGGCGTTTTTTTTTCACCGGTACAGCTCACTGTTTGCGAATAAGAGAGTAAGCGTCGTGACAAACGCGGCGCTATTTGCATTCGCCCATATTCTTTTCAGAAATTGGGTTGCCGTCATCGGGTCGTTCGTTGCCGGTCTACTCTGGGCGACGACCTATCTGGGGAGCCGATCGCTCCTGGTTGTTACGATTGAACACGCCCTGTATGGCAGTTTCGTATTTACGCTTGGCGTCGGATATTATTTTTATGCTCCGGACTTTTGACCGGGAGAATCGCAGCCTCTCGCCGAACCGTGGGTTTTAGGAAGTTTATTGGCATGTTCACTACTAAATTGGATGACATAGCTGAACCGATGTTATCGAGGGGCTGTTCAATAAAAAATTTGAGTAGATAATACTAGGAACAGATAGACGGCAGCGTCAAAGCCGAAAAAGCTATCGAATCGTGGGTCGAAGCCTTCAGCCGCTCGGATGTCGAGGAGCTTGCCTCTCTTTATGCAGGCAATGCGATGAACCACGAGGTGACGGAGGCTCCCGGGGGTGCAGGTAATTCGGGAGATGGCTGATTTTTGCGATAGATGCATGAGGGGAAATTATTGAAGGATTCTAACTGCTTTACACGGAGGAGCATGATACGACATATGGATAATAAAAAAGTTCCTTCAAGAACTGAACATGATGTAAAACGGTTCAACCAGTGGGCGGCCACCTACGATCAATCGGTTATTCAAAGATTGTATTTTGTACCAGTTCACTCCAAAATGCTAGATTTGCTTGTGCAAGAGTTAAAGGATCCACCGCGGTGTATTATTGATGTTGGGTGTGGAACGGGTCGCCTATTACGGGCCGCCTCGCAACGTTGGCCAGGGGCGCAGTTATTTGGCGTCGATCCAGCTGAACAGATGGTTTCGGAAGCCAAAAAGCTTAATTCAAGCGCTACGTTTCAGCTTGCATCGGCTGAGTCGCTTCCTTTTCCAGGCCAAACCGCGGATATTGTTTTAAGCAGCTTATCGTTTCACCATTGGGCCAACCAAACAAAAGGCCTTCAAGAAATTGCTCGGGTGCTTCGTCCTGGAGGATTATTCTGTCTGGCAGATCATACGGTTCTGCTTGCCAAGCTGTTTGGTAGGAAGGTCAAAAGCCGCGGACAGATTCGAGCGCTTATAGCTGGCGTCGGCCTCGCCGTTCGAAAGCATCAAAGGTTGGGAATGAGATTCGTTCTCATCACGTTGGCCCAAAAAGAAACATTCAGCACTTCATAGCAGTTTCGAGTCGAACAAGATGGGTATTTGAAGGTAACGCATTCTTTAAATTTATGCGCTCAACCTGGCTTTGAATTAGAACGGGCAGTGCCGTAGTGAGAATTTTGTACGGTCGGAAGGGATTAGGGAAGCGTCGCCACTCGCTGTGATCATGTAAATACTGCCTGTGTCGTGTATTTTATGATACAGTTTGAAGTCGATAGCGACGTCCTGAACTACGCAGCGGTGGCGATATTTGTAAATTGCGTAATGCAACCAGAAAATGGGAACCCCTCACTGCAATATTAAATCTTCTGTTTGCCCTAAACATCCCATTAAGTCTTCCATATAATTTCTTTTAACGGCATAAGGCTAGTGGTCATAATAAGAGGCTCCGGCACCTTTTCCAATTTGACCATGCCAATCCGGTTGTGCCAGTATACATCCATTCCCACAGCGATAGCCCCCGGAATGTCATAGGCGGACCCGGAAACATACAATACCTTCTTTGGTTCAATGCCCAATTCTCGTATTGCAAGGTTGTATGGAGCAGGGTTAGGTTTATAAAAGCCTGCTCGTTCCGATGTAACGATAACGTCGAATTTAACTCCGCAAAGATCGGCCGCCTGTTGTCCCAGAACTTGCGAGCAGTTAGTGACCACTGCTAGAGGAACATGCTTTTTTAGTTCGGTCAGAACCTCCTTCACCTCTATCCACGGTTTGAGCTTCTTCCAATTCTTAAAAAGTTTGTCGGTGTAAGATTGTGGTAGGCCAGTTTCTTTGGCAGCAAGAGCGACAAGCTCTTCATATGGTCGATATCCGCCCTGCACATAGGTTAGCTGAAGATACTTCAAGCGCCATTTTTTTGCTGTAGCATCATCGCCCGTGATGTCTGCCCATGCAGTCCAAGAATCCAGAAGTGCCGTAAGCAAATCAAACATAACTGCAAAATATTGTAATTCTTTCATTTAAAACACCTGAAAAGAACTTATAAACCCCTTTTGGTTATAAGTATACGAAAGGGGTTATCTGCAAGCATATGTTCCTTAAAAGCAGGCTCGGGCACGGTGAAGTCAAAGATTCGGATTGCAATGCATCTAACGAGTTATCCTGTAATCTTTATATAATTCTGCGAACCGGACTGAATATAATATAACAAATAAAGTTTACCACGATGCGCCGGAACCAAGCATGTCGAATTTACGGTATTAAACAAGAATGGAGGCTTCGGTTGCAGTCAAAAAAGTACACGCAAACCTCATTTCTCCCTGCTTGTTCCTTAGCATCGTCACAAAATCCTGCCATGCCTCATCAATGCTCATGCCATATTTCGAGCGGAAGGATTTATCAAAATCCCCTCCATCCTCGATTGCAAGCATAAATAAAACAAATTGAACCTCTGAAAAGTTCTTCAGATACCCGACAAACAGCGAAGATTGTTTGTAGAACATATGCGCTTCCAGACCATATGAACTGCCTGACTTATGAAACCAGAAGCTCCCCTCTGGCTCCGGGATGAAATGCTTGCCTTCTAAAATCGCTTTCTCAGCCTCCGCTTCACTGACATTCTCCGCCCCACCCCCGTTCGATACCAGGACGGCAAGCCCTTCCTGGAACCAAGCTGGTAGGTTGGCGCTGTAGTGATAAATACCAAGCCGCTGCTGAAGATTCAGGTGTGATAATTCGTGAATAAGGATAGCCTTGGTGGTTTTATTCAACTCTGGATTCTTCAGCTTTCCCGAAAGGAACAGCTTGGTAGTGAGCGCACCTCGAACCTGCTTCGATAAACCGGTATGGCTGGCAAAGCTATCCGCTGAAGCACAGACATAAATTTCAATAGGTTTTACGAAGTCACGATATTGCTGCTTTTCAACCGTACTGACTGCTTCCGGTAGGTACGCAGCAACCTGCTTGGCTAAATCTTCCGCTCCCGGTTCTGCGAGGACACGTTTATCCAGCTCAATGGGTTTAAAGTCCGAAGTGGATTTCAGTGATGCATAGCCCGTTCTGAGCAGACTGCAACTTGCCATGCTGACGGCTAGCAATAGCAGGGGGCCTATTTTGAGGATTCGGAAAATGGGATTCCCTCCTTTCTTTTTGATTGGGGGGAAATAAGGGAAGTATTTACCGTTGCTGGCTGGCAACTTGCTGAAACACAATTTTTAAAATTCCATAGACTTTTAAATATATGCCAGGAGCACCCGATTCCCGGGATCCGGCCACATTAAGAACTCGGGGCTTGTGTATATTGAGCCATTCAATAATTTCATTCACGGCGTCTTCAGCGGATACTTTTTTGAGATTGATCTGGAGATAAGGCTTACCATACTCTTTGGCAAATTCGATAGTTTTTCTTGTCCCTCCCGTTAACACTCCATCCGTGAATGCAAGTGTGGCGTCTGCGTCTTCCACATTCTTTCTAGTGCGAGCAAGATAATTTCCCTTATCGAGTTCCTTCAGATTAGGATACCTTTCTAAATCAATAAGACCGTCCTCGGCACGCCTGCCTTTCGGAATTGAGCCTCCGTAAACCATGCCCAGCTCTATCGCCACATCCAAGGCTGCTCTGTCAGCACCCGTTTGTCCGCCAGAAATGAGTTTCATTATATGCTTATCCGTTTTAAGCATAAAGTTTTGATTTGAAGTTATAGTGACTTACCCTCTACGATATAAAGTAAGTCAGAAACTTTCACATGCCACATATTGTGTTTAAATGAAGCATGCTGTGCTAACTGCAGCTAAACCGCATGACAAGATGCATTAACCGGATAGGCATGTTTCATCATTACCCTGTATTTTGAGTTGGGTTTGAAGGGATGGTTTCAAGCTGTGGTTATTATACAGGATTCAGGCTATCAGGTAAATCGTGATAAGTCCCTTTTTATTCACTGATTTCAGCATTGTCTATTTGCACTTAATGAAAAATTACTCTAAAATGGACTCATTAGTAAATAAAACAGGTTAGCCTTTCAACCAATCTGGAAGTTTTACCAGTTATTCCGGCGAATTCTTCCAGGGATGGCAGCGTCTGCAAACGATCACATAATACTATTTATATTCTGCATTTTTATGATATAGTTTCATTCAATAGCTCCTTCCCGCAGCTTTCACAAACACATGATCAAAAATGTTATCCGTATCCGATCTTTTATCCTCAGTGTTAAAAGCACGATGTCGTGGCATTTAACACTGAGGATTTAGGCCCTTGCTCGCATAGCACTAATTGAGTTCAAAAATGATAACCAATGCCGGCCAGTATTCCGTCGGCATCAGCGTTGTAGTTCGTCACAATGCGGTTCCAAGAAATCCTTATGCTCCATCGCGGAAGAAATCGGTAACTTGTCGTCATGGTGACAATTCCGGATAAGAAAGTGTCGCTATCATTGTGGGCTTGTGAATTACGGTATTCCAGAGTTGCATAGCCACCTGCACCGAAACCAATAGATAGACGGTCGCTAAAGAACGACCTTCCAAACCAGAGCTGCGTGGTCACCCCGCTTCGTCCGAAATTGTCGTTTTCACCTTCATAAAGGTACGAGACTGTCCCGTCCACATATCGTGATAGGTGTCGCCGGTATTCGATCACACATGAATTCGCTGGCTCCGAGCCAAAGCTGTTTAAAATGGTCTGGCCGAAAAACACCGTGACTTCATTCTTTGTCGTATCCTCACGCTGGGGCGGTGCGCTGTTAAGCGGCCCCGTCGAAGGTGGAGGGGCGAGCTGATAGCCGAACCCGAAAAGCAACGATCGAGTGTCAAAACTGCCGTCGGCCCTGACCCAGTTTAGGCGCATTTGGTAAAATAGTCTCTCGGCCGTGTACCAGGTAGCAGTATAGCTGAACATTGCTCCCCATCCATGGTCATTGTTGTAGGAATTGGTTCCGGCCTGCAAAGTGTCATAATAGTAGTACGGCCCAACACCGGCACCTAAAGCAAGATGTCTATCAAAAAAATCAGTTCTACCCCATATCAGGATGGCATCACCGTCCCGATGATGTGCTTCAATGTGACCTTCATTCAAATAGGTAAGGCTGTAGGCGAAATGCTCTCCCAAGCCTTCCAGATAATCCAGTTGCCAGGCATAGGTATTTTCGCGTGCTGGTCTGGCGTCTGACGCTCCCGCGAGGCCGGAGAGTTCCTGGGCGCTAACAGGAAAACCGGCAAGAACGAATGCAATGGCTAATGCAACGAATCCTTTTTTCATTTCCTTTTACCAGATATCGTGTTGCCTCTGAGGGGGTGTATAGAATAGCGATAAAGATACCAATCCCATATTTCAGTCTCCAGCAGACCTAAATCTCATACAAGCCCCCCTCATCTCTAAGATTTAATTATGCTTGCTTGAAAAAAATCGATACAGAATGTAAATGCGCTATTCACTTAGCGATAATGGTACTCTTTGCCTCAAGATATCGCTATTAAAAAAAGGGGAAAGAATGCATCGAGATATTTATAAAACCATACACATTGAGTGCAATGAGTTGGGTGATAAAGCGCTCACTGAGCTATTAAAATATTTTTCAAACAAAAAAATACGGATAACGAACTTTAACTTCAGTCACATTTTTAAAGGAAACATCTGCCTTTACAAATTTGTAATCAAAGGGCATATTGGTATGCCACTGATATATTGTCGCATGTAAATCTTTAAGAAATTTAGCATTTGTGACATTCGTGTCAGGTACAAACTAAAAGGCCTGGACAGAAAAACAGGAACGATCGCCTTCAGAAACCAGCATTGCCGCCAATACCAGTACCACTGATGCCCTCAACAATCTTTTCATGTTTTGCAATCTTTAAAAAAAGAAACAATCTCCATACACATCTTCATTTTTACAACACTTTCCAGAAAACACCAGTTTTTTAAAACTGGTTAGTATGCCTGCGTCTGTCAAAAGCACTCGAAGTGATGGTGGATTGTTCGGTAGCGGTTTCTTATGTCAGTAGGCGTAGTAGGGCCCAGTGCCCAGATTCGATCCTTGCCCTTCAATTCCCACATAAATGCTTTGCCCGAAATAGAATGGGAGCCCCCAGTCAAAAAAAGTCTCGGATGCGGGTATATAACCTCCGATATTAGAGAACACCTGGTTGGACGAATCAGTGAGACTGTCGAAATTCTCTATTTGGAAGAAAACATTGTTGCTAGGTGTTCCCAAATAACCTGTATTCTCAGCGGGAAGAGTTATCGTGGACGCAGGACAGAACCAGGGCGGATTATCGCTGCATTGCGGAAGCTGGCTGGATGAGTCGGCGAAAAAAAGCCCGTTTGAGCCGCTGTCCAAGACGCTGCCATAGGATTTGCCGTTAAAGACAGTCACGATTTCCCCGTAGTGTTCGTCATGTACATCGTCGTCAATGCTATACATCGTAGCACCGCTGGACGCATTGTTCGTACGTGTGTCGATCCCGAGTACAAGGCTGCCATTGACTGAGAGCGATCCACTTGATGGAACGGCCGGCAGTTGGACAATCACCCCGTTGCTATCTATTGGGAGGCTCACAACGGGATTTGAAACCTGGTTGGAAAGGGGAACCGTAGTCGGGTTACAAACCGTCCCTCTGCAGGAGTAATAGATTCCGACCGCATTACTGCTTACGCATGTCGCACCGCAGTCCTGGTCAAAGAAGCCGACGCCGAGGATGCCGCTAAATCCGGCGACTGTCGGGTTTAGGTCTGGGGTGCCGCATGACGCCGGGAAAGTACCGAACGTAGCATCAATGACCTGGATCGGGATATTAACTGCGGGCTCATTCCCGAGGATCACACCCGCCAATTTGACCGGTCCCCACTCGGACGAGCCGTCTGCGAACTGGGCGCAGTTGGCAAGCGAACCGGTACCGCTTACTATCGTTTGCAGGGGAACGGTCAACGCTTGCTGGAAGATCCGCAGACCGTAGCTTCCGGTATCCAGAAGAATGTCGTCTATCGTCTGACAGTCAGTAGTGGAGCCAGGGGTACAGACCGTAACGCTGACGCAGGGTTTGTTGAGATATCCGGCGGAAGTGATGGGCGAGCAGAGCGAGCCGTTTACGGTGATGGGCATCACGTTAATGACCGGAGCTGTCCCGCTGATGACTGTCAGCGTAGTAGATCCCGGTATGTTTCCTGACGTCGCTGTAATTGTCGTCGTGCCTGTGGAAACCGAAGTGGCCAGTCCATTGGAGCCGGCTGCATTGCTGATGGTGGCAACCGTCGTGGATGATGAACTCCAGATTACCGATGTCGTCACGTTTTGCGTCGTATTGTCGGAGAAAGTTCCCGCAGCTGTAAATTGCTGCGTGGTACCAGGGGCAATACTCGGATTGGCCGGCATGACTGCAATTGATACGAGCGTTGCCGACGTCACCGTCAACATGGTGGTTCCCGATATGTTCGTTGCCGGGTCGGTTGCCGTGATCGTGGACGAGCCAGTTGACACCGACGTGGCCAAGCCGCTCGATCCTGCAGCATTACTGATGGAGGCAACCGTCGTGGACGATGAACTCCAGATTGCAGATGCCGTCACGTTTTGCGTCGTCTTGTTGGAGAAAGTTCCCGTGGCTGTAAATTGCTGCGTTGTACCAGGGGCGATACTCGGATTGGCCGGCATCACCGAAATGGATACAAGTGTTGCTCCGGTAGTGGCCGGAGTTCCGGCGTCCAAAACTCCGCCCGAATTCCCGCAGCCAGCTAGCAGTACAATGATCTGCAAAAGAAGCGGTATTCTATTTGATGTCACCGACCATAACTCCTTGAGGGATCAATGTAGGAGCATAAGCATGGCCTTGAAGGTTTCGCATATGTCCCCATTTCTCCACGACAACGTGGTCAGTTTTAACCTGCTGAATCCTTTAGACGTGCCTGCGGGGCATCCGGCGCTGCGCTTCGCGGTATTCATTGGCGTAGGAACCGAGCAGCTGCGTCAGGTCAGGGTAAATCAAACCGTTCCAGGCGACGCCGAATACGATGCCCGACGGGGAAATCTATTCTCTCACAGTGACTGCATCGGACTCAAATTGCTGTACGGCGTAGTTTGCATTGGTCATCGTCGTAGCGCTCCCTGTGGCTGACAGGGCCTTTCCTGCCGCTACTTCTATCCGAAGCAGACCTACAATCACTCAGGATCAACGAACTTTCGGGACTTGTCTTCGTGAACGATACCATACCTCCTGTCTATTTCTTCCAAATGATACGATTTTTATCGCAATGAATTCAACATCAATTTTTGGCAGTCTCGTAAAAAGTTAAGCGATGCCCGACGTCGCGGCAGGAGCATAAATTACAATACGTTGCTCCATCCCTCGATAGCGGCAATTGCTTGATACGCGATCTTTGAAAGAGTCATAACATCTTGGGGCAGTGATTGCAGGAGCCTGTTCACCTTCTCTTTTGGAATCCATTTCCCCATTTTGCCTCGATCCTGTTGAATTGAAAAAAAGAGGCCTTCCGTTTCCAGAAGGCCTCCATTCACCCAGAAAAGATGCATTACCAAATGGGGAAGAACAGGGGGATCATTTTCAGATTTGCTGTCCCGTCCCCGGTGCTCAGGTCAGCGATTTTGGGTATCGCAATCGCCGTATAATTGGGTACCATAATCTTTTCAAATGATGCTGTTGACGTTGACCAAAAGATGGCATCAACGCCGTAGATTGCCGACGGCAAGGGAGTACCCGTCGAACCTCCCGGGAGATTAAAGATGGTATAGGATCCCCCGGTGCTGACATCAGAGAGCGGCAAATCGCCTATCATCGTGCTTATTGTATCTACAATCAGGCCACGATGCACGGCAAATACAACGCCCGAATTAAACTTGTTATCCATCATCGTTGGGCTCAACATGGATATCACGCCGGTAATGGAATTTCCCGACCAGGGTGATATTACCGTAAGAGTGGCCCCAAAAGCCAGTGATGGCTCTGCATCGGATATATTTGCTGATACAGGAAGCCCGCTCGAATTATACAGTGACTCGTCGGCTCCTGCAACGGCCCGGTATCCGCCATCCCCTTCAGCGGGGTCGACGGCATTATACGTAATAGAACTGCTGCTGTATAGCCCCCATTGTAGCTGACCGTCTGACAGCATAAACCCGCTGAATGACCCGGTCAGAGGATTGAAATGCCTGAACCGGACTTCATAGGGCACCTCAGATGTACCCGTATCTGATGATTTAAGGGTCTGATAGAAGTTTACCCAGGCCCCCGTAGGAGACGTTATTGTTGCACTCGAGGCAAAATCCGTGTCGGTTATCATGGTAATCGTTGGTATGGATGTAGGGCTTGATCGTGGGGTTGTGCCCTGGGTTACCGGCACACCCTTCACGATCATCGTCTCATATCCGATCCCTCGAACTAAAATGTCGTACGTTGTGGTTGACGTCGCCGCAGATACCGGAAACAAAATGAACTTTCCCGTGGCATCGGGGACCGTAGAGCGGCGAACTACATGATAGGTACCATCCGCACTCAAAGTCTCAGCCTTGATTACAAAATGCGGCGCTCTCGTGAACGTGGCACCTGTGCTGAGTTGGCCGACAATTGCGCCGATATGGTCAAGGTCAAAACATGACAGTCTTGGCTCCAAAATATATTCCGATCCGTTGAAGTCCACGACGTCATCCCCCGCATCAATGTCAATGGCAAGTTTTCTCGTATTCCCCGCGGTTACTGGGAATGTACCGATAAGCGCGATACCATCGTCTGGATCAGGGATCCTGAGCGAGTACGTGTTGCCACCGATAGATACCTCATTGAAATGGGAATGGCCTGCCGGAGGATTGGTCGCATCGGTCGAGACCAGGAACAGCCTGATTTGCTGATAGATGCCGACAGGAAGTTGAATGCCGTCCCATAAATTTGGAGATACGTTGCCGTTACTCAGCGCAATTAGATCAACGATCATGGGGGAGTTCAGGGGGAATTTAAGCCATCCCGAATCAGTTGTGCCGGCATTTGCGTCTGTATGGAACCAGATGTCCTTCACCGTTACCCATACATGATCGTAATCACCGGGCGCATCTACAAGTGATACATTCATGGCCCCAGCACCAGCAGAGGAAGACGATGATGAATTGCCGCTTCCGCCACACGCCTGCAAGGTGAAAGCCACTGTAAGTAAAGCAATTAACCGGATTACGAGTCTAGGCACCATTTTATTATTCCTCCTTATTTTATTAGTATACAACACAATGCCAACTTCACATTTAGACGTTTGACACAGCAATCAGGAAAATGTTTAATCGAAGCAATTTATGCCAAATATTGAAATACACTCATGATATCGGCCCATAGTCGCAGGGTATCCCCTCCCTTTGCCTTTATCAGAAGTTTTATTGCGCATGAGGGATCTTATTGGAAAAAGAGCATTTTGCGATAGTATTATCCTTCTGCGCCGTAAAACCCCGTCTCTTCAAGGCGAGGATATAAAGCGCTGGTTGTAACGCAGCCAAAAAACGTATTGTTTTTGATAATTAAGTAGACAAATGTTCACCACTTTGCTATCATTAGCGATGATGGTTGCGATTGCAAAAGAACTTGAGCATCAAACAATGACCTCCGTCGGTAAAGTGTCGGTAACGGATGACAGTACTGCAATCTTGCTCGGTCTCATCGGTTTTTCTGCTACAAAACTCTGGAACACGGCTGTGTGGTATACCAAGAA
>Ga0335081_10012819_pt1 | contig 13565 bp, 10 predicted proteins | sample Lox_Sample_35_FD_206713 | JGI IMG/M metagenome (GOLD analysis project Ga0335081, IMG submission 206713) | Soil microbial communities from Loxahatchee National Wildlife Refuge, Florida, United States - Lox_Sample_3.5 | ecosystem: Environmental > Terrestrial > Soil > Wetlands | place: USA...
GAAAACATCCAACACTTCGCCCACAGTTGTTTCACAGCGCCAATTCGCGGTGCCGACGCAAGGAATGATTGGATTCACAAACTACGACGCGAAAGGACCATGCGATCAGCGAGTCATATCCCAACTTGAATACAACGTCGCGCCAAAAGTAGATATTACCAGTTCGGTTACTCCGCGAGATGAACCGTTTAACGAGTTTGTGGCCGGCGGAAGCCCCGCACTCCTATTCAGAACCAGAACCATAGTCGTGAAAGTTGAGGTCTTCACTAATAGGTACACGGTCTGCGGAGACCCCTACTTGTACGTCAACCACAGCACAGTCTTCTCGGTCTCAGACATGAGAAACGCAAATCTCCTAACTCCGTAGGGTTCAAATCTCGTGTTGTGATTGACGCGTTCATTGTTTCAACCCAGAGAAGCAACGATTGAGCGTGGTCTAGAGATACCTTTTGCCAGCTTCAGGTGTGCTCGAGAGAACACAGATAAGAACCGTTGAGTTCTATTCGGGGAGACCTTGGAGAATAGAAGACACCAAACGTAAGCCTAGTTACGGCAGGCGGTGGCGATTTTCTAGGTTTTACAAGAAATTATGGAAATTATGGGCGCGCATCAGAGAGTTCCCGAGCCTAGGCGTAAGTGGCGAAGTTGATGTGGCAACGAATAATGATGGTTTCAATAGGACAAATTCGTTCCTTGATCGCTTCCGCAGCCCTCGCAATATCTAATTCTTGGTCGAATCAGTTTTCCGCAATTCGTGCAATACTTATTCGCAATGAACCAATTTGACGAATCGCACTTGCACCGGTCTTGACCTACTTCAGCCCTGTGCATGTACTACGGGGGTTCGAATCCCCCTCATCCTTACCATTGAAAATGTTTCGAGTATGGGGTTTGCTAATTCTTTCCTGCTAGTGCGTACAGCTTCTTAGATTCCTCGGAGCTCTTTGGGATGCCCCACTTTTCGAGGGCTGCTTTTAATTCAGTATGCTTTTCAGCGTACAGTTCTATTGGTGTGCCGCTCATCGCGGCGTCGATCGCTTGACGCATCGCCATAGCGCCCGCCCGAGACCCATCAGGGTGCCCGTGCACTGCTCCGCCCGCGCCGATGATTGTGTCTGGTCCGAAGGCGTCAAGGAGTAGTGGAACTAGCCCTGGGTGTGTTCCGCCGCCGAGTAGGCAGGCCGTGGTTTTCTTTCCTTGCATTGCGCATTGTGTCTGTGCTAACACTTGATAGTTGCTCTCTTTGGTTGCGCCGATGAACTTGCCAAGGTACGTGTACAGCACCATGATATCTGCGCCCGACAGCCTAATCATCTTCGCTAACAACGAGTGCGTAATCCCACCCTTCTCAGCCGCCACCATCGTCCCGCTTGAGCATGGGTGGTAGAGTAGTGGCACTTTGATGCTTGGGTCCTCGGCCAGCATCCTCAGTGGCCCAAAGCCAACGGAGCTGTCGAGCATGAGGCCGTTCGCGCCGGCCTGGATCGCTTTCTCAGCCTTCTCCAGAATCTTGTCCGACCTCGTTGTAATGTTGATCGTGTAAAGCGTCCTCTCGCCGGTCTCTGAGTATTTTCTGTCTACGATTTCCATGCATTTGCTCAAGCGATCAAATAGTGGGTTGATGGATATGTCGCCGAGTAATTCATCATCCTTGATGTGGTCAACGCCACCGTAAGCCGCCTCCTTGAACAATTTGACGTGCATATCGGTTGTGTGACCCGTGCAAGGCTTAATCATGCTGTCCAGAATCGGCCTTTCCTTTATTCCCAAATATTCCCGAATACCGGCAAGCCCAAACTTGGGGCCTTTGAATGTGGTGAGGTATGATTTCGGGAAGTTCAGGTTTAGCAGTTTTATCGCGAACCCCGTACTCTCGGAAACCCACCAAGAAATATTTCCGGCAACTGTAGCCATGAGCAACTCGAAATCTGGGCTTAGGTTTGAGGTTGGAAATGCGATTTCGATTATGTACGATTGTTGCGTGCCTGGAATCTTGAATAGTTGCGTTATCTTGGCTGCATGCTTCTCGCGCATATCATACGTCTCACCCAGAACCTTAACCCACGTACCCGTCGTCTGCTCCAGCGCGACTCCGATACTGAACTTCACGAGGTCAGTGGATGGGGTTTCAATGTAGTAGGTAGCGAAAATGTACTCCTCGGCATCTAACCCGTCTGCTGCACCCAGCATCTGCAGTGTATCAAATGCCTCAGAGCTTCTACTCAATGGCCTTGCTTGAGAATTCTGAAGATCAGTCATAGAAGAAGTCGGGGAACGTTGTGGATGTTAAGGTATGGTACTTACATTACCTGTTATGTCAAAATCGCCTTCATGGACGCCACTTAGGGGGCACTATTGATCATTCTATTGTGTTGAATACGATGTGCAATCTACAACGATAGTTCGCACGGGTCGGAAAAGGCCCTCGTGGTATTTGCACGCCTAATTTTGTGTCCCCTGCTGGTGCGGACACTCCAAATCAACCAAGTCTAGGATCATTTTGTGATGACGACGAAGGAATTCGTCGGGGAACTCGGCTGTGTTCGATCGCGCGATGCACTCACTGACATAACTCCACGCATGGTGATGGGTCTCGATTGCGGGCAAAGAGTCGAAATCGTACAGAACGCTGACATGGAGAAACAAACAGGTGAACCCTCTTCAATTCCTCTTCATCATCGTGTACGCCATACCGATCGCGGGAATCATAATCACGCTTTGGACCAAACGGAAGGCCGCTCGGAGTTAAGAGCAGAGTTCGCGAATTACTTCCTGGAGGTATGGTTATTCAGAGTTGATTGTACCATCCTATGCAAGTGTTGTGGAAGACCCGCGAGTACTTATCGCAACCTCTCATTGCAAAGTTGGTCACGAACGCAAATTACTGTTTACATGTAACGCCAGTATGATGTGAGTATGATGATGGAAAGTTCTGAAGTTACTAAGGTGATTCTGGTCTATTTTCTTCGCAATCCTGTGATCATGAGAACGAGGCCCGCTATCAGAACTAGGGTCCATTCGGTTATGTATGCTGTTATGAACGAGTAGTCTGAGGCTCCTCTAGCCATCATTCCCTGAAGGTTTACGCCAGCTCCATAAAACACTCCTACTACGCCGGCCAAGAATAGAAGAAGGCCCGCTGCAACCATCGGCTTTTCCACGATTAGCTCACCGAGATTTTCATGCGCCAGTATTTCTCTCGATATATGCATTTCTTAGAATACGTAAAGTCGGTGAAGCTAATCCTAAGCGTACGTCGGACAAGCATGGATCCAACTATTGGTTCAAAAGTGGAATTTCTGTGTCTTGACTGGTCGAGTAGTATTTGACCCTTCATCCTAGCGTTTGAAGAGCCTGTGTAAGTTGGTGCGCGCATACCAAAAATAAACGGTCTAAGCTAACGGTCCAATTTGTCAGGTTCGCACTTAGAGGTAACACACACTAGACCATACTCTTTCAAGCGTGTCCTCTAAAACGAAGTCATGGCAATGGATCATGGTAAACCGAGTACGTTCAACGCTGCAGGCAAAGGAGATCGTTTTGGTTGAAAAACCAATTATGGGCAAAATCGCGACCATTCAAGCGAATGGTTCGCCTCACGTGGTGCCGGTATGGTTCAGGTATGCGCATGATGAGTTCGTGATCGTCACGCCTGAGAAAAGCGTGAAGGTCGGGAACATAAGAAGAGATGGTCGAGTTAGCCTACTGATCGATGATGCTTACAAGTACGTCCTCGTGAAAGGAAAGGCAGTGATCAACGCCAAAGGGAACGTTGAGAAGGAAACGGAACGCCAAGCCGTAATGTATCTTGGAGATGAAGAGGGAAGAAAGATACTCCCGGAAATTTTGAAGGTTAAGCACGTCATCGTGGAAGTGACTCCTGAAGAGATTTCATCTTTCGACATATGAGAATTACGTCGTTACTCGACATTCTGCTGGACGAGCAGCGGACGCGAAGATCGAACTAGCTGTAGAGCAGCCCCTGCCTCATCTCAAACGTAGGCACATAAGTTGGTGTGTGCGCTCCAGTCTATGCAAAAGAATTATGGTCTGATTTAATCGGTCACACGAGGAGATGCGTGTGAATGAACACTCTCGGCTTCTGGAAACAAAACGCCCAGCTCACGCCGCACATACTTAGGGCTAAGAAAAAGGATGCTTCGCCCAGACTGATTAAATAGCAGAATGCACTCACCTAACTACAAAACGTAGTTGAAAGGCCAGTATAATGCAGTTGCCTCGTCGGATTCAGAGGCTCTGGGATACGTTCGGACCTCAAGCCATCAAGTTTTCGATTGTCGGAAGCATCGGGACCGGTGTCGCCTATGTGTTGCTATATGCTTTCGTTCAATATTTTGGGATGTACTATATCTACGCAAGTTGGGTTTCGATGATCATAGGACAAGTCATCTCTTTCACTGGTTATAGATGGTGGGCTTTCGTCCTTAAGACACAGCGTATGATGTACGGTACGAAATTTCAGTTCATGGTACATTGGGCAATTTGGGGCATTGGATTCTGCACTTCTACCGGGATACTTTACTCGCTGACCGAGTATCTTCACTTATGGTACATGTTCAGTCAGATCTTTGCTACCATCGTCTCTGCCACATGCAACTTTCTCAGTCACAAGTATTTCACGTATCGACCTGCGAACTGACTCGGATAACAAATGACGCGGAATCCGATAACCGCGAGTGCACGAATTCAGACACACGCACCAGTAATAATACACACCAAAAACTACCACGGTCCGATTTGTATCGGTCGCACCAACTAGGCGGGGTATTAACACAGAGTGGTTTTTCTGGTGTCCACGTGTACTGGGTGGACCTAACGTGGAAGTCCACGTGTATGCTATGCTGAAAGATGCGTCAGCCATGCCTATTTCTTGAAGTAATACCAGATTGTGAATTTCGCAGTTCCTCTCAAGGCGTCCGTACTTTCCTTGAGCGAAAGTTGCACATTTCCACGGTGAACAGCAGCGATCCTTGATTGGTTAGTTAGGTCGATGGGCTCTTCTACTTCTTTTGGAAATGGGTTTGACCTTCGATCATTTCTGTAATACTCTTTGATTTTCTCCTTTAAACTTCCTAGGGGAATATCTGGTGCCTGCTTGTGAAATTCCTCTTCGAACAACTCCGCTGACAAACTCTCAGTAGCTATCGCCGACAGGGTTATCGACGTTCTCCATTCCGATTTTCCGAGGTACTCGGTTGCGGCTCCGAGATAATCTGTGATATAGGCAGGTACTTGTTCGATAACGGTTTTTTGTTTTATCCAAGCCTTAACCGCTGGTGGAACGGCGTCAAAGACAATTCTTGAGGAGTATTCATTTCTCGTGGTAACCAGAGTTACTGATGGGCCAATTACTGACGTTCGTTAGTATATGCAAACCATGAATAGGATGCACACACACTACAACCAGATCGACAGCTGCAATTATGACGCCCCGATCACTATGGGCGCACACAATGTCTACTAACGCTGCTCAAGTTGCTCCGATAAGTGAAATTTCGCCTACTCGCAATCATTGAGATTCGGATAAAAAACGAATAATCATACTCGCGGATGTAGAGAATTTACTGCAACAGTCTGCAAAACATGTAATGAGTCTAACTACCAAAGACTTTCTTGCAACCGCTTGCGGTCACTACTCCAAAAGACGTGGTTAGAGAGAAACCTGGACTTGAACCGGATTCGATGGAATGAGAAACCGGCCGCCTGGTCTGTGAAGTTGGAATCATCATTCGTTGAGTCTTCGCTCCATCCCTTATGTTACGTCTCTGCATTTGAAAGAGGAGATCACATTGTCCTATTTTTACGACAATCTCGTTGTGGCAGCTGAATACATCTCTACCTTCATCGACGCAGCCATCGAAGGAGGAGAGGCAACATGTTTCGTGGGATTATCCCGCAGGCAATACGAAACGATATTGGGCCAAGTTGGTATCAAAGTCAAGAGTTAGAGAACGTTGACTATCTGAAGCATATGCCCTTCAGCGATTTCCATCATCACGACCTGACATTCTCGCGAGATAGGATGTTGGAGAGCATAGAGAAATTTCTTACAGTCTCCCGAATGTCAGGCTCCAGAGGAGTTCGATTCATCATCATGAACTCGTCCTCAGACCTGCGAATGAGCGTTGCAGAGATCATCGAACGTGAGAGGGCACTAGAGAACCTGCGGCAATATCCGATGTGCGTTATGTGTTGCTTTCCTAGCAGAATGGCGATAGTTGAGGAACCCAAACCGTACTTCTTCCTCGAACTCTTGAAATCACATAATCACTGCTTGTTTCAGGGAGTTGGAGTCTCCACTCGAGATCTGATAGGTAAGTTTGCGTCAGCCCCAACTTTGAAAGCCGAAGGTTCTAACAGTTGAATCCTCTGAGAACAGGCTACTTCAAAAGGGCGATCTCTTCGGCCGTTAGCTGTTTCAGATTCTGAGGCTCAGAGGCCTCCGTTTGCTCACCAAAGCTGAGTGGCTTATTTCTTCTTTGTTAGATGAGGCGTATACGTTGATTGGAGTGATTACTGTTTTCACTATGTTTGAAATCCCGATTTCTTTCTCTATATTCTCAGAAATTTTTTGTGAAAGAAGCTGCCCGGTACGAAACTCGCTCTCTAGGACTTGAAGTCGAACAATCACATCAGCTTTCGCGTAACCATGAAGAATCACGTCGGTCGATACTTCTTCTGCTTTTATTGTGGCGAGTACGATGTCTGTCGTGATTTGCCTTATTCTCTTTTGAATTTGTAGTGCTTTCAGTTCAACCCCTCCAAAATACAAAACAGGTATGGCCACAGCATCCAAGCCAACCACGTTAATCATAAGAATGACAAAGGATTGGGTGGCTATGCTGGCACTGCCGAAAGCTAATCCGATTCCCACAACCGCCGCTGGCGGAATCAGCGAGATTGCAATTTCGGTTCCAATCATGACATCTAACAACTGTTGCCACGGTTCTGAGACTATAGGCGGAGAAGCCATCAATGCAAGGGAGGCAGCTGCACCAGACGATAATGCGATGAAAGTTGAAAGGTATATGGATTGAACAGTAGGAAGCGTTCTTTCAATTATTGTCGGGGTAACGGTAATTCCGGGTGCTAAGCGTAAGAAAGCGACAGTTACTAAGAATGATATAGGTGAGCCTAGGGCCAACAGGCCAGCCGACTGTTTGATCAAACCTCTACCAACCGTCTTCCACTTCTTGTATACCCCTCCGATACAGACAGCCCTTGAGGGGCCCAAAAAAGGTGCTATGCACATGGAGCCGATTATTACCGGAGTGCTGTTAGCCAGCAAACCAGCAGTTGCGATAAGTGTGGACACCAAAACCAGCGCAAAATAGCCAACTGTAAATTTGCTTCCTTGCTCGGAGAGATTCTCCAAATTCAAGTAGAAATTTCTAACGGCGTGAACTTTCATGAAACAGGCTCGCCACGTTGACTACGTTATTGATCCCAACGGGCAATATTCGAGTGCGTTCATATTGTCCCGCTCGTCTCAGGCGTAGCTACAACGATAAAGGCCTTAGTCAACGGTGCCAGAATCGAATCTCAGCGAATGCAAAGAATATTGGAGTCAATGCCGCGAACATAGCGAACACTTGGATCTCAGCTCTAAATGCTGCTAGGGCTATGTTCTCGTCAACTGTAATTCCGTCGCCAAAAACGATTGCCATTGCTGAACCCAAAAAGAGTGGTAGATAGGTTAGAGCGAATCGAACCCTGTAATGGGAGCCGAACCATTTCTCGATCCGCTTTTTCAACAATTACACCCTCGCGGTTCGACACGGAGTGACAAGATAGCTCAGTTCGGGTCCTGAAATATAGTTAGTGGAAAGGTCCAAGAGCTACAATCTGGCAGAAAACGTAGCTGCTACCCAACTGGAGCTGCCAAGAAACTCTGAGTGCTGATAAGGTAGCTGTAGCTTTTAGCTATCCGAAGTTTGTCGCTAAACACATGCTTTTCAGTAGCTACAGGAAGAAAAACTACGTCGTAGCTACCTGTAGCTACATGGAAGCTCCATTGAGCTACCGGAAGAAATCGTCCGTCATTAGCTGCATTGCAGCTACAGGGTCGTAGCTCCGTTTCCTCGTTCCTACGTCGTCGCTCCCTGCGTCGTTCGTCGTTGTTTCTTACGCCAAAAAGTGTGTGTGTGCTATAGGAGGTGCGCACCAACTAGGCCACACACACTTTACGACGACCACCCTGACGGTCCGATTTCACTAGCAGGTGCTGTCCTTCTATCCGTTACCAACGTAATTGATTGGCAGTGAATCATAAATGTGTGTTCATCTTAATTCCGACGACAATTGAGGCCAATGCATACTCGACTACTGAGATCAAGTCACAGGACTTAGAGCATCTGGGAAAATAGTTGCGGATTGCCTTCATCAGCACATGGAAAGCACCTTGTGGGATCAGCACCTACACGAAGAATCTTGCCGGAGAGTTAGCCAAGAAACATGATGTCATGGTCTTTGCGGAAGACCGTGAGATTTCAGGTTATGATGATTCTCAGAATAGTAACATCGCTTTCAGGGAATGCTGGAACAGATACACTGGGTTCTGGAGACTTCTGGACGAATTACGACGATTCGAACCAGACATTGTCCACGTTCAACATGAATTTAGTCTATTCTACAAAATCGAACAAACGAATCGTAAGTTTCTTGAGGCATGTAGGCAAATTGCCGCACCTCTTGTCATAACGTACCATACGATTCCCATTCCAGCTCACCGATACTGGACGCCGCCCGAAAACCGTGTGCAGAAGATTCTGCTGGATAGAGGTTTGAGAAGCAATAACCAAAGGGCTTTACCAGCACTCCTACGGCGAGAAATTGCTGCATTTGTATATGAGCCGGCTGTCAGGCACTTCTTCGAGGATAGTAATGGAATATTCGCCAGAAAAATTGTCCACAATAAAGCAATGCAATCAATTGCCGCGACAAGGTATGGGCTTTCGAACGTAGTCGTCATAAACCATGGCGTGACTACTTACACACCATTAGACATGATGATGTGTCGAAGAAAACTCGGCATACCTGAAGACTCCATTGTAATCACTAGTTTCGGATTCGTGTCCGAAAGCAAAGGCCTGCTCGAATTGATCGAAGTCATCCGAGATTTCGAAGAAAGCGAGGTGCTGCCAGTAAGGTTCTATCACGTCGGCGGCTTGCATGGTACGGGAATTGGCAAGAGCTACATGGAGCAATGCCTAAGAAAAGTCGAAACGATGGATTCGATCAAACTAACGGGGTACATTCCAGAAGAAGAATTACCTGTATACTATTCGGCAAGCGACATGTTCATACTAAATTACTCGCCTGGAACTGGTGCTTCTGCGAGTGGGTGCGTCGCGAATCTAATCGGTACAAAGCGACCGCTGTTGACAACGCTCGGGACAAATCGAACAGACGAAATAGATCACAATCACAACTGTGTAAAAGTCCCTTACAATGATAAGCAAGCATTGCTGAGTGCACTCAGAAACTTGATCTTAGACGTGCGGTTACGCAGTAAAATCGTAGAGAGAGCAAATGAATATGCAAAGGAAAACTCCTGGGACAAGATCGCTAGGAAACACGAAGAACTGTACCGAGAAGTAATTCGCAAAACTACGTCTAGTTCGAGGAGTGCCTTCACAGGATTTGGCTCCAGTCTTCAAACATACAAGGATTTCACGTTATCAATACCGGGACATCAGAAGCAACAACGACCGCCACTAACGAGCTACCTAAAGAGGGCTGAGAACAAACCGCAACCGAATGGCATTCGTAATGTCGATTTCATTTACGTCATAAGCCTTGACAAGAAGAGGTTTAGCAGAACAGCAAGGCAACTTTCTCAATACTCGATCCTTCCATATCGTTTCGAGGCAGTCGAAGGCTTCGCTCTCGCTCAAGAAATCATCGATCAACTTGGCACTCCGACTTTCTGTGAGGAGATGTCAAGAAAGCAACTCGGAATCATAGTAAGTCACCTTTCAGTCTTACAAGACGCCTACGAATCTGGGTATGAAACAATTTGGGTTATGGAAGATGATGTTGAGGTGATCCAGAACCCAAGAGTGCTCTCCGGTTTGATAGACGAGCTGGACGGATTTGTTAGAGATTGGGATTTACTTTACACAGACATCGAATCAAAGGACCGTAGGGGCAAACTAGTTCCACGCTTCGCCATCACACCGCGTCCAAACTTTCCTCGACAGCGGTTAGCCTACTATTCGCGACGTAAGCGGCTTTCGAGCAATTTCACGGAGATCGGAATGAGATATGGCTCCTACTCCATGATTATTCGCCGGTCAGGAATCAAGAAAATCTTGAATCACTTCGAAAAATACAGAATCTATCTTCCATATGACCTAGATCTCTACCTGGTTCCCGAGCTGAAGCAGATTTCCTGCACTCATGAGGTCGTTTCCCATATGTCCAAGGGTCTGCTTGCCAAACGTGCAGCGAAATGACTGTCTTGCGGCAAAAGCCACCTACGTGTTGATTTCAATGGAACAGAGACTGTAGCACATGCCACATTCAGACGACTTTTGGAAACTCCCCGTCGAAGTAGAAACTACGGAATGAGTATGTACATGTCTCCGTATCAAGGGGCGTCGGTGATTCAGATTTGAAAATAAATTCATGTCGGTTGATTACCCGCATATGGTACTATTTCCGGTTGGGTTACAGCAACTACCTATCTTTTCCGCTTGGCGTAGGGGAGACTGTTGTCGTATTCTACGTTCTACTTATCACAAGGATCCCCCTCTTGCTCAAGGTGTTTCCCACGTTTCTCACATTTATGTTTCTATTCATCATCTGCGGAACGCCCATCTCGGTTACAATCGGTTGGCTCTACATGAAGAGGACTCTTCTCTACAGCAGCGAGGCTGACATAAATATCGAATCAAATCCTTATAGTTTCAAACTTACCCCAGGCTACCAAACAGAAGTTATGTTTCCTATGATGTTAGAGCAGTTGAGATTACTCCGCAGAGTTGCAGCCGATAAACTGACACGGACAGAGATGAATCGCTTGGATGAATTGGAGAAGAAGACAGAAGTCCTCCTTGCGGGAGGCTACGTTGGAAATCCAAAACGAGTGCGGAACTTTTGAAGAAACATTGTCAATGAGGATGCTTCGAACTGACTATCGTAGGTAGCCTCCAGCCATTCGTCGTAGTATTGCATGCTGTCACACACACAGAAAATCACGTCATATAACGACGACGAACGACGCACGAGCAATTGCGCTTGAAAAACTGAAGCGCCGTTGTCAAGGCTATTACGCACTAGCGTCCAAATTGAAGAAGAGGAACGCGGAAGCGTAAAGGTGACTTGAATGAAGAAGACCAACGACAGCTTCGTTGTGATATTTGAAACCAGGAACTTCACTGAACGTTACTATCGTGATAAGTCGGGGTGGTTGAAGATGAGCGCTCGCAGACGAAAATTCAGAGCGACGGCGGAACAGGTTCTAAACCATCTTCTTCCCGCTCTCGCGGGTCTCGGTGGCCCGAATCCGAGCGTTACGGTACAGTATCGTCCGAGAAGGAAACTTCGGCGGGAGATAGAGTGAACGCGTCCAATGATGCAATCTTCAGTTTCACCTCCGTTCTGTTTTCTGGTTGGCTTGAACGCGGCAATCACCTATTCGCGCGCAGAGGCGCATTCAAGGAGCCGCTCCAGAAGGTTGCCCATTCACACACTCGACCGGTTTCTGGTCAGTATCGCTTCGGGCTTACCAACCGCGGAGAACTCACTACGCACACAGGACTAGAGACTTTTCATCCATTCACACACGAAAAAGCCACGGTCCGACAGGCCCATCGAGTTTATGAGATTCGCACCATGCGATCCCTACACACTTATGCAAACGACCACCCCCAATATGAAATTCTAGGAAAGTACAAGCGGTAAATCTCCAACGAATCAAGTATGTGAATGAGGAATGCTGCAATGGCACTTGAGCGTGAACTTATTCGTGACGTCTTAGGTGAGAAGAAGCGGAAGAGAAGAAAGCGATCAAGAGAGATAGAAATCAAACTCTAAGAATTAAACCATTACCTATGGTCTTCGCCTCTTATCGGAACGGACACCTGCAATAATACAGCACACATAGTAGCTGATGCTCGAACACATTAGCAAATTCACACACGAAACATTACAGAACAGTCACTGCTGTAACTGTTCTCCGTCCGTCTTCCAAGCCCTCTGCAATTTCTTCGCCTTGTAGTATCTCCACTTGATATGGCGCACGACGTTTGCTAGGAAAATCTCCCCTTGATGATAGGCTCTTTCCAGAATCGCATCTCTAGAAAGGAAGGCATTCTTCAATTCGGATTGTTCTTTCTTCGGAGCGAAGAACCGATATATCGGAACGCCAATCGCGAATAGAGCTGCCGAAGTCAGGACTTGTTGCCAGTTGACTTGACTCATCAAAAACAAGGAGAACACTACACCTAGTATTGGAATCGTTACGGCCTGCGTGCTCATGCGTCGATTCTTCGCGTGGCGCCTTTCCATTAGGAACGCCGACACACAAGTTGCTAAATAGGCAAACGAAAGCAGAAAGACTGAACTGTTGATCAAGGCAGACAAACTGTTCGTGACGCTGGCAACGAAAGCTGTTGCACAGAGCACGATTACGCAAACATACGGAGTGCGATACGATTTCTGCAATCTACTAAATGCCTTGGGAAGTAATCCGTCAAGTGACATCGCAAAAGCCAATCTGGAGGTTCCAATGCTGCCGGACTCATCTGCGCCGAGAATTGATGCAAGTGCACCAACCGTCAGAATCACTCCTCCAATAATCGACAATATTGGCGAGAAATTCAGCACGCTTGCGGCTGCTACAGTTAATGGCGCTGACGATGAGCTCAGAGTGGCCTGATCCACTACCCCGATCACAACGAAATTCGTGATGATATAGAATGCCGCGACGATCAGCATGCCTACGAAAAGTGCTTTGGGCAACGTCTTCTTTGGCTCTTGAATTTCATCAGCAGGTAAACTCGAAAGTTCGAACCCGGCGTAGGCCCAAAAGATCAGCACCAATACTTGACCTACGTTCGACATGCTACCAGTAAGGAACGGTTGAAAGTGAGAAGAGGCGAGATGGGGATTAGCTACCATGAACAGTGCTCCTAAGCAGATGAGCAGAAAGAGTGGGCCAAGCTTCACGATTGTTAACGCGTCATTGAATTTTCCTGCTGTTTTGACACCATAAATGTTCGTTAAAGCAATTATCACCACGAAGACAGCCTTCAGCAGCAACTGAAGTGTTTGGTCTAGGTTAGGATACAGCTGAAGGAAGTACTGGGTGAACACGACTGGGAACACGGCTAAAGAAAACCACTCTGCCAGCAGGAGGGACCAACCCACCATGAAGCCTGGGAATGGACCCGCGACTTCTCTCGTGTAGGCATACGAGCCACCAACCTTGGGCAAGAAGGTGGTGCAGTAAGCAAAACACATCGCTATCACAATTGCAATAACCGCTCCCATAAGCCAGATCAGAAGAGAGGCCGGTCCAAGAAGCCTAGCGCTAAGAG
>Ga0335081_10012821_pt1 | contig 13563 bp, 10 predicted proteins | sample Lox_Sample_35_FD_206713 | JGI IMG/M metagenome (GOLD analysis project Ga0335081, IMG submission 206713) | Soil microbial communities from Loxahatchee National Wildlife Refuge, Florida, United States - Lox_Sample_3.5 | ecosystem: Environmental > Terrestrial > Soil > Wetlands | place: USA...
GCTCATCCCGCGCGACCGCAGGAGCTGGATGAGCGCCCTTCTGAATCGTCGGGGGTACGACTTCAGCTTCCACCCCGCATCGAAATGCACCAGCACCGCGCCCCGTTTCGGCGTGCGGCGCCCGGCCGCTGCCGGGCTCCACACCCGCTCCGCGTCTTGGCTCGACGCTCCCAGGGCGAACGCGATCGCGTGGCGGAGATGATATCGAGTCGTGCAGTAGTCGCGGTGGGTGCGCAGCAGGTGCGGTATGCGCCGGACCGGCCGGCCCATGCCGGCCATCCGCTCGTACACGTTCTTGACGCTCTCGAACGCATTCTCCTGCTCGTTGAACGGCCCCGGATTCATGGGTGACCAGCCGGGCCGGAATGGCGTCCGCCCGGGATCTACCAGGAGGTCGATCTCGGGGAGGACGAGACGCGCGATCGGGGCGTAGTCCTCCATCACCATCATGGAATCCACGGAGCGGCAGCTCGCGAGGACCTGGCAAAGGAAGAGGACGTCACCGGCATGGAACGGAAGCACGGCCATGTGCTGCAGTGCAACCTGGTGCTGTCCCTTCCGGAGCGAGCACGCGATTTGGGCCGGCAGGGTCGCTGCCTTCTCGTGGAAATGCTTCGGGAGGAACCCGTTGTGCGGCGCACCACCGACGGCGAGCTCCGCGGCCGTCACGAGCGCCACGTTCCACCCGAAGGCGGCGTTCAGGAACTCCCGGTCCAGGCGAGCGTCGAGCGCCGACAGTGCCGAGAGCATCAGGACGTCCTTGCGCGCAACTCGTCGCCGGAACAGGTACCCCGCCGCCAGGCCCCCTGCGTCCGACAGCACCACCGCGTCCGACTGAGGCGGAGCCCGTGTCATCGCATTAACGACCTTCTCCGTCCAAGTGAATGCAGATCCCATCCGAGCGTTCAGGACGATCCACGCAGCCGCCGCCGGCACAAGCTCCTGCGACCGCATGAGGAGCTCGGCGACGTAGCGAGCTGGAGACGCGAAGCACGAGTCCATGAGCTCGAGGTCGCCGGGGCCGTCCGGAACCACAGCGAACTGCAAAAAGTCGGTGTGGTCCGACGTCGCGTGCGTGCCGCGCCCCCACGACCCCGGCTTCTCCCCGAGCGCCTCCGCGATGACGATCTTGGACCCACTCATGAATACTCCGCAGCTGGGGCTCGTGATGAGCGCACGGCCGACCCGCAGCACGTCTCGTGCCACGAGAAGATCGAAGAGCCGCGCCAGACGAACAGCCACCGCAGGCGTCGCCGGGCGCCAGACCGTGGTCGTCGAGGTCGGCAACGGCCCCGCGGAACGCGCGCACAAGCCCAGACCCCGGCGCGAGCCGCTCGTCGGCATTCCACACCATAGGTGGCGCCATCCCGGTGGCGTCAGCCCCATGACAGCGCCTTGGGCGAGGGGGGCACCGGTCGGCGAAGAATCCTACCTCACCGCTTGCTCACAGTTGGTGCGGATGTCGGCACGCATGACGACTGCCGAAGACTGGGCGAATGTGGTGAAGGCGCGAAAGCGCCCGGGTGAAGGAAGCGGTTGACGACGAGATCGATGACCGGATCGTCGAGGCCGCTGCGCTCACGCGCGAGGCGCTCTCGGCGGGCGGGTCCGTCTGGGCGATCGGGAACGGCGGATCGGCATCCGATGCAGAGCACTTCGCCGCCGAGCTCTGGTGGGACGCTTCCTATTGGAGCGCCCAGGGTTTCGGGCGACGGCGCTGACCGCGGACTCCTCCATCGTGTCGGCCATCGCCAATGATTGCGGGTACGAGCACGTGTTCGCCCGCCAGCTGGTGGCCTGCGCCCGGCACGGCGACGTCCTGTTCGCGATCTCCACGAGCGGGTTGTCCCGAAACATCGTGCTCGCTGCCGGCGCCGCCCGCGAACGAGGCGTGCACGTCATCGGGCTCACGGGCGAGCGCACCGGGGATCTCGCGCCGCTGTGCGACGTGTGCCTGAGGGTGCCGTCGCGCGAGACACCGCGCATCCAGGAGGCCCACATCCTCGTCCTCCACATCATCGCCGAGCTCCTGGAGCGATGACGTACGCCCGGCCGGCCGTCTTCCTCGATCGGGACGGGGTTCTGGTCGAGGAGCGCGGCGACGTCACCCACGCTTCTCAGCTGCGCTTGGTCACCACGGCCGGGTTTGCGCTCGTCGTCGTGACGAACCAATCCGCGATCTCTCGCGTCCTGGTATCGGCGAATTTCGTGAGCGAAATGAACGCGTGGCTGGGGGCGCGGCTCGCTCGCGCCGGTGCAAACATCGAAGGGTTCTACGTCCGCCCGCACCACCCCGCGAGAGTGGTCACCGAGCTCCGGCACGTCTGCGGCTGCCGCAAGCCGAGGCCTGGTCTCGTCGTGACCGCCTCGCGCGAGCTGTGCCTCGCACTCGATCGCCGGTCGGTCCCAGTTGGAGGCCAGCAGAGCGACGTGGAGTGTGCGCTCGCTGCCGGTGTGACCCCCGCGCTCGTCCGGACCGGGAAGGGCGTTACGTGCGAGCCGGAGGCGCGCCGCATTGTCCCCGACCTCCTCGTTGCCGGGGATCTGCTCGAGGTCGCACGCGCACTCATGGCGCACCCATCGGGAATGAGTCCATGAGGGGAGCAGGATCGTCGTCGCAGAGATGCTCGGACAGTTCCCGGCGGCGAGGGAGAGCGGCCAGCCGCGTGACATCCGAGCGCATCGACCTGCCAGGATTCACGATCGCCCTGGCGTCCCGCGATCTCGATTTCATGGACGCGTGCTTTGCGTTCCCGGTCGGCGATGTCGCCGAACTGGCCATGAGGTCGCAAAGGATCGCGCCGACTGCCGAAGCTTGGTCATCCTGAACGCAGGCGGGGGTCTGCGTCCGCCTGAACGGGAAATGCTGATGGTGGACTCGGGTACGGGCGAGGCACCTATTTCCGACACCGGGGGTCGAGCGCGGGACGGCCTGGGGCTCTTCCCGACAGCGTTCAACGCCCGCCAGGAAGAGGTTCCTGAGCGGCGCATTTGCGCGTCAGATCCCTGGCTCGCCAAGCCCATGACGCCGTCGTGTGGCTTAACGCGAGTTCTTTTGCGGGCATTCTCGCTGGCGCGGTCGTTGCTCAGATTCTTAGACGCTCCGGCCTTCCGCCGGGTTTCGTTTCGAAAAGCCGTCCCGTGAACCAGCTCCGGCCCCCCCTTCTCCCCTTGGCCACCATCATTCCGGGCACCAACGGCCAGGAGGCCAACTTCCGCTGCCTCCTCGCGCTCGCCGAGCAGTCGAGAGGCGAAATCGTCGTCGAGGGCGACCGCACCAATGACGCCCGAGCGACGCTCCAGCACATGGAGGGCATCCGGGGCATCCGCACCGAGAAGGACGAAGCCTTCGCTCGCGCCTGCACCCAAAGCGCGTCCGCCGCCAATCGGGAGGTGCTTGTCCCACGCGGTCCAGCCATGCCGATCACGTCCACGACCTGGCCCGCCCCGATCTTGCCTCCGACCCCCATCTCGTTCCAGCCGGCACCGTCCCGATGCTCTACTCGCGCGCGGGCGCGCCACGCAGCTTCGTCGAAGGGATACTCGCGCACCTTTCCGGCCATGGCAGCGCTGGCACCCCCGCTGGGGAGGTTCCGCGTCCGAGCGCCTGCGTGCTCGGCCGGTCGAAGGAGCCGCGGCTCCGGCCAGAGCTCGCGAACGTGCCGGCCGCGGGTGCGGTCCGCTCGACTTGCATACTCTCCTTTAGCCGTGACCCCTCGCCCTTGGGCCGTCCTCCTCGACGGCACGCTCGTTGACAGCGTGCCGCTTATGCTGACCTCGGTCCGGCACGCGTTCAACCGGTCGCACCGCCCCACCGACACCGAGTGGAGCGCCGGAATTGGCGTCCAGCTGCACGTAATGCTCAGGCCATGGTCCGAGAGCGGGGCAGGTCTCGACGCGCTCGTCCAACGCTACCGCGCGCACCAGCTCAAGAACCACGATCAAAAGGGGCGGCCGTTCCCTGGTGCCCCAGAGGCAGTCCGTACCCTGCGCGACCGCGGCCACCCCATCGGAATCGTCAGTGGCAAGACCAGCGAGGGTATCCAGCGTACGCTCCGGCACGTCGGCCTCACCTCCGACATCGACGACATCGTGGCCGCCGATGACTGCCCGCGCCACAAGCCCGACCCGACCCCCGAGTTCCTCGCGCTCAAGCGCCTCGACCGGGAGCCCGGGCACGCGCTCCTCATGGGCGACACCGTCGTCGACATCGCGGCCGGGAATGCCGCGGGTGTCGTCACCATTGCCGTGACCTGGGGCACCTGCACGCGCGAGACGCTCGCGGCCGGGCGCCCCACGCACCTCCTCGACGATCCGGCGGGCTCGCCGGAGTTCGTCGCTCGGATGTGCTGCGGCCGCGAAGCGACACACCAAAAGGAAAGGTTGGAACCGTGATAGAATCTCAGCTCTCTCTTCTCCCCTCGGCCACCATCGTTCTTCCGGTTACCAACGGCTGGGAGACGACCTTTCGAGCGCTACTCGCCCTCGCGGAGCGCTCGAAAGGGACGCGCCGCGAGGTCATCGTCGTGGACAATGGCTGCACCGATGACACACGCGTGGCGCTTCCGCACCTCGAGGGCCTGCGGGTCATCCGGAACGAGAAGGACCAGGGATTCGTGCGCGCCTGCAACCAAGCCGCGGCCAACGCTCACGGCCAGGTACTCGTCTTCCTTGATCGCGACGCCGAGGTGGGTAGCGGCTGGCTCGAGCGACTCGCCAGGATCTTCGTCGATGTGCACGTCGCGGCCGTCTGCCCGCCGGACAGCCTCTCCGGCGCGTTCCTCGCGGTGCGCACAGCCGACTATCGACAGGCGGGCGGCCTCGACGAGAAGAGCGTGACGGCCGCGGACGACCTCCTCGCGCGCTTGATCCGGAGCGATCGACGCGTCCAAGTCGCCGAAGACGTGCCCGTGACGATGCCAGCCGCACCGATTGCGCGCCCGGAGCCGATCCGCCCGCCCGTGAGCGTCGTGGTCCCAGTCCACGACTGCGGTCCCACCCTGGCGGCATGCCTGCGCGGGGTCGAGCGGAACCTCCTGCCAGTGGACGAGGTCCTGATTGCGGACGGAGCATCCCAGGACGAGACGCTCCGCCTTGCTTACGAGTTTGCCTCCAGGCATCACCGCACCGCGAGGGTGATGGACCAGGCAGGCGACGTCACGGGGGCGGCCCTCAAGGGCCTCGGCGCCGCTAGCCGGGAGTTCGCGCTCGTGATCCACCCCTGCGTCGAGATACCGAATGGCTTCATCGACGGGGTGGTCGCGCTGTTCGCCGGCAACGCGAACGCCGGCGCCATCGCCATCCAGGTGCCTCGAACCGGCGTGTGCGTTTTCGGACGCTCCGACGACATGCGCACCGTTGGGGCGAGCGACGTGAGCGCGCTGTTTCAGGATGACGGCCTCGCGCTCGGACGGGCGCTGCAGCGGATGGGCTCGCGGCTCGCGTATGTGCCCGCCCCTCAGGCGGAAGCCAGGGCCGAAACCAACCCGGGCAAGCCCGGCCCCAGCTCTGCCTCTCCTGGAGCACAGACCGCGCTGATACCCAGGGAAATCGAACGCATGATTGGAGGATAGACAAGCCGACACGCGGTCAACGGTACCAGCTCCGGGACGGCTCGCTTCTATCGCTGCCCCGCAGCGGCTGGACCCGTCAGATCGCCCGTCACCTCGAGCGTTGTCCCATCAGCGGCCACCTCGCGCCCGCCAATCACGGCCCCCGCTGCGAAGGCCGCGAGCAGCGGCTGCAGGGCGCGCCGCTAGAGAACGGTGAGCGCAGCCGACAGCCTGATGGCCAGGTGCACACCGAGACGGTAGCCTCCGTCGCCCGCACCGGGATGCGGGGAACGCCTTCTCGAAACGGCCGCCCCGCCCGACACCGCCCCCCGAGAAGCGCCTGGCAGCAAGGACCCAGTCTCGATGGCCGAGAGATACTGGCGAGAACCAGGGCGACCCCCGAGGTCAGCGGGCGCTTCTGGGGCCATAAGTGCGACGCCTCGGTGCTGACCGCGCAAAGTAATGGCCTGGCGGGTGAGCGCAGCCACATGAACGGTCTTCGATTTCGGGAACCGCTACGGGGCAGGTGTCAAAGAGACAACGTCGGAGCGCACTGGGAGCTCGTGCACGATGGCGTCCCCTTTGCACCCGAGAGCAGCCGTGAGCGCCTATGCCGTCTGCGTCGTCCAGCCTCCCGGGTTTCTCCACAGTGCGGGACTCCATGAAGTCGGGGAACTGCTCGTCCACGGCCTGCGCAGACTCGGCCATGATGCGGTTCTCTGTAGCGAGCCTGCTCAGAACGGTCGCCGGTCCCTCGTGCTCGGTCCCTGCTTTCTGCCAGCGCATCCACTGCCTGTTCCAGCTAACGCGATTCTCTACAATTTCGAGCAGATCTACCCGGAATCGCCATGGTTCTCGCCCGAGGTGTTGCAGCTTTTCCGATGCCACGAGGTCTGGGACTACAGTGCCCGGAATGCTAGCCGGTATTCGGAGCTGGGCCTCGCGTCGCCCCGAGTCGTTCCGATTGGCTATGTCTCCGAGCTGGCGCGGATCCTCAGGTCCGCGCAAGAAGATATTGATGTTCTCTTCTACGGCTCGCTGTGCGATCGGCGCAAAGCCATACTGGACGCGCTACGCGCTCGCGGTCTGCGTGTCGAGTCCGTATTCGGAGTCTATGGCAGCGCTCGCGATGAACTCATCGCTCGCTCGAAGATCGTGCTCAACCTCCACTTGTACGAGGCGAAGGTCTTCGAGATTGTGCGCGTCTCCTACCTCTTGGCAAATGGCCGCTGTGTCGTATCCGAGCGCGGCGCCGATCCGGCCGAGGAAACCGAGTTCCAGGGTGGGGTAGCATTCGCAAGCTACAGAGATCTCGTCGATACCTGCTCCCGCCTCGCCGTCGATCCCGTCGCGCGCGCCGCGCTCGCTAGGTCTGGACACGCGATCATGGCCCAACGGGACGAGGTCACCTACCTCCGCGAGGCGCTTGGAGCTTCAAACACCCCCAAAGTCAAGGCTCCCCCCCGGATCGCATCGGCAATGGCTAGCCGGCAGTCGACTGGCGATCGGTCGCCTAGCGCTGTGGCTCCCCACCACCACGGCGCCTGGCCGGAGGGGGTCTCCGTAGCTCGGCAGCGCGGACGCCGTGCCCTCGACGTGAGGTGCGCGAGCGGTGACATGGGGGTTGCGATGCTTGCGGCGGGCGCCTCAGAAGCGGCAGAAGAGCGCTGGGAATATCGCGGTGCGGGAGTCCTGGATCGAAACCAGGCGAGCTCCGCCACTCTTGTTCTCGCCGATGCCGGTCTGGTGTCCGAGACCCAGGCTCAAGCAGTTGCTGCGGCGCCATCGCAAGCCGTGGGGCTGGCGGCCAAGCTCGTGACAGCGTTTGACGGGGATCCCCAGCGGCTACTCGTGGAAGGCAGCGTTGCCCGGCACCCTTTGGCGGCGCGCCGATCCAGGCCGCAGGGAGAGGTCGTCGCCGAACCGCTCCCCGACCCGTGGCGCGGCGCACGACCTGTTCGCGTACTCATCGCCCCCGATCTACAGAATCCGGCTGATGTCTGGGCCAGTACGCTCCACGGCATCGTCGCGGGACTTGGTGTCAATGACCGCATCACCATTGGCGTCGCCTTGCCCCTTTCCGCAATCATGCCGCCTCATTCAAGGGTCCAACAGATCTCAGCGAATGCCAAGGTCGAAATTCGCCTCACCGAGGCACCCAAGGATGTGGCCGGCTGGGAGCGCCTGCTGGGCGGTGCGACGATGTTGATCCCCACCTCAACCCGGCCTGACATTCTGTCTCTCGCGCGCCGCGTCGGGATCATGGTGCTGGCTCCACAGAGCATGTCGAATCTCCTGTAGCGCAGTGACTGTCTCTGCAGCACGCGATCGGCTCACATAGTCCCATATCTGTTCCGGTGCCCGGAAGCACCAACGCTCTCTGAATCTGAAGCGTCAGCGCCCAATCGAACCGGGGCACCGTGCCATCCCCCGTACCCGAACTTTCATGCGTGATCATCTGCCGTATTCGCCAGACCGTGGCGCCAGCCAAACCGCGAAAGGAGCGCGCGTTCCCATCTGTGAAACGGTAATTGATGTCGCCGACTGCCGTGCGCACGGGCGAACAACAGAAGGACGGCAGTTCGCTCTCAGCTGTGTGTGGGCGGCGATACTTCGCGCCGACGCATTTCGAAAGGTGGGCTGTCTTCGGCCAGCGGAGCCGTGCGAGGCCGAACGCGACCCGGCACCAGGCTCGTCGAGGCGGAATTCTGCCTGCTCTCGCCATCGCAGGGCGCGGTCGCTTCCGATGCCGGCGGTGGAATGATCGCGCTGCCACGACCCCCGACCGCATCCGTCCTGCGCCATGTTGAGGCGCGACGGCACGTATGAACTCCGTTCAGCCCTGGGCCGCAAGCTGCGGCGTCGACATCGCGGCGCCCAGCAGTGCCTCCAGCCACCCCGGCAGCGGGGTCGGCTCCACGAACAAGCCATTTCCCGCTGGCAAAGCCAGGACCTGCGGATGAGCCTGTTCGAGAGGGACGCGGGAGATCGGGAGAGCGTACCGCCTGCAGCGAGGAAACGGAGGCACGAACGGGCCCTCGAGCGCTCTCGGCGCGCCGCCGATCCGGAGCAGTACTACCTCTCCACCAAGCGGCAAGAGAAACGAGCGCAACGACGTGGCAGGCAGAGCTACCGACACCCCCGGCGATCCCAAAGGGGCCACGCAAGTCACGCTCCGATGGCAGGCCGCTCAGTGGCCGCCTGGAAGGATCGCCTCTCCTGCAGTTGCCGGCAAACGCGAGCGGCCTTGGCGTCGGACGCGGCGCGCGGTCGCCTTGATGCAGGACCCCAACGAGCCTCGTCCCGCGAGTCCCGCGTGGGTCTCGACACGCCGAGCTCCCGCGCTGATGCCGTTCCGGCGACCCGTTCCTCAGGCGACCCGCGGCAGGGGACCATCCGGCGGCAACGCATCGATGGCCCGCCGCAGCTGGTCGAGTCCCGGGTAATCCGCCGACAACTCGGCAAGCGCGGCCATGGCGCTGCGCGCGTCCTCCCGGCGCCCCTGCCTGCGCAGGCAGTCCGCCAGGAGATAGGCATGCGCCGGCCGCGCGTTTCCCTCGCCCGGATGGGCGCGCAGGTGCCGCTCCACCAAGTCCGACCGACCGAGCGTATAGGCGGCGTCGAAGAAGTTCGACAGCGTCTCGTCGCGCACGGGTTTCCGCTCGACGGCCTTGGCGAAGAACTCGAGCGCCAGCTGTCGGTCACCGAGGTTCCAGCATGCGAACCCGAGTTGGTTGAACGTCTCCCCGTCCGCCTTTCCCGCCACGACGATGGCGCGAAGCCCTTCGACTGCCACCGCGTACTCGCGCGCCTCCAGCTGCGCGGCCACCCGGACGCGTATCGCCTCCGGGTCCTGCGGGGCAAGGGGCTTGTTCCACTTCTCCATGAAGAGCTTTTGGTTCTCCTCGTTGCCGACCCCGCCCCCGTTCTTCTCTTCGTTGAGATGAACCACCTTGACCTGATTCGAGATGGCGACCTGGCCACCGTGCTTTTGCCGCAACTGCATGAAATAGTCGGTGTCCTCCCAGCCAGCGCGAACGAAGCGCTCGTCGAAACGCACATCGGTTCGGCGAAAGGCACAGCAGGCCGTCGGTATGTGGTTCACCGCCACCAGAGGACGATCGAGACAGTAGTCGTTCGCGGTGTTGAGCCCGGGTCGACCGTCGGCCCGCATGAGCCGCGCCGACACTGCCGCGAGCTCCCGGTTTTCCTTGAGAACGTAGATGAGCTGGCGGTTCCACCCATAGGGCAGGTCGGCGATGTCGTCATCGCACATGATGACGTAGGGGCTGCGCGCGCGCTCCAGGCCCTGATTGCGGTTGCGAGCGGCGCTCTGGTGTCTTCCCACCACGATGAGGTTGTACGGGGGCGCCGTGATTCGCGGGATGTCGCGGAGTAGCCGCGCCAGTGTCTCGCTCGGCACATAGGCCGGCACGATGATGTCGGCCTCCAGATCGGAGCGGAAGTGGTACGGGAAATCGCTTTGCTCCTGGTAGGGGACAAGCTCCTCCTGGCCATGGAGACAGGCGTAGTTGCGGTTCACGCCGCCGCACACGTTGCGCACGCCGCAGCGACCACACGGGCCCTCAGCCGAGTTGATATTCTGCTGAAACGATCGTCCCTTTTCTAGATGAGCAGCCGTCGTCTTCGTGCTGACACCATAGTCCCACTCGTACGGATCGAACATCACCTGCGGGTTGTTGCACACGTGGCTCTCGAGGCCGGGCAGCGCGCACATTGGGAAGTAACGCACGTTTGCCCACACGCGCTCCCTGTCCAGGTACTCCAGGGCTTCTCGCAGCGCAGGCGCCACCTCCGAGACCCGGATCTGCACATCGTTCAGCCGCCGCGCGACGGTCGGGTCCTGCTGCTTGCCCCACTCCGCGTGGGGATTGAAGTTGATGAAGTTGACGATCCGGGCTCGCACCACCTCGACGTCGTGCCGCGCCAGACGCGGCAGGTCGGCAGCGTTGTATCTGGTCAGGGTTCGGTTGATCCGGACGAAGCATCCCTCCCGGTTCAAGTACTCGATCGTGTCATGGACCTTCTTCCACGCTCCCTTCACCCCCACCAGATCGTCGTGGCTCGACTCGTACCCGTGCAGCGAGACGAGCCATTCGCGACACCCGGCCCCCACCGCCCGCTTGACCTTCTCGAGCGAGAGCCCGACGGTCAAGGTGCAGGTGTGCAGCCCCATCTCCTCGGCCCGAGCGATGATCCTGGAGAAATCCGGGTGAAGGGTCGGCTCGCCACCGGTGAAGTCAACGGAGTTGCAGCCCCGCCCCCGGGCCGCCACCAGCTCTGCCTCCACCGTCTCGAACGGCTTGGTCCAGCTCTCGTCGACATGCGCGTAGTAGCACATCCGACACTTGGCATTGCAGACCCTGTTCACATCCACCACCGCCCGGGCCGTAGGAATGAGGCCATTCTCTGGTAGGACGGCGACTGGGCCACAGGTCTGATTCATGTCGTTCTTCTCCGTTCGCGCCTGCAAGCGATCCACTCGGTTGGGCAACGCAAAGGAGCGTTCCACGGCCCGAGGCTTCGCGACGCGAGGCCGAGACGAGGTGTCTGCAACACGCGCTCCAACTCTCCCGGCGCGTCAACTGCGTCAATCCGCGCTCTCCGCTGCTGGGGTCAGGGCCTTGACTGTAGAGAGCTGTCACATCCATGACACCCGCTGCCGGGCGCGCCCGGGGTGGGCCTTGTCATCGAGCCTGCGAGCGCAGATGCCAGGCTGGAGAACGGCATCGTCGGCCAGTTCGAAATCCGGGGCACAAGGCATCCGCGTTGCAACGACCCCCTCCAGGCGACACCGAGCAAGAACGAGGTCATCGATGCTGAAGTCGGAATCGAAGAGCGAACCAGCTGCTCCACCGCCACCGTCTGCCGGTGCACCCACACCCCGCGAGATCGATGGCCTGCTCACGGCCCGCAACTTCGAGCGCGCTCAGGCGCTCATCGAACGCCGGATCGCAGTATGCGGCGCCGACGCCGAGTCACTGAATGGGCTCGGCTATATCCGGTGGCAGCTGGGCGCAAGGGAGGAAGCGCTTGGCTTCTTCCAGAAGGGCGCGATCGCCGATCCCGAGGACCGCGGCGCCCTGCGCAACTTTTTCGACGCCGCCTGCGTGCTCAAGTCCTTCGAAATGGTGGAGGCGTTCCTGCGCGCGCGGCCCGGTGATCATGACGCCCCCTGCCTGCTTGCCGATTGCATGGCACGGCAGGGACAAGGACAGGCCGCCGCGCGCATCCTCGACGAGGTGCTCGCGCGCAGGCCAGACCACGAGGGAGCGTTGAAACTGCGCGGGCAGATCGGGGCCCAACCGCGGGTTCCGGCGGGCCCGGGCCCCGCAACAGAAGGGACACATCACCGGTACAGCAAGCTCGCCCACATCACGCGGCGTGGATGCATCGATGTCGGCCACCCGTGCGACATCAATTGTCTCTTCTGCTATCACCGCTTCGAGGACAAGGGAGCGCGTCGTTTCCTTCCGGCCGAAGAGATCATGCACCGGCTTTCCCGCGATGCGGAGCACTTCGGTCTCACGGTGACCGATTTCACGGGGGGCGAGCCCTCGCTCCACCCGCAGATCGTCGAGATCGTCGCCCACGGCGCCAGGATCGGCAATCGCATATGTCTCATCAGCCATGGGCAATGGCGCCGGATGGACCGCATCGACCGGATCATCGACGCTGGCGTCCACGAGTTCCTTATCTCGATTCACGGGATCGAAGGCGACCACGATCGCGTTACGAACCCCGGTGCGTTCGCCCATATCATGCGGAGCGTCGAGCACCTGCGGTCACGGGGGGTGCGCTGGCGGGTGAACTGTGTCGCGACCGCACTCAACGCGCCCAACCTTCCCGAGTACGCCCGGCAGATCTCCACGTTGCCCTACCCCCCGTACAACGCCAACTTCATCGTCTTCAGCCCGCTCGCCGGCTGGCACGGGCGCGGTCTCATCGATTTCCAGGCCCGCCACTCCGACCTGGCACCCCATCTCGCCTCCGCCCTGGACATCTTCCTCGAGCGTGGAATCTGGTCCAACGTCCGTTACTACCCGATGTGTATGCTCCCCGGAAGGGAGCGTCACGTCACCTGCTTCCCACAGATCTGCTATGACCCATTCGAGTGGGACTACCGCTCCTACTGCAATCTCACCGACCAGGTCATCGAGAACGTCCGCCTGCGCGGCGAGAAATGCGGCATCCCCGCCGGGAGCCCAGGGCATCTCTTCTTCAACACCTGGTCCCTCCTGCAATCACAGCGCCTCTATCGCCACGGTCCGGCGTGCATCGATTGCCGCCTGAGGTTCATCTGCGACGGTGTGGCAGAGCAGTATCGCAGTCGCTTCGGCTTCGACGAGCTGTGCACGCAACCAGGTGAGGCGGTGCGGGATCCGATCTTCTTCCGACGCGCCTGGCCGCAGGCGGTGGGGAGCAAGTCATGAGGCTGCTCGTCGGTCCTGGCCTCAAGGATCCCGCCGGCGAGGAGGCGCTTCTCGTCAAGGCGCTCAGGTCCCACGCAGACGTCGTGACCTTTCCGGGGGGCGTCCGCAGCTTCGACGAAGTCCTGGCAGGTCTGCCAGCCGGCTGGGAACCAGAGGCCGTCCTGGTCCGCGACGCAGAGTTCTATTTTCTGCCTCCCGGACTCGAGCGGTCGCCCTGGCCCGTTCACGCCCTGGTCGGCGACTACAACCTGTCATTCGACCGCATGCTTCCCATCCTCGACTGCTTCGACCGGTTCTACTGCGACGAACGCGGCGTTCGCATCTTCCGGCAACTCGGGTTTGACCAGTGCGAGTTCTTCTGCCTCTACGGGTATGACCCCGAGATCCACCGGGATAGCGGCACGCCCAAAGACCTCGACGTAGTCTTCGTCGGCAACCTGAACCATGCCGTCCAGAAGGAGCGCGAGCGAGCGCTCTATCAGCTCGCGCGCGTCGGGGCGCGTCGGCGCGTACTCATCACCTCCGGCGTGTACGGCACCGAGTACGCGAAGCTTCTG
>Ga0335081_10012822_pt1 | contig 13563 bp, 9 predicted proteins | sample Lox_Sample_35_FD_206713 | JGI IMG/M metagenome (GOLD analysis project Ga0335081, IMG submission 206713) | Soil microbial communities from Loxahatchee National Wildlife Refuge, Florida, United States - Lox_Sample_3.5 | ecosystem: Environmental > Terrestrial > Soil > Wetlands | place: USA: Florida...
GTCAGGAGTGCTCCTTGATCTGGGCCCGGTAAGAGCGTCAGCAACCCTTATCGTCCCAGTTCAGGAGCACTTTCCATTGTCGGCGCGCCAGTCAGATCATGAACCCGCATGAAAAGCCAGGGCTAGCAAGCTCCCGCCTGGATCGTCAGAGTCTTCTGTCCGCTGTTCATCTGGCGGAGCGGCCATGCCCGCGACCGGGCTGGCCATGGACTGTGGCTAGATCATGATGACCAGCATGAAGGCCATGGTTATGCCCATCGCGGTGCGGCAGCCCGCGGCTACCTTCGGGCTGAGCAGGAAGGTGCTGCCCGTCGCAGGGCGGACGCCGCCAGCCGCGTCGTCGTCGCCGACTGTATGGCTGCCGCCGATCGCCTGATCCAGCGCGGTGCCTGCCTCGGTGCCAGCTGCACTGGACTCGGCATACAGGGCAGCCGAGCCTCCCGGGCCGGCCCCGGCGGTGGCGCCCGCCAGCCTCATGCCGGCGAAGTAGCTGCCGTGCGCGTGTGCCGGGCCGGACAGCCGGTCAAGGTCCAAGACGACGTAGGCAGACAGCCAGAGAATGAAGATGAACGCAACCACGGGCGCGTTCAGCGTCTGCATCGCCATCCCAGAGCCGCCGCCCATCCCGCCCCCGCCGCCCGCAGCTGGCGCAGTCAGTGCGACGAACATGTACAGCATCGCCGCGCTGTGCACCAGGTGCGGCATGTGGTGCCCGTCGGCCAGCACCCGGGCGCCCTGCCGCCCGGATTCCCGGTACACCTGCCAGCCGAACCACGCCGTCATGACGGCGAAGATCACGTCCCACGCATCGTTCGGCAGGGTGGTCAGGCTCGCGACCAGCATGCCGGCCATCGCGATACCCATCAGCAGGTGCGCACCGTCAAGGTCCGCATCGCCGGCCGACCCGGCCCACGGCCGGGCCGCCACTAGCCGGCCGGCGCTGACCGCGGCGACCAGCAGCATCACCGCGGCCAGGATGTCCAGGATCCAGCTGGGTGTCATCATGCCGTTGCCCCTTCCTCGCGGCCCGAAGGCTGCGATGCGCCTCGGGCCGGGACCGGGGCTGGGACCGCGGCCCGGACGGGCCAGTAGGCCGCAGCGAGCAGGATCAGCAGCAGGCCCGAGTTGGGGTCGGTCGCCCCGCCGGCCAGGATGGCCCCGAACGCCTCCCCGAAGACCCAGATGAGCGCCGCCACCACGATGGCCAGGACCACGGCCGCGCGCGCAGCGGGCCGCGGCAGGTAGACGCCGACCGCGATCAGCGCGAGCGCGACGGCCAGCGCGATGGAGGCGGCCAGCCCCTGGCGCGCGAGTACTGACGCGGCGTGGTTGTCCAGGGCGGCCAGCCAGCCGGGCTGGCCATCTGCCATGCCCGCGATCATGTCGTGCAGCGCCTGGGGCGCCCGGTTGCCAGGCAGCAGGGCGAAGTAGGCAAGGCTTCCCCACAGCACGAGCCACAGCGCCCGGGCGATCTGAGTGCCCACCGCGCGGGCGGCCGGGAACGGGGCGGTGGCCGCGGCCCGGTCGGACGGCCACAGCAGCACCGCGAGCAGCGCGTAGATGATCACCGCGCCGGGCGCCCCGTTCACCGGGCTCGCGGCGGGGGTTAGTACCTCGCCGAGCCCTTCGCCGAACCACCAGACACCGAGCGCCCAGGCGATCGAGGCGGCCAGCGCCACCTTGAGCGTGGGCCGCCACGCGATGCCGAGCGCCAGCAGCAGCTGAATCGTCGCGAAGATCGTATTCAGCAGGACGGCATGATGCTCGACCAGGCGAGCATCCCACGTGATCGGGCTGGCCACCACCCTGGGATTGCCCGGCGCGGTTCCCGCCAGCATCTGGCCGAAACCGTTGGTGAACATGAACGACTGGTACTGCAGCACCGCGTCGAGCAGCCAGATGGCCGCCAGGCAAAGCTGCAGCACCCGCCTGGTGTCTGGCCCTTGCCAGCTGTCCACGGCAGCGGCACTCGCGCTGCCCCGCCTCGCAGACTGTCCGCCCGCGACAGCGATCTCACTCATCCTGTTATCCCTCGGCTTCCCGTGACACAGGATCGCTGCCGCCGCCGCGCCCTGCGTGCCTAGCTCCAGCGCCTCAGATGCCGGCCAGTGCCGAACATTTCAGCGTGCACGCCTGGGCCTGAATGGACCCACGTGATCGGGCGTTATTCCCGTATACACTCAGGCGTTGCGATAAGAACACTAATCGTCAGTTCGGGCGCCGGGCAAGAGACCTGGTCAGAAAGCACCTGACGTATCTTACGAAGAGCAGATACGCGCAGGTAGACAATGATTTAGCGGATCACGAAAGTGCTGTTGTCAGGTCGGCCAGTAAACCCCATCCGGGTATTTTCTAATACCCGGATGGGGTTTATTAGATACCGGTGCAGGGTATTCGGCTCGGGAATACAAATGCCCCGCAGTGACACTGCGCTGTCAGCCGGGAATCACCGAAGCCCAGGTGAGACTGCTATGAGGGGGAGGATTGCCGGCGGGCGCAGGGCGTGCGGGTGCTTGTCTGGGTCGGGCACGGCAGGACCGGCGCGCCGGCCGTGCGCGGGCTACGGCTGGGTGGCGAGCTCGGCGGTCAGGCTGGATTCCAGCGGGAGGCCGGCGTCACGCCAGGCTACGATCCCCCCGGCCAGGCTGGCCGCGTCGCGGCCTGCCTGGGTGAGGAAGGCAGCGAGGCGGCGGGAGTACTCGCCGGCCGGGCAGATGAGCACGATCATGCGGTCCGCGGGAAAGGGGATGCCGTGGCGGAGCATGTCCTCGAGGTAGTCGTCGCGGATGTTCAGCGAACCGGGTACATGCCCGGCCCGGTAGGCCATGCTCCCGCGCGTGTCCACGCTGACCAGCCCCTGCTCGTCGAGCCGTGCGGCCAGGTCGCAGGGTGAGATCTCGGGACCCGTGGCGACCTGGTCGTCGGTCAGGTCGGCGGGCATGGCGTGGCGGGCCCGGCCGTACAGGTCGGGCCTGCGCTGCCGGATGTAGGCCAGGTAGGGTTCGAGCCGGTCGCAGGCGATGATGACGGCGCGGCGGGGCGGCCCCGGCGGCGGCGGACAGCGCCTCAGGTATTGCTGCGCGGCCCAGTAGGTGGCGCCCGTGGTGGGGCCGGCCAGCATCCCGTGAGTCCGGGCCAGGTCGACGGTGGCCTGGATAGCGTCGGCGGCGCGGACCGGGATGATGTCGGTGTAGAAGCCGGGCTCGAACAGGCCGACGTCCCACAGCTCGGCCGCGGACCGGATGCCGGGAATGAAGTCCTCCCTGGTGGAGACGATGCCGATGGTCTGCAGCCGCGGGTTGATGTCTCTCAGGCAGGTGGCGGTGCCGCGGGTGGAGCCGGTGGTGCCCAGCCCGCCGAACAGCAGGTCGACATGGCCTAGGTCGTCGGCTATCTCGCGGCCGGTGGTGTCGTGGTGGGTGCGGACGTTGACCGGGTTGGTGTACTGGCCGGTGTGATAAAAGTCGCCGGGATTGCGGGCCATGAGCGCCTCGATGGTCGAGAAGACGTCGTTGGGCACGGTCGGGTCGGGGCATTCCGACAGGCCGGGAAGTTCTTCGAGGTCTGCGCCGACCAGTTCGAGCATGTCCCGCACTTCGGGGACCTTGGCCCGGTTGGTGAGCACCCGCAGCCGCAGCCCGCGCATTGCGGCGAGCACCTGGAGGGCCTTGGCGGTGTTGCCGCTGGAGGCCTCGATGAGGGTCTGCCCGCGGCCGGTGATCTCGGCCAGGTCGCCGCGGATCATGCCCCAGGCGATCCGGTCCTTTACCGATCCGAACGGGTTGCAGAACTCGAGCTTGGCGTATAGCTCGGTGCGGTCGAGGCCGTGCCGGGCGGGGTCCAGCCGCAGCAGGGGCGTGTTGCCGATCAGCTCGGTGATGTCGTGGTAGAGCACGACGAGATCTCCTCCCCCATGTCTGCAGTGTCGGCCTGCGCGGTGAGTCCGGCGCCGTCGCCGCGCACGACGGCCTTGCCCGGCTTGGGCTGCATCAGGGCTGCGGACGCGGACAGGTCCATCTGGTAGCCGGCCGTGTTGACGAAGGCCACGACGTCGCCGGGGCCGGGCAGCCGGTCCAGGAACTTCAGGTGGCTGAAGATCATGTCGCGTTCCAGGCACAGGTTGCCGCCGAAGAAGACACCCACGGGCCCCGCGTCCGCCCCGCGCGGCGCGGACCGGTAGATGAGGACCGGGTCGAGCATCACTTCCTGGTCGGCCGGGCAGATCTTGTCCCGGCTGATGTCGAGGCTGACCAGGAAGGTTCCGTCGTGCGCGGCCCTGGCGAACTCGACGGTGGCCAGGGTGAGGCCGGCGTGGTCGGCCAGCGCTTTACCCGGCTCCACCCACAGCTCGATCATGGTCTCCCGCAGCACCCGCGCGAGCGTCGTCCGGCCGCCCTGCCCGGGTAGCGGGCTGTCCAGCAGCTCGCGCAGAAAGGCGCTTCCGGGGACGGCGTTGCCGTACTTGTGGAACACCGGGACACCGCGTATCTCGCCGTTCTCGTACCGGTAGCCGAGCATGTTGTGGTCCCAGGTCAGCGCCCGGCCGCGGCCGGCCAGTCCCCGCCTGAGCGCCAGGGTGTAGGCCTCGAACGCCGCGGGGTCGGCGGTGAACGCCTGCCGGAACCCGCCGCCGATGTCCAGCACGCGCGGGTCCAGCCCGGCCGCCCAGCACTGTTCCAGCACGCCCAGGCACTCCTCGGCCGCCTGGACCTTCTCTGCGATGTCGCTGCTGTCCAGGTGGAACGACAGGCCGCGGAAGTCGACCACGTCCCGGGCCTCGCGCAGCAGGCTGATCACCGGGCTGAAACGGGCCGCGGGCACCCCGAACCGGCTGACGCGGAGCGGCCGGCCGGCGGAGCCGCCGAATCCGGACAGCCGGACCAGGACCGGCGTCCGCTCGCCGCTGCCGAGGCGGCCCAGTGCCCTGGCGCGCGCCTGCCGGATGATCTCCGACACCTCCCACTGGTTGTCGGCGTTGACAGTCATGCCCGTCCCGGTCAGTGCGGCGAGAAACGCCTGTCCCTTCGGCCCGGTCGCCTCGATCCGGCCGGGCGGGAACCCGGCTCGCAGGGCGCTGGCCAGCTCGCCGGGGGAGGCGACGTCGATGCTGATGCCGGCCTCGAGCGCGGCCGAGACGAAGGCCCGGGCCTGGCTGGCCTTGTGGGCGTAGCAGATCCGGTAGCTCAGGCCCGTGCCCGCCAGCACTTCCCCGAAGGCGGCCACGTTCTCGGCGAAGACGTCCGGGAACACCACGTGCAGCGGCGACCCGTGGCGGGCAAGAAGCCCGGTCACCAGGTCTTCACGGGCCAGGAAGGACCGGGCCAGCGGGTGGATCCGCGCGGGCAGGCTCGTCATGCGGCCGCCGGCGGCACGACGGTGTAGCCGGCGTCCCGGATCGCGTCGAAGGCCCGCTCCCGGGCGGCGACGGTGGCGAAGCCCGCCACGATCCGCTTGGAGACCAGGTCGATCTCGGCTACCGGGCTGCCGAGAGAATCGAGCAGCCCGGTGATCGTCGCCCGGCAGTGCTTGCAGTTCATGTCCGGGACGTGGAAGGTACGCTCCCGCGGGTCGGTGATCTCGTCCTCGCCGGTGCCGGGCAGCTGGCTGATCTCCACCCGGTCCAGCAGGGCGGCGAACGTCTCCACGTACGCCGATACGACTCCGGGCTGGATGCTGAACCGCTCGCCGCCGATCGTGTGCGTCATCTGGGCCAGGCAGCGCGGCTGCTCCCCTTCGGGCAGCAGGGCGTACTGCCGGGCGATGAGGTCCAGCTCGTGGTGGTACTTTCGCACCGCCTGCGCGGTGCTCAGCCCTTCCTCGCCGGTGGCCCTGGCCATCACCGCCCGAGCCTCGGCGATCGTGGCGTCCTTCATCGCACGCAGCGTCGCCAGGTCGCGGGCCCGGTAGCGCACCGTGCCGCCCGGCCCGGGAACGAAGGACACCGGGATCATCCCGCGGCGGAACGTGGAGGCCTGCAGTTCCCAGTACCAGGTGCTCGCGACCACGCCGAAGATCCCGCTGTCCCGCAGGCCGCGGGCGAACCCGGCTGGCGTGCGGTAGGGCGTCTGATCCGCCAGGCAGGCGTGCTGGATCAGGGTCCGCGCGGTGGCCTCCACGCCGATCCGGAAAATCTCCATTGGCTCGGTGTCGGTGGTGGTTGCCGCCAGCACCCGGCGGGCACGCTCGTCCAGCCGGGCAGCGCGCGCGGCCAGCGCGTCATCGGCCGCCAGCGCCCGCCACAGCGCGAGGGTGGCTTCCCGGGCCACGATCGGCACCACCGGGCCGAGCCGGCCCGGGCCCGCATGCGCGATGTTCGGGATCCCGTCGCTGTCGTTCCACGTGACCCGGTGGGTCGCGCTGGTGACCTGGCTGGCCGGGCAGGGCTGCATGAACGCGTCCAGGTACCGCCGCTGCCCGGCGGTCAGGTGGCTGCCCGGCTCGGGAACCATGGGCGTCAGGCGGTACCTCAGGCGGCGCGGCCCGCCTAGGAACTCCGCTCCGACGGCCCTGCTTGCCGGAAACAGGCGGGGGAAGGCCAGGCCCGCCAGGATGGCCGAGGCAGCCGCCCGGTCATATCCCTCGACCGGAGCCGCGAGCGGATCCTTCCGCATTCCTATCCCGCCTCCTCCGCCAGCCCGCATAGGACATCAGCCAGCCGGCTCAGCTCAGCCCCGGAGTTGTACGCGTGCGTGCTGACCCGGACCGAGTCCTCATAGCCGCTGCCGGGCGGCAGGCAGTGCCGGCCGGCCCGCACGCAGAAACCGCGGGCGCTCAGCGCGAATCCCAGGTCTCCGGACCGGACTCCGTCCATGCGGAACGACACGATCCCGTACCCGGCCTGGCACTTTCCCCAGGCGGGACCGGGCAGCAGGCTCAGGCGCGGGATCTCCCCGAGCCGGCTGATCAGGAACCGGGTCAGCGCCTGACCGTGCGCGGCGATGCGGTCGATGCCGAGCTCGTCGATGAAGTCCAGGGCCGCGCCCAGCGCGGTGATCCCCGGCAGGTCCGGCGTGCCGCCCTCCAGGCCCTCGGGCATGCGCAGTCCGTGCAGCCCGCCCGCGTACAGCCGGATGTCGGTGCCGCCGCCGGGCAGGAACGGCGCCAGTTCCGGGTGCACCCTCCGCCGCGCGTACAGCACCGCCGTCCCCGGGATGCCGAACATCTTGTGCCCGCTGAGCACGGCGAAGTCGGCGTCCAGCCCGGCCACGTCCAGCCGCACGTGCCCGGCGCTCTGCGTGCAGTCGAAGCACAGCCGGACCTGGTCGCCGACCTGGCCGCGCAGCTCTTCCAGCGTGGTCATCGAGCCGAACAGGCTGTGCACGTGCGTGGCCACGATCAGCCGGGTGCGCGGCGATACCTTGGACAGGATGTCGGCAGTATCGGCTTCCCCGGTGGCGGTCAGCGCATAGGGCACCAGGACGATACGCGTCCCCGAGCGGGCCAGGACCTGGCGCAGATTCAGCCACGGGTACACCGTCGAGGAATGATCGAGCGGGCTGAACAAGATCTCATCCCCGTCCGCCAGGTTTGCCATTCCCCACGACAGCGCGACCGCATTCAGCCCTGCCGTCGCTCCCGGCACGAAGACGATTTCATCCGGACCCTGCGCACCGATAAATCCTGCGACCCGCTCGCGAACATCTCCGATCCGCCGGCCCGCGCGGCTCGACCACGGATAGGATCCCCGGCCCGGATTTGCCGCCGGGACGGCCATCTCGGCGGCCACCGCCTCGATCACGTGGCGTGGTTTCTGCGTGGTGGCCGCGCTGTCCAGATACACGGTGCCGGGCTCGGCCTGCAGTGCCGGGAAGTGGTCCCGGGCCAGCGCCGGCAATGCGCCTGGCGGCAACGGCCGGGCAGCGCCTGACGGCCGCAGTGCGGCACGCGCGCGGCGATGAGTCAGATTCGTCACGAACGCTCCGGGGGCAAAAACGCGGCCATCTACAGTTCAACAATGACTCACGGCGCACGGAACGCCAAGAGATAGACGGCCGGAGCCCTCTGAGAAGAGTCAGCTGAATACCTCCGGGGAGTTTCCGGAATACCCTGGGGATGTATAGGCGATACCCCGGCGGGCTATTCTCGGGCCACCTGGATTGGTCAGCGCGAGTCGGCGCGGCTGCCGGGATAGCACCCTTACATGGCACGGGTATTCCGGCATCTGGGCAGCTCATCGCCTAGGTCCACGGCGGACACCTGCCTTCTTGCGTGGTTATTCACAGCCCGGTATTGTTCTCCCGCTATCCCGCCAGCGAGAATGCCAGGAGCTGTAATGCGCACGCGGCCGATCGACTTTTTCCTGCTGCCCCGCCATGCCAGATCGGCCACCTCAGGTCCGGCCGCGCCGACGATCGGGGCGGCGACCGGCGGATCAACCAGGTGGTCGAGGACGAGGTGATCTAACCAGCTGGTAAGGGACGGGACGCTTGACTACTACTTCCGAGCGCGCTGGCTACCAACGGCAGTGGTTGTGGGCGGTCAGCGCAGCGAGCGAGGTGCCACCCGCTGATCTGCTTGCGGCCGTAGCCGAGGAACTCGTGGCCCTGTGGTCCGACCTGGCATCGGCGATGCGCCGGGCACGGCCCGGGTGCTGGTCGCTCGAGTCCGACGCCCTGGTGGTCCGGATCGTCATGCTCAGCCGGCTCGCCGGACCAACGTCATGGGAATGGATACCGCAGGAGTTGCTGACCAACGGCGTCTATCACGGTGTAGCCGACGCGGCTGATCTGGCCCAAGGCGATCAACTGGCTGGGCAGCATGAGCCTGCACACCCGCATCCGGCTAGGTCGTGGTAATGCCGCGCAGGGGGCCATGTGCGCCTTGGTCAACCCAGCGTTCCACCGGCGAACGTGCAGTTGCGGCCTTGCTGGTCGCAGACCTGGGGCCGTCGGGGAGTCCGATGAGCAGTTCACCGCGTTCGCGCGCCCGCGGGTCGAGAATCCAGCACTGGGCACTAGCGCGCAGCGCTGGACCTGACCGTTCTGGCAGTCTGGGGTGCGGTCAGGTCACGCAGGATCTCGCCGATCAAGTGCGCAATCCTTCTCGCGGCCCTGGCGAGACGGTCGTGACCTGCTCGGATCGACCGAGACGATGCTGTGGCGCTCCGCGAGATGCTTCAGGTTCAGCAACTGCCGCCGCGCCATGATTAGGTCGCGGATCGTCAGCGGCAGCACGGCCCAGCGGGGGCGTCTCGCCGACCACCTTGAGCAGCAGGCGCGTCTCGCCGTGGTCCCGCGGCACCAGAACGTAGGACATGAAGGCGCCCATGATGGTGCTGATCGGCGAGGCCCAGCACGACGCCGAGATGGCTCGCAGGGTATCGAGCAGCACATCCACCCACTTTGTCCGGCTGCTGCCGGGTCCGCCAGGCGCCGCTGAGGCCAGGCGTGCGTGGCACGTCGCGGACAAGAGCCCGATAGCTGACGGCAGCGGACGGCGTCACGCGCCAGCGTCAACACCACTCTGGCCGATGACTCCGGGTGCAGGACGGCGAGCTGCGCTGGCCTGGGAAGCATGCGTTCCGGTTCCCCTATCGACGCATCTGTGCAGTCCGCTTCGCGGCAAATCGACCAGCCGGAGTCAGATAAGAAGGCCCTGCGTTCCAGGACGAGCAGGAAGCCCAGAACGATTGGCAGCAGCAGGGCGTTCATGACTTCCACGTCCACGGCCAGGCTGACCAGGTCGAAACTGGCCAGCACGATGCCGGCCCCGGCCAGGTGCGCGAGCGCGTAGATAAGGTAGAAGCTGGCGTTGCGGCGGTTCAGCCGCTCGTTGAGGCTGTGCGGCCAGCCGAGTACCTCGCACACGCCCCAGGAGCCGGCCAGCGATACCACCAGCGCTGCCACCAGCGCGCCGCCGAGGATCGCGGCGCCGATGAGGATCTTGGACTGCATCGGGCCCAGGTAAGCGGACAGGGCTGCGGCGAGCTGGCCGACGGTACCGAGCGGTTTATGAAGGCCGGCCGTGTAGATGGTCGTGGCGAACGCGATGATCACCACGATCATGATGGCCTGGGTGATCACGGCGCCGACGGCGGTGTCACGGCGCTCGGCGTTCAGCGCGCGGACGGGCAGGCCCTTGTCGACGATCGCGCTTTGCTGGTAGAAGATCATCCAGGGCATGACCACGGCGCCTACGTTGGCCGCCAGCAGGAACACGTAGGAGTGCTGGCCTAGCGGCAGCGTGCCCAGCCCGCGCATCAGGCCGTGCATGCTGGGGCGGGCCAGGATCATGGCGGGGATGAAGGTCAGCTCGGCCAGGCCGATCGCGATCCCGATCCGCTCGACCCGCCGGTAGCTGCCGGTGAAGGCCAGGCCCAGCAGGAAGGCCGTGCATACCGGCACGGTGACCCACCGGGAGAGCCCGAACAGCTCGCCGACCCCGGCCACGCCGGCGAACTCTGTCAGCAGCGCGCCCACCGCCGATACCAGCAGCGTCCCGGCTGACAGGGCACCCCAGCCGAGGCCGAAGTGCTCGCGGATGAGGCTGCCGTGGCCCTTGCCGGTGACGACGCCCAGCCGCACCACGATTTTCTGGGCCATGAACAGGATCGGGATGAGCACGATCTGCGGCAAGACCATCGCGTAGCCCCACTGGGCGCCCGATTGCGCCGCGGTGATCAGGCATCCGGCGTCGGTGTCGGCCAGCATCACGATCAGGCCCGGGCCCCACACCGCCAGCAGCCCGGCCGCGATGAGGCGGCGCCGGCGGCGGCCGGGACAGACGGCGGCCGGGGCCGGCCGGGGCAGCGGCTGGCAGCACATTGCCCGGTACGGCGTCGCTCGCCGCATATCCCTGTTCCATGGGCAGGCAGATCCTCCCGGTGCGGTTAAGCCGCAGGGGCAGCGGGCGGCCTGAGGCGTCGGCGCATGCTCTGGCGGGCACCGCGGCCGCCAGGACCGGGCGCCCTGGCCGGGCGAACCCGAGCACGAAGCGTCACCTCCCCGGCCCAGCCGTCATGGACCTCCTGGCGACCTCCCGCATACCTCGCGCGGCCTTCTCGCCGGCCTGGCGTGCACCCGGGTGCGACCTGGCGTTCCGGCGGCAGGGGATCCGGCAGGCACTGTCCGCGAGTAGCTCTGCCGGGGCACGATGAGCGAGATCGTCGGCGCGGTGCCCGGCTGCCCGGGGCCGGGCCCGGCCGACGGCGTGCCTGCCGCGTGCTGTACTGACCGGGTGCTCACGCGGCCCGGCTCCCGGTGCGGCCAGGAGCCGGCCGGGCGTGCCGCTGCTGTGCCTCCTGCGCAGGCTGCGGGCCGGCGGTTGTCGAACCGCCGGGAAGGGCCGGGTTGCGGAAGATCAGCACGTCCTCGTGCACGATCAGGTGCCAGGGCTGACCCTTAGCCCGTGCCCGGCGGAGGTTGTCGAGCTGGAAGAACGACGGCCGGGCGATAAGCCGGCCGCCGCGCAGCCCGGCGAGCAGGGCGACGCAGCGGGCGACCGGGACCAGGCCGGCGCGGGCGCCGGCGGCGATGACGGCGGCGGGCAGGTCGACCAGCTCGCCGTGCTGCCGCCAGGGCCGGGCAGTGACCACGGCCAGCCCGCCGGGCCGCAACAGCACCGTGCAGCCGGACAAGATCGCGGTGAACCCGGCGAGCAGCTCGTCCAGTCCCTGGTGGGCGAGGTTGGCCGGGTCGTGGCCGTAGCGGTTGTCGTACTTGCGGACCCCTCCCTCCGCGCCGCGCCGCTGCTCGGCCTTGACCTGGCCGTGAACGCTCGGGCCGTAGGGCGGGGAGGTGACGACGAGGGCGGCCTGTCCCGCCGTGCCCGGCGGAAGCAGGCCGGGCAGCAGCCGGGCGTCGCCGCGGATCACCTCGGCGGCCCCGGCTGCGCCCTGGCGGCGGCCGTGGGCCACGTTGGCGGCGGCGACCGAGGCCCACCGTTCCTCGTACTCGATGCCCAGGCCGTCGCGGCCGAGGTGGACGGCCTCGACCAGGGTGGTGCCGATGCCGCACATCGGGTCGGCGACCAGGTCGCCGGGCTCGGTGTAGCGGGCGATCGCGGTGGCGGCAATGCTCGGCAGCATCTTGGCCGGGTGCGCGGTCGACTCGGGCAGGTACCGGCCGCGCCGCTGGGCGCGGGCATCGCGCTGGGCGGTCGGCCACACCGACAGGCGCAGCTCCGGGGCGCCGTCGGGGCGGGGACGCGGGGCGGGCTCGGGACGGGTGGTTGTCATGAGCGGGTTCCTCTACCGGGCTTGGTGAACACGAAAAGGTCGTCATGCACCGGGCTGCCGCCGGGCGCGGCAGAGCCGGCGCCGGGGGCGGCGGGGGCGAGGCGGTCGCCGTCGATCCCGGCGCGGACCAGGACGATGTGCTGGGCGTAGACCAGGCCGGCGGCGCGGCCGGCGGCGACGATGCTCCCGGCTGTGCCGGCAAGCGTGCCGCCGGGGGCGGCGGGACCGGCGATGACCGCCAGTACCCCGCCGGGGCGCAGTACCCGCTCGCAGGCGGCGAAAGCCGGCCCCGGGTCTTCCGCGGGCTCTCCGCCCGGCTCCTGGCTGCGGCTACCGGCGACGGCCAGCCCGGCGGTCCCCGCAGCCGGGTCGCCGGGCGGCGGCAGCGCCGCCGGCCCGCCTGGCCGGCGCAGGGCCGGGGCAGGCCCGGGGACGAGGGCGATGACCCGCCGGCTCGCGGCTGCCGCGGCCTCGATCACCGCCGGCGAACAGCCGCCGGCGGCGGCGACCAGGTCGCCGGGAACGGAGAACGTGTCGATGACCCGGCGGGCGGCTGCCACGGTGACCGGGCTGCCGCATGGCAGGCCGTGCCGGGCACCGCCGGGGTCGGGCAGGCCGGGCCAGATGCTCAGCGGCACGCCGGGACCTGTCCCGCCGGCCGCGCGGCTCCCGGCCGCCGTGGCGCCGGGTGCCGGGCCGGCCGGCAGGCCGTCCCCGGCTGTGCTGAAGGGCTGTGTCATGGCGGCTGGTCCCGCGTGCCGCCGCTTGCTGCGCTGACATTATAAATCGGGTTTCCGGGGCCTTTTTTCACTCGCCCGCCGCAGAAATATCCGGGCGGCAGGAATTGCCGGGGAAATTTCGCCGGAAAAATATCTCCGGGGCTTTGCGGGCGCGGGCGCGGCCCTTTACCACACGCCTTGAGGATTATTAAAAACTCAATTCGAAGAAATAGAGACCGATGGCCGCGCGGAGGGAATCAAGAAACGTGTTGAGTGGCCGCCGATAATCGGTGAAAAGGATCTTCCAGGTCTTGAGGTGCGCAACCGCACGCTCGATGGGAGCGCGGATAGAGCTTATCTGGTCATTGTATTCGTGTTCACGCATGTAGAGTTCACGATCCGCTGGCTTCTTGACCGGCGTGACGTAGCCAGACCCTTGAAACCCCTTGTCGGCGATAACGGATCCGGCGATGTCGAGAATCTCCTCCACCTCGCCTTCCAGCTTCTTCATATCATGGTCACATCCTGGGGCCGGATCCGAGACGAAGATTATGTTTCCGAATTCATCGCCGATAATCAGGCTGCCATGACCGGTAGTGCGGTATTTCCCGGCCCACAGTTCACGGGCGTTCTCCCACGACCAGCACGGCCACAAGGTGCCGTCCACCA
>Ga0335081_10012823_pt1 | contig 13563 bp, 12 predicted proteins | sample Lox_Sample_35_FD_206713 | JGI IMG/M metagenome (GOLD analysis project Ga0335081, IMG submission 206713) | Soil microbial communities from Loxahatchee National Wildlife Refuge, Florida, United States - Lox_Sample_3.5 | ecosystem: Environmental > Terrestrial > Soil > Wetlands | place: USA...
CTTCCGCGGCACTCTCATCGATATAAGAAGTCAGGGCACAATCCCTCTGCGATTTGAGCGCAGAGCCGCCGACAGGCATGTGATGCGGTGTTGCGTATGTAGCGGCTGCCTACCGGTCCCACACCATTCTGTCCTCAGCAGTCACCCGCGAGGTACTTCCGTCAACAGGGCATGCCGCGCGGCTGAATCCAACAAATGCTTGGCAACTACGTCCGCGCATGCTTTAATATTTGCATATTAGAGAGCAAAGAGAATGCCCCAAGTGGCGGAATTCAAAGCCGAGTTCTTCAAGGCCCTCGCTCACTCAGCGAGGATCCGGATCCTGGACTGTCTTCGCAATGGTGAAAAGAGCGTAAACGAGCTGAGCGAACTGCTCGAAATGGAACAGGCGAATGTTTCCCAGCAGCTTGCCGTACTGCGGGTTCGAAACATTGTGACGGGCCGAAAATCAGGCAGCAGTGTGTTCTATTCCGTGGCGGACCCCAAACTTTTCAAACTGCTGGATGTGGCGAGGGAGATCTTCAATAACCGCCTGATCGGTGTGCAAGACATGTTGCGGGAGGCCAGGAAAGCGGCGCCGTGATGATTCATTTTTCAGCACAATTGTTGCTGGAGGCAAGGGCCTGGCGCGTCAGGGAAAGGCATTGGCGCGGATGATGGGTTGGTCGTCGATATTCTGGACTTTTCTGATACTTCTCGGCGTTCTCGTCCCACTTACACAATTGGGCACGAAAACCAGAGCCCTGCAAGCCATTGGCATCGCACTTTTGATTCTGGGGATCGCGGGCGGGCTAGTCCTTGCGGCAGTATGCCTTTGGACAGGACTTTCCATCTCGATTCGTCTCCCGAACGTCGGCTACTTCCCTGTCTCGCTGGCGATCGACGGGCTCAGTGCCCTGTTTCTGTTCCTGATCTGCTCTGTCGCGCTTGCGGTGGCGGTCTACTCCAGTTCCTACATCGGCCGTCATTATGAGGCGGTGGAAGCGCGCTGGATGTGGGCTCTCATGTCTCCGTTCGTTCTGTCCATGGCATTGGTGGTCACCGCGTCGACCGGCTTCGCTTTCCTATTCGGGTGGGAATTGATGACGCTGGTCTCCGCGGGTCTGATTCTCGTTGAAGGCGACGCAGGCGACCGCATTCACAACGTCTATATTTACCTGCTCATGATGCACTTAGGCGCGGCGGCAGTGGCTGCCTGCTTTTTTCTCTACTGGCCCTCTGCGCCCGGACTCGAATTCGCCGCCATCCGCTCCAGCTCTGCCCATCTGTCGTTGGGCGTGCGCAACGCGCTGATCCTGCTTGCGTTCCTAGGATTCGGAACCAAGGCCGGCATCATTCCCTTCCATCTGTGGCTGCCGAGAGCGCACCCGATCGCCCCGAGTCCGGTGTCCGCATTGATGTCAGGCGTCATGCTGAAGACCGCGATCTATGGGTTGGTGCGCTTTGCCTTCGACTTTCTGGGCGGCGGTCCGGCGTGGTGGGGCTACCTGCTTTTGGCGGCCGGCGCCGTGTCCGGATTGTTGGGAATTCTCTTCGCGCTCCAGGAGAGTGACTGGAAGCGCATGCTGGCATACAGCAGCATCGAGAACATCGGAATCATTTGCCTGGGGCTGGGAGCATCACTGCTGTTTTGGTCTTATCGCTCCCCGGCGTGGGCAGCGCTCGCACTTGTGGGCTCCCTCCTGCACAGCCTGAACCACGCCTATTTCAAGAGCCTATTGTTTCTGGGTGCGGGGGCCATTTCCGATGCCACTCACCAGTTGGCCCAGGACGAACTGGGCGGGCTGCAAAAGCGAATGCAAACGACGGGGGTGACCATCCTGGTTGGCTGTTGCTCAATCGCTGGCTTGCCTCTTCTTAACGGCTTTGTTGGCGAGTGGCTGGTATTTCGAAGTTTTATCGCCGGCTCGGGCCTTTCGGGCGCGGGAGCTCAGGTGATTCTTCCATTGTTTGTGGGCGTTCTAGCGCTCATCGGGGGGTTATCGGGGGCGTGTTTCGCAAAGGCGTATGGCGTGAGCTTTCTGGGAAGGCCGCGAAGCCAAGGCGCGGAAAACGCCCGGGAAGTTCCCTGGGCCATGCGCGCGGCGATGCTGGCACTCGCCACTGTGTGCGTTGGGATTGGCGTGTTTGCTCCGGTCGTGCTCGTTCCGGTATCGCAGATTGCAGGCGGGCTAGTGGGCACCCTACCCCCATCCAGCGAGCTGCAATTCTTCACTGTCATGCCCCGGATGGGCGCGGCAATCCTGGCTCTGGTGACTGCCTCGCTTGCAGTCCGGCACAGGAAGCGCGTGGCAGCGACCTGGGCGTGCGGACTTCCGGCACTCACCAGCCGGATGCAGTACACGGCAACCGCCTTTACCAAGCCGCTGCGCATGGTGTTTGTGCGCGTTTACAAGCCAGATCGGAAGATCGAGGTACTCCCGGAAGACCTGCCGTATTTCCCCGCTTCGGTCTCTTACCGCTCCGTGCGGACCACATCCTTTGAGAAGTCGTTCTACCGGCCCATTGTCGAACGAGTGGTGGGATTGGCGCATGGCTTGCGGCTCCTGCAAACCGGAAACGTGCAAGTGTACCTGCTCTACATTTTCCTGACACTGGTGGGCCTGCTGGTGTTCCTGAGGTTTGCGCGATGAGCACAGCTTTAGCCATCCTCCAGGCGCTGTTCCTGGTGCTCGCGGCGCCGCTGGTGCGAGGTGCAGTGGGCCGCTTGAAAGCGCGTTTTCAGCGGCGGCAAGGTGCAAGTGTCTGGCGGCCTTACTCAGATCTCATCAAGCTCTTTCAAAAAGAGGACCTGATCCCTCCGACGGCATCGTGGATTTTTCGCTCGGCACCCCGGATCGTGTTTGCGGTGATCGTGACGGCTGCTGCATTCCTTCCCGTCTTCCAGACAACAGCACTTGCGGGCCACCGAGGCGACTTCATCCTTTTCGTCTATCTGCTGGCAATCGGGCGGTTTTTCCTGATGCTCGGGGCGATGGACGGGGGAAGCGGCTTCGGAGGGATGGGCGCGAGCCGCGAAGCGCTGGTCTCCACGATGGCAGAAGGGCCGCTATTGCTGGCCTTCGTGGCGGTTTCCATCGTGGCACACAGGCCTGCGATCGCAGGGATTGTGGAGTGGACGGTCGGCCAGAACTTTTTCGACATCTCTGCGGTACACATCCTGGCCTTTACCACGCTGGGCATCGTGTCGCTGGCGGAGGCTGGCCGGATGCCGGTGGACAACCCGACTACGCACTTGGAACTGACCATGATCCACGAAGGGATGGTGCTCGAGTATTCCGGCCCGAGCCTGGCGCTGGTGGAATGGGCCAATGCGATCAAGCTGAACGTACTTCTATCGCTCCTGATCGCGCTCTTTGTCCCCTGGGGAATCGCGACTCAGCTCACCTGGCAGGCGCTCGTGCTGGCATTGGGGAGCTACGCGGTCAAGCTACTGCTCCTGGCTGTGCTGCTGGCAGGCATCGAAAGCGTCATCGCAAAGTTGCGGATGTACCTGGTTCCGGATTTCCTGGGAGTGGCAACGGCGCTGAGCACTCTGGCCGTGATTTTCACAATGATCGCAAAGAGGTGAGGAAATGGAATTCGCCGAGGTTGCGGCCGGCAAAGTAGTGAGCACTTCCGCGGTATTCCTGATGATGACGATCGTGCTGCTCGCGGTGTCCCGGAGAGTGTCCACGGCCATTCTCGTGTTCGGGCTGCAGTCCGCGATCATCACGGCGCAAGTGGCGGGCACGGCTTTCCTGGAGAGCTCCCGCGAGGCCTGGGTGGTTGCCGGGCTCATCTTCGCGTTCAAGGTGCTGGGCATCCCCTACGCCTTCTTCTGGCTGGTCCAGAAGCTCAAAACCAGCAGGGACGTGCAGGCGGTGACGTCGCCGGCGCAGTCCGTGTTTCTGGTGGTGCTGATGATCTTTGTTTCCTACGCGGTGGTGCGGTCGTACGCGTTCGGCATCCGCGTTCCGGAAGACGCGCTGGCCGCCGCGGTCGCCTTGATTCTCACCGGAGCGTATCTGATGGTCAGCAGGAAGAAGGCGCTGATTCAGATGCTCGGCCTATTGGTGCTTGAGAACGGAATCTTTCTCGCGGCACTCACCACAACGTTCGGCATGCCCTTGATCATTGAAATGGGCATTCTCTTTGACGTGGTGATCGGGCTGCTGCTGATGGGGATATTCGCGTTCCGGATCCGCGACACGTTTGAACATCTCGACGTGTCGCGGCTCCGCAAGCTGCGCGGGTAAGCGCCATGCTCCTTGTTCTGCCACTGGTAATCCCACTTGCCGCCGCCGTGCTGGTGCTGACTTTCCGCGACCGTGAAACCGCGAATCGGGCCGCGCTGATCTTCTGTTTGGCGGAAAGCGCAGCGATCGGCAGTCTCGTGTGGCGGGTCCACACAGGAGGGAATCTGGAGGGAACGTACCTGAGGGCAGACGGGCTGACTTCGTTTTTCCTTGTAAACATCGCCTTGATCAGCATTCTCTCGCTGTCGTACGCCACCGGATACTTGCGGCACATGGGTGAGGGGCGATTCGCCTCGCCCCGCTGGTTCTATGCGCTGGTCAATATGTTTCTGTTCACCATGGTTGGCGTGTGCCTTTCCGCCAATCTGGGCGTGCTGTGGATCATGATGGAGGCCACGACGCTGGCGTCGGCGTTGCTGGTGGGGTTTTACAACACCGAGGGCGCAGTGGAAGCAGGCTGGAAGTACCTGGTGGTCTGCACCGTCGGCATCGCGTTCGCTCTGTTCGGCACGATTGTGTTTTATCTGGCCGCTGTGAAGGCGGGAATGAGTCAAACATCCGCCCTCGACTGGCTAGGCCTTCTTGCCGGCGTCTCGCAGAGGCGGTTTGATCCAAACTTGGTGCGGCTAGCGTTTGTGTTCATCCTGGCGGGATATGGGACAAAGGTCGGCTTTGTGCCGATGCATAGCTGGCTGCCGGACGCTCATGCGGAAGCTCCTACGCCGGTGAGCGCGATGCTTTCCGCGATCCTGCTGAACTGCGCCATGTATGCCCTAATGCGCTACGAGATCCTTGTGTCGCGAGCGGTGGGGAAAGACTTTCCCGGCGAACTGCTGGTGTTCTTCGGCCTGGCCTCGATTGTAGTGGCCGGGCTGCTCATTCTGGTGCAACGCGACCTGAAACGCATGCTGGCCTACAGCAGCGTCGAGCACATGGGAATGATTGCAATCGGGATGGGCCTGGGTGGCGCGCTGGGTTTTCTGGGCGCGCTGCTCCACACCTTCAATCATTCCGTGGCCAAATCGCTGCTGTTCTTCGGCGCCGGAAGCGTCCGGCACAAATTCGGAACCCTGCGGATGGATCGCGTTTCCGGCATGGGCAGGTCCGCGCCGCTTACGACGGCGATGCTGGCCGTTGGCGCACTGGCGATTGTGGGGATGCCGCCGTTCAGCCTGTTCGTAAGCGAGTTCACGATTCTCAGCGAATCATTTTCGCAGTCACGGTACGTCGTGGGAGCAGTGTTCCTGATCGTGCTTTCCATCGTGTTCGGCGGTTTCGTCCACCACTTTTTGCATATGGCGTGCGGCGCAGCGCAGAAGACGCCGCCAGAACAGGATTTCACGGCGGCGGAGTACGCGGTGATGTTCACGGCTGGCGCGCTGCTGCTCTGCTTCGGGGTGCGTATCCCGTGGTCCTTCACCGCTCTCCTGCGCGATGCGGTGTCGGTGCTCCAATGAGCTTCGCGGGGAATTCGGGAAACCAGGGATCCGTGAGGGAACGAAACACGGCAAACATGCCCGTGCCCTTAACCCGCGGCGGAACTCCGGCTCGATTGGTGAGCCTGTTCGGAAGCCTGGACAGCGCGGGGAGAGTGGTGGTGCAGTACGTGTTCGACACCGGCGAGCTGGGATACCACGTAGTCCAGAGTCCATTTGACGGCTCGTTCGCCTCCATTGCGGCATCCGTGCCGGCCGCTGCGTGGTACGAGCGGGAGTTGCACGATCAATACGGCGTGGAGCTGGCCGGCCAGCCGGATCCGCGTCCGTTACTCTTCCACGAGAATTGGCCGGAAGGCGTTCATCCGCTCCGAAAGACACCCGGCGAGATTCCCTGGGCCGAGCGAGAGTATCCGTTCCTGAAGGTGCAGGGAGAGGGAGTGTGCGAGGTCGCGGTGGGCCCCGTGCACGCCGGGATTATCGAGCCCGGCCACTTTCGATTCAGCGCGATGGGGGACGTTGTCCTGCACCTCGAGCTACGCCACTTCTATACGCATAAGGGAACGGAGAAACTGTTTGAAGGCGTTTCCACGGAAAGGGGAGTGGCGCTTGCGGAGTCGGTTTCCGGCGACAATTGTTTCGCACACGCCGTGGCATTCTGCCAGGCAGTTGAAGCCGCATGTGGTGTGCAGGCTCCTCCACGAGCCGCTGCACTTCGCCTTGTCGGGCTCGAGCTCGAGCGTCTGATCGGCCACATCGGCGACGTGGGGTTCCTGGCCAATGATGTCGGCTTCGTGCTGGCCCACACGCTCGCGAGCAGTTTCAAGGAGTCGCTGCTGCAGGCGTCGGCGCGCTGTGTGGGAACGCGTTACTGGCGGGGAGTGGCCTGCCCGGGCGGAGTTCGCACAGAGCTCGATCCGAACAAAATCCGCGAACTGTCGAGCGCAGTTACGGAAGCCGCCCGAAAGTTCGCCGAGCTGGCCCACATCGTTCTTGAAACACCCTCGGTTCAGAACCGCTTCGAATCTGCCGGCGTATTGAAACGCGAAGTAGCACGTGATTTGGCGGTGGTCGGGCCGGTGGCCCGGGCGAGTGGGATGGACTTGGACGTGCGGCGTGACCATCCTTACGGACACTACCGCGGCCTGCGGCTGGAAATTCCAGTTACTCACTATGGTGACGTGATGGCCCGTGCGCGAATTCGTGTTGCGGAAGCTGCCGTCTCCGCGGGTCTCATCGTGGAAACTCTGGCGGCATTGCGGCCGGGAGCGATTGTTGAACCGGTGGTGTCGAGAGGCGACGTTTCGGGCTTCTCTGCGGTGGAGTCTCCGCGAGGCGAACTGTTCTACTGGGTGGAGATCGACAAAGGCGGCCTACGGCGCTGCCACATCAAATCTCCGTCGTTTCAGAACTGGCCTGCGATGCCGTTTGCAGTCCGCGACAACATCATTGCGGACTTTCCGTTGATCAACAAAAGCTTCAACCTTTCCTATTCGGGGTGCGACCGATGATTCTCGACATCCTCGAACGCAGTTTGCGGGAGCGCAGCCCACTGATTCCGGTTGAAACGCTGTGGGGTGGTTGCCAGGGCAGTCGCATGCCCGACGTGCAACCGGCGCGGCTCACGCCGGAGATTGCCCGGCGGGTCGCCGAGGTATGTCCTACCCAGGCATTCACCGCACAGGAGGCGGGCGCGCCAATGCAACTGACGTTGTCATACGCCGCATGCATCGGATGCGGGAGGTGCATCGAGGCGGGGGAAGGCGCCGTAGTTGCCGCAGAATCATTTCCCTGGACCGGAGTTTCGAAAGATCGCCTGGTTCGCCGCTGGGATCTCGAGAAACGGGCGGAGATTGATGCTGGCTTACCGCAACCCAGCCTCGCTCGCCAACAGATATACTCCGTGCTGGGCAGAGCGCTGAATGTACGGCAACTCGACCCTGGCTCGTGCAATGGATGTGAAGCGGAAATTACCGCCCTCACCAACCCCTATTACGACCTGGAGAGATTCGGCATCCACTTCGTGGCATCGCCGAAGCACGCCGACATGCTGCTGGCCACCGGCCCCGTTACGCGCAACATGCGCGAAGCGGTCAAACGAACATACGAAGCGATGCCAGCCCCGAAGATCGTGGTTGCTGTGGGGGCTTGCGGATGTAGCGGCGGCGTGTTTGCGGGAAGCTATGCAGTGGCCGGTCCCGTGGATGCGGTGATTCCTGTGGATTCATACATTCCGGGATGCCCTCCGACGCCAGCCATGCTGCTGAGCGGGATCTTGCGTGTCCTTCAAAGCGCCGCCGGAAAACTTCCCGAGATGGAAAGAGCCCACGCAGCTCAGGTGTCTGAGAGAAAAGAATCGCTTCGGTGAAGGAAACGGTGCGGCAGGAAACGCCGCGTGAAAACTGATTCGAGATTTTGCGCTGTCTGACGGCACAGTGAGCACAACCGGATGACACGAAATGACTGACGAATCCGAACGGGTAGCGGCTTGGCCGTGGCCAGAGGAGCTGGATGCGCTGATTGCCGCGCCGAAAAATCACAAACGGCTGTTTGAGAACGAGAGGGTGCGCGTGCTGGAAGTGCGCATCGGGCCGGGCGAAATCGTGCCCGTGCACACGCACCGCTGGCCGAGCGTGATTCAGATGCAGACGGGAACACATTTCGTGCGGAGGGATGGCGAGGGAAATGTGACGCTGGATACGAGAACGGTGGGACCGGCGCCGAAGTTGCCGCTGACGGTGTGGTCAGCGCCACTGCCGCCGCATTCGGTGGAGAATGTAGGAGAGGAAGAGATTCAACTGCTCAGTGTGGAGTTGAAGGACTCGGGCGAATGAGCGCGGACTAGCCGAGAAGGCGCGGGAGATGGTCGCGAACCCAGCCCGTGGCCTGATCGTAGGCGTGGGCGAGCTGGAGCACGGCGAAATCGCCGTGATGCTTGCCGATAATTTGCATGCCCATGGGCAGACCTGATTTGCTGAATCCGACGGGGACGCTGATGGCGGGACAACCGGCCAGCGTGTCGGGAATCATCACTTCCATCCAGCGGTGATAGGTGTCCATTTTCACGCCGTTGATTTCGCGCGGCCAGTGCGTCTCTACGTCGAAAGGAAACACCTGCGCGCTGGGCAGGAGCAGGAAGTCAAAGGAGTCGAAGAGCCGGCGAACGGCTTGGTACCAGGCGCCGCGAGCCTCTTGCGCGTCGTACACGTCCTGCGCGGTGAGTTTGAGGCTGCCTTCCACTTCCCACTGCGCTTCCGGCTTGAGCTTGGCGCGCTTGGCTGGATCCTTGTAGAGCTCGTAAAAGCCGCAGCCATCCACCCAGTGGCGAAGGACCAGCCAAGTGTGCCACAGACGCTCCTGCGAATAATCGGGACGCGCTTCATCCACTTTGCAGCCAAAGGACTCGAAGGACTTAAAGGAAGCGACGCACAGTTCGCTCACACCAGTTTCCATGGGCAGTCGGCCAACCCAATCGCCGAGCCAACCCACACGGGCGCCGTGGAAATCGCGGGCGAGAGGCGCCGTGAAGGCAGCGGGATCCTGTTCGATGGAGAGCGGGTCGCGCGGATCGGCACCGGCCATGACGGAAAGCAGCATGGCGACATCGGCGGGAGAGCGGCCGAGCGGCCCGTCGGTGGCGAGGAGGTCGGCGAATACGTCCTCACTGGGACCGGCAGGCACACGGCCGAACGAGGGACGGAAGCCGAAGATGTTGTTGTAGGCGGCGGGATTGCGGAGGGAGCCCATCATGTCGCTGCCGTCGGCGACGGGGAGCATGCGAAGGGCGAGTCCAACGGAGGCGCCGCCGCTCGAGCCGCCGGCACATTTCGATTGATCGTAGGCGTTGCGCGTGGCGCCGAAGATGGTGTTGTAGGTCTGCGAGCCGAGGCCGAATTCGGGGGCGTTGGTTTTGCCGATCAGGATGACGCCGCTGCGCCGCAAGCGTTCGACGAAGAGTTCGTCGTGCTGCGGAACGGTGTCGAGCAGGGGCGAACCCCAGGTGGTGCGGATTCCCTTTGTGGAGGCGAGGTCTTTCACGGCGTGCGGGAATCCGTGCATCCAGCCGAGCGATTGGCCGTGGGCAAGCTGCGCGTCGCGCTCGTCCGCCTGCCGGAGGAGCGATTCCGGCTCCTGGAGCGAGACGATGGCGTTTACTTTGGGATTCAGCCGCGAAATGTGATCCAGAAATGCGGCCATGACTTCGCGGCAGGAGATCTGCTTCGAATGGATGGCGCGAGAGAGTTCGATCGCGCTCATCATGACGACGTCTGTGGATGAGGATGGAAAGTTCATGGAAACGCAGGTTTCCGCGGATGCGTCAGTGAGCATACCAGAGGCCAAAGCTCCCGTGACGCAGCCAGTGGCGGAAAGGAATTCGCGGCGAGACAGACGGTCCATGCTCGGTTCTCCCAAGTGAGTATCGAATCCTTGGCGAGGATACCACCGAGCTGCGTGACTGGGGCCGCTTGGCCGCACGGCGATGGCGCACCGGAGCCGTGCTAGGATGCAGCGCGATTGTGAGTAGAAAACTGCGAAGCAGTGAGGCCCAGACCATGAATCGGAAAAACCGGAACTCGAAGCTGTGGAGAATCGCGTTGTGCAGCGCGGCTGCTGTGCTCGCGTGGATTTGCGCCATGCCGCCGGCGACGGGGAATGCGGCGCCAGCAGCGAAGAGCGCTGGACTGCGAATCTACTTCGTGGATGTGGAGGGCGGGCAATCCACGCTGTTTGTGACGCCGAAAGGACAATCGCTGCTCGTCGATACGGGATGGGCGGATTTCGACGGCAGGGATGCCGGGCGAATCGTGGCCGCGGCGAAGGACGCGGGAATCAACCGGATCGATTACGTGCTGCTAACTCATTACCACCCGGATCATTCCGGCGGGCTACCGCAACTGGCGGAACGGATTCCGATCGGGACGGTGATCGACCATGGCGAGAATGCGCCTGCGCCGGAAGAGGGCACTGAAGAAATCTATCAGGCCTACATGGCGGTACTGGCGAGCGGGAAGGTGAAGAGGCTCTCGCCAAAGCCGGGAGACAAACTACCCATTCCAGAACTGGACGCGACGGTGGTGAGCGCCGCCGGGCGAGTGATTGACCACGCGCTGCCGGGCGCGGGACAGCCGAATCCGGCGTGCGAAGGCGCCAATCTGGCGCCTGACGACCAGGTGGAGAATCCGCGATCGCTTGGAATTCGAATGGTCTTCGGAAAGCTGCGGATTCTGGATCTGGGCGACCTGACGGTGGACAAAGAGGCGCTGCTCATGTGTCCCGCGAACAAGCTGGGACATGTGGAGATCCTGGTGGTGTCCCACCACGGAACGTACACGAGCAACAGCTCGGCGCTGGTGCATGCCATTGCGCCGCGCGTCGCGATTATGGACAACGGGGGGAAGAAGGGTGGAACCCCCAACGTGTGGCAGACGGTCAAATCGTCACCGGGGCTCGAAGATTTGTGGCAACTGCACACGGTGGAGGCGAAGGGCGCAAAGAACGTGGCCGACGAGTTCATCGCAAACCTGCCAGGGCCGGACGGCGGAAAATACCTGAAGCTGACGGCGTGGCCGGATGGCAGTTTTGAAGTGTTTAACGCGCGGACGAACGCGACAAAGTCGTATCCCGCGAAATAGCCGAGCAATTCTCCCTGAAAGAAATACCTAATTAAAGTCCCGCAGTAGAAAAAGGGGGGATTGACAAACTCGCGCCCATTTAGTTGAATGTTCAACCAATATGCGCGGCGCGCCCAACACCAGACAGAGACTGATCGATTCCGGCCTGTATCTCTTTTGGTTGCAAGGGTATGCGGCCACGGGGATCGCCGATATCCTTCAGCGCGCCAAGGCAAATGCCGGAAGCTTCTACTACTTCTTCAAGACGAAGGAAGAGTTGCTGCTTGCAGTGCTGGAATTTTATATACGGTCGCTTGAGCCCATTGTGGTTCAGCCTGTGTTTGGCGAAGTAGCGGACCCAATCGAGCGAGTGTTTGGAATCCTGGGCTTTTACAGAAAAAACCTGCAGGCGACGGGATGCAGCTACGGGTGTCCGATCGGAAGGCTGGCGCTGGAGATCCCCGAAGAACAATTCAAGGTTCACAAGCGGCTGGCAGACAACTTTGACGGATGGACAGCGGCGGTAGAGAAATGCCTGCACGATGCCGCGGACCGTCTGCCTGGAGCGACGAACGCGAAGACACTCTCCAAATTTGTCCTGACGGTGATGGAAGGCGGAGTGATGCAGGCGCGGACGCACCGGGCGATCGAGCCGTTCGACGCGTCGGTGGAGCACCTGCGCGAGTACTTCCGGCTGCTGGAGAAGCAGCGGGAGGCGGAAAAGAGTTTGGAAGCAAAAAGCGGGCAGCCATCCCCGGGCCGCGCCGCAAACCCTAAGGAGGCAACATGAGAAGGACAGGTGTTCTATCGGCGGCACTGATGCTGGCCGCAGCGGCAGTGTTTGCGCAGGAAAGTGCGCCGAAGGCGGCGGCAGCAAAGCCAATCGCGGCGCTCGAATGGCTGGTGGGCGGCGTGTGGACCGCGGACGCATCGAAGATGGCGCCGGGAATGAAGATCGAGACGCGATATGCATGGTCGGACAACGGCGCGTACATCCGTTTCACCACGCACTTTGTGAGCCCGCAAGGCACGCTGAAGAATTACGACGGGCACTTTTTCTGGGATCCCAGCCAGTCCTCGCTGGCCATGTGGTACATGGACGCGCACAACGGCATCACGCAGGGTGCGGTGGCCGTGGACGGAGATGTGACGCGGTTCACGTTTCGCGGCACGGACTTTGAGGGCAAGTTGGCCGACCTCCGCGTGCTGGTGTCAAAGAAAACCAACGACGACTACACCTGGACGCTGGAAGAAAAGCAGGCGGCAGGATGGGGGCAGCTTGCGAGCCTCGAATATCTGAGGACAGCTCAGAAATAGCACTGTTGCGGAAAAACGGCCCACGTCAGTCCCGCCAGCGCTGGACTGACCGTGGCTACCCTCGACGGACGCCCGCTTTGTTATAATGCCGCGCATGAAAACACAACTCTCCCGGGCAATTGCTCTCGGTTTGGTGTGGGTGCTTCTGTTGCCGTCGGCGCCGATCTGGGCGACGTGCGGTGGGGGTGGCGGCGGAGGTATGGGCGGGGCGAGTGAGCCAGCCTATAACGTGCCCTGGAAGCTGCTGAAGACGGGTGAGCCACCGCAAAAGGAAGGGCTCGTCCTCTACTGGTTCCCTGCCAGCCAGACGGAGCTGGACAAATCGAGCCTGCGGAATTCGCGCACGCTGTCTCTCTACGCCTCGCAATGCGTGGCCATGGAGATTGCGGACACCAAAATCCCTTCTGCGCAGAAACTGGCGGCGGGCGCGACGCTGCCGATTGCCATCCTGGCGAAGCCGGACGATACGGTGGTGGGAAAAATCGAGAATTCCGACGGCAAGCTCCACGTGGAAGACGTGGAACGCCTGCTCGAAACCGAGATGAAGAAGCGCGACTCCGCCGTCAAGGAGCGCCTGGAATCCGGAAAGAGCAAAGCCAAGAGCGGAGACAAGGAAGGCGCGATCAGCGAGCTGCGCAGCGTGGTGGCCGACAAGTGCATGTTTCCCAACCGGGCCAAGGACGCAGCGAAAGAACTGAAGAAGCTCGGCGTGACGGACGTGGGACAGGTATTCGATGCGCCGAACTTCGATCGCGCATTGGGCGCGCGAATCCAGGCGAAACTGAAGGATGGGCTCGCCGCAGAAGAAGCGGGAATGTATCCGGAGGCGGAGAAACTGTACGCAGAGGCGCACCGCATGGACCCCGCCGACTCGACTCCGCTGCGGTATCTCGGCGAGGTGTACCGGCACCATCTGGGAGATTGGGACAAGGCGCGTGGCACGTTCGAGGAAATCCTGGC
>Ga0335081_10012824_pt1 | contig 13563 bp, 12 predicted proteins | sample Lox_Sample_35_FD_206713 | JGI IMG/M metagenome (GOLD analysis project Ga0335081, IMG submission 206713) | Soil microbial communities from Loxahatchee National Wildlife Refuge, Florida, United States - Lox_Sample_3.5 | ecosystem: Environmental > Terrestrial > Soil > Wetlands | place: USA...
CCTCTATGCCCCAATTTCTCGTGGGCACCTCGGGATGGAATTACCCGCGCTGGCGCGGCAACTTCTATCCGGAAAAACTTCCGCCCAGGAACTTTCTCAGCTTCTACACCCAGTCGTTTCGTTCAGCGGAGGTCAACTACTCCTTCTATCAATTGCCGACCGTCGCGACTTACGAGAATTGGTTCGCTACTGCGCCCGATGACTTTATCTTCGCGCTGAAACTCTCGCGCTTCATCACCCACATCAAACGGCTGCGCGATGTGAAGGAGCCGTGGAGGGAGTTTCTCAAGGGCGCGCGCTCATTGAAGCATAAGCTTGGACCGATTCTGCTTCAGTTCCCGCCGAACTTTCATGCGAATGACGAGAACCGCCGCCGCGTCGATGACTTTCTGAGGTACGCGTCTAAGGATGGCGTCCGGCTCGCAATGGAGTTTCGTCACGACTCATGCTTCGACGCGCCGATGTTGTCGGTCCTGCGTGAGCATCGAGCGGTGCTCGTCATCGCGCATTCGAGCCGCTTCCCGGTTCCAGAGACGATGGCGACCGGCGACTTCATGTACTTCCGCTTTCATGGCCCGCACGAATGGTGCGCATCGTCGTATTCGAAGCCGGAACTCGCGCAGTGGGCGCACTCGGTGGGTTCGTTCATGGAGCGCGGGCTCGATTCCTATGCCTACTTCAACAACGACGCGCGCGGTGACGCGCCACCCAATGCCCGTCTGCTTGGTGAACTCGTAGCGAAGCAAACCACAGCTAAACCGTTGGTCGGCTCGCACGCAGGTGCATGCTAAAATTTTCAGTGCGTGTTTGAATTCGATAAATACGATCCGAAGTTGCATCGCGAGCCGCCCGCACGTCCGGCGAAGGCCTATGCGCCAGCCGACGATGTTGCCGCAATTTCGTTTCTCCATTGGGGAGAGCATTGCGTCGAGTGCGCGGCACCGGCGTGCTATGCGAGCTGCGATCTTTACCAGCCTCGCTCCGACCAGCGTTGCCGCCGATTTTTGTTCGGCGCATATAAGAATCCCGCTTTCCGTTCGATGCGCGGCTATGGCGTCGAAGTTTCGTTTAAGAAATGGGCGAAGATCGAAGCCTTCGGTGACAGCGCAGTTCATTCCGTCGATAGCGTCCTTCGATGGGAGCGGATGGTGGAAGCCGGCGCGCCCATTGCCAACGTGGCGGGCCGTGTCGCGAAAGAGATCACCGGTAGGCGGGCGTTCGGCGAGCTCACCTACACCGCGGCGGAGAAACTAACTCGGCGGCTCAGCCGGCGCGGCATCGAAGGACCGCAGGCCGAGGCGTTCCTGCTGGAAGTGTACAACCCGACCGAAAGCGAGATCCGCTTGCAAGTGATTTTCGCGGTCTCGCCCGACGATGTGAAAGGCAACGGCCACGCCCCACCTCTGATACCGCCATCGATCAATACCGTCACGCTGCCGCCGGGCTATTCGCGTAATGAGCTTCCCGCGCGATGCTTCCACGCGATTCTCGAGCGCGGCGCGCCATTCAAAATCACCATGGTGCCGGAGGCCGACGGCAACGGCCATTTGGTTTTCCTCAGCGCCGATTTGGTGAAGTTCAAACCGCGTCTGTCCGCGAGCACCGACGCGCGCAAAATCAAATGCGTGGTGTGGGACCTCGACAATACCCTGTGGAAGGGCACGCTGGTCGAGGGCGACGAGGTCACTTTGAATCCCGGCATCGTCGAGCTGCTGAAGTACTTCGATGAGCGCGGAATTCTGCTCAGCGTGGTCAGCAAGAACGATTTCGATCCGGCGTGGAAAAAGCTGACCGAACTCGGCGTCGCGCAATATTTCCTGTATCCGCAGATCGACTGGATGCCGAAGAGCCAGAAGATTCGTACCATCGCGAAGCGCCTCAACATCGGCATCGATACCTTCGCATTCATCGACGACAACCAGTTCGAGCTCGATGAAGTGGCCGGCGTGATTCCGGAGCTGCTAGCGATCAATGCTAATCAGATCGCGACGCTAAAATCCGATCCGCGCTTCCGGGGCAGCGTCACCGACGAGTCGCGCACCCGGCGCAAGATGTATCAGGAGCAGGTGACGCGCGAGCATGAGGAGGCCGGCTTCGGCGACGATTACCTTGGATTTCTCGCCTCCTGCGCGATCGAATTGGAAATCGGCGGCTACTCGGAAGCTGACGCCGAGCGCGTCGCAGAGCTGGTGCAACGCACCAATCAGCTCAATTTCTCGGGGCGCAAATATTCGCGCGAGGAGCTGCGCGAGGTCGTCGCGAACCCTGGGCTCGGCAAGTACGTGCTGCGCGTGCGCGACAAGTATGGCTCCTACGGCACGGTCGGCTTTTGTATCGCGCAGGCGCAGCCCGCGACGATCGAGATCCTCGACTTCATGCTTTCGTGCCGCGTGCAGTCGAAGTTCATCGAGCAGGCGCTCTTCGCGCATCTGCTGGCGCACCACAATCCGCACGGCGCGAAGGCGATTTGGGTCAACTTTAAGAACACTGAGCGCAACACTCCCGCCTACAACGTACTGTGCGCGATCGGATTCCAACCGTGCGACGCAGCGCGCGACGGCGTCGATCGCGGCATGATACTGCGCGCGATCGAACCGCTGCGCTGCGACTTCATCGCCGTGCGTTGCGACGCGTCGGGCGGCACGCACGACCACGCGAGGGCATGACGTCGATGGACGACTCTCCGCGTCCGGCGGTCCGGCTGCTCAAGTTTCTGATCGCCGCGGTTTTCTATGTCATGAGCGAAGGTTGGCGCGCGGTGATGCAGCTAGTCGGGCGTTCGCAACCGCCCAGTGCGATGGTCATCTACTATCATCACGTGCTCGCAGAGCATCGGAAACAATTTACCCATCAGCTTGATCACTTGATGAGATGGACGCGGCCGCTGTGTGCGGATTTGAGCGAGCCGATGGCGCCAAATGGGCGCTACGCGATCGTTACCGTTGACGACGGATGGAAGAGCTTCGCCGACAACGCAGTGCCGGAGCTCGAGGCGCGCAAGATTCCGGTTGCGCTGTTCGCGATCTCCGATCGCCTCGGCGCAAGCGTGGATGGCATTGAATTCGATCGCCTCGTGACGGCGGACGAATTGCGCGCGCTGCCTGAGCGCGGTGTGACCATCGGATCGCATACCGCGACCCATGCGGTGATGACGCAAGTAGGCACGTCGGATGCCTCGCGCGAGCTGCGCGATTCACGAACCCATCTCGCTGAAGTTCTGGGGCGCGACGTCACGATGTTCTGTTTTCCCTACGGCGCGTACAACGACGCGCTGATTCCGCTATGCCGCGAGGCCGGCTACGAGCGCGTCTTCACCTGTATGCCCGAGCCGGCGCATCCGTCGGAATTCGTGGTCGGGCGCGTGCGCGTCGATCCCACCGATTGGCCGCTGGAGTTCCATCTTAAGCTGATGGGAGCGTACCGATGGCTCCCGATGGCTATCGCGCTCAAGCGCAAGCTACGCACCGCGATTCGCGGTGGCTTACATCAGGTGGTAGGAGGTCCGGAACCATCGGCTGCTGAGATGGACCTAGGCCTTGACCGAGCGAAAGACCGCGACGCCGGGCGGCATTTGGGCGAGTAGCCGTTCGCGCTCCGTATCTTCCTGTTCTTGCGCCAACAGCCGGTAACGCTCGCCCATCGCCCACACCAGACCGAAGAGAATTCCGATGATGCCGTAGAAATCGCCCAGCGACGCTTCCGACATGTTGTGCACCAGGCACGGGATGATGATTAGGAAGGCAAGCGGCTTCAGGTTCCACGCATCGTTCTGCTGCCGCAGCGCGAACCACCACGGGCGCAACACGACGAAAAGCCAAAGCAAGGTCGCGGGAACACCGACTCCGATTGCGTGATCGAGATATCCATTGTGCAGCGAGCTCTGTGGACCTTGATCCCACGGCCCATACCAGATGGGAAAATATTTGCTTTGGAAAATCGCGCCGGAGACCGAATAGCCGTAGCCGACGAGCGGACGATGTTTGATCTCGCTGACCACATACGCCCACATCTCGGTTCGTCCGGTGAGGGTGGTCACGTCGCCGCGCGAGGTGTACTCGCTGAGGCTATGCCCGAATAGCGGCAGCGCCGCGATGGCGACGACCACCGCCGCTCCCAGCACGAGGATTCCACGCAGGCGGTAGCGCCACAGCAGATAAAGCGTGCTGCCCACCGCGAGCGCGATGAACGGGGTGCGCGAGTCCGCGAGCGCGCATTCACCGAGCGCCAGCATCGCGAGCAGTGCCATCCACTTTTTCTTGCGCGCCTCGAAATGACTCCAGAACGCAATGATCGGCGCGACCGTCACTAGCATCAGCACGCCGACATCGTTGGGATTATTGAGGATGCCGCAGAAGCGTTCGACCTCCTGATTAAAGGTTCCATTGTCGGGCACCTGCCAGGTGATGCTGCGCGGCAGCGCCACCGCGGAAATCGCCATCATGACGACGAACACTGCGCATCCGAGCAGAAAGCGCTCGATGAGCTTGACCATGTCGTCCGGACCTTCGACGCCATAGGCCAGCAGGCTGAGCGCGCTGAAGACCAGCACCGAATCGGCGAGCCGCACGATCGAATACTGCGGCGCCAGGGACCATGCGACGGTGATGAGCGCCCATACAAAGTACGCCGCGTAGAACTGAAACCCGCCGCGGCGAAAAATTCCCGCTCGCCACGCTGGCAGCACGCACGGCACGCAGAACAGTGCCATCAGCCCGTAATGGAGCCCGGCGCGCAATGCGCCCTCGAGGAAACCCAGCTTGATCGCGATCGCGATCAGACTCAGCGGCACGATCAGCCAGCTGCGGTCGAGCCGGATAAACGCCGCGGCTTTGTAGATCGCAATTCCTCCCATCACTCCGATAATTCCGAGCGCGGGATAGTACGAGCCGCCATTTAGCATGTAGAACGCGAGCAGCGCGCAAACCGCAGCGCTGACAACCAGCATCCTGCGCCGCCGGCTTTGGTCGCTTTGTACGAGGAGACTAGACTGCGCCATCGCGCGATGCTCTTTCGTTTGCCGATGCGATTGAAACTGAATGCGTACGGATTGCCATCATCATGACTGTCGCCATTACGACGGATTGCGATGGGCCTACATTCAAGGGTACCAAGCGATGTGCCCGAATCAATACGGCGGAGAAATCACGCCGCCTGCATCGACAATCCGCGCCGACTCGATCATGCTTCCGGCATGAAGAACCTCGTCGCGATCGTCGGCGCCGTCACCCCACCCGGACGCTTGCTCAGCGCCGTTACCGCGATGCTAGATGGTGCGCGCGCGATGGATTCGAATCTCGCGACCAGTCTGCTCAATCTTCACGATCGCAAGATCGCATTCGCCGACGGGCGTCCGCCCGAGCAGTACGGCGACGATACCGCCGCGACGGTGAAAATGATCGCCGATACGGATGCGGTTATCATCGCGAGCCCGATCTATCGTGGCTCGCTCACCGGCGCACTGAAAAACCTCCTCGATCACATTCCGGTCGATGCGCTGATGGGCAAGCCGGTCGGAATCATCGCGATGGGCGCGACGATGCATCATTACCTCGGCGTCGATTGGCATCTGCGCGATATCCTCGCGTGGTTCGGCGCGCTGGTGGCTCCCACGAGCGTTTACATTTCGTCGGCGGATTTCGTTGATGGAAAAATCACTGACGGCGCGCGTGGCGAGATGATCGCTCTCGTCGATACCGTGATCAAAATGACCGCGATTTCTGGCAGCCTCGGTCCGAAACCGCTCGCCGCGCGGCGAAGTTAGCTCGCGGCGCGGGCCGGAGTTTCCGGTGAGGATTCGCGGCGGGCGATTTCGCGTCGCACCGTCGGAATCAGCTCGCGCCCGTAGTCGATCGCGTCCTCGAGCGGATCGAATCCGCGAATGAGAAACGTGGTAACTCCGATGTCGTAGTAGGCGAGCATCGACTCCGCGACCTGCTCCGGCGTCCCGACCAGAGCGGTGGTGTTGCCGCGCGCGCCGGTTGCGCGTGCCGCCGCGGTCCACAGCCGCTTATCCAGGATGTCGCCGCGCGCAGCGGCCTCGAGCAGCCGTTGCGAGCCGACATTCTGCGGCTGTCCGCGCGGCGGCCCCAGCATCGCCTTGCTGCGAATCGATGCGATGGTATTCAGGATGTTGTCGGCGCGTTCCCATGCCTGTGCTTCGGTCGGCGCGAGAATCGGCCGCGTCGAAAGGCTGAAGCGCACGCTGCGTCCATGGCGCGCGGCGGCGGCGCGAACTTTCGCGATGGTATCGGCGGCCTCGGCGAGCGGCTCGCCCCACAGCGCGTAAATGTCGGCGTGTTTGCCCGCGACCTCGATCGCGGCATCGGAGGAGCCGCCGAAATAAATCGGTAAGTGGGTACCGCGATATGGCCGCACGTCAGGAAACGCGCCTTTGAAGCGATAGTACTTGCCCTCGTGATCGATGGGCTTTTCCGCGCTCCAGATTTTTTTCAGCACCTCGACGTACTCATCGGTACGCGCGTAGCGTTCATCGTGCGGCAGATAGTCGCCGTCGCGACGCTGATCGGTATCGTCGCCGCCTGAGATGATATGCACCGCGAGGCGTCCCTTGCCGAACTGATCCAGGGTGGCGAGCTTGCGCGCCGCGAGCGCGGGCGCAACGAAACCCGGCCGATGCGCGAGCATCAAGCCGATGCGATCGGTCACGCCGATCACATAGGTGGATACCACGAAGCCATCGGCGCCGTTGCTGAAGTAGCCGATCAGGATGCGATCGAAACCGGACTCCTCATGCGCCTGCGCGAAGCGCGCGACGTATTCGGGATTGATGAGCGGGCCGCTCGGCCGATGCGTTTCGGACGCGGGCTGGGTGCCGATCATCCCGATAAATTCGACGCCGCGAAAATTTTGAGTACCGTTGTCCACGATTCAGTTTTATCTAGCACAGACTTCGATCGGCGGTTATGCCCTGGGGTTTCTCTCCTGAAGAGCGAGGACTTAGGGGTGAGGTCGCTTCGCTTTCGCTACTCGAAGCCGGCGCACATCGAGGCGATTGCCGGTGTTCTCGTCAATGACGAGCGGCCGGACCTCGTGCTCGGTCTCGCGATCGTACAGCGCGAGCCGCGTGTCTTTGGGTTTCCAGAGCCAGTCCGAGCCCCATCGCCACATCGCGGCAAGCACGTCCCAGAACGCGCGCCCTTTGTCGGTAAGCCGATACTCATAGCGCGGCGGACGTTCTTCGTAGGCGACCTTGCTCAGCATGCCTTCCTCGACCAGCCGATCGAGGCGCTTGGCGAGCACCGCGCGCGGCACGCCGAGGGAGCGCTGAAAATCCTCGAAGCGGCGGCGGCCGAGGAACGCCTCGCGCATCACCAGCGGTGTCCACCAGTCGCCGACCAGATCGGTGGTGCGCGCGATAGGGCAGGGCCAGCGATCGAAGCGGGTCCGCCGCATCAGGAGATCGCCTCGATGCGCGCAGGCACGTGCTTGTGAAACGGCGTACCCGCGATCCAGTCGCGATGCTCCGAAGCAGTCAGTTCGTTCGGCGCGACGCCGTTAACGACCACGCGTCCGTCGGCATCCGGGTAATCGAGGCCTCCGCCATTGGGTAGAGAAACATGGCCAGCCTGTAGGCGATCGCTCACCTCGACGACGGCCTCTGCACTGCCGCGGCGCGTAGTAATACGGACGCGGCCACCGTTGGCGACCCCGAGCGAGGCGGCATCGGCCGGGCTCATCCGCAACGCGCCTTCGCGATCCTTCGCGCGCCACTCGGGGTTGCGCACGATGGTGTTGGCGGTGGACGAACGCCGCTCCCCTGCGCTGAGCACGAATGGAAATTGTCGATCGATTGCCGGCCTTTCCTCGGCCAGCGACTTCAATTCCTCGATCAGCTCCGGAATCTCGAGCTGGATGCGATGGTCCGGCGTGTTCATGCGGCGCCAGCTCGCGTCGTAGTCATCGATGGTGAACGTCACCCCGTCGCGGCCGTTGAAGATCGCATCGAAGAGCGCATTGCCGAGTTGCGGGCCTTCGCCGGAAAAACCCGCGCGGCGCACCGCATCGGGATAGGTCATCGCGCAAGTCTGCGCCGCTCCCCATACAATCGCGGCGGCCTCGCTACCTTGGCCGAGCGTCGGGCCGAGTGTTTCGTAGAGCACGATGGGGGTGAGCGAGCCGAGCGTGGGGTTGGAAGAAGTGGCCTGCAGAAATGCCATCGCGTATGCCTCGCGACCCTTGGCCGCGGCGGCATGCAGCGGCGCGAGGTCTTCATCTTTCAGCGCACCAATTGCACGAACGATGCGGCGATGAATCTCGGCCTCGGGCAGCGTGCCGGGCAGCGGCTCGAGGATCGGCGCGCGCAGATGAAAACAGTTGTGCGGAAAGTCGAAGGTGAAAAACGTCGCTTCCCACTTTTCGTATTGCGAGGATGCGGGCAGCACATAATGCGCATGGCGCGCCGTTTCCGTCATCGCGACGTCGATTGCGACCACGGTATCGAGCGCATCGATCGCCTCTCGCATGCGCTGGCTGTCGGCGAGCGAGTGCAGCGGGTTGGCGCTCTCGATGATCATCGCGCGGAAGCGCTTCGGATGATCGGTCAGGATTTCGTCGGGAATCACGTTGCATGGAATCATCCCGCCGATAATCCGATGGCCTCCGACCGGGCTGCGCCGATCCTTGAGCACATCGCCAACCAGCTTGCCCATCGCGGTATGAAGATTCATTCCGCCTTTGCGGCCGAAGTTTCCGGTCAGGCAGAAAATCAGTTTCTCGAGGTACGAATTGAGCGTGCTATGCGGCGCCATCTCGATGCCGAGATCTTCGATTACCGAAACGCCGCCGGTTGCGCGCGCGATGCGCTGCGCGACCTCGCGCACCGGCTGCTCCTCGAGGCCGGCGCGCGCGCTGTAGTCCGCGATCGGAATCGCGCGGAGCACATCGAAAAGGGCCGCGCCGCCGCTGGCGTGCTCGCGCAGGAAATCATTCGCGACCAGATCCTGCTGCACCATCGTGGCAAGGATCGCGCTGAGGCAGAAAGCATCGGTGCCGGGACGCACCTGCAAATGATAGTCGGCGAGCTCGGCGGTCTCGGTGCGTTTCGGATCAATTACGATCAGTGCGCGATTCGGATCGGCGGAAATTTTGCGGAGCGTCGGGCGCGCCGCCTGGAATCCGTGGCTCTGCCAGGGATTCTTGCCGACGAACATCGCGACCTCGCAGTGCTCGAAATCGGGCGACGGACGGCCTCCGGTGAGGCGGCCCTCGACCCAGAACTCGCCGGTCTTTTCCTGCGCGAGCGCATTGGAGGAATAGGCCGCGCCGAGCGCGCGACGGGTGGCGCCGCTGTAGGCGCCGCACAAATGATTCCCCTGTCCGCCCCCGCCGTAATAGAAAATGCTCGCGCCGCCGAATTGATCGCGCACCCGTGTCAGGCGGGCGGCGACTTCGGCAATCGCGGTATCCCAGTCGATTCGTTCGTAGCTGCCATCGGCGCGCCGACGCATCGGGGAATCGAGTCGGTCCTTGCCATTCTGGTAATAGTCGATGCGCTGCGCCTTCTCGCATGCATAGCCGTGCGAGGCGACGTGCTCCTTGTTGCCGCGCACGCGCGCGATGCGGCGCCCCTCGAGTTTCACCTCGAGGCCGCAGTTCACGCTGCACAGGATACAGGCGGTCTTGGTCCATTGATCCGTCATGATTACGCGCCTCACAAATGGGTTCATCAAACGAACTGCTCAGTTCATCAAAAGAATGGACTATGGGGCGGCTGCGCGCAAGCGAAAGAAAGACGGCCCGCCGTCGAGGCGAGCCGTCATGGAGCGGTATAGCGGTCAGCGATCAGTCGCCCGAAAATGCGTGGCCTCCCTGGGCCGCCGCGGTCAGCGCCTGGGTGGTGAACCAGCTTCGATCCACCGCGCCCATGTTGATGAACCATGAATCACGCGAAGGAGCATGCGCGGATGGATGGTAGCATACGGTCGCGAAGCCGCTCTGCGTATTCACCGTCGAGGAGCCGACCTGGAACAGCCGCTTGAACGGATAGATCGCTACCCGCGCGTCTGGTTCCGAGCGGTCGGAGTAGTAGGTCCAGGAGACATAGTTGTTGAACAACTGGCCGGCGCGATCGTAGGTGTCACCCGCCATCACGAAATCGGCTTCCGAGTCGATGTACAGAATTTCGTGATCGTACAGCGAGTTGAATTCGGCGCGTGGGCGAGCTTCGACCAGGTAGTTGTGCCGAATCTCCCATGGATCGGGGCAATGACTGGCGCCGCCGTCGGTCGGGCATTGGATGTCAGGCGAGTGGCCGACATTGATTGCGCACAGCATGTTCTTCTCGCCGAGGAACTTGAAGTTGTAGAACTCGTTCTTGCCGCTGAAGCCTTCGTAATGATTCGGATCGTAGGCCTGCGGGCCGGTCGCGCTGTCCATGATCGAATAATTGATGCGCCGCACGCGGCGGGTCCCCGGCGTGTACGACCAGATGTCGTCGTCGCGATGCGCATCGGCATAGCGGTAGCGGATGAAACCGGCGCCGCGATCGCTCTGCGGCGCGAGCACCGGATAAAGCAGGCTCAAGAAGTAGCGGCCGGTCGATTTGAAATCGGGATCGATCGGAACCGGATCGACTTCGGTGCGGCCCACCTCGTTGTATCCGGCATAGTGCCCGACTTCGTAATCGTTGACCTCGCGATAGGCCTTGTTGAGGCCCCAGTAGGTGCTGGGGCAATCGAACCAGCGCAAATCGTAGTCGTCGCTCGAGATCGGACGGAACGCGACGTTCCACATGATCTTCTCGGCAGCATGCGCGTCGTTGGCGTCGAGGATCGGGAACGGCTCGCCTGAAACATACCCGACCAGACTACGGCCATCGGGCGAAAGCCTGACCTGCGCGGAGTATTTTTCCGTCGCTTCCTTGTAGGGCGGCGGCCAATCGATTCGCTCGGTTGGAACAATTTTCATGGACATTCCATGGGTGATGCGAAGATACTCTCCCGGACTTACCAGGTCTTTCACCTTCGCCGCGCTATCGGGCGTGATGAAGTCGCCGGGCTTGACCTGAGCGGCGGCGGATGAGACCGTCGCCAACGCGCAGAGGCCAGCCACGGCGGCGGTTGCGGCATACCTAATCAATCGGCCACGAGACATCGAATTTCTTTCCTCCTCCGTTCCCGAATTTCGGGCATCTACCTCATTGGTACCATAGGCACTGCGCGAGTACCAACGTTACCGAAGGCTATGCCCCAAGTGAGCAGGGCGCGGCCATCTCCAGCGGCGGATCGCTGCTCAAAAGCGCCATCTTCGTGCTCTGCGACCAAGAGATGGTTCCTGCTATCGTGCGGATAGCGAGGAACTTGTCTATGGAAATGACGGTGAAGCATGTAATGACGCTCAAGGTCATGACCCTGAAGATGGACCAGCAGCTCTCGCTCGCCGATGACGTGATGAGCCTGGGCCGCATCCGCCATCTCCCGGTGCTCGACGAGGACGGAGTGAACGTGGTCGGGATCGTGAGCGAGCGCGATCTGTTCCGTGGCGCGCTCGCGCAGGCGGTCGGCTATAATCAGCGCGCGCGCCGAAAGCTGCTCGACAAAATGAAGGTCAAGGACATCATGACCGCGGGTGTGCTGACGACCACACCCGATACGCCGCTGGCCGAGGCGGCGCGGCTGCTGATCGAGCACAAGATCGGATGCCTGCCGGTGCTCAAGGATGGGCATCTCGCGGGCATCCTGACCGAATCGGACTTCGTCGCGCTGTATGCGAACCAGGGCTCGAAACATCCTCCGCAGGTATTGCGCGAGCAAAATAGATGATACGAGAATTGTACGAGCCGGCGGGCCAGGAGCATCACCATGATTCGGAAGTTTAAGTTCGAGGATGAGATCTACGCCTCGTTGAGTTGCCTGCCGATGGCGGCGCGGCGGAAGCTCGATCAACTCGGCCTCAAGATCGGCTTCGATCAATGGCAGCAGCTGTCGCGCGGCGAACGGCTGATGATTTGTCATGCACCGATCGCCTGCGAGGATGAGATCGAAGCGCTGCGGCTGTTCGTGAACGAGACCATGCTTGCGAAGTCCGGCGCCGCGCCCAAGGCCTTGCCGCCGGAAAAGCTTCAGGCCGTCAATCCTCCGCAGACGGTGCCGCCGCGGCTGGTCGAGAGCGCACAGAAGAGCGGCGTGACCTTAACGCAGGATGCGTGGGCCGCGCTCGATGACGACGAACGCTATGCGCTGATAAAGTTGGGTGTCGAGAAGGAGAGCCACAAATTGAAAAAGGCCCTCGACGAGTTCGTGAAATAGAACCAAAGGACCCGCTTCGCGCCATCGCAATAGGGAGACAACATGGAGACCATCCGCTTTGATGACATCGAGAAACTGAAGTCCAAGATCAGCAAAGATTTCGGGCCGTGGAGCGAGCCGATCGATGTGCCGCAGGAGAAGATCAATCAGTTCGCCGATGTCACCGGCGATCATCAGTGGATTCATATCGACATCGAGCGCTCCAAAAAAGAAAGCCCGTTCGGTGGTCCGGTCGCGCACGGCTTCCTGACCCTCAGCCTGCTGCCCGCGTTCAAAACCAAAAACGATTGGACCGTAACTGGCTTCCGCAACATGGTGAACTATGGCGGCAACAAGCTGCGCTTCATCTCGCCGGTGCCCGCCGGTGCGAAGGTCCACGCGCATAGCCGCATCGTTGCGGTCGAGGCGCGCCCGCAGGGCACGCAAGTGACGCAGGAGACCAGCGTCCACGTGGTCGGGAACGATCGTCCAGCGCTCACCTACGAAGGCATCGTTCTCTACGTAAAGTAGGATTTTCTTATGCCAGACAAACTTCCGGTTGCGGTTGTCACCGGCGTCGGGCCGGGCCTCGGTGCGGCATTGGCGCGACGGTTTGCGAAAGGCTATGCGGTCGCGATCAACGCGCGGAGGCCGGACTTCCTGCGCTCGCTCGCCGAAGAAATCCGCAACGCGGGAGGTACCGTCCTCGAGGCTGTGGGCGACATCGGCGATCCCGCGCAAGCGTCCGCGATGTTCAAGACGATCCACGAGCGCCTCGGATGTCCCGAAGTCCTCCTCTACAACGCTGGCAGCGGACAATTCGGAAGCATCGTCGATATCACTCCGGAGCAGTACGAAAAGGACTGGCGGGTCAATGCCCTCGGCGCATTCGTATGCGCCAAGGAAGTCGCCCCGCACATGATCAAACATGGCAACGGCACGATGTTATTCACTGGTGCGACCGCAGGCGTAAAAGCAGGCGCGCGCTCGGTTTCATTCGGGCCCGCGAAGTTCGCGATGCGGGGATTGGCGCAATCGCTCGCCCGCGATCTGGGGCCGAAGGGCATTCACGTCGCATGGATCAATGTCGATGGCGTTATCGACATTCCGGGACGCAAGGTCGGCAACTACACAACCGAGGATATGCTGAGCTCGGATGCGATTGCGGAGACCTACTGGCACCTCGCGCATCAGGATCGCAGCGCGTGGACGATGGAGCTGGAGGTTCGTCCGTTCAAAGAAAGATTCTAGCCTTAGGTAAACCCTGATTATCAAATTCGATCACATGGCGCTGCCGGTCGGCGATCCCAAAGCCTCA
>Ga0335081_10012827_pt1 | contig 13560 bp, 18 predicted proteins | sample Lox_Sample_35_FD_206713 | JGI IMG/M metagenome (GOLD analysis project Ga0335081, IMG submission 206713) | Soil microbial communities from Loxahatchee National Wildlife Refuge, Florida, United States - Lox_Sample_3.5 | ecosystem: Environmental > Terrestrial > Soil > Wetlands | place: USA...
CATCGAATTCCCATGTTTGCCATTCTTTGTTGAATTTATCAGCTAATTTTCGCTCTTTGATGAGTTCGGAGACGTTGAGGTGCGTTAGGCCGTCAAAGTTATGCATAATCATTTCCGCCAGAGAGGATTTGCCTGTTCCCGGTGTGCCGGTGATGAGAATGTTTGGTGGGCGAGGCATCTTGTCCTTGTGTTCGACAAGCGAAACGCGGTGAAGGTCCACAGCGAAGTTTGTTGGTGATCGTAAATCTGTATTAGGGCACAAGCCCTAATATTCTGGGACTTGCAGGCCCGTCATATAAATGGTATCCTCTCACTGTTGATGATCCAGTAAAAGAGAGTACTGCGATGTAAAAGCCCCGTGGAGGTCCATAATATTTCATGTCTACGGCAGAATCGGGAGGGTACTCCTGACGTCGTGCTTGCTTGATTTCGGCAACGGCAGAAAACCAAAATCCCAAAAAATGGATGCTCCGAAAGTACCGAAAAGAATAATCCTCAATGCAGGGCGGACTTCACATGCTTGCCATTTCGTTCGACCGGGAAGAGGAATCACTTACGTATCTATTTAAGTCCGATCTCGCCACGCCAATCGGTTAATTTTGCATAGGAATCCGATACGACCTGAACCTTGAAGGAAAAAACCGCCCTGAAGTTGCATGAAACTGCATGGAATCGTTCATGGGAATGATAAATCTATGTAGGCAATGTAGACAAAGCATTGGCATCGGTTACTAGAGAGTGACACCTCGCCGCGGTGCCGTCAGGGGCTATGCGCGGCTGCCGCAATTCCGCACATCAAAACTCCATGTGACAAGGTCCGAGCGGTGCACACCGTCACATGTCAACAGTCCATACGACCCCCGCCACAAGGACATCCGGGCTCGAGCCGTCCGGACAGCGGACTCATCCTCCCAACTGAACAACAGAAGAAATAGTCGGATAACGAGACACGATGATAGATCATATTCTCGGCCGACCGTCGCAGAAACTGAAGTCCGTCCAAGTATTGCTCGTTGTGCTCGCTTGGACGACATATCTGGCCCGAGGAAATCACCAGGGGCCTTGGCTATTGCGAAAACTCTCTCGGCGATTATCGAACCGACTGACAGCATGGCAGACATTCTGCGTGACAATGACAGGTCTATACCTCCTGAAGAACGCAGACAAACTCCTTGGTCTCGGCGGTAGTTCCCCCACCTCCGTCATGATAACCTTGACTAATGGTCAGCACCCGAGCCATTAGCTCGGCTATATTCACGTTCGTTCTACCGGGCAACATGGCTCACCACCGCACTTGACGCAGGATTCTTCACGGCTCTGCCCATCCGCCTCATGTGGGTCAGGGACATTGCTTCCATGGTCTTTTCCGTCTACTACTTGATCTTTGCGGAAGCAGCCGAAGAAAAAGTGCGGAAATATCGTGCTACGATAACCGTTGAACAACTTCGCGTGGCATGGGAAAAACCCATTCGCAATCCCTATGTACGGCTTGTTACGTCGCTTAATGCGGGACGAGTGAGAATGTTGAAGGAAATGACGATTCGGCGGGAGGCTGATAAGGATGCTGTTGCAGCGTGGTTTTATTGGAATGGGACGGAGGAGGAGTTAAAGGGGTGTGATAAGTTGGTGTTGAGTTTTACCGGGGGTGGTGGGGTTAGTATGACGCCTCGATGTCATGATGAATATCTTATTCCTTGGACGAAACGGCTCCATGTTCCCATTCTTTCCGTCAATTACAGGTTGATGAGTTCGCCAGTATCAATTCTAATTGGAAAGGAAAGCACCAGAGTATCCTTACCCATACGCTCTAAACGAATGCTTCGACGTATATAAACTCCTCTGTCAACGAAATCAAACCGTCGTTCCCTTTCAACCCAAACGAATCGTTATCATCGGCGATTCCGCCGGCGGGAATTTCGCGGCCTCAGTCCTCCTCAAAGCCCTTCAGGACAATCTTCCACGACCAGCAGGCTTGATTCTCATCTACCCCAATTTAGACTACAACATCCACAGTTGGATGTCCGACGACCAAATGGCCCTCTTCAAAAGCGAAAGCCTGAAGGAAATCCCTGCTGCTATCTTGGATACAAAACAAAATTACGAACGGAGGAAATCTGTCCTCCAACTCATCCCCGACAGCAAGCCAACCTCCTTTCTCAAACCACCATCAAAAATAACGGCCCTGCAACAGACGCCTGCGCAGACCAACACCTCGGAGGACCTACGCAAAAAGCGCAAGACGATGGGCACCAGGTTAGCCATGACAAGCCGTGTCGCGTTCTCCCAAGATCGCATCATTACCACCGAACTAATGCGCGCAATGGCGATCCTTTACATCGGCCCCAAGAATAAACCCAATTTCGACACTGACTATCTTCTTTCCCCTGTCCGCGCGCCCTCAGACTTACTCGCACTCTTCCCAAAGACATATCTCATGTGCGGCGAAAAGGACCCGCTCGTGGACGATACAATCGTTATGGCCGGGAGAATCAGGGAGGCGAAACGGATAGCACGGGCACGTAGACGGGGCATCGCGATGTCATCTGTGGATGAATCGGATTTGGATTGCGTTCAGATGATGTTGATTCGAGGTGTTTCCCATGGCTTTTTGCAAATGACAGCCTTCTTGAAAGAGGGAAACGTTGCAGTGGATAAAATCTGCATGTGGCTACGAGAGCTCTTTTCCGACGAGGACGTCCGTGCGCAAAAAGTCAATGGGAAAGTAGCGGAACGGGTAACCTTCTCCCTTGAAGCTGGGGAATCAGAATCTTCGGAGGAAGAGGAGCCCATGCAACTCGGATCGTCAAGGACACTTTCCCCTTCACGCTCGGCATCAGATGGGAAAGATGCCTCGTCAGCGCCGAAGGGGAAGGAAGGCCTCAGTAAAGAGAAGGGTGATAATAAGAAGAATCATTATCGTCATGATACGTGGGAGAAGAGGAATGTCCTGCATGAGCATTTGTTGATGGAGAGGAGACGGGAGGCGTTAACACGCGGACTAGAGGCTCCTGCTGATCCCGTTGAGGGTGGACAACCGGACGCGTAGATAGCAATGTCTTATGAATGAGACTAGTATTAAACGCTGTATTTGAGTTTTTGACGTTGGATGTAGGACATTGGTATCTACATTGAGAATCCATTTCATTGTTTGGCAATCTTCATGCGAATGAAAACCACTCACAAATACCGCGTATCCTCAAAGGAACGTCCCGAGATGACTAAAAAGACAGAGGCCCTTAATGCTGATAGCCTAGCAAGTACAACCTTGCGCTATCCATTTAGAAAGATTTCCCGGCTTCCCGCAGCAGTCCACTCATATCCGAGTAGGACGCTCCTCCGTTAGCGAATCGGCCCATTTGGACGCCTCAGGTAACTCGGTGCATTGATTTAACCCCCGCCAAGCCATAGGGCCATGGAATCTCAATCTCACTGATTCGTTAGGAGTCTTTACTCCCCCCGGCAAAGTATCCGTCAATCTCCATCAATTTATCAACAGGGTGGTTGCTCTTGCATTTCCAGTCATTGCGATACTTACGAGCGACCAAAAAGTCCGCATTACGTTATTCATATAGGTCACCGAATGACCGCCAGACGTCGTAGGTATTGCCATCGACTCATGACCCGGATGGTGAAGACGGTTGTCTTGCGGAATTTGAGGGCGTGTCATTCCATTTTGAAGCCTCGTGTATCGTAACATTCTGAAGGAGTTAAAGGAAGGCGACGGTGGCCGGCAAGGTGCCATGGAGGCCACCTTATAAGCGAACGGTATTTCGCGATACATCGTGGCAACCGATGGCTTTATCATCAATTACAAGCCCAAAGATTGTCACTGGCGGTCAACTGCATATGAAATAGCCACATTAGCGTCGAATAACGAAAGGATGGGAAACGGACGGAATCCAAGGACAAGAGTCTAACGATAAGGATTAAAACCGCAAGTGAACTGCATGTTCGTGTACGTCTGTCATTGTGGAGTTGTCCCTCTCGTTGACGGTTTCAGCAGTAAGTCCAACGTAAGAAATCATCTGAAAAACAGCCCCAAAAGATCAAACGCTATTACTATCAATACTGAATCGAGCTTGGTTTACACAAAATGAATGAACATCTGCACATAATTTTTTATACATAATATCTCGGTTCTGCCTATGTTATCAACACTATTCCCAGTTGCGACTCTCTACAATGTCGAAAGTCGTTGCAAAGTTTGGCCCGAGATGCCATCCCATGGTGGGGCCTCAGCCAAAGTGGCACATTGGAATTCGTTCCACCACTCGGCTGCTATGTGATATCTAACAGAACCTGTCGGCGTTTCGACACCGGCTATGAACTGGTTGGCATACATTGGCGTCTTTCCTGCCGCATGGTGCCAGCTTTTCCAACTGTTGAAAATCCGACAAAGAACGGCGAAGAGGGCGTAACGATGTTGGTAAAGCTCACGGAAGGTGTGATAACCGTCGCTCGTATTTTCGTCGACGGTGACCGTGACCGTCAAGGTAGTTGTGCCAAAGAGTGGAACGGGACTGGCTTCAGGTGTAGCACTTAGAGCAACGTAGTTCGCCGCCATATCTCAGATTTTCCGATCTTTCGTGATGGTCGAAAATGAGGATGGCGCCGTCCAACAGGGAAACGAGTTTGTGGAAATTCGAGAGAATAAGGAGAGATTGATTCTGAGTAATAAGATATCCGTGGTGTTCTCGACCTGGGTTTATATGTTGGCGGTGAATCACGCTATTTCGCGCTATTTTGCTGTTTTGCTCATAGCGGAATAAATGGCGGTGAGAACGAGGAAGAGCAGCGTAGTGCGCCTAATCTCGGGGCCATGTACTAAGCGATTGTCGCCTAACGTCTGCTCAATACTATGGTAGTTGTGAATATTTATATATCTTGTGGCGATGGCGCGATAACACCCACAATTTGTTTGGCGCAATGCGGCGATTCCGTTAGGCTGATCTCGGGGGCCGCGTCGACCCTTAACAGATTGTTTGTCGAGCAAACAGATTCTGGAGTAATCCGTCTGTGAGCCTCTCACGGTACGACAGGAAGGCTATCGAGTGATTGAAATGGTGAGACTCACATTTCCTGCAGTAGCGTTCGATTGGCCTGCCAAATCCAACTCGGGGACTAGCTGATTTGCTCTTCTTCCCCTCTCAAAGAACTTCGCCTGTCAGGTCTCTTGTGTCGATGACGATGCCGTCTCTTCGTTCCATTTTCCCCGTCTCCTTCGAGGCGCCCACCTGACCTTCGTTCCTGATCATTTCCCTGGGCCTTCCTCATCTTCCTTTTACATCGCCCGCAAGTAACACACTTCACAAGAACACTCTTCCGTTTCCCGACTTCAACGTATCCAAATATCACCTCCATCGGCTGTAATTCCTTTACTTGCCCGCACTTAACATTCGCACAAATTTTCTCGCCCTTGCCAGCTTTTACCTCATCGACTGTTCTCCAACGCATTGCCACCTACAATTAACTCGATGAAACGAGAGATTCTGTACCTTTCTCTCTCGGTAACGGCTCAGGTCGACGAGGACGCAGTCTTTAACCAGACTCTCGTAATACTCCTTGACAAGCGGGTCCGTTTGTTCGTCATTGTCACGAAGGAACTTATGCTGTGAGTTAACGACGTCCCTGTCTGTGACGAAGGGGCGGGGTTCAGGTTTGTTGCCGCCATAAATGACTTCGTGAGCGTGTATTCGCCGACGGTGGGCATCGTGCGCTGCCATGTCTTGAGGGAAGACGCCACTCTCAGAAGCGAATCGTCGGCCACGCCACTGCCGATCAATTTCAGTGGCTCGATTCCGCCGATAAATTTGAGATGAGAGAATTCACACTTTTGAAACTTTTCAGATGACATGAAATGAGTGTGACTATCATTAAACCGCTACGACTTTTTAGAGTCAATTGGTATTCCGATGCGATGCCGTTAACATGAACAAGATGCGAAATATACAATCTTCAATCCTCCGTTTCACCTCCAAAACACGTTCGACTCCGAAAAGACAGACCCACAACCGTCAGAAGGCAAAACCTAACGCAGCGACCATGTCGAAGAATAGCCAGGCGAGGTAACAAAACTATCGGCTCCTCCGTCTTGAACAAGACCTTCTGCACACAGAAAATCCATTCCTCCCTGATATATCAAATCTTCACTTTCCGCGACCTTGTCCGACTGAGAAGACGTCCTATTCCACTCATCCTTTTACTCATAGGCGAAGAGTCAGGAGACATAAATTCTCCATCCATTTCCGTGAGACAAGCGGCTGGTGTCAACGTCAATCTCAATGTCATCAAATTCCCCTCTGTAACATCCTTGCATTCCGGGCCTTCCTCCAATTCCTTGAGAGGACGTAGCGCCAAGTCCGGCATCGGCTTGGCAAAGTAATCTTCATCCTCTTCTTCCTCCAAAATTGGTTCGACAATCGTAGTTCCATCAACCGAAATTGGGGTTATCGGCGTGAATTTATCGATCACGTTAGGGGAGGGAGAACGATTTTGGGGTGTGGGAGGAGGGGATGTGAATCCCAATTCGAGGGCTTCCTCAAAATTTCGGGTACTGAGCATGCTTACGACGGTAGGATCGTTGAGGTACTTTGATTGACGACGTTCATGGGTGAATCCTTTATGGCTAGAGGCATTGGAAGTGGGGGGTCGTGAAGGGGACGGTGTAGGTGAACGTAAGGAAAGTTTACGACGGAAGGAGTAGAAAGTGTTCGACCGGGAGGGAGGCGGCGAACTAGGCGGCGAAAGCGGAGTGATTTCAACCGAAAGGGTAGGCGAAAACGACAAAGGCGCAAAGTCAAGAGCCCATCCCGCGGGATTCACAGTCGTTGAGGGCATCGAGTGTGACGCGATCGAGTGCGGAGATGATTTATCCTTGGTCGCCGGATTTATAACCATCGGCCTGCTTCGTTTCATCTCGGTCGCGGTCAATTCTTCCTTTACACTCGGCGGATCAGGAAGAGCTGATTCATGCGGTTTGCTTTGTTGAGGCAAAGTAATTTCAGATTGATTGGATCGCCTAAATAGTTTCTCAGGCAACTGGAAAACTCGATCTCGTAATTCGCGAATCGAAGAACTTTTCCGCAAAAATGAAGCTCTCGAAGCAACTGAGATATGGGAAGTAGAGCCCGTCGGTTGATGTCCTCTCTGCGTCGATGCAGGGGGGCCAGCGGTCTGTGAGGAGGGTGTGCAGGCCGATAGCGACATCCTGGGTTCCATATTTGCGGATATATATATCCGGTCTGTTTAGTGTAAGTGGGCGAATATGCGAAATTATGGGAGCAGTGGGCGCGCTTGGGGTGACAGGCAGAGCAGCCCGTCCCCGATCTGTGCTGGGAATAGGGGGTGAAACAGCAGGGGGCCGAATTCGAGGTACGGGGATTGGGAAATGAATTCAGGGGTGGAGGATCGATGAACGACCAAATTGCGTTTCCTGTTTCGGATTGCCCGTGGACTGCCCACAGGCAAAGCACGGTCGGAAAAAGGCCCTCGGCAATGGAGACCTGAGTTTGAACAAAATGAAAAAGTGGGAGGAGTGTTACTATATAATATACTAAAATACATGTGTAGGTCATGCGGGACGCAAATTTTCATTATCTGTATAGGAGTTGGAGGGACCAAGTAATCCGACTCCCTCGGTCGGAATCGTTTTTGGAGCGTTCAAGGAATTAAACTCAGTCTTAGAAAGAATTTACACCCGGCGCGCCATGCGGCCCGAGCGTTTTGCGCCCTGTCGAAATTGAATGGGCGTCCATGATTATCATCCGTGCGAACCAAAAAGGAGACGGGAGCCGCACACTTAACCTTTACCCTCAACAATGGAAAGCACGACCCCATTGTGATTACGCCCTGGGACCAACAATGTATCGTACATCTTCCCGGAATTGTATCAACTAAGTTCCGGACATTCCACACATGACCGTTTTGTCTTAGGTTTGAGCGTTAGGATCCTCAGCCCCTGGGTCTTCCGACCTAGTTCAAAAAGGGGTGGCGTTAAGATTTCCACGACGCTCGAAATTTGAGTCTGGGCTGCATGGACGCCCGTGCGCTGCATTCGATTCACTCAAACTTCCAGTAAAATACTTTCTTTTGGGTGCCCTCATACCGCAATGGGGCGGCAGCCACTTTTCTGTACGTTGACCGCATACAGGGCGAACATCATACGAGTCCCAATTGAGACGATAAGGTTTCCCACTCAAATCACAGACAAGCATTATCCGCGGCGGAAGATGAGCCGCGTCGAGCGCGAAAGGCACGGGAATCGATTTGATCGTCAATAATTTATACAACTCGCTAGGCGCCGAATGTAGTTGGTGTTTGTTTCGAAGGTTCGCCTCTCCGGCTCGTTCGGATACCGACGAAACTATTCGTCCTAATTACCGAGACGCTCAAACCGCTTTTCCTCGCAAGCAAATTTCGGTGGTCGTCGAGACCTTTTCGAATTTCGAACCGTGCGGTGAGAAATTGAAACGGCAATTCTACTAATCGAGGCTCCTACCGAAATCCTCGACCGCAAAGTCTCAGGACCCACGAGGGGATAAAGCGATCACAGAATGGTGGGAAAGCAATATGAATGTCCCCGCTCCCCGGTTAGACCTCGCATTTCGTTTATAACGAAGCGGCTCTTACCATTGGAAGTTGATTCTGTCAGCGTATTTCCCGTTTTGGTCGCTCTTCGAGGTAAATACCACGGCCTCACCCGCATCAATGAGACGATGACGAGACTCTTGCTCAATCTCACGGTTAGAATGGCCCACAAACCATGGCGTATCATATATTATTTGGCTCGATCGGTGCGCCACGCATTTCGGTTTGGACTATTAAAGTGTATACGTCAAGTGCGACTGAATCGCGACTTCGCCACACACGTCGGACACCCCACCCTCAATCTTGGCAACAACGAAACCGCAATGCCTCCTGCCCCTCGGCCCACAACTCTCACCAGACCCACTACCCCTTATTCTCAAGCCGCCAGTTCCCGGTCAGCCCGTGCCTCCGCCGGAATGGCTACTGTCTTCGTCGACTCCTTAAACCCGACAATGCCCCTCGTCATGCCGGAGCTTCCCAGGGTAAGAGACGACCTGAGGTCTCAAATATTCACGCATGCGAGCGCAGCCACCACCACAAATCCCAACTCGTACGATCGGCTATCAATTCTAGGGAACACAGCTCTTATTCACGCGGTTACTCAGATCCTCTTCGAGCATGCCGATGGCCGGCTTTCGAAAATGCAAATTGCCCGATGGCGAGACAAGTTTTTCTCCGCCGCCAATGTCGGCGTCTGGGCTCGAGCTTATGGATTTGGTAAGCTTGTTCAAGTCAAACCTGACACGATTTTGGATGAGAAGAGCCAAATTCCGGGGGATGCGTTTCAAGCGTATTTGGCCGCTGTTTCGCTGACAGAATCCCAAGAGGAGGTAATTGAATTTGTGAAAGGATTGCTTGGGCCGCGGCTTGCTGAGGTGGGTGTTGAGGAAGAGGCAGATGTCACGATTGTGTCAAAATTGCACGAAAGGTTGGTTAAGCTGGGTGTCAGTTTGCCTAAATACAATACTGCCGTGGATGAGACTGCAGAATTGAGTGCACGGTTTACAGTACGATGTGTCTTGGGTGGAAGAATTCTGGGGAAAGGGGTTGGCCGGAGCATCCAACAAGCCAAGTGGAAAGCTGCGGCCGAGGCAATGAAGCACGGGGACCGACAATTCACCATGCAAAAAGGAAAAGAACTGTCAGGAATATAATGTAATCCATCGGCTCCGTCTGTCTTGCAAGAATGATCTTTTGTATTTTTGTTGATATCGGATTTGCGGCTTATGGAATCGAGAACTTATCGCTGAAGGAGTTTACATGAATAGACTTTCTCTTTCCAGCCAAAGTGACCCTTTTTTTTCATTTATTTGTTATTTTTTTCGGCTCGGACCCCGGCCGCGTCCTTGCGCACTGTTATGAACCTGCTCATGAAATCGCGGCATTCAGTGTGAGCCACAAGGCCGCTAAAAATGCATTCAGTGAAATAACCTATATTTCCGGGAATTTTGCTTGCGTGTCCTGGCCGTAGGATTGTCCAAAATCACATGGTGGAAGTCGGCTATCGCCAAACCTTACGAAAAATTCCGGTTGCATTAGACGCTTTTCATTGGTGCAGGAGAGTTGCGCTCATGCGCAAATGTTTTTAAGTTTGTTCCGTCGATGCGGCAAAGCAATCGGCGGGTCAAAAAGCTGCAAGTATCTACCAGGACTCGACGAATGATTGGGCCAGAACCCGGAATACGCGTCACCTGAGGAGCGGGACATTGGGAATCTGTCGCACAAAGTCGCAACATATCAATTCCCGCACCTGGAATCCTGCCTAAAAAGCCCCCGGCGTACCCTCGAAATCTATCATCAAAGTCGACTTTAACCCATCGAACAGTTTTGACGCCGCTCTTCATCATCGCCATGACTATCCCTAACGATCCCCGGATCAATGAAGTTCCAATCCCTGACCCTTTGCCTGAGCTTCCGGATATCGGCACTGATTATGAACGAGAGGCATACGCTCACTCGTCGGCGGGTAATCCCGAGTCCTATGAACGTCTCGCTATTCTCGGCAGCGCGGCTCTCAACGCTGCCGTTACGCTCATCCTCTACGAATCGTTCGACAAAAAATTAGAGAAAGGACGGATTGACGAGATACGCAAAAGGTGTGTCGCGAACACTACAGTCGAAGCCTGGGCCAGGGCATACCAGTTTCAGACCCGTATCCAAGTCTCCCCTCGGGCTCAGATCAGCTTAGACGAGAATCGGACTATTCCCAGGGAAGCGTTCCATGCTTTCCTAGCTGCGATTTGGCTCAAGATGTCCATGGACCAACTCACCGACTTCCTCAGAGCATTGCTAGTGCCAGTATTGGCAGGGGTTACAGTCAAGCCGATTGACCGCACCGTTGTTAATAGGTTCCGGGACAAAGTGAAGCTAATGGGATTGGCTGAGCCGGAATATCTAGTGACGAAGGACAAGTCTGCCGATCTCGAGGAGTGCTTCATTGCTCAATGCAGAATTGGAGATAATTATGTGGGAAGGGGCGTCGGACGGAGCAAGAAGACCGCGCAATGGAATGCTGCCCAAGAAGCGATGAGGGTGGATGATCGTCAGCTCGCCAAGTTCAGGAAGTTAACCGTAGCAGGGGGTGGTTGTCCGGATTGATGAAAGTTTGCGCAGGATGAATTCAGAGAATAATATTTATCAATATTTCTATATTCATTCATTTTCAGGTTAAGAGTGTGTAACCTCCACCTTCCGTTTAAACTGCTCACTTCTCGGGGCAACCCGCTTCTTGCTGGGCCAGATCGCTCCCCGTCGCCGGCAGTGTTGTGGGACGTGTTCTCAAACTCAACGATGACCAAAGTCGCGGTGCTACTCGGCAGATTTCACCGCGGCCGCGATGAGAACCGGGTTAAGTCAGATGAAGATACTCCCGGGAAATGACATTCCAATACAAATTCGGGAACTTCCGCGTCTGGCAAAATTTATTCAGGGAATTTGGGATTCAGACCAGACCAAGTTTATTGCAGTTTTGAATATGATATATCGCCCCTTCTGGAGCAATGACTTCATGGCATCTTGCCGCAATGTCACACAGATTTCAAACAAAGGATACAATAGATGTCAGATAAAGAGGAAGTCTCACTCTCTCCACAAATGATATCCACTAGCACATCATAAAAAACACAGAATGCCCCTCATTAGATCACTCTAGGTTTATCTCATGAAAGCAGCTTGTGACAGTCTATAAGTGAGCCTTTTTGGAATGGCCACAACTGACGATTATCGCCCCATAGAAAGATATCTACTCAAAGCTCATGAGAGAAACTGTGGTTATTGATAGAATTCTACAGACAGGTTATTAGATCTTACTATCTGCACATTCGAACAATATCACTCATGTCATTTCTTTGGGTTGGTCTTTGAGAGGCCGGTCTCTACTGGCCAATTCATCCGGGGTTCCAAGTGGTTTGAATCATTGAGGCTCATATGGCCATTGCAAATGCCGTCTGAACCTGTGTCATGAATGACAGTTCAGAGGAATTAAAGCGGACTCAGCGAGAACCAGTGGAGGGCATAGCAGAGGGAAGAACATTGAAACTACGAGAGCCGCTGGAGTCAGAACAAAATGGCAGGGTGATGGGAAGCTGAGGTCAGTCCAGACTTCAGGTCCAACCAGGTCGGACCACATCGGACTTAGTAGTAGGACAGTTGGCAGTCCGGTGCCTATAAAATTTTCATGCAGCACATAGATTTTCTTTAGCTTGCGATAACAAAGACAACCTCAGACCCAATCGCTGCGTCCATGCCCCAATCCCTCTCTGACAACCTGATAATTGATCTCATCTTGAGATTCTCTCAAATTTTGGAAGCTGTTCAGAAAATACCATTGAAGAGATGTATCCATTTCATTTAGAAAACTCACACGCATTCACCAATAAAAAGTTCCTCTATGAACCAAGCAACGATAAATATATTGACAGCTACAGTTCTAGAGCTGATTCAGAGAGAGCCAAGGAAAAAAAAATAAAATAAAATAAAATAAAATAAAATAATAATAATAATAATAATAATAATAAAGGCATTTCACAAATGTCTGCGCCTCAATACGAGGGGTTAATATTCTTCCCATGAATAATAGGACTGAAAAAGAATACAAGATGGTATGAGATTCTGTCTTCCTCATGAAAGCGCTTCATTTCTGGGAAAAATCGACCGAAAATTCTCACAAAAGTAGAGATCCGAATCTGGAATTGTGGCCGTGATTGAGAAACATTTCCATTACTAGCATGCACTTATCCGTGACCATTTTATTGCCCTGTGCATTCGAATTGCGTGGAAAAATCATTGCAAATTCAAACGACAAGAAATCTGATAGGCGCATCCTTCCCGTGCTGTCCCGCACAGACTCAATAAGATTACTGTGATTCGGAAAACATGTTGTAAGGTCCCGCCTCTGACCAAACGAAAAAAACACCTAACTAATAAGTATTCTCGGGAGTCCGATGAGATTTCTCTAAATGGAATTTAACGATTAGTCCGCGAAGTTTATTGCGGGAGTCCAATGTTAAAGAAAAGAAGGCAAAGCCCCAATACCCATACCTTAACTTCAGGCGAGGAGATCAGCCACTGGGTCAGTGAAGGTGGAAATATTTCGTGTTGACGAAAAAAACGACATTTTTGCGAGATTGGAGGTACGCATAAAGTAAAAATCGTATTCGGATTGTTTACGCAGTAGCCACAATATCGCCATGTGGCAGCCAAAAAAATATTCGAATAATACTCTTTTATTCCACTTTCTGCATGCTTGTTTTCGTCTCGGCGAGCTCGCCTGCCCCAACCGCCAACCGAATCAAACGAAGGGCAAGTTTCCCCACCACAAACCAGGCAAATACCGCTACGATACAAGAATACCCGATGACAGGCAACAAACTCTCTGGAATCACTCCGAGTACCAGCGGGTCCAGGACTGCAATTGTCAGCCCCCATTTGAAAGTGAAAAGCCAGCGAGGAGGGGGGTAGCAGCAGCCGGGATTG
>Ga0335081_10012828_pt1 | contig 13559 bp, 12 predicted proteins | sample Lox_Sample_35_FD_206713 | JGI IMG/M metagenome (GOLD analysis project Ga0335081, IMG submission 206713) | Soil microbial communities from Loxahatchee National Wildlife Refuge, Florida, United States - Lox_Sample_3.5 | ecosystem: Environmental > Terrestrial > Soil > Wetlands | place: USA...
CCCCCGGGCTTCAGGACGCGGGCGAGGGAGCAGATGCACGCGGGCCTGTCCGACACCTCGCCGAGCACCGCGGCCAGGTAGGCAACATCGAAAGAGCTGTCCGGGAAGGGAAGTCCCTGGCTTGCGTCCCCGGAGTGGAAGCTCACGTTGCGGTAACCCGCGCGATCGAGTTTACGTCGAGCCTTGTCGAGCATTTCGGGCTGGATGTCAAACAACCTGAGCTGACCATCGGGCAGCCGGCGAGCGATCTCCAAGCTGAAAAATCCCGATCCCGGCCCGAGTTCCAAGACGCGTTCAGACCCAGTCAGCGCGAGACCATCGATGACGCGTACGGGATCGGCCAGCAGTCGGCGGCGGATCGGGTTGTCAATGAGAAACGCCAGTTGGTGCGGGAAAGGAAAGTGCGGGAACGCTTCAAACCATGTTTTCACCACGTCATCTCCTAACCTCTGTGCCGATCGCAGCCGCTGTCACTCCACGATGATCGGATCGCCAACGTGAACGGCGTCGAAGTACCAAGCGGCGTTGTCCGGGCTGTCCGGGCCGACCCATGCGTTGCGCACGGCCTCGCCCGATTCGTTCTCCGCTATGACCAGGTGATGGCCTGCTGTGTCGAGACCCCCTGGAAGGAACTGAACCGTGCCCTGTCGTGCTCGATTCCGCGTCTGGCCCTCGGGCGTGAACTTGCTGAGTGCGCGAATCGATTCGGGTTCACGGCGTTTGGCAGCCGCCTCATATTCGGTCAGTGTCATCTTCCGCAGCGTCACCTTCTGCACGTCCTCGCCTTCGTATCAAAGCCAGCTTAGAAGCTCCCATCTGGTCAGCCGGTGAGTATCCGCGCGCCGGCGCCGGTGATGGCCACGGTGTCCTCGGCGTGGGCGGCGCGGCCGCCGGTGGCGTTGCGCAGTGGGTGGGCGCGGAACCCACGATGGGTGGTAATTCGGGAACGGCGAACTCGCGAACTCGCGCCGTGGCGGGCCAACACGTCCGCGGCGACCCGGTCGAGCTCGGCGGTCGGCATGCCGGGACGGGCGTGCGCGGCCACTGCGGGCAGCGCCTCGGCGACCACCGCACCGGCCGCCGCCATCCCGTCGATCTCGACGGCGGTCTTCAACTCGACCATCTGACCCGCCTTTTCGGCGAACTCTGGGCAGCCATTTCGCTTGCCCGATGCGGATCGGCGTGGTCGACCGCTCGGCGCGTGCGGTCCTGCGCGACTGCCTGGGCAAGTGCCGCGTGCACCTGGGCGGCCGCAATCAGGTTGCGTTGCGCCGTGCTTGACGCGGACGAGTCCTCGTCGAGCGCGATTCCCAGCAGCCGCAGCACCTCGTTGCGGTGCTGCTCGACCCGGAGTCAACCTCGGCCATGGGGCGCCTCGCTGTCGTTCCTCGCGATAAATGTCGTCAGCAGCTCAAGGGTGCGGTCGGGTTCTTCAAGCAGCGGGCTATGTCCAACACCGGGCAACAACTCGACGGTGACATTGGGCACATCGGCGTACTCGGTGGTCGACGACGATCGCCATCGCCGGTCCTCGACCCCGAAAATCACCAACACCGGCAGCCTCAACTCACACAGTCGGTCGGGCAGACTGCGTTGCGCAAGATAACTCATGGCTTGTTTCGGTGTGGTCGTGAATGCGCGATGATCCATACCTCGCACGTCGGCGACGATCCGCGTGGAAACGTCGACTTCGCGGCTGAACGCCGAGCTGAGGCCTTTGCGGATGGTGGACTCGGTCCGCAGTGCCCACAACAGCTGCCCGATCACCGGAACCGACACCAACGCACCGAGACCGCCCGGTCGAAGAAACGCATCCACGCTGGGCCCGGTGTCGATGAGCGCCAACCCGCGCACCAGGTCGCGTCGCTGCTCGGCGAGTGACGTCGCGACCAACCCCCCGGTGGAGTGTCCGACGACGGTAACCTGGTTCACGCCCAAAGTTATTAGAACGGAGCCGACCAGCCGTCCCTGCGCTGATATGGCGTAGCCGTCGGCGGGCTTGTCGGATCGGCCGTGTCCGAGCAAGTCGACACGGATGACCCGATAATCGACGGCCAGGCGCGGGACCAGAAGATCCCACCAGCTCGTCGAACCCGCGTAGCCGTGGATCAGCAGCAGCGTGGGCCCGCTCGGCGAACCGTTCTCGACGACATGGATGTTCTGGCCGTCGACGCTCAGCATGCGATCCCGCTCCTCGCCGATCGGTTCTTTCACGGGTGAGTCGTTCAACATTCGCTTCTCCTCGATCACTACACGCCCCACAACCAACTTCAACTTTGTGTATCCCTGACGGCGCCTCGCCGCGCAACGTGGGGCTGGACGGGTAAGTTGCCGCGGACACCCGCGCGAGACGAACGGTTTGCGCTGCCCGCCAAGCTGACAGTTTCCAACAGGTCGCACGGGTCGAGTTCAAAGCAGCCCGAGCAGTTGGAGGTCGGTGATGTACTTGACGATGATCGGTGCCGAGACGTGCGGGATGTCCTTGTCGGGGCCGATTTTTGCTTCCTGCACCGCTGAACGGAACCGGTTGGCCGGCGCGGATGAGCCGCGCGCCGGGTATTGGGGTTGTCGGTAGTTGTGCAGCAGCGGCAGCACTGAGTGCTGGCGCTGCTTTTCGGGTAGTCCGCGGATGGCGGTTTCAAACCGCTGATACCACTCGTTGTAGCTGGGAATCCGGGTGATCGAGTAGCCGGCGTCGATGAGCCAGTCGACGTATTCGTCGAGTCCGATGCCGTCGTCGTAAGGATTGGTCACGTGGTAGGTGTGAAACCCATCGCCCGCACGCTGGCCGAGGGTGGTGATCGCCTCGGCGATGAAGTCGACGGACAGGCCGTCGTAGTGGGCCCGTTGCGGGTCGCCGTTCTGGTCGAGTTGGTAGAACGAGCCTGGGGCGATACCGGCGGCGCCCAAGCTGAGCATTAACCGGGTGAACCTGTCGGGCAGGTTGAGCTGGCCCAGGTATTTGGTGTCGGCCAGGATCATGTCGCAGCGGAACACGACGACCGGCAAGCCGCACCGGTCGCTGGCCTCGCGCAGCAGCACCTCGCTGGCCCATTTGCTGTTGGCGTAGCCATTGGCATAGCTGTCGTCGAGTTTGCGTGTCGGGCTGATCACCCGGATGTCAGCGTCTTCGGTGAAGGCCGACGGTTCGATCAGCAGCCCCACAGCCACTGTCGACAGGTAGGTATAGGGCTTTAACTTCGCGGTGATGCCCAGCCGGATGAGCTCGCCGGTCCCGACAACGTTGGGACCGAACAACTGGCTGTACGGCAAGACGTGGTTGACTAGGGCGGCGGGGTCGACGATCAGATCCACCGCTTCGGCCAGCCGCTGCCATGTTTCCTGATCCAGACCGAGGTTGGGTTCGCCTTTGTCGCCGGCGAGAACCTGCAGGTGCCCGGCGGCCAGTTCGCGGTAGTGGCGCAGCAGCTCCGGATCGCCGCGGTCAAAGGTCTTGTCCAGGCGTTCGGCGCCTGCGGCGTCGTCTTTAGCCCGCACCAGACAGATCAGCGTTCCGCCGAGGAGGGCCAACCGTTCCAGCCATTCCAGCGCCAGGAAGCGGCCCAGATAACCGGTGGCACCGGTCAACAGCACCGTGCGCGCCTGCGCGCTGGGTGCAGGCAGCGCCGCAGCGGTGCCCAGCGTCTGGGTGTCGATAAATTTGTCCAGCGCGAGGTCGGCCGCGTGGACTTCGGTAGCTGCTGCGGCAGCGGGTTGGCCGTGCACGCCGGCAAAAGTCGGCCGCTTGGAGCCCGCCCGCCGGTGTGTCTCAATGTAGTCGGCGAGACCTTGCAGATCGGTGGCCGGGCTGACGATCACACCCACCGGTACATCGATGTCGAAGATCTCGTGCAACAGGTTGGATAACGTCAACGCCGACAATGAGTCGCCACCCAGGTCGGTGAAGTGCGTGTTGGCCTGCAGATCGATACTCGCCGCGCCCAACACAGCGCCAGCGGCGCGGCTGACGGTTTCCAGCACCGGTCGGTCGGCGGCACCATCATGCAGCGTGCGCAGCTGGTTGGCTTGATCTTCGGCCAGCTCGGTGTACAGCTGCTCCAGCCGCGGGCCGTAGCGCTGCTTGAGCCTGGTTTGCACCGGCTTGCCGATGTCGGTCAACAGCCCGTTCTCCACAGTGAACGGCGTTGTCTCGATGACGAAGTCGCGAGGAATCTCGTAGGACTGCAGGCCGGCGGCCTTTGCGACATCCTGCAGCGACTTGCTGATCAGCGGCTTGAGCGATGGCACGCCATGACGCTTCAACGCATCCTCGGTGGGCGCGACAACGGCCAGCGGGTAGGAGCGTGCGCTGTTGGCGTAGATGTAGATCTGGCGCACCAGCGGGCTGTCACCGAATACCGCCTCCAGCTTCGAGACGGCGACGAATTCGCCCTGCGAGAGTTTCACGACACTGTTGCGGCGGTCAATGTAGGTGAGCTGATCGGGGCCCACCTCGGCCATGATGTCGCCGGTCAGGTAGTAGCCGTCGGGATCGAAAACCTCGGCGGTGAGCTGTGGTCGCTGGTAGTAGCCGGAGAACTGGCTTACCGATTTGACGGCAAGTTCGCCGCGCGGGAAGGGCCGATCGGTGCCGAAGTAGCCCAGCTCGGGAACGTCGACCAGCTTGTAGCCGATCACCGGCGGGCGTTGCACCCGACCGTCAACCAGCAGCATCACCGATTCGGTGGAGCCGAAGGTTTCGACCAGATGCATATCGATGAAGGATTCGACCCATGATTTCAATTCCGGCGAGATCGGCGCGGAACCCGTCGACGCCGCGACGTAACGTCCGCCAAGCAAGTTCTGGCGTTGGTCGGCCATCACCTGGGCGTGGACCGTCGCGCGGTCTCCGCCTTCGGCAGACCGCCGGTCCACCTCGCGCTGGAACTCCTCGAACAGCATCTCCCAGACCCGCGGCACGAAATTCAACTGAGTGGGCCGCACCAACGCGAGGTCTTCGAAAAACGTCGAAAGATCGCGCCGGGCCACAAAGTACGCCGTGCCACCGGCGCCGAGCGTGCCGTACAGCATCGCACGCCCGACAACATGGCTCATCGGCCTGAAGTTCAGCGTGATAGACGGCACAACGCGGTTCTGCTGCAACCCGGCGGGCGCCGAACCACGCCACGACATGGCGACCAAGTGTTCGCGATACATCGCGCCCTTCGGTGTCCCGGTGCTGCCCGAGGTGTACATCACCGTGGCCACCGGGTCGTCCTCCCCGGAGCCGACCGTCGGCGCGGGCCCCGCCTTGCCGCGTTCCAGCACGTCAGCCAACGCTTCCACGACCACCGGGCCGCCCGTCTCCGCCAACCGCGCCCGTGCCGCATCGAGAGCCTCGCGATGGTCGTCGACCTGCCGGTGGTAGTCAAAGACGACCAGCCGCGCAGGCACGTGCCCGGTCAGCACCAGCCCGACGGCCACGGACAGGTAGTCGACGCTCGAGGCGATCACGGCCGGCTCGGTTTCGGCGACGATCGGCCGCAGCGCGGCGACCGCCGCGCTGGCCTGCAGCGGCACCGACACCGCGCCAAGCAAGACCAACGCCACATCGATCGTCGTGTAGTCAACACTGGTGAAACCCAAAATGCAGACCCGGTCGCCGGGCTCTACCGGATCCCCCGCCAAGGCGCCCGCCACCGCACCCACCCGCTCAGCCATCTGCCGGTAGGTGATGGTCTCGAACCAGGGCGACAACTCCACCGACGTCCGACCGGTGGCCGGGTCCTCGACGAAGCGGCTCGCACGTTGGCCGAGCGCGGCGCGCTCCGCATAGCCCTCCATCACCGTTCGCACGATCTCGGGTAGCCGTAACTCCGCCCGGTCGACCATTTCGCTGACGGCCGGGCTTGGCCGGGCATCGGCGAACTGCTGGTCTGTGGCGTACAAGTCGGCGATGCGGCGCGCCGTCCGCTCTTCTCGGGTATCGGTCGACATACCTATTCACTCCTGCGGACCTGTTTGAAATCGATGGTGTTGGTCGCGATCGCCTTTCCTTACCATCGCGATCATCCGATCATATTGTAGGATGATTTGGATCGGCAGCTTCAAGTGTTCCTAAGGTGATTGCGGACACTGCTAACGGCATTAGATCGACCGAGCGGAGGAGGGCAGGTGATCGAGGGGCCCACCGCCCACGCCGAGCGGGCCGATTACTCGCGCAGGGCCAGCTGCGGCGGTGAGCTCACCGGCACGCAGCGGGCGGTGACAGCTCTGCGTGAAGGCATCCGTGCCGGCCGCTACGTCCCTGGTCAGCGGCTGGTGGAGGCCGACCTTGCCGCAGAAATTGGCGTCGGGCGCAACTCGCTGCGCGAGGCATTCTCCCGCCTGGCCAGCGAGGGTCTGGTGCTAATTGAGCCGCATCGTGGTGCGTCGATCCGCCGGCGGACCCGTGCGGAGGTGGCCCAACTCTATGACATCGGCGAGGTCCTCGAAGGACTGGCCGCTCGCCTGGCGGCAATCAACATCACGCGGCCCGGCAACGCCGAGTTGCTGTCGGCGGCAATCGATCGGCTGCGAACGACCGCATCTGGCGGCGGCGCCAATCAGCGAATTGATGAGGCCGCGCGGTTTCATGAAGCGATCCTGGCCATCGCCGACAATGCGCGGCTGACGGAGTTGGTCGCTAACTTCCACATCCTGACCTTCAGCTTCCAGCTGCGTCATGCCCAACTCACCGGTTCGGAAGCCATCAGCGACAGCTCGCTGGCTGAGCACCTCGCGGTGGTCGAAGCGATCAGGCGCGGCAACCCGCAGCAGGCGGAAACCGCCATGCGCGCCCACGTGCGCAGCGCAAAAGAGCGGGTGCTGGTCCTGCCCGACACCGCGTTCGGCTGACTCTTCATCCCGCGTGTCCATCCCGTGACTTCATCGCGGCTTGGGCCGCCAGCATCCCCGTCATCATGGAGCCGCTAAATCCCCCGGAACCGCCGTAGCTCGACGCCAGCCACAACCCCGGGACACTGGTCGCGACGCCCCTCTCCGAGCCGAGGGTTGGCCGACCCCTAGGTGGCTCCGGCGCAAAGCCGTAGATCGCCCCGTCGGGCGTATTCAGGAAACGGCGCATCGTGGTTGCGGTCGCCATTTCCCGCTGGTCGACCGCCCCGCCGAAACCGGGGAAATAGCGGTCGATTTCGCCCACGATCGCGTCGAGCCACCTGTCGCGTTTGCCCCGATAAGCCGCATCGTCCAAGCCATCCCAGTTCGTCACGCGATCGACGCCGACGACCGAGACAAGATGAGGCCCGTCCGGATTGAGCCCACTGTCGATGGCGCTGTAGTCGACCACGGCCATCGTGGGCATATGGGTCCCCGGGTCATCGGCAAGGAGTGCGGCGCAGCGCGCAAAGTCTGAAAGAGAATTCACCCACTCCGGTATCAGCATGGTGGAGTACTGGGTGAAGCCCAACTCGCGTGGGGGCCGGCCGAGCCCGAGCGCGACCGAGAACAGCGATGTTGAGGGACGCCGCCCCGCGTAGCGGGCCGCGAAGCCCGGCCGCACCTGCGCCGGTAGCGCATCGGTGAGCACGTTAGGGGCGGCGTTGCCGAACAAAACCGGAGCATGTTCCACGACGCGGTCGCCTCCGTCCTGCGCGGTGTGGGCGACGCCAGCCGCGCGGCCTTCTCGGTCGAGGACGATCTCGGTCACCGTGCGGCCCGTGCGCACTGCGCCGCCTTCGGCCTCCACCACGCCGGCGAGGCTTCGGCTCAGCGCACCCGAGCCGCCCCGGATGTAGGTGCCGCCGTTGGCGAGATAGCCGCCCTGCGCGATCGCGTAGAACAGCCACCACAACCGGGCGGGATCGTCAGCGTAGTAGCCGAGGTTCGCAGCGAGGGCGATCTTGGGTCCCTCATCTGCGCCGAACAGGTGGTCAAGAACTTCGGAAAGGCTGAGGCGCATACCGCGCAACAACGGCCAAAGCTTCAGGGGAAGTACGGGCGCGTGCATGAACCACCACAAGCTGTCGTGATGCTCGCCGACCGTCGACAACGCTTCCCGGACGGCTCGCAGCTGCTCGAAGTATCGGCTGAAGGCCGATCGTTGGCGCGGGAAGCGGCCAGCCACCGCTGCCTCGGCGGCGTCGAAGCCGTGCGGCAGGACGAACGGCGGATCGTATAACCGGCCGCGCACCTCGTAGAAAGCCCCGACCGGCACGAATTCGAGGTCGTCGAGGATGCCGAGCGCCCGCAGGATGCGGGTCTTGGGATCCAGAGGGTCGCGTGGGTCTGCGGTTTCGTGAAGCGATGCCTCCACGGTCAGCGCTCCGTGCCGGTAAGTTGTGGCCGCCCCGCCGAATTCGGCGTTGCGCTCAAGAACCAGCACCCGGTACCCGGCCCTCGCGTACAACGCCGCCGCTGTCAACCCGCCGAGGCCCGAGCCGATCGTGATGGCATCGTACGTGTCGACCATTGTGGACACCCTTCGAGTCCGAAACCTGGTGTCAGATTTATCGTTCAACCACACCAATGCGCACCGATGCTCAATAGGGACCGAAGTCCCGAGCCCGAAGGGCCTTTTGTCCGTGGCGGGTCGGGCCGCAGCCTAGCGCGTGCCGTCGGCGCGAGCGCGGCTCAACGCCACTTGATGCCGCACCCGATCGACGGCCGCTGGTCGGGGTCGACCGGTCGCCCGGCGAGCACGGCGTCGACCGCAGCCCGCACGTCGGCGGCCGTCACCGGTCGGCCGTTCCCGGGGCGGGAGTCGTCGAGCTGGCCGCGGTAGACGAGTCGACGCTCGCCGTCGAAGACGAACGTGTCGGGCGTGCAGGCCGCCGAGAAGGCGCGGGCAATGTCCTGGGTCTCGTCGTAGAGGTACGGAAACGTCCAGCCGTGGCGGCCGGCCTCGGCGACCATCTGATCGGGTCCGTCCTGCGGGTAGGTGACGACGTCATTGCTGGAGATGCCGACCATCGGGACGCCCTGATCGGCGAGGTCCCGACCGAGCTTGGCGAGCCCAGCGGCGACGTGCTGGACATATGGGCAGTGGTTACAGATGAAGGTGACGACAAGCGCGGGACCCGTGAGCTCGTCGAGACTGACCGTGGCGCCGGTGGCGGGCTCGGGCAGCGTGAACGACGGCGCGGGAGTGCCGAGGGCGATCATAGTGGATTCTGTGGCCATGCCCGCCAGCGTAGCGTCCACCTTGGCGGCACCACTGAATCAGTTCTGGCGGTGGCTATCTCGTCGCAGCCGCACTACTCGACTGACTGCTGTTGCCGACGCCAGCACTGCCATCACAGCGAGAATCATCGCCGAGTCCGCAGACCCGACTGTGGTCAATAGCAGCGGCAGGCCGAAGCCGATGTAAGTCACTGCGTAGAACGCTCCGGTGAGGGCACCGCGCACGCGTTGCGGTGCTGCGGCTTCCAGATCAATCAAGCCCTCGCGTAGACAAAGGCCGGACGCGCACCCTAAAACCACCAGCAGTGACAGGCCCAACTCCACCTGCTCCGGGCCGGGCGCTGTTGCCGGCGCGGTCACCGCTGCACGCTGCGCCGTCACGACCGTGACGGCCGTCGCCACCACGACAATGGCGGCGGCGATCCCGAACTGAACAGCACCGATCGCCGCTGGCGTGTTGCGCCAGTTGCCACATTCGACCAGTTCACTGGCTTCCTCCCCCGAGGGTCTTTGCACCCCTACCGGCGAACGTCCGCTGCGATGAGCCCAGCCATTACGCCCCACGGCGCTGACCGGCTGAAAAGACGATGCCGCCTTGGGAGTTATTCCCAGTTGAGCTTCGTTAAGTTCTTCGGCTTCGCCGCTCAGTCAAGCCGCCCGAGGCGGGCGGGGCGGTGTGTTTCAGCAGATCGGCGGCGCTGGCAAGGCTTTCGGCGGGTTTGGTCATCTGGGCGGCGACCTCGCGGGCTCGATCTCTAGCGACGCCGATGGTCCGGTTGCCTCCGGCAAGCCCAGTGCGGGCCTCAAGTGCCGCGCAGTGGTCACGGTAGAGGGCGATTTTGATCACATCCGCCCGGCGACGCTCGCAGGTAAGCCACACCAATTGAGAAACTTCCTCAAAGGTTTAAGGTAAAGCACGGTCTTTTTGGCGAGCACGGAGCGGTTTTTGTGAACACGGAGCGATTCGACGTCATCATCGTCGGCGCCGGATTCGGCGGCATCGGCGCCGCGATCCAGCTCAAGCGGCTCGGTTACCACAACGTCGTCATCCTCGAACGGGAGGCTGACCTGGGCGGAACCTGGTATGTCAACCGCTACCCGGGCCTGGCCGTCGACGTCCCGTCGACCACCTACTCGTACTGGTTCGAGCCCAATCCGTACTGGTCACGGCTGTTCGCGCCGGGCGAGGAGCTCAAACACTACGCCGAACACGTCGCCGACAAGTACGGCGTGCGCCGCTACATGCGGTTCAACACGACCGTCGAAGGCGCCCGCTGGGACGAGGACGCCCAGCTGTGGCGGGTGGCGCTGGCCGGCGGCGAAACCCTGACGGCACGCTTCCTTATCACCGCGACCGGTTTCCTGTCCCAACCGCACACTCCGGATGTCCCAGGTATCGCCAGCTTCGACGGCAAGGTGATCCACACCACGGCGTGGGACGACAGCTACGACTTCGCGGGTCGCCGGGTGGGCATCATCGGCACCGGCGCGACGGCGGTGCAGCTGGTTCCCGAGCTGGCCAAACCGATCGGCGACCTAACGGTCTACCAACGCACCGCGATCCACGTGGTGCCCAAGATCGACTTCGCCATCCCGGAGTGGCTGCAGCACGTGTTCGCCCGGGTACCCCTGGTGCACCGCGCCTTCCGGTTGGTGACCGACACCCTCTTCGAGCTGATGACGGTGACCGGCGTGCTGCACTACCGACAGTTCCGGCGGTTGAACATCGCCGCCGCGGATCTGGCCAAGATCAACCGGTTCATCTCGGTCCGCGACAAGGAGCTGCGACGCAAGCTGACTCCCGACTACGATTTCGGCTGCAAGCGGCCCACCTGGTCCAACAGCTACTACCGCACCTTCACCAAACCGCACGTGCACCTGGAGACCAATCCGATCGAGCGGATCGAGCCCGACGGCATCGTCACCGCCGACGGCCACAAGACCGTCATCGACACCCTGGTGCTGGCCACCGGCTTTGACCTGTGGGACGCCAACTTCCCGGCCATCGAGGTGATCGGCCGCCAAGGCCGCAACTTGGGAAAGTGGTGGCGCGACAACAGGTTCCAGGCCTACCAGGGCGTATCGATTCCGTACTTCCCCAACTACTTGAGCCTGGCCAGCCCGTACGCCTTTTCCGGGCTGTCCTTCTTCAACACCATGGAATACCAGATGCGGCACATGGACCGGCTCTTCAGCGAGGTAAAGCGAAAGGGCGCAACGACGTTCGAGGTGACCGAAGAGGCCAATTCCCGTTTCCTTGATCGGATGACCCGACTGCTGGACGACTCAGTGTTTTATCGCGGCGACTGTGCCACGTCGCGGTCGTACTATTTCAACCACAGCGGTGAAGCATCGCTGCTGCGGCCGACGTCGACACGAAACGCTGTGCGGGAAGGCTCGACTTTCCCGCTCAGCGACTACACGATCGCCTGACCGGGTTTAAGGTGACGAGGCGACGCGCGAACTCAGGCTGTTAACGGAGCTTGTTAGCAGCGAATGTCGCGGCCTCGTTTGTCATCCCGGACTGAATATAAGAAACGTGCGCCATTATGTTGCCGCCACCGGAGCATATTGGATCGTCGGGAGCGCACAAGCTAATGGTCTTGGGGCCGTACAGCGGGCTGATTGTCGGCAGCGGCTGACCGCCCCACAACATGCTCGAGAATCCACTGGACGGCTCGCCGAAAAGGGCGACAGCGGCGACATGATCAGCGACCGGTGCCGGCATCGCTGAAGTGGCCAAATCGATCACTGTCGAGCCCTGAGAATATCCACCAAGCACAATCCTGCTGTTCGGGCAGCTGGCGACGGTGTCCTGGATGTGAGCACTCGCATCATCCGAACCGGCTGACGCGCTCCCGTGGTAATCGTCGTTCGCTGGGTAGTTAACCGCGTAGGCCCCGACAGACCGCCCACCAACCTGCGAGGTAAGCGAGTCGACAAACGCCTGGCCGACGTCGCCGAGACCAGGGTCCTGATGGGTGCCGCGAGCAAAAACCACCGCGACGTCGGAGCATGGGTCAGCAGAAGCGGCAGGACTGGCGATGGGCACGCTCAGCAGCGTCCACGTCGTCACAACCAGCACACCGGCGATGCGAGCAAGGCTGCGTGCACTCATATCCGAATCCTGACATACGGCCGGCGGCGCTGCCCGGCTGGTCGGCACCAGCGGGGACGGCGGTAATGGAGACGACGGCCTAATGCTCGCCGCCGCGGGCGATCCGATCAGCACGCCAGCACGACGCCCGCATGGGGACGTCGATCGCGTCGGCCCCGGGGAAACGCGCCTCTAAGGCAGCGCGTGCTTCAGCCAGCCTCCGCGCACGGTCATCCGGAGACGCGACGATAACACGGCTGTAGGTGCCCATCATCGCGACGACGTCCTCGACTGGCATCGTCCGCACGAATCTGAACGTCTCGCATGCAATGTTGTGGAAGATCTGCGGCTCCGGGAGAACGAAGTCCAGGCGTCGCCGGAATCGGTCGGCCGATTCCGCCTCCGACGTGTCCTGGCCGGGCAGCCGGTCGAGGTTACGCACCCAGTCCACCTCGCGGTCTCGGCTCGTCCAGATCAGGCCGAGCCGGCCGCCGTCGCGCAGCACCCGAGCGATCTCCGGAACGGCCCGTTCGCGATCCATCCAGTGCCACGCCGACGAGACGAACACCGCGTCCGCGGCAGCGTCGGGAAGCGGAATCGACTCGCCACGGCCCTCGACAACACGGACTCCCGGGGATCGCGCCGCCAGCACCTTCCGCATCCGTGCGTCGGGCTCGACAGCAATGACCTGCGCCGCTCTGTCCACCAGCGTGCGGGTGAACAGTCCGGTGCCCGCGCCCACGTCGACGGCCACCTCGCAACCGGGTGGCACCAGCCAGTCCAGCGCCCGCTGGGGGGCCTGCGGCCGCAACGCGTCATAGTCCTCGGCGATTGATCCGAAGGACATCGCTCGCTCTTGACGATCGGTCACAGCCGCCACGGTAGTCCCGCACGGAGCGGCGCGCCGGGACAGAAGTCCGCCATCTTGCTGCCTCATTTCGGTCGGATGTCCAGCGAGTAACGCCACCTCGTCTGTCAGGTGGAATGGAGATTGTTGGCCTGCAGTCGGATTGGTGAAATCCGAGATTTCTGGGCCGCGCTTTCCCTAAAGTCGGTCGTACCGGTCCTGTGACGCGCCCGATCGTCTGACCTGTGCGTTAGTGCGTCCCCGGTGAGAAGTGTGGTTTCGGTGTTGAGGGAAGGACACTCGGGGGATGAGCTTTTTGGTGTCGCCACCAGAAATCATTTCATCGTTGCTGTATGCAGGCGCGGGCTCGGGACCGATGCTGGCCGCTTCCGCGGCTTGGGATGACCTGGCCACCGAATTGGGTTCAGCGGCGCAGTCGTTTTCCTCGGTCACCTCCGGGTTGGCTGCTGAGGCCTGGAAGGGACCGGCCTCAGC
>Ga0335081_10012829_pt1 | contig 13559 bp, 13 predicted proteins | sample Lox_Sample_35_FD_206713 | JGI IMG/M metagenome (GOLD analysis project Ga0335081, IMG submission 206713) | Soil microbial communities from Loxahatchee National Wildlife Refuge, Florida, United States - Lox_Sample_3.5 | ecosystem: Environmental > Terrestrial > Soil > Wetlands | place: USA...
GTCCGCGTCCGTGAGCGAGTCGGCGAACGTGACGCCGTGCATCGGCTGCTGCTCGATCCCGTCGATATGCGTCGGCATCGGAACGCCGGTGATGTCGAGGATCGTCGGGGCGATGTCGATCGCATGCGTCAAATGCGTTCTCAGCGCACCGGTATCGGTGATCCGCTCGGGCCAGTGGACGACGAGCGGGTTGCGGGTGCCGCCGAGATGCGAGCCGACCTGCTTGCCCCACTGAAACGGCGTGTTGCCCGCCCACGCCCACGCGGCGGAGTAGTGAGGATCCATCATCGGACCGCCCCATGCGTCGACGCCTCCGTAGCGCTCGGCGAGCTGGAGCTGCATCTCGTCGCTCAGCGGGATCCCGTTCTCCATCGTCAGCTCGTTGAACGAGCCGGTGATCGTCCCCTCCAAGCTCGCGCCGTTGTCCCCCCAGATCCACAGCACCAGCGTGTTATCGAGCTCGCCGAGCTCGTCGATCGCGTCGATCACCCGGCCGACGTTGTAGTCGGCGTTCTCCGAGAAGCCCGCGTAGACCTCCATCTGGCGCGCGTAGAAGGTCTTCAGCTTGTCGGGGACGTCGTCCCAGGCTGGGAACGCCTCATCGCGGGGCGTGAGCTCGGCATCGGCGGGGATCACGCCCAGCGCCTTCTGCCGCGCGAACGTCTCCTCACGCAGCTTGTCCCAGCCCTGATCGAACTTGCCCTTGTACTTCGCCGCCCACTCCTGCGACACATGATGCGGGGCGTGGCTGCAGCCCGTGGAGAAATACGCGAAGAACGGCTTCTTCGCGTCCTGCGCCCGGATCGCGTGCAACCACTCGATCGTCCGGTCCGCCATCGTATCCGGCAGGTAGTACGGGTTCTCCTCGTCGTAGAACTCCGCCGGAGTGCCGATGATCTTCTGGTTCTCAGCCAGGCACGGATCCCACTGCGACGCGCCGCCGCCCAAGAACCCGTAGAAATACTCAAACCCCCAACCGACCGGCCACCGGTCAAACGGACCCGACGGGCCCTGCTGATCGTCCGGCGTCAAATGCCACTTACCGAACGCGGCCGTGCTGTACCCGTTATCCCGCAGAATCCGAGGGAACGGAACGCAGTCATCCGGCACGGACGCCGTGTAGCCCTCGAACCCGGTCGAGAACTCACCCACCGAGCCAAAACCGACCGCGTGGCTGTTGCGACCCGTCAAGAGCGCCGCTCGCGTCGGCGAGCACAGCGCCGCGACGTGGAAGCGGTTGTACCGCACACCCTCCTGCGCGATACGCGTGTAGTTCGGGGTGTCGATCGGCCCGCCGAACGTCGCTGCATTACCGAACCCCGCATCATCGATCAACACCAACAGCACATTCGGCGCACCATCAGGCGGCTCGACATGCCCGAGCTCCTCCCAATCCGGCTGCGAACCCCCAAGCGTCCGGTTCGCCACACCTGCAAATGGCTGCTTGCGAATCGGCAACTTGCTTCGATCAGGCTGGCTCATCGTCGATCCTCCAGACGCTTTGGTCCTTCCAATCGACATACCCTCCCGTGGTCCGTGACGCCAGTCATCACCCGATTCGGAGTAATTTGGAGGGCCGTGAGAAGCCTGCAGACCGGCGGCGAGCTAGTCAGGCTGACCACCGCAAGCACGACAAGGGAGTTCTCTCGAGCGGACAGCCGAACGACCTGCGCCTCGCCTCATCGCGCGTCGCCGGCGAGGCGCGGAGTCCAGTTTTGCCTCCGGCTCCCGCCCATCCGAAACGCTCAGCGCAAACCCGCGCGTCGGACGCTGCCAGCGCCTCAACGGCGCCACGGCGCTGGTGATAGCGCTACCGATCGTGCTGCGAAACGACCGCCGGACCTGCACGGCCGGTGTAGGCGTGATCCAGCAGCCTGCAGCGGCTCGCGCCGGCGAGAGTCATCGTGACGGCGGTCCTGCTCTGCTCCCGGCACGAGCTTTCCGAGCGCGACGCCGTCTTCCCTGTTTCGCGCGGGTGGCAGGGCGCTGCTCACGCTCGCGCCGCCCGACGCACGAGCCCTCCTCTGTCAGCAAAGCGCGACTCTGCCTTCGTCCCGTCGCGTTGGATTACGCTGCAAATGCGCGCTCGGCTGAGCCGAGGCCAGCACCTGCTCGCGCACGAAGTGGGGGCGCTCGGACGGCCCGCCGGCCCGGCACCGCGCTGCTCGGCTCGTCCCAAGGCGGGCAGCGGGCCTGGCCATTGCGGGTCGCCTCGCGCTAGAGAAGCGACCGCCCCGGGAAACAGTACACCGACAGTACATCGCTGGCGTACTGACGCGAGCCGTAGATCAAACAAAACCCCGCCTGAGCGGGGCTTTCCTCTAATCGGGGAGACAGGATTTGAACCTGCGACCGCCCGGCCCCCAGCCGGGTGCGCTACCAGACTGCGCCACTCCCCGTGGTCCAGCGCATTCTAGGGGCGAGACGCGGCGGCCGACTGGCGACCGAGGCCCAGACTGACTCCTCCAACGACCCCCGGGGAATCGTCAGAGGCCGCGAGCAGACTCTGTGAGCGAACGCTGGACGAATTCCCAGACGACATCGCCAAGCGCGCCGCCGTCGCAGATCAAGGCCGGCTGCGCACCCATCCACTCGACGAGCGGGATCTCGATCATTACGCCCGGATGCCCGAACCCCTCAGGCGAGAAGACCGGCCCCGGCCTTCCTTCCGACATCGACGCGAACGCGACCGGGGCAAGGTCGCACGAAAACGCGACTGCAAGGCCAGTCGGTTCGTCGCTGTGCATCATCGTCAGAACCAGCAACTGCCTGCCAGCTTTGTCAACGCTCATGTGGCCGTCGAGATCGCAGCGAGACGCGACGATCCATCCGTTCGCGCGGGCGAGTTGGCAGAGTCGACGGAAGTCCTCTGCATTGTATACGCGCGCCTCGGTCATCCTCGTCGGTGATCCAACATGCGTGCAGTTCCATCGCGCCTGCGCAGTTTCCTCGGGCGTCAGGCACGCCGGGCAAACGTCGGCTATAACGTACCCGTTGACATAGATTTTCGCCCAACGATGGTGGTCGCCAGCTTCACATTCGTCGCGCTTGCAACGAGCGCAAACGCCCGACGTAGACTGTTGTGGCACGGTGGACCTTCCTTTCGTGAACCGGCTGACTGGTTGTGATCGTTATCGGCGGATCCCGCCGGATTCCGATCCGTGAATTCACCGATGGCAGCCGTGGGAAAGCCGCGTCGGGGTCCGCGGCCTGCTCCGATCCAAACTGGGTCAACGAAGCGAAGCATGAACCGCGGACTCGGGACTGCGCGACCATGCGTAGAGGTTCCCGCGACTGAAGACATATGGGTGTGCGCCTGGTCACATCCTGCCCGCTGCCGGCACCGCTGACCTCACATTCTTCCTGTCGATCGCCCTGCGGCGTTGGGCGACCCGCGGGTGTCGCCAACCATATCGGACGTCCGTCCTGACCGACAGAGCTCCATCGCGTTCACTGATGAGCGAAAGCATGCCCAAGCGTCGGATGGAAGACGGATGCCAAGTCGGGAATCATTCGCAGATGGAAAGACCATGCGGCTGGCGAGAGATCGGAGCGACCCAAAGCCTAGAAATGGGACTCAGGGATGACGACAAGACAGTCGCATTGGAGGAGTATCACCTTAGTCGGATGGAAGGCTGGACCAACTGTGGGAGGCGGCGTCGAACGGCAAGCGCCGCCCATACTCGTCGCACTACGGAGCGGTGACATCGTGAGACAGATTACACGGGCTGAAATTCGAGCCGCGCTCGCACACGGCGCGACGCTCATTCCTTTCGACGCCGGGGAGCAGGCAACTCTGCCAGGAGGGCAGGTGACGTTCGTCGGATCGATCGTGGACGCCGTTGCCCGAATAGCGGCGGGACTGGGCCCGCGTGATTATGGTAACGTCCTTGACGTTGGCACGTACAATTACGTGCACGCCCAGGCGACGGGGTTCTCGTTCCAAGGGGCTCGCTGATCTCCGGACGAAGCGCCACGCGCTGACGATGTCACGGAGCTACCTCATCGCTCGATGCACTTCCGTGGTCGAGGCGTGCAGTGACCCGCGCTTCGCTACCAGCCGGGGTAGGCGCTGGCGTTCGTCGAATCGGGATCGGCGTCGATTCTGTCTGCCTTTGAGCCCGTTCAAGCATCAGCGCTGGGATCCGAACCGTGGCTGCGCGCGTCTGGCGTCGCCGGCTCGGCCCGATAATTCCGGGAGCATTTGAGCACGAGCGGGCGGCGCCAGGCGCGTCCCGACGCCATAACGCCGTCAAAACGCTCATGGACGCAGTAGTTCTTGGACGGGCCCTTATCATCGACGGACGGAAGCGATCCGCGACGCGAAAGGACACCATGGGCAGGTTGGGAAGCAAGACTCTTAGTCTCTTGGCAGGGACCGCGCTAGCGATTCCAATGGTCACCCCTACGGCGACAGACGCGTCGCCGGTCACTCAGTACGTGGCGCTCGCGTACTCTCGATTCAGCGTCTCCAAGGACTTCGTCGGCTATAGCAATGCACTGGCGAGCGCTGAAAGTGCGTCGCTCAAGCTTTGTCGCAAATACGTTAAGGGCTGTCAGGGAGCGGTTTGGGTATATAACGGCTGGGTGGCATACGCGTCGGTCAGCACCGCAAGAGGCGGCGACGGCTTCGCCTACGGTGCGACGAAGTCATTCGCCGAGAGCCACGCACTGCATTACTGCGTGCTGTACGGCGGCGACAGCAAGTGTGTGCTGCGGACCGTGGCGTCGACAAGCCCACTCGCTTCGCGGTTCATGAAGGGTGGCACCTGGTGATCAAAGCCCAGGATCTTCCCCGATGAGAAGGGAGATCGTGGCCGTTGTCGCAGCTCCTTCAATTCCCGCGAGAAGGCGTCGGTCGTCTCATCTGCGCAATCGTCAGACTTCTCCGCCGTGGGAACCAAGGCCAAGCTGGGCTCCGCCCCGGCCCGACGAGGCGTGCTTCGAAGACTTGACCTGAATTTCACGGCCTCTACGGCCAAGGACCCTAGCTCACCGGTGCAATCACGGCCGGCCGAGACGCACCGCGCAGCGACGAAAAAGCGTCCGTAGCGAGTCTCGCTCGAGAACGCGCGGACGCCGAGTCGTTACTCTTCGTTTGCGTTTCGCGGTGGTAGCTCAATGGTAGAGCCTCGGCCTTCCAAGCCGATGATGCGGGTTCGATTCCCGTCCGCCGCTTCAGAAAAAGCCTGCAAATGCCCATATACGGACATACGGCGCGCTCGCGCGGCTTCCCTGAGGAGGCTCTCGGCTGTTCTGTGGCCCAAACGTTCTCGCGCCCATCGCGCGCGGCCCGGTCGATAGCGCGTAATGCCCGGACCTCGAGCCGGAGGCCTTTGCGGCGGTAAGGACCGACCATCGTCGCCACCACACGCGTCCCACGCGCCATCGCGGCCATCGTCCATCTGGCGCAACGCCTACAGACGGCACGCCCATAGGCGAGCATCCGCTCACGCCCGACCCGCTCGAGGCCGGGACACCCGGTCCATCGCGGCGACGCGGCTTCTTTATAGCGTGCCGAGCACGCCGAGCCGTTCGCCTCGCCACGAGGAGCCTGGAGGCCACCTCGGCCGATTCCACGATCTCCACGCCGCGGAGCCGGCGTTCCTCGAGACCGCGCTGGGGTTCGACGATCGCCGCCTGACCTACGCTGCGAAGCGCGCGCGATCGGCTGCTATGGGAACTTGGCCCACCGGACTGGGTCCGCTCCGAGCGCGATGGCTGGAGCGCGCGGTTGGTGAGGTGCGGCGTGACTACGAAAGAGGCAGCAGGCAGCGACGTGCGGGTGCGGCGCGAGCTCGACCATCGGCACGGCCCCGGTGGCTGACCGAGGCGCTCGGTGAGATCCCCCTCCGGCGAGCGTGACCGCGAGATGTGACGGCACGGCGGAGGAGCTCACGCGGTTCCAAGTCGATCAAGGTGTGAGCGACCAGCACCATGCGCTCGGGCCCCAGCCGAAGGAGCGACTCGCAGCGAGCACCTTGGTTGACGGAGCAACCTCCGTGATCGCTCGTGGCCGAACACATTCGCCCTGCGTTCGACGGGCTGATGATGAATGCCCTGGTGGTGCAAACGAGAGGCCGCCCAATCGGTCTGCGGCCGCTGCGCCCGCGCGAAACGAGCGGTGGCGGGTGGCGGGCCAGTTCGAATGCCAGAACCTTGAGCCGCGGCAGGCCAGCTAACGCCGTGATGCTTGCTGAGACGGGTCGGATAAGCCAACGACAGGATTGGGCACGACACGCCTTGTCCCGTCTCGGAGAGCTGAGCTCCCCAGGAGCCAGCCAATCCAGCCCGAGGGCGCGCTGACCGGAGCCATGCTGGTTGCTCTAGGCATTCAGCTCGCGGGTGGAGCGCTGCCGAGTAGCGTGCCGCAGTATCCTCTCAGCATCAAGGACGGCCGTCGTTGTCAGCGCCGAAGTGATCGACCAAAGCGGCGCACGTAAACCGTCGTGACCGGGGGTCGCCGACGTCCGGTGATCCGGGAGCATCGCGGCACACGCAACTGTTAGCCCATGCGTGACGGGCGAGCGAATGCGCGGAAGCGCTCTTGGAGGTCGAGGAGCGCGTTCTCGCCGCGCAGCGCGCTGCCAATCAGGTAGAAGCCGCCGGCGCCGACCAGCGCGAGCACGGCCCAGCCGAGGGTCAGCGTGACTGCGACAATCACAAACGCGAAGCCCAGGGCGGCATTGAATTGGTTGGTAGTCATCTATGCAAGTTCCCTTCCTTTGCGGCGGTCATAGCCGGCGAGCGTGACAGTGACGCGCACGCCGGGCAGGTGGTGTGACTCGATGTCTTGCGCCACGCGGCGTTGCACGTCGCCCAACGTGTCTGCCAGCGCGTCGGGTTGGTCGACTGTGAGATCCACGGCGAGGTTGTCGGTGGCGTAGCGTCCGCGCGAGGCGGTCACCGCGGCGTGGCGGTTGGCCGCTGCCTCGGCGATGCGCTCGATCGTGCGCGGCTCGACGACGGTCCGGCCGCGTCCGTGCCCATCTAGTTCGAGATCGTGGCGGGTGAGATAGGGGCGCGGGAGCATCCTCGTCGCCAGGTATGCGGCAACGAGGAAGACGACGCCGCCGCAGCCGGCGATAATCGCACGCTCAATCCCGGTGACGGGACGAAGCCGCGCCAGGGTGTCGTAGATCGTGCGGTAGGCACTGATCGAGTTCACCGTGTGCGGGGAGACCTTGGCCGCCAATAGGATGACCATCGCGCCATACCAGACGAGCGCGAGCGCGAGCAGCACAACGAGCGCCCGGGCGACGGTCGCAGCAGGTGAGACGCGGACCCTGATGCGCTGGCGCCGCATTACTGCACCCTCCGGCTGTCGGTGACCCGTCGGGCATCAACGCGCACTACCAGCTCGAAAGGCCCGCTAAGGGACGCCAGGCGCGCTTGGATCTCCCCTTCGGTCTGGCTGCGCTCGCGCGCTGCCTCTCGCGTGGCCCGCACGCGGACGGTTCCGCCCCGACCTCCACGGCGCGGGCGCGCGCGCCCCCGCGCTTGCGTTACGCCGCGCGGCTGCTCGGCCAGCGCGGCCGCGACCCGGGCAAGCGCGCGGCGGCGCGCCAACATCGGACCCCGCTCGGTCTCGCCGAGCGCGATCAGCCGCTCGCGGCGCGGCACAAATACGCCCGCGAGCAGCAGCACGCCGACGACGACCGCCCCGACGCCGGCCGCGACAGACACCGAGGCCACCGGCCCAGAGACTCCCAGGTGGTGCAGGTACTCCCCGACGGTGTGACGGAGCTCCGGAAGCTGGATAAGCGTCGCCAAGTGGGAAAGGCTGACCGTGCCCCGGCCGCCATTGATCTCGAAGACCGCCGCAGCGAGTCCAACGAGCGCGAGCAGGGCTAGCAACACAAAGCCCAGCACGAGCACGATCCGGCTGGCGAGCGCAACCAACACCACAACGATCCCGAAGAGGAAAAGCGCCACGCCGACGACCAGTCCACGCAGCCCACGAGCAACGACGCGGACGACGGTCATCAGGCGACCTGCACCATCGCGGGGTCAGCGATGTCCTCGAAAACGATGTTGATCGGTCCGAGGCGCTCGCCGAGATCCGCTACACCCGCAGCGACGGTCACTCGCTCGCGGACGCGATCGGCCAACGCGTGCAGCGCCACCGGGCGGGCGATCAGGGCTAGCCCGAGTTCATATATGCCGTGAGGGAGCGCTATCACGCTAACCCCGGCCAACGGCACCCCATCAACAACGACGGCTGCCGCGAACCGGTTGCCCTGCCCGGCTCCGGCCACGCCATCGACGGACAATGCAGCACCAAGCGCCACCTGCGCTAGGCGCACCCGGACCGACGGCGCCGGGACCCCGACCCGCACGCCAGGCCTACTCGACGCGGGATTCGCCGGTGTCATCGCCCGGGAAGTAGAGATCGTTCACCGAAATGTTGACCTCCGTGACCTCCAGGCCGGTGATCCCCTCGATGCGCTTGATCACGTTATCGCGCACCGCTTCGGTCACCTCGGGAATCGACACCCCGTACTCGACGACCAGCGACAGATCGACGGCGGCCTGCTTAGAGCCGACCTCCACACTCACGCCACGAGTGGCTTCGGTGCCCCTGCCAACGCGGCCGGTGACCCCACCCACCGCGCGGGCGACGCCGCCGCCAAGATCGTGGACCCCCCCGATCTCACGGGCCGCGATCGCAGCCACCTTGGTCACCACAGCATTGCCCAACGAAGTCGTGCCCCGATCGGACCGCAACAGGTCCGCCGCCGAACCGCCACCACCACGGCGGGCGACCTGCCGTCCCGGGACCGTGCGCTCCGGTTCTTGCTGCTGCTCGGTGGCGCTGCTCTGCTCTGCCATATGCTCCCTCCTTCGACGGGCCGGCCCACGGGTACGGGAATGAGCCGGCAATTTGGGTGCGCTTAGCTAGCTACAACTGACGCGAAAGGTTACGCTAACCCCCTGGTCTTCTACAGCTCGTCGCTGCGGACGCTCGACCAGAGCGTGGATCGCGAAGTACCGGCAGGCCGATCTGAACCATTACAGCGTCGAGGACCCCCGCCCCGCAGAGCGCCTGCTCGCGGACACCGTCGTCTACCGGCAAACTGGCTCTCCCAGTCCCGCTACGCCGGCCGCGAGCGTGAGAGCGTCAACCGCTCGGCGCTGGCGTTGAACTGCTCACCTGCGCGCGATCGGCGCGATCGTCGCGGCGCCGACGACGAGTCTTCCAGAGCAGCTCGCGGCAGCCGTAACTGGGACCACTGGTAACACGTGGGTCCGGGACGCTTCGCTCACGCCAAGACCGCCGCTGCGCCTCGGCTTCTTGGACGAGCTGCGAGCTTTCGGTCGCTGGTTCCCCGCCGATCTGGTCCGCTGGCATTCGGTGCGCGACGAGATCTTCAACCTCACCATGCAACACGGCTGGGCGAGCGCAAGCAAACAAGCATTCGTCTAGCACGAACAGACCGACCTGCTGGACGCCGCCTCGCTCCTAATGCCCCTCGTCGGGTTCACCCCCCCGACCGACCCGCTGGCTCTCCACGCTCCACGCGATCAGCAAAGAGCTCGACGATGAGGAGCTTGCGCGATCGCGTGTGCCGCGCCACGAGTCTTCGGCTCCTGGTAAATCTCCTCGCCGACGCCCATCTGACGCGTCAACGCGCCTTTCGGTCGATCACGTCTCGTTCCGTGGCCTCCTTGCAGGCAATCAAACGACTCACGATGGCTTCCCCGGTCACGCTACCACTACGCTGCGTCGTTGTGGCCCAATCCTGGCCCAAACGTCGCCGGAGCGGTCTCAATAACCACGGGTACTTCATTCTCTGAAGTGCCCGGAAAGTGCCGGGATTGCAGGCGATAATTATCATGCGGCATCACCCGTCGTTTGGGCCGGCGCGGTCAAGCCGATGATGCGGGTTCGATTCCCGTCCGCCGCTTGAGAGCGAGAGGCTGCAAGGGGCTGCAAAGTCCTGCAAATGACTCAGTTTCTGCCGATGCTCTCCTGAGCCTGGTGTGCGAGGTTATGCGCGATTCTGCACGGCTCGCATGGGCTCGTGGTCGCATCCTGGTCTCATCAACGCGAAGACTCGGACGCCCTTCGTCGTCGCTTGACGGCACAGCCAGCGCTGGTCACCGAACAGGGTGACGCACTGTTCACGGGCGGTCATCGGGCGTGGCCGATCGCGGACACCGTCGTCGCCCTAAACTAAGGCCGCTGTACAGAGCACGTCGGCGTTGGCTCTGGCGCCTGGGCGACCACAGCGAACGGCGTGATCGTCAACCGTGCCCGCATGCTTGGCCGCCCGGACCTGCCGCCCGATGGCCGGGTCTTGAGGTGCTTTCAGCGGCAGCCGAGACACTCGCGGCGCGCGAGGCCCCAAGCGTTTCCGGCCGCGGTTCTTTACATCGAACGCAGGGGTTGGCTGTGAGCGACCGGTCGCTGTGGCTTGAGGAGTGGTGTCCTGAGTGCCGTGCGTCGCCCGGCACGCGTTGCCGGCAGCCGTGGTTCTCGCGCAACCGGCAGTGTTCGCGGTGGTTGCACGTCACGCGCGGGTGGCGGGCGCGACCATGTTCCACGTGCAAGGCGGAGCCGGGCGACCCATACCGCACGCCGTCGGGGCGCGAGGCGCCCAGGCCGCATGTCGCGAGGATGCGAGCCGGCCGCTTCGAGCTGATCTACCGCGACGACGTGTGGGGCGAGCTCGAGCGCCGCGGCGCAACCGTCGCGATGGTCCCGTTTTCTGATCGCGCCGGGCACGGCGGCACGGTCGGGACGATCACGCTCAGCCGCGTCGACGGGGGCGAGCTTGTCGAAGTCGAGCGGTGGAGTGGCCGCGACGAGCTCGCGTATGCGCTGGAAGCGGCCGTGTGGGATCGCTTCGGCCAGTTCAACGGGCATCCGCGGATCCGCGGCACCGTCACCTGGCTGCTCGCGGATCGCGTGGTTCTGATCGGCGGCGAGCGCGGGGACGTGCCGTTCGAAGAGGTCGTCCGATGAGGCCGCTCCAGCGGGTGTCTCGTCCGAGAGTTACGACCTTCGGGCCGCGGTGCCGGGCGCCACCGCCACTCTTTGAATGAGAAAGACCGGACGGCCTACCCGGTCTTCGAGAACATAGGCGCCTTCCAGCGCCGAACAAGTGTGTTGCGCACCAGTGTAGCCGGGTTGCGGACGGACGCCCAGCCCCGGCGCGATTTTCTGCGCTCGTTCCCAGGAGTTGGAGGGTTGTCGCGAGCGTCGCCGACGGGTGGCGGCGCTGGCGATGGCTCTCCAGGCCACCACGATCGAACTGCGCGACCGCGCTTCCCAGCGCCTCGGCGCCGACGCGTTCGACTCCTACCTCGCCGAGCTGGAGGTGACCGAGCTCACGGCCGGTCGCGTCGTGCTGTCCGTCGGGGCAACGCTGGCGCGAGAGGCATCGCGGCGGCGCGGCCCAGCGTTGACCGATGTCTGCCGGGAGCTGTTCGGCTCACGCCGGGTGCTTTTGGCAGGCGACGACGAGTGGTTCGACCTCGGCGAAGGCAACGCGCTCGGCCCGGTTCCGGAAACCAGAACGCAGCCGAAGCCGCGCGCGTCGAGCGGTTCGGGCCGGGTCCGTCAGCGGTCGGGGCCGTGCGGCCAGCCAGGCACCCGCGAGCGTCTGGCGGCACAGAAGGCCTTCCGGGTGCCGTTCGCGCTCGCGGCGAGCCTGCCGCGATGCGCCAGCCAAGCGTTCGGCCGCCACAGCCCCCAGCAGCCGCTCGAATACGTCGGCCGCTGGGGCAAGGCCGGCAGCGAGGAGACGCTGTCGCCGTTTCACCACCGCCTGCTGCTCGGCGCGTTGCGGCTCGCTCAGGCGGGCTGCGCGACCGACGAGGGGGTCGCGTGCTCGATCAACACGCTGCTGCTCGCCGCCGAAGGCGAGGGGACCCGCGAGCTGGGCGTCGCGCGCGACCAGGTCCTCCCCCACCTCGCCGGGCTCCTCGACGCCAACGCCACCTACACGGCCCATCACGTCGCCGAGCATTCCGCCGACCCTTACATCGCCGAGGAGCGCAAGCTCGAGCGGCCGATCATCGAAGACGTGCTCGTGCGGACAGCGGAAGATCCGCAGCGGCTCGTGTCGCTGTCGAAGATCACGGTCCGAGGCGAAGACGGCCGGTGGCAGCAGATCGCGAAGCTCGCGCGGGGCGGCGGCGCGAGCATCCTGATCGTGTTCGCCGGCTGGGTGCTGGACGCGCTCCCTCACTACAGTGACCCCATGAGCGAGGTCGCCGGCAGCAGCAGGCTCGGCCGACTGCGGACGTGCCCCCGATGGGACGCCCTGAGCGCTGCTCTGGTCGCGCTGCTGGCGATACCCGAGATCGCCGTGCGGCACAACGGGATCACGGGCGTGGGCTTCACCCTGGCCTTCGCGGTCCCGCTGCTGTGGCGGTCGCGGTGGCCGTCGGCGGTGTTCGTCGTCCTGGCGCTGATCGCGTTCGTGCAGTGGCTGGCGGGAGTGCGAGTGCTGGGTGACGTCGCGCTGCTGGGTCGTAGGCGTGTGCCTAGAATCCGCGTTTGTGGCGCGGGTGCTGCGACGGTTCTCAGGCGGCGGTGTGGACCGCAGGGAAGATGGGCGGCGGTTCGAGATCGAGCGCGCGGAGGATCCGCTGCTGAGCGGCGGTCGTTTCGCTTGTCTTGTGGACTAGGCCGGCGCTGCCGCAGAAGGTGCCCTGCTGCAGGCGTTGCAGCTCGCGGCGGAGGTTGCGCCAGGTCTCGCCGGTGTGGTTCTCGGCGATCCGTATCAGCAGTAGTGCGCCAGCCAGCAGAGCTGGATGTGCGCGCGCCGACGAGCCCGGCTGGGAAGGGTCGGTGTGTAGTTTCAATAGCTATCCGAGACGGGGATGCGGTCCTCCCTGCGGTGGTGCACGGGCCGCAGGTCGAGCGTCGTCTTCATCTCGCGCCAGGCGCGCTTGACCTGCAACAGCTGCTTGTAGCCGAGCGCGATGTCCTCGCCGGTCAGGGTCGGGTCGGAGCTGCGCAACAGGAACTTGCCATCGAGGTGCGCCTCGGCCTTGGCCGCCGCGCGGTCGATCCGCAGCAGCCCGCCAGGGGTCTGGCGCACGAAGGGCTTCAGGGCGCGCTTGGCCTGCAGGCGGCCGGCGAGCGTCAGGGGGGGCTAGCCGCTTGAGCGTCACCGTCCGACGAGCGACGACTTTAGAACCCGCGCGCATCACGATCTGCACTCTCAGGCGCTGCAACTTGCTGCCCCGCGCGAAGAGACGCTTGCCCTGCGACGTCAGACCCAAGGTGATGGGCTTGATCCCTGGTCTTGTGACGCGTATCTTCCCTGCGGCGAGCGCGACGAGCCTCGCAGCGCGTGCCTTGCGACCACTGGCAGCACTGCTGACACCGACAGTCCAGGTGCCCTTCTTAGCCGCCAGCACGTAAGCGTTGATCGAGCTTGTGCTCGCGGTGTCAAAAGCATTGTCTAACCACTTCCCGATCTCCTGTACGCCGTGATCCCCGATAAGTCCATCGAGCAGCTTGTGAAGCCCGGCCTTAACCGCACCACGAAACTCCGGGTCCGTAGCCCACTGGTGTTCGCACGCGACGACTGCTTCCGCTC
>Ga0335081_10012830_pt1 | contig 13558 bp, 7 predicted proteins | sample Lox_Sample_35_FD_206713 | JGI IMG/M metagenome (GOLD analysis project Ga0335081, IMG submission 206713) | Soil microbial communities from Loxahatchee National Wildlife Refuge, Florida, United States - Lox_Sample_3.5 | ecosystem: Environmental > Terrestrial > Soil > Wetlands | place: USA: Florida...
AATGCGATTTCGTTCGGGTTGTATTTACCAGCGAAGTTCCCCAATAAGGCATTGGTGGAGTTCTATGTATCAAGCGGCAAGAACGACAGCGTTTTTGTCATTGACACGGTCGGCTCGCAGGTAACCCATGCTCAGTGGAACACGTTGTCAATCACGAAGCTGGATTCACTCGCAGGAGCAGGGAAGTTTGATCCTACCAAACCTTCGCAGGTTGGCGTGGTTATCTGGTATCCCGCTCCTTATGATACGACATCGTGGTCAGGCAATATCGAATTTGATAATCTTGTCGTAAGTGGAATCTCTTTCCCTCATGAGCTTGTTGACGGAGTTAGAGGTGCTAACAGTAATCTTCCCAAGGAATATCAACTGTACGCCAACTATCCGAATCCTTTCAACCCGTCCACAACCATAAAGTATGATCTTCCGAATGATTCGAAAGTAGTTCTTCAAGTCTATGATGTCCTAGGAAGAGAAGTAACTACGTTGGTCAACGAAAAGCAAGCTGCCGGATCCTACAACGTAAAATTTGATGGTACAAGGTACGCCAGCGGAATTTATTTCGTTAGATTGACGGCTGACAGCTTCGTCAGGACTCAAAAAATGATGCTTATAAAGTAGAAGCTTTTACTTCGAGAGGCGGGACCACCTCGGTTCCGCCTCTTTGTGTCAAGAATATTGAATTGTCGGCTCTCTTGACCTCATTATGGAAGAGCGACACGCCGCAGAAATTCCTTATGAAGTGAGATGGTCGACTGTAGTTGAGGCGATTTAAAACTAGGGAGAAGCTATGGTGGAAGAATTTTACAAATTTCTACGAAAGACCTCTTTTGTCTTGACTTTCCTTTTTATACTTTTTGTGCAGGCACTCCACGCGGCGAGTTCGGGGACAGTTAAGGGTGGTATTTTTGACAAGCAGACTAAGGATCCTCTGCCGGGGGCCACGATCGTCGTGAAGAACACCAGCATAGGTGCTGCATCGGACTTAAATGGCAATTATACCATCTATAATGTTCCTTCGGGTGAACAGACAATGACGATTTCCTACGTGGGTTATAACCAACTGACTGTCCAAGTAAACGTACCGGAAAGTGGTGAAGTCGAAAGGGATTTTTATTTGGAGCCGACAACCATTACAGGGCAGACGGTGGTCGTAACTGCCCAGGCCCAAGGTCAGATGCAAGCGATTAACCAACAGCTTTCTTCGAACAGCATAGTGAACGTGGTTTCCGCTGCCAAGATACAAGAGCTTCCGGATTTCAATGCAGCTGAGGCTATCGGTCGTCTTCCAGGGGTTTCAACCCTTAGAAGTTCAGGCGAGGCGAGCAAGATTGTAATCAGAGGTATCGCTCCGCAATATAACCTAGTAGCCGTAAACGGGATCGACCTCGGCGCTACGGGCAACGGTGGAGGGGTTCAGCTCAATCCTTCGGCGCCAGTTAATCCCACGCAAGACAGGAGTGTTGACCTGACAATGATTACTCCTCTGATGCTGCAGTCGGTTGAAGTGTACAAGAGCCTGACGCCGGACATGGAAGCTGACGCTATCGGCGGCTACGTGAATATGCAGTTAAGAGAAGCACCGTCAGGGCTGCATACCGATCTGTTGTGGCAGTCGGGTTACGTGAACAAAACCAAGACTTACAATAACTATAAGGCGCTGGGAGCAGTGAGTGATCGTTTCCTTGACGATAATCTCGGTGCATATTTTCTCTTGAACGTGGAACGATATGATCGAAGCGACGACAATTTTTATGCGCAATATCAGAATTTGAGTGCCACTAAGGACAGCATCACCGGTTATGCCCCTGTCGAAGTAACCAGTATCCAGCTGCGGCGGCATATTGAAACAAGGAGCCGCTATGGAGGCAACCTGATTTTAGATTACAAGCTCCCTGCAGGTTCTCTGACGGCCATAAACATGTTCACACGCTTGAACTCCGATGGTACGGACTACACGACAAATTATGGCACCGCGTCCGGGCAAAGCAAGAATCTCAATTTCAATCTTTCCAGTGGCAACGGCAACACCGATCAGATGACGAATGCGCTTCAAGGCAAGTACGATTTTGGATTCATGTCAATGGATTTGGGTGCTGCTAACACCTATTCTAGGAACTACATCCCGCATCAGTACACATTTACAGTTACTGAGGAAGGTGCAATAAGCGGCCAGATAAATCAGAACACTCTCCCTGAGAATATTGTTCCGAGGGCCCAATACATCGACTCGCTGACATACCTGCAGTTCCTTGGAGATGGGAATTATGATTTCAAGGAGAACGATCAAACCTATTCCGGTAATTTCAAAATTCCGTTCAATCTTGCTTCTTCGGTGTCGGGATTTCTGAAATTCGGAGGGAAATTCAGATATAACCACCGCGTGAACGATCAGAACCTGCCATACGCGCAAGTGTTCTACGGCGGAAGCCAGTTCCTTGTCGATTCAATGCACGCGCAGCCGCAGTTTAACAACCTTAAGTTGGTCCTGACTGGCCATAGCATTACCACATTCTTAGGAAGCGATTTTACAAACTCGGATCAAGGCCTTGCCAGGGACTTTCTCAATGATAAGTTCGGCGATCTAATATGGGTGCCGGCTTCGTCTACGCTGCAAGGAATGGTCAACTATATAGAGGGAGTTCCGGCACTACTCAATCCGTTGGGTAACGGCTGGGTATCAGGACTTTATCAAAACGAAATTAATGATTATGCTAATTACGAAAGATACTACGGCGCATATGCAATGTCCGAGCTCGATCTCGGTCCGAATCTGATGATCGTAGGCGGCGCGCGATTTGAACAGGACAATACGCAATTCACTGCATACCGGATGAGGAGCAGCGGTAATATCATAAATCAACAAGTTGACACGGTTACATTTTACCCGAAGAATAGATATTGGCTCCCCATGGTTCAGGGCAAGTACGAGATAGCCGACTGGGTGGATTTTAGATATTCGTATACTCAGACACTTGCTCGCCCTGATTTCACGGCAACCGCTCCATATTTCAATGAGGATCAAAATGGAACAAACATCAACGCCGGAAATCCTAATCTTGTTCCTGCGCAGTCATACAACCATGATGCTCAAATAGCTTTTCACAACAGTGAGATAGGTCTTCTAACCCTTGGGGGTTTCTACAAGACCATACGTAATTTCAGCTATTTCGTGGGCGGGTACAGGTTGGTGGCAGATTCTCTCCTTCCGGCAAATTACCCGTCAGGCTGGCCAACGATGGGACAGTATGCCAGGTATAACGGGAGTTCAAGTGCAACCATAAATACCTGGGAAAATAACCCATACAAAGCCTTTGTAAAAGGACTGGAAGGCGATTTCCAAACCAGATTATGGTACCTCCCGGTTCCGTTTGATGGAATTGTTATTGGTATTAATTATACTCATATCTGGTCGAACACTTATTATCCTTACGTGTTTAACAGGAATGTGACCTTCCCGGGTCAGAGGAGACCTACCACTGTCGTGATCGACTCCTCTCGTTCGGGCCAACTCATCGACCAGCCTGCCGACATTGTCAACGCTTCTCTCGGTTATGACTACAAGGGCTTCTCGGCGAGACTTTCTTTCTTATATCAGGGAAAGATGCTGACAGGTATCGGCGCGTTGCCCGAAGGAGACGGCATCGAGGAACCTTACTTCAGAATGGATGCGACAGTCAGGCAGACGCTGCCTGTAACGGGACTGCAGTTGTTCTTTGATGTAAACAACATTAATTCCCGGGCCGACATCTCCCTGCAGAGAAGCATTGGAGGTTTTACGTCCGAGCAATATTATGGTCTTACTGCTGACCTGGGCGTCAGATATACGATGTGATAATTTTTCTTGAAAGGAGGAATGAGACGGAAATAGAAATATTAAATGTTTCGAGAATGAGTTTTTTAATCTTAATAATTAACAAATGCAAAAATCAGAAGGAGAAGTGAAATGAAGAAGTTCATTTTCGCATTGCTTCTAGTAACTCTTGTCGCTCCGTTATCGTTGTTCGCCCAGACCGCTGACACCGTTGTCGTTCCGAATGACAACAATCAGGGGACGATCAACACCGTAATTCAAGGTGACACTACCGCGACGGGAGCTCGAAACAATCCGAATCGAGTGTATGAATTGGTAAGAGGCGGTTATTACCTCTTAAACGGTTGGATCACGGTTAAGGCAGGGACTCAGATTACCATCATTGGTGCACCGCCCCCGGCTTCCGGCACAGATCCTGGTCTGCCGGTGGTAATTCCTGGTGTAGCGACCGGTGTGTATTACAGCGAGCCGTTTGATTGCTACGGAGATTTAACCCTGAAGAATATTTGGCTCTTCTATGTTGACAACAGCGGCGCTCAATCATGGAATCAGATGACATTCGAAAATACAAGTGGATTACATGGAACTTTTGACAATGTCATTTTCGATTGGGATCAGGCCCCTGCTATGCACATTCTCGGCAAGCACTTTACGGGAATATTTACGAACTGTATTTTCCGGAATGATATTGATCCAGGTCAATGGTGGTCGGGCAGGCAAATATACTTCGAGTCGGCTTCCAGCGGCGACTCGGTCGGATGCGAAAACAATACCTTCGAGAATATGGGATTTACTTTCCAGACGCAAGGAATACCTGTGCATCGCATCTGGTTTAACCACAACACTTTCCTGAATGTTGCAAAGTTTGCGTTGCAGGAAAGCTACTGGACATGGCTCGTCTGCACGAACAACGTTTTTGTAAACGGCCATTTCACCGGCGAGCGTTACTCCGACAGGATAGGCCAGGATCCGAACAATTTACTTTACGGAGCGGTTCTGAATGTTGACACACTTGTGAACAATCCAACTTTCGATGGGACAGATAGCGTCCACGAGATGCAGCGTGTCATAATCTTCGAGAACAACAGCAACTACGCGGACACCTGGTTCCAGCCATTCTTTACCACCTATAACGATACGGTCACCGCTCTTAGCCGCCAGATCTTACCTGAACCTTTGATGAATGATCGGAGTGCAGGATTCTTCGATCCTGAGATCTATCCTCATCCTTTGGTGAAGATGGCAAATATTTATGACAGTACCGATCCCGGATTTACCACTCCTGCCACCAATAAGGACAGCATTCTGACGTTCCTGCAAGCAAGATACACAGTGGGAGGCAGCGTATTCTGGGGATATAACCCTGACCTCAATGCTGCCTGGCCGCTAATGGAGAACTTGACCTACAGCAATACGAAACTTCTTACGGCCGGAACGGATGGATTGCCGCTCGGCGACCTTTATCACTGGTTCCCGACACAGTACGCTACATGGTTGGCTAATCGTACAGCGTATGACAACGCAATCTGGAACCTGACCGATGTCAAAGAGGTTCCCAATACGCGTCCAACCAGGTATGCCCTCTTGCAGAACTATCCGAACCCGTTCAACCCGACAACTAACATCAGATATTCTGTCCCGCAGAATGGCTATGTTACGTTGAAGATTTACAATGTTCTCGGACAAGAAGTGGCGACCCTGTTCTCCGGTGTCCAACATGCGGGCGATTACGTAGCAACATTTGATGCCAGCAGGTATGCCAGCGGTATTTACTTCTATCGCTTGCAAGCCGGAAATACATCTCTTACAAAGAAAATGGTCTTGTTAAAGTAAGCAGTGAAGCCGTGACCTTTCCGCTGTAAGAGAACGGATACAGTTAATTTTCAGGAAAGACCGGGTATTGTTTTCATGAAGCTACCCGGTCTTTTTGATTTAGCCGTGTGATCTATTTTGTGATGGTAAGAAAATATTTTCCCCGAAGAAATTGCCGAGACGTTAAGAGGAATGTAATGGAACCGAATATGCTGAGGTCAGCTTGCTTTCTTTTTGCCGCATTGTTTTGGTCTTTCCTTGGTCATGCTCAAACCAAAGTTACAGGAACGGTCGATGGGTTTGATGGCAAGCCCATGCTTTGCGCAAATGTGACCTTGTTGAGGCTCCCGGACTATTCACCAGTCAAATCTGTTGTTGTAGAAAGGGATGGCAAGTTTGAAATAAATATAGACTCATCAGGCATCTGGGTATTGCAGTTTTCCGGCGTGTTCCATCAGGAACATATGACGCTACTCTATATCGACAAACCTGGGGCGATTGATGTTGATGTGCGACTCGCAGCTTATCATTATTTGAATGACCTCGACGGCGCAAAAGTAAATAGTAACGTCAACAACTGGTATATCCTGAAAGCCGTCCCTATGCAGAAAGAGCTTGGTGGTACGTATTCCGCAAACATCGAGACCAATGCCGATTCGATTCTTTATCGATTGTTGGGAGTCAGAGAGGGTGATCAGGTTGAAGGAACGCAGGCGGATAAATATGTATATAACGGGACAGGGGGTTATAATTGCGTGGTAACGGCGACAAATGGGAGAGTTGGGATTATTCTTGACCCTAAGAAACTTCCGCGTTCAGAAAAACCCGAGAGGATCGCTTTTGTCGGGACAGATCCGGTGATATCGAGGTTTGCAGAAATCTATGATGAGTTACAACATTGCCGGACTACGTATCAATCTGCGCTCAAAAATTACATAATGTCAAGAACTGCGCAAAAACAATCCAAGATGGATTTCTCCCCTATCCTGTCGTCCATCAAGAAAGAAATCAAGCATGAACGCAACAAAGTATTACGGAGAGAGTTATACCTAAATTATATCACCGTTGCCATGATGGCGAGACAATTGGATAAATCGATCTACAGAGAGTCTTTGAAACAGATTTCACCTTCATCAATCGTCTGGCTCGTAAATCCTCACAGTGTTTACTATGCTTTGGGACATTCGGGTCTGACTCAGATTGAACAGAACAAATACGTGAATGAAGTCCTCGATGAGAACCCTGAGGACAGAATAAAATCCGCATTGTTATATGATGAATTTATGGTTGCAAAGTTGTCTGAGCAAACAGAAACGGCAGCGCATTATTACGGCTTGCTCACCGGCAGATTCCAAAATACGCCCGAGGGGCAACAGCTAATCAAAACTCTTCCACATGAGTACGAGTTAAGGGCAGGTAGGTCCGTCCCGCCATTCTCTCTTGTCTCAATCGATGATTCAACAAAAATTATTTCTAATGAAACCTTAAAAGGAAAATATTATTTATTGAATTTTTGGGCTACAACGGATACAGAATCCGTCGACGAGGTAAAACTGCTGAGTGATGTATATGAAGGATACAGGCATAGTAACTTTGAGATATTGAGTCTTTCGGTCGACAGTATTTCTCAGAATGTGACGGAATTCAGAAAAAGCAAGGTGAAGATGCCATGGTTGAATGCATTCTTGGGGAAAGACATTAACAATGAAGTTGTCCGCGAGTTCCAGGCAAATACTATCCCGGATCTGATTTTGGTAAATCCGCGAGGGATCATTGTGGCTTTGGGGAATGAATTGGTAGGAGGTAATCTTGAGAAGAAACTCACAAAACTTTTGAAGTAGCCGGTCATCAATTTAAATCCTTTGCCGTCGCTGTGATTTTCTATTTGTGACATTACACGGCATTGGCTAACTTGCACCATTAGAGACCGATGAATGGAAACATTTCTCCCGATACGTTTATTCCTATCCTATGTTTTCCTAGTTTTTTCATCTCTCTCTACAACTCTTTTGTCCCCGATTGTTAGCTACTCTTTTGTATACATTCTTATTTCTCTTCTTTACATTTTGTTTTGTAAAACTATTTTGAAATATGCATCACCTGCAGGGCGTTTTCTTGTTTTGATAATAACGGGGCTGGTCTTGAGATTGGTGCTGATACCGATCCATCCAATCGGCTCTGATGACTTTTATAGGTATTTGTGGGATGGGAAAGTCATTGCAAACGGAATAAACCCATACAGATATTCTCCTTCAGATCCGGCCTTGACCGGACTTCATTCTCAGATTCTTCCGGCGCGTGTGAACTTTGCCGATATGAAGACAATCTATCCTCCCCTTGCCGAAATTCTGTTTTATCTGGCGTATAGGATCAGCGGGGAAAATTTTCTTGGAATAAAGCTCCTCTTGTTTGTCTTCGATATCATGACGCTGTTCGGGATATTTATGATTGTCCGGAAACTCAATCTTAGCCGGAAGAACATTTTGTTGTATGCACTCTGCCCGCTGCCGTTATTTCAGTTCTTTGTCGACGGACATATGGACGGATTCGGTCTCCCATTGCTTGTGTTTGGAATTCTTTTTTATATCACAGACAAAAAACTTCTAAGCTACTTTCTTATCGGTCTATCCATTTGCATCAAACCGTTAGCGCTGATTGTAATCCCGATATTCGTCTTCTCGGAGAGAGGCATGCTCAATCGTCTAAAAGTTGTCACAGTGCCCATCGCTGTCTGCGTTCTACTTTATCTCCCTTTCCTTTTTTCCGGTTCGCCATTTCAGGCTTTGATTACATTTACCGAGAATTGGACTTTCAACGGAGTTGTATTTGATTTATTGAATTCTTTTTTAAATGATAACCAGAGGACAAGAGCCGTTTGTGCGTTATTGCTTCTCGTCCTTTATGCTCCTATTGTCTTAAGCCGAAAAGAGCTTCTCACAAAAATCTATCTGTCGGTCTTTCTCTTGATGATATTTTCACCGGTCGTTCATCCGTGGTACCTAAGCTGGTTGGCAATCCTGCTGCCGCTGCATCCGAGGTGGAGCGGAATTGCCTTTGTAAGCCTGATAAGTCTGACTTCATTCACTCTAGTTACATACCAACTGACGGGTGTGTGGAAGGATTACCTGGCGGTTCTTTTATTCGAGTATGTCCCCGTATTGAGTATGTTTTTATACGAGATTGCCGTTCCATTACCTATCGTGCCTCGGCAATAATTTGTTCCAATTGCCTTACATAAATTGCTTTCCGAATGTTAAATTCATGTGAGTGAGTCGGGAAAGTTTTAACCTATTGATTGGAGCTGAATAATGGCTAATTCCTATTTGGAAGATCTTTTTAGATTAGACGGTAAAGTTTCCGTTGTGGTAGGCGGAAGCGGCGTCCTTGGCGGGAGCGTTGCGGAGGCGATTGCAAAAGCCGGGTCGAAGGTTGTCATAGTATATAACCACGGCAAGGATGCTGCAGAGGATCGGGTAAAAAAAATTCAGAAGCAAGGCGGGGAAGCCATGATGGTACACGCCGATGCTTGTGTCAAAAAAGAACTTGAATCAGCAAAGAACGAGATTGCATCAAAGTGGTACACGGTCGATATCCTGGTCAACGCCCCGGGGGTTAATTCTCCGACACCTGTTCTCGATATTCAGGAAGATGAGTGGGAGCGAATTCTAAAAGTAAACCTAAAAGGTATATTCTTTGCTTCCCAAGTCTTCGGGAAGCACATGATCGACAATAAAGTAAAGGGAAGCATAATAAACTTTTCATCCGCGTCTTCTGAGATACCGCTTTCAAAAGTTTTCACATATGGAATATCGAAGGCCGGTGTGAACAACATGACCCGCTTTCTGGCAAGGGAGTGGGCCCCGTATGGAATCCGCGTCAATGCGGTCATGCCGGGGTTCTTTCCCGCCGAACAAAACAGGAAAATCCTGACGGAAGAGCGCCGAAAGTCTATTTTTAACCATACCCCGATGGCAAGGTACGGCGAGGCTGATGAATTGAGCGGCGCGATAATCTGGCTCGCTTCAAACAACGCCTCGTCTTTTGTTACGGGTACGATCATACCGGTTGACGGCGGCTTCACCGCGATGACTATTTGAAGATCCGGGAATTACTTTCATGAATATAGTCGTAGACTCTGCTATCCCTTTTGTTGATAAAACTTTCGGCCCTTTAGGCACTCTCGTTAAACTTGAAAGCAAGGCAATTGACAGCGCTGCAGTTCACGATGCAGACGCCGTTGTCGTGAGGTCTGAGACGAAGGTCGATGAGAAGCTGCTCTCTGGAAGCAAAGTGCAGTTTGTCGGCACTGCAACAATTGGCACGGATCACGTCGACGTCGAATTCTTGAGGAGTAAAAATATTGTTTTCGCGAGTGCGCCGGGAAGCAATTCGAATGCGGTTGTGCAGTATGTTTTTGCTGCGTTGTTTGCACTAGCCAGGAGAAAACATTTTCTTCTGAAAGGAAAAACTCTGGGAGTTGTCGGTGTTGGAAATATCGGGAGCAAGATCGTCCGCATCGGGAAGAAGTTAGGGATGCATGTCCTGCAGAACGATCCTCCGTTTCAAAGGGCAACGCGCAATCCTGAGTTCATTTCACTCGATGATCTGATGGTGTCTGACTTCATAACGATACACGTTCCATTTACACGCGGCGGTTCTGACCCCACTTATCACCTGTTCGATGAGAAGAGATTAATGCTCATGAAGAGAGGAAGCCTCCTTATCAACTCATCGAGAGGAGGTGTCGTCGACAATAGTGCCCTGAAAAGTGCGATTGCAAATGGAGTTGTCGGCGACGCGGTTTTGGATGTCTGGGAAAACGAGCCGAAGATTGACGTTGAACTACTTTCGATGTGTGCGATCGGGACTCCGCACGTAGCAGGCTATTCCATCGATGGAAAGATAAATGCCACGAGAATGGTTCTCGAAGCATTTTGCGCGCACTTCAGTTTACCAAAGCCGGGAGATTTTTCTTATCTAGTTTCTCCGCCTGAGCGTCCAATCATAGAAACAGACAACTCTGGTTCGAGTGCTGAAGATATTCTTGCTCATGCCATGAGTCATTGTTACGATATTGAGAAGGACGACAAAGCGTTGAGGAACATTAATTCCGTTGATCCTGCCGAACGCGGAGCTTTCTTCAAACGGCTTCGAAGCGGTTACCACTTCCGCCATGAGTTTTCAAATTTCAAAGTGAAGATCGACGGAACAAAAGACGGTGAACTTAAGGAAATTTTGTCTTCATTCGGGTTTGGAATAAATGCCGTCCTCAATTCGGATTGAATTGAGGAGATAATATTTTTGTAATCAAATACTTGACAAGTTTCCGATCAATTTGTATCTTGTCTAAGTAAAACAAGTTCTTTATTAAGCCTCTATCTTATCAAGAACGGTCGAGGGAACAGGCCCGGTGACGCCGTAGCAACCGGTTTGAATCTTCAAACGCAGGTGCTAATTCCTGCCCGCCGAATATGAGCCGACGGGGAAGATGAGAGGAAGATGTGTACATTACCCGTTACCTCTTCTGATCATCGGAAGAGGTTTTTTCGTTTTCCCGAACAGGATGTTCGGGACGCCGAACATAACAGGAAGTGATTTTGATCGGCACAAGTGATGCACAATAAAAGACCACGATTGATCGTAGTGGTCACGAAAGGAGTTAATGTATGCGTTTTCAGACTAACACAATCCACACCGGAGTCGATAAAGATTCCGCATTCAACAGCGTTATCACACCGATTTATCAAACTTCAACATTCCGTTTCGAAGATGTCGGCCAGACCAAGGGATTTGACTACACGCGAAGCGGAAACCCAACACGACGTGCGTTAGAAGAAAATATTTCTGCCCTCGAAGGAGGTGCAAGCGCAGCCGCCGTTGCTACAGGTATGGCGGCAGTTGCACTTACGCTACATTTTTTCAAATCGGGGGATCACATTATTTGTACCCACGATTGTTATGGTGGTACAGAGCGTCTTCTGCGCACCTATCGTGAACAATTCGGGTTAGAAATCTCTTATGTCAATATGAACAGTCTTTCAGCGGTTCAGGCTTCGATCAAACCGAATACAAAAGCTTTCTGGATAGAAACGCCGAGTAATCCTCTCCTTAATATCGTCGATATCAAGGCGCTGTCGCAGATTGCTCATCAACATGGTGCGATTTCAATTGTGGATAACACATTTCTTTCTCCGTTCAATCAAAGACCGTTTGAGCTTGGCGCCGACATTATAGTTCACTCGACGACAAAATATCTTAATGGGCATAGCGATGTGGTAGGCGGTGCGGTGGTGGTAAAGAGCAGGGAACAAGCAGAGAGGCTGCAATTTCTGGCAAATGCACTTGGGCAAGGTGCGTCTCCCTTCGATAGTTGGCTCGTCCTGCGCGGGATAAAGACGCTGGCGCCCCGTATGAAAGAGCACGAACGAAACGCCCGTGCCGTTGCCGAATTTCTTTCCAAGCATTCAAATGTTCGTAAAGTTTTTTATCCGGGACTCAAGACTCATCCGCAGCATGAACTTGCCGGGCGGCAGCAATACGGGTTTGGAGCAATCATTTCGTTTGAAGTCGATGGGACGAGGGAAGAAGTGAATCGCGTGCTGCGGTCGACAAAGATTTTCGCTCTAGCGGAATCGTTGGGCGGTGTCGAATCTCTTATAGAACACCCTGCAACCATGAGTCACGCCTCGATGAATCCCGAATTGCGTGAGAGTGCCGGTATAAATGAACGAGTGATTCGACTTTCCATTGGTATCGAAGACGTAAACGACCTGATTGAGGATCTCGATCACGCACTGACTTTCGAAGAAAAAGTGTTTGTTCAACCCGGCAAGCACAAAATTGCAGTGCGATGCTAATCGCTGAAATAATTTGAGGTTTTTAAAAATTTTAATGTTTAAACTTGACAAAAGAGTTATGTATTTGTATCTTATTAATGAGATGAATAGTAAGACACCTTCGACAACGTTAAACAATCGCTGTGCAGCGTGTGCATGTTGTTGTTGTACCTGTATGATGGGATCGCGTTGTTTTCGCGAAGGTGTAGGCCCATGAGTTGATTTAACCTCAATTTGACTTTTGAAGCCCTTCGTTGAAAACGAGCGAAGGGCTTTTTTTATATACAGAGAGAAAGAGAACATAATGTCGCAAACCGAGGAATCAATATATAGCATTGACAATCAGGTAGCGTATGCGGAGGATATACGCCTATTCAGAAATGAATTGAGTCGTCTGAAAAAAAATGAGATATCCGAGGATGAATTCAAAAAATTCAGGTTGCACCGCGGGATATACGGTCAGCGGCCGGACCAGGAGGGTTTCAACATGGTCCGCGTCAGGATCCCGTTCGGACTCCTGACATCCCTGCAGTTGAAAAGGCTGGGCGAGATAGCGCGCGAGTTTTCCGACGGGATCGCTCACATCACCACGCGACAGGACATACAGTTTCACTGGGTTAAACTGGAGACCGTTCCCGACGTCATGGAGAAATTATCTGAGGTTGGACTCACTACACGTGAAGCATGTGGTAATACTGTCAGGAATATCATAGGTGCACCTTTGGCCGGCGTAGCGAAATCGGAGCTTTTCGATATAACTTCATATGCACATCTCCTCGCAAAGCATCTACTGCGAAATAATTTAAATCAACTCCTTCCGAGGAAATTCAAAATCTCCTTTTCCGGGAGCATCGATGAGAGTGACGGTATCATTCCGTGGATACAAGATATAGGATATGTAGCTGCGCTTCAGGACGAAGACGGTAAGACGAGAAAGGGCTTCAAGGTCTATATAGGGGGCGGACTTGGTGGTCAACCGCGAGTTGCGGATTTGTTCGAAGAATTTCTGCCGATCGAACTCCTGATTCCGACCACGGAAGCCGTCCTCACGATCTTCAATGCATTCGGCGATCGAAAAAATAGAAACAAAGCACGAATG